>Ga0209483_1000544_pt1 | contig 32153 bp, 85 predicted proteins | sample NGEPerA_FD_184508 | JGI IMG/M metagenome (GOLD analysis project Ga0209483, IMG submission 184508) | Arctic peat soil microbial communities from the Barrow Environmental Observatory site, Barrow, Alaska, USA - NGEE PermafrostL2-A... | ecosystem: Environmental > Terrestrial > Soil > Wetlands >... | reverse complement strand
GCCACCAGACCCTCCACAGGAGGGTACAGAGGGCTTCTAGCACCAGGTCGGGCCGGTGGTGCGTTGAGGGTCTTGATCGGGTGTAGTAGCTCTGCGCCTTGCACTCGGGAGTCAAGCCATGGAGCGTAGGGCACGAACTTGGTCTTGCCGCATCGCTTGCACGTACCTGAGAGTGATGTCCCGGTCGATCGACCTATGCCCTGCTTCCACTTCCAGTCATGAAAGGGTAGGCACCTCATAGTCGCATACTCTTCCTCGAACGAATCTTGCGGCTCTTGCGGCTACCCCACCACTCCTTGATCTCCGAGACCCATAGCCAGATGCAGGCGATCCATCCGAAGAGGAGTAGCAGCAAGACGAAACTGACGACAAGATCCACGATGATATTCGTCATTCTGGACTCCCGTGGTCGCCATATCCATTGCGCTCGAAATCGGTGAAGTCGTCCGGGTCGACTGCCTCAGTAGGCCACGGCTCGTGGGCATAAGCGTGGGGAACCGTGTAGTTATCCTGCGTCCCCGACTTCACGGCGACACCACAGTTGATGTGGATATCGTTCGGGCCGATGAGCTTGCGCCCACACGTGTGACAATGCTGATGACACTCACACGTGCAGGGCAGGTTCAACATCAGATGACTTCTCCATCGAGGAGAACATCTCCATCGGCGACTTCCCACACGAGACCACCCAACTCGAACGGATTCTCCCGATCGTAGCGATCGAGTTTGGCCTCGGCCACGAGCACTTCGAGAAGTGCCAAGGTCTTCCTGTTGACGCTGCCTTGCGATGAGTCGACCGGAGTCGCCACCGCCCGGTCATAGGCGTCGTCACTCTGTTGCGTGAGCACTACTCGCTCAGTCACTTCTTCTGCCATGATGTCTCCTTGTTAGATGGATACTACAGGTCTTCAGCAAAGCCGACGCCGAGCTTGCCGACGAGGAGGGCGATGACGACAGCGACCCACGTGACGATACCGGTGAATGCGACTCGCACGACGCCCCACACAATGCCGGACACGTTTGCTGAAGGCTTCGCCTGCGCAGCATGGACGATCTGCTCGATGCCGCCGACCAGGAACCACTTGATGTCGAAGTAGAAGCCGAACGCCAAGATTGCCAGGACTGCGCACGCTGTAAAGAATACGGTTACTACCTTCATTATAACTCTCCCTCGGTGGGTGGTTGTATTTCCTCTAGCTCTTCTGCCATGGTCATGTACGCCATGAACATGTTGATCTGGTTATCGAGATCCCGCCACTTTTCAGCAGAGATCATGAGAACAACATCTTCTCCGTCGTCCGACCATACACTAGCGGTGTACCTGAGCGCAATAGCTGATTTGCAGATATTGACAAATCCTGCAACGCCATCCATGGCGTCCTCAAAGCCCTCCATGACCTCCTGCCAATCACGAGCCACTTGACGATGCCAATCTTGCGGGCAACGAAACGACTGCAAAGCACACACCATTCCAGCGGTAGTACGTGTTCTCTCCATCGCTCGTGAGGCGATCCTTGATGATGGAAGCTCGGGGACTCTCCTTGGATGTCTGGATATTCTTGAGGGCTTCGAAACACATATGCACCGCTCCATTGGGAGTGTTGGCGTGCGTCGGGATCGAGGAGGAGAACCCATCTTCACCCTCCATGAGATTCGTGTGGACATACCACATGTGGATGAAGTCACTGTAGCCCACGTAGGCACCAGGGTCCATGCTCATGATATGTAGCATCTCGGTCTCAACTTGTTCCATCAGTCGCCTTCGCTTTCCAGTAGCAAGCCTCTGCATGGGCGCCGTCAGCTTCTTCATGCCAGTGACGCACATCTCCGTGGAGACCAACGATCTCCTGATCTCGACTCCGTAGTGCCTCCTCAAGCTGTACGATACGCTCAGCAGCGGCTCGAAAAGTAGCAGGAGTGACCTTGCAGTTGCCCTTGCATGGGCTGTGCTGGTGGTCAATGTAGAGACGGCGGGCCTCTTCAGTGACCTTGCGCCCGTACTCGCCACTGGTGACGACATGCGATGCGCCCGTCTTCGTCTCTAGCTTCTCGGTGCTCATACGGATGCCCTCACTCCTCTGTCGAATGCCCCTCCACCTGGGCGGTCGAGGCAGACAGTGCCGAGGTCATGATACCAGAGCCACATGCCCTTCGCAATGGCCTCTGCGATCGTGAGCTTCTTTCGCTTGCCCCGTTTCGGCTCGAAGTACCACTTGCCCGCCTTTTCATAGCGGACGACCTCGCCCGTGGTACCCCATGCGTGAACTGTGCGGTCATCCATCAGAGACCCAACTTGACAAGTATCTTGATGACGATCTTGGCGGCGAAATCCACGAGAGGACAACTTTTGCTAGCCATTAGGCCTCTACTCCCATCAGTGTCATGATGGCCCGAGCGTACTTCACCCGAAGCCGTCGCTGCTTGTCCTCATCAATATAGCACATGCGAGCGGGGTCGAGGTTGTCGTAGATGTCACAGAGCTTCACGAGCACTGCGGTCGGCTCTTGCCGCACCCTGGTCCAGTAGATCTCGTTGGTGACCCCAGGCTCGTGCGTCATGGCCTCCACGATGCGGATGACCGAGAAGGGGATACCATCCTTAAGAAGCTGTCTCGTCGTGAGGTCCGTGTCTTCGATGGAGTCGTGCAGCCATGCAGCCGCCTCTTGTACCCAGGTACCACCCGAGAACCGCACCTTGGCTGCCGTACGTTCGAGGTGGCCGAGGTACGGGCGCCCGGACTTGTCCATCTGTCCGGCGTGCGCCTTGGTAGCTAGCTTGATGGCCAGCGACACGATGGGATTGGTGGTCTCAGTAGCCACGGGACCGCTCGATCACGCTAACAGCTACTCGCTGACCGTCCTTGCTCGGGAAAGGATTGGTGTGCTTCCAGTAGGAGCAGATGGCGGCGAGAGTCGTCAGATCTTCCTTCGACAGGTTGATCGCAACCATGCCTTCGGGAAGCTGAGCCTTCGGGGCTTCACATACCGGACAGTCTTCCATTGTGTTTACGGGCTTCCACAGAGTGCCACACTTGACGCACTCACGAAACTCCACGGTCACGGACTCAACCATGGTCATCTCCATTCAGTCGGTCACAGATCTCCTGGGCCTCCGAACGCTCCGCCAGCGTCAGAGGGATGTCGGTGCGAGTCAGAGCAGCGTTGGTCTCGAAGTCACGATCGTAGACGACGTAACAACGGGACCGGTCGATGTACTTCGGTGCGTACCTCATGCCTGTCCCTTGCGTGGCATCGGTACAACACGTTCCGGGTGCTCCGTCGCCACTCGACATGGCCAATCTTCATCACACACTCCACACCAAGAGGCTTGGAGTGCGGTCAGTTCGAAGTGCTTCTTGGATGTACTCATGGCATCACCTTAGTCGATGGCGGCGTCTCCGTCAAGATCTTCTTGATGTTGAGCCACGCCCTCCCATTCACGTCCCGACACTCATCCTCGTGGTATCGGTCTCGGATGCACTGCCAGCCGTTGTGGAATGCTCCGCAGCACTTGCGCTCAGTCATGATCTTGTCCCGGCAGCCCGAGCTTCACTCTGGTAGAACTCCTCGAAGGTCACGGCATGGTCAGCGTCGATCATCCAATCGTGCTCCCAGTGGCCAGAGCCACGACGGCTGTCGTTGATGGTGTTCGAGGAGTGGGTTGAGTGACCCGTCTCCCAGCCGAAGTCCTCAGGGTCGAGCTTGTGTTCTGACATTAGCAGTTCTCCTCATCGTCTCCATTGGCCTCTCCGTGCTTCGATCCTAGCCGAAAGAGACCGTACTTACCAGCTACCCACAGAGCATAGACCTCCATCATCGCCACCAGGAAGGGGTATCGCATCACCCACACGAAGGGGTTACTCATTTCCGACCCCTCCTCAGTGTGGGCTTCGGTGGCCAGATCACCATACAGAGGGTAGCCGCTATAAAGCCTATGCCGAAGCTGGTGACGGCGACGATAACGATCATCATGACAGATCCAGAGGGGGTTGGCCCTTAGTTGCTCTCACCTGATTGAGCAAGCGTATGATAGTGCTCGAACACCGACCAAGCTTCTTGCGCAGATACCGGTTCTCTTGGATGAGTTCGTTCTTCTGGTCCACGATGAGGGCGTAGTTGCGGATCAGCAACCCATGATACTCCTCAAGCTTCATGAGATGATCCCGCATGTCAACCGTTCGTCTCTGCTCGTAGGCAAGCTCCGGGCACTCACGCCAGCACATATCATCACGCTCTCGTGGACCTAGTGCAGCCTCGGCGTGCTCTAGGTCACGTTGAGATTGACTCATACTCTTCAGCCTTCTCCTCGTAGTCATCATCATTCCAGTCCGTCAGTTCAATGTAGTCGTAGAACTTCTGCCGACAATCGATGCACTGATACTTCAGGAGTACCGACGTGAGGCGGATGACGTTCTCGCTCTCACAGTACGGGCAAGGGGGCATCAGGACTCCCCTCGGTATCCACGCAGCATGTGGTCAGCCACTTGGTTCCATTGGGTCTCGGTCATGAAGACATGCACGAACCGACCATCGGCGTCCTCGAACTCGATGCCTCCGGGGATGATGTGCCAGTGCTCCATCTCGATCGTTGCTTTGAGTCCGTAGTCGTCGGCCATCAAGTCTCCTCGGTCGTCCGGTCGATCGTGTAGCCCACAATCATCTGGTTACGGAGCATGGTCGACTCCTGAAAGCTGCTCTCGATGATGAACAGAGCGTGCTCCTCATCCGAGGTGGCACACTCGAACGTCACGGTAACCAGTCGGTTCTTCATGACTCCTCGGCCTCTCGTGCGATCCGTGCACGCTCACGAGACGCACCCACACCGACACCCAAGCGGGCATCGAGGTTGGCAAGCTTCTCGTCTGGCGTCAATGCCCGGTATGCGGCATGACGCTCGATGGCTTCTTCCTGCCTGATCGACCTCTTGGTATCCCGCTTCATCCTTTTCCTCCTGTTAGCTTGTCGAGCTTCATGAGTTCCTTCTGATAGTCATAGTAGGCGTTCCCTCCACCATTGCGCAACTCGTAAGCTGCATCGACTATGACCCGCTGCATTTTCACATCCGGCGATGCGTCGTCATTTCGTGTGTAGGCCATGACTAGAAACAACGATCGCAGGAACAGTGAGTGTGCTTGCCGCTCTCGCACCGATTGCCAGCGAAGTGGTCGGGGAAGCATACCTCGCCCGCCTCCTTCTCACTCTGGCAGTAGGAGCAGTCATCAACATAGATTGCACTCGGGTTGTAGCTGCCCGATCCCTTGTACCGGACGATAGTGGCGGGTATTCCCCCGATGGTCGTCGGCTCTTCGATCTGGATCTCCATCATGAAATCGTCCCCTTCTTCGGGGCTGCATAGGTAGGGCGTCTCTTGCTCGTATCCCATGCCAGCCAGGCTGCCTCATCCACATCGAAGAGTGCTGCTCGGCAACCCCGGTCTGAGTCGAGGGTGTCGTGATACCATTGAGAGCCAATCTTGAGGACAGAGATATCACAGTGCTTGCAATCTGCTCTCTCTAGTGGCGAGACCCTTCTTACTTGGGCCACAACCTCTCCGGCTTTAGTACAAGCCTCTTGGTAACCCTCTTGCCGAGCTTCGTCCATCAGGGTCTTGAGGTCGGCTCGGGTGAGCATCTCTAGGCCTGCTCGATCCAACTCCCCGAGCATGTACTGCACCCGCTCCCTCTTGGTCTTGCCCCTCGGGATCTTGGCCGACAACATCAACTCCTCAATGAAGCGATCGTAGGGATGGAGCTTCGCAGATGTCACCCGAAGGATCGGTATGCACTTGCCGGAGTAGTCCGATCCGAGCGCCGTCACGACTCCCTCGTTAGGGCACATGCTGTTCTGCCAGTAGAAGGCAGGCACCTCGACCTCATCGCCCACATGGACACCAGGCTCTGCCTCGTAGGTGAGGGGCTTGCCAAGCACGTTCACGAGCACCTTCATGACTGCGCCTCCTTGTAGACGCAGGGGAAGATCCGCACGGTGTCTGCAAAGTCCTCCCACGTATTCGGCTCACCATCATCTCCGGTCGGAAGGAAGTCGCTGTAGATCTCCTCCACGATCTCCTTGTCGATGTTGGCGCCAGAACATAACAGCCACCACAGGCCAAACTCGCCCCGCTGGTCTCGCATACCTGCATAGCGGTTGAGGTCGGAGCACCCGGCAGCATGGACATGGAAGTCCTCGCCCTGGCTGACTGACGGGTGCAGGTTCGGTCCTACGATCTCGACCTTCATGATGCTTCCCCTCTCGCAGCTATCCTGGCTGCGTGCTTTGCTCGCTTGCTGGCGTTGCGCCGTTCGGCGTTGGCTTGCTTCATACGGAAAGTGGCCTTGCGATCACGCACTGATTGTAGCCTCCGAGCCTCGGCCTGGTCAACCGACTCCTCCTGCTGTCTCGCCCAAGCATCCTGCTCCTGAGCTATGGTAAGTGGTTTCATCGGACTCGGCGCCATGTGATGAGCTTATCTTCCAAGGGCAGCGCTACGCAAGCCGGGGATGCACAGAAGTAGTTGCGCCCACGCTGCGGAGCACGATGCCGAGGATGCTCGATGTCGCACTCGGGATTGGCACAAGTGCCCACGATGGCCGGGGGAACACTCTCGCCCTCAGAGCAGCACGTCTCTGGCTTAGCGCCACACCGACGAGCATGAGCACGCCACATGGCATCGTGGCCGTGGTTGGGGCCTGCGAGCACATGAGCGATCTCATGCCGGATGGTGTTCTCCACGATGCTCGCCTCGTTCAGTTGCGTGAGCGGGCGGCTGAGGGAGATGGTCTTGATGCCAAACCGGGTCTGGCCATGACGCCGCTTGGCGTTGTCCCACGAGAACCGCCAGCCCTGCTGGTCGATGCCGAACTCACGGATGAGTTGCTTGGCGAGGCGCTGAGCTTCGGTGAGGTTCATGACCGCACCAGCCACTTGATCGTGTAGAGGACGATGTAGACGCCGATCGTGAAGAGCAGCGTCGTCCAGAAGCCGAGGGCGGGAACGCTCGGCCAGACGGTGTGTGCTGCGCCGAGGATGAGCATCCCGAACCACGCCACCACGAGGGGGGTGAGGTTGATGGATGCGGAGTAGGTGCGCTTCATGACTGCAACCCCGCAGCCCACCGCTCGCTCCCTTTGATGGCGGTGATCTTATTACCGTTCTCGACACAGCGCTGGCAGAAGCCGTGGTTCTTGTTACCACAGGCAGGACACTCGGCGTACTCGCACGCCTCGCACTGAGTGTAGTCCGGGTGGATGGCATTACCGCAAGCACAACGGGTGAAGTGATCCTGAGGCTTCGGGTTGCCGATCTTGGCTGCGAACTCAGCGAGGCCGAGAGCGCCATTGGTAGTGGGTCGGGGAACCGGGGGCCATTCGGTCAACTGGTTCTTGGTATCTACTGTCTGGTTAGTGGTCATAGGAGCCACTTTAGTTGGGCATCAGCACAGAGTCAAGCGATTGTTTCCAGACAGCCGAATGACCCTGGGAAGCGATCCCAGGGTCATTCTATCGAATGGGAGTTGAACCCACTTCAACCCCTCGGGGCTGCGCTATCCGTAGCGTTCGGTAGGACTAGATTAATCCTCGCCGTCCACGATGTCAACCCCAACCTCGAAAGATCTTGTCAGTGATCCTGTACTCGATCTGCCCGATCGTAGACCACGCCTCCGATGCGGATCTGTCCATGGTGCTCTTGCTCGCACGTAGGGCACGAACCAAGAGGTCGCCAGCGATGATCGCAACAACAGTTGTTGTCCTTACCATGTGGCCATCTTGTCATACTGCTGTGGCAAGTGCAATGGCACGGACCGGGAGCAGGGAGCTTCTTGTGGTGACCGTGGAGGACTGGTTTGCGAGCGATGGGTCTCAGCACTTCTCTCGTGATCGAGTCGGGCGATGGCAGCCATGGTGCGGATGGGAGGCCCCATCGGACCGAATCCGTTGTCAGACTCCCTCCACCACTTGCGAAGGCTACTCAGGACTGCTCTCATAGCTCACACACGGGGGTACAGAGAGCCTCTAGGCCTCGACGGGGATCGTAGCCGCATCTGCGGGCTGCGGGGCTAGAGACACGACATGAGGATCTGCGCCATACACGTCAGCCAACAGGCGGAGCACACCGTTGGTTTGGAGCGCATACTCTAGCTCATTCCTAGTCAAGGGCGTCTCGAAGACGATTGCGTGTTGTGTCATTAGAATCCTTCTTTCACCATGCGGAACGGAGAGAGCCAGAAGCCCTTCCACGATGTGTCGTTGATCCACGCCGGGATCTCCTCGATCACTCCCTGTGCCTCTAGCTCGGGCAGGAGCATAGTGGCGACGAACGGGAATGCGTAGATGAAGATGATACCTAGGTAGACGATGTTGACTACGGCAGCGAGCATCTAGACTGTGGTCTCGAATGGGTAGGAGCGGATCTCGTCAATGAGACCGTAGGCGAGTGCTTCATCACTGTCTACCCAAAAGTCGGTGCGGGTCCACTTGGTCTTGATCTGCGTCTTCTTGAGGCGCTTGGTGGCCGTATCGGCATTGGCGTGCAAGCATCTGTCAGCGAAGATATTGAGGAAGCGCTCCTGCACTCGCTTGATCCACTCCACTCGGTCTTCCACCTCGGAGGTCTTACCCTGCGAACCGAAGGAGGCCTCGTGCAGCATCAGCCACGACTCTGCTCCCATGACTCGCTTGTCACCGGCCTGAAGTAGGATGCCAGCCATCGAGGCGGCATAACCGATGGTTGAGGTGGTGACGTAGTGGCCAGCGGCCCGAACCGTCTGGATGAAGTCGAAGAGCGACAGTCCAGAAATGACATCGCCACCGGGGGAGTTGAACTGAATCTCGATGTCGCACTCCGGCTCCAAGCGCATCCACTTGGTAAGCTGAGAGATGCAAGTGGCCACTGAAGACGAGGTGATCGAATCGTTGTACTGGTAGAAGTGGAAATACTTGTTGTCCGTCTTCTCGATCTGGCGCTTCTCCTTGCGGACCTCAAGCTCGATCTCCGACTCTTCAGCCTCGGCGGTCTTGAGTCGAGCTTCAGCAGCAGCGTGGTCGCCTTCCTTGGTGAACTTCTTCGCCTCAGCAGTGTGGGCAGTGGCCTCAGCTTCGAGTGCCTTGATCTTTGCAGCAACAAGTTCGGGTGGATCTACAACAGCGGCATCATCCTTGGACATAGTTACTGCTCCTTGTAGGGTAGGGTACTTCCTTAGGTGCTGCTAACGGAGTGAATCGAGATCAATAGTGTATCAGCTATTGACGCCTAGCACAAGTGTACTGGTCACGTCAAGAGGCTTCCGGCTTCTCTTCGACACGGAAGTTGTTGCCGGGGATGTAGGCACGGCACACCTTGGCATCGATGGTGTCGTCGTCCGGCTCTGCAAGGTAGCAGGGGCAGAAGTGTGTCTCGGGGGTAGCTCTCACTTGGATGATGTAGCCACCTACGCCAACCTTGACCTCCATCACGCCTTCAAGCTTCTTGTCGCCGTCGAAGACTTCCATATTGAAGTCATTGAACTGCACGCCGTAGACGTAGGCGCTGTCACGAGTCTCGGCCAGACGAACGTATGATTCACAGTTGGTGCAGCCGACATAGGTACCCGTGAGCTTGCGAGTCGGACCCTGACACTCGGCTTGCAGATCGGCCTCGCTGAGGTAACAGCGCTCGATGCTATGGCATATCTGCGGATACCAGCCGTACTCACTCGTGTAGCTTCGAATACGAATGCCATGATCGAACCTACCGATGTAGTTGCCACATGCACAGATGTTGCTATGCCCGTCAGTGCTATGCACGTAGTTGCCGTATTCGGCACGGAAGTCCGAGACCCACTGATCACGCTGCTCGGCGGTGGCGAAGAATGGTTCCCACGTTGGCTCACTCTGCATCGGTGACCTCCTGGTCGGTAGCTAGGTCTTCTGTTGCTGCTTGGTCCTGCGCCGCTGCCTCGACCTGCTCTGCTTGGTGTGCTGCTGCCTGTTGCATGAAGGCCAAGCGCTGAAGCTCACTTTCCTTGCGGGCGTTGTGCTCCTTGACGAGCGCCTCGAATAGGTAGGCCAACTTCGGAAGAACGATTGTTGCATCCTCGATACTCAGAGGATCGATCTCACCGAAGCGTCCCGAGATCCTGACGACATTCGGCTCACCAGGTACCGAGTGACCACCTTCGAGTTCAATGGGATCAGCGAACCCAAACGTCGAACATCCGAGGGAGACTTCCAGTACCATTGCATCGGGTCGCATCAATCCACCAGTCCCACACCCGCACACGTCGGGCATGTAGTCTTGTTGTCAGCTAGCTCGTACGGCAGGATCTTGAGGACTTCAATGATCTGCCCGACTTCTTTGGGGATGTCCTCCTCAGAAACCGAGACACCATTATAGCACACTGAGACTGCGATGAGTCCCTTACATTGTCCGTCGCCCTCGACGTTGATCTGGATCTTCATTACACTTTCGTCCATCAAGCGTCCACAACCTCTCCGCCACCTGCGGGCTGCGAGTCCCATTGCTCACGCCACGCACTTCCAGCCACTTCACGTACCTGGGCTTCGAGCGTGTTGTGGGCATCCACCAACTCGTTGACCTTGGCGTACACCAATGCCTGGGACTCGATCTGCCCCACTGAACTGATGGAGATGGCTTCGTTCAATCGTTCGATACTCATATGCTTTTACCACCCTCTCGTACTGGCACGTCCAGCCGACGAGCATTGTACTTCATCTTCTCTGCGACTACACCATCGAGATCGATCTTGTGCAAGCGGGCTAGTTCTACAGTCCTAATCACAATGTCGGCTAGCTCACTGCCGAGACCCTCGGGCTTGCCGTCCATATTGAAGAGTGCCTGAGCACCATGCTTGCGGAAGGCTTCGAGTGCTTCGCTCACCTCTGAGTGGATCAGGGCCAAGCGTTCAAACGTCGAAGTATGACGAAGGTTGAAGTATTCATCCGTGCGGGGACTGTGCCATCCGTTCGCCTCGGCAGCAGCATAGGCGTAGTCACCTAGTTCATTCAGGTTCGTGATCTTCATGCTAGTCCTGCTTCCTGTTGGGCGAGTTGAAAGAGCTTCTCGTTGGCTGCGGCCTCTGCCGCATTGATCTGGTCCGCCAGTGCTTGCATCTTGGCGATGGCCTTGTCGACCTTATCCGGCTTGTGGAGGCTGCCGAGTCTTGTGCGGGACATCCTCGGTACTGTTCGAGACGAGGCGCCGTTGTTGCTGAGGTATGCCTTGCCTTCTGGAACGTCCTCGCTGATATACACGTTGATCTTGTCACCACAGCGAGAGACTGCGACTACCCATGGGTACCGCTCCTCCAACACAACTTTCATGGGATGGCCTCGCCTCGTAGGGTCGCAACCGTATCACGTACTTTGGTGTAGCGCAAGTTCTCGGTCCATGACATAAGCTCATCATCACTGAAGGCATCGAGCCACTGCTCGGCCACGGGTAGTAAGATGTCAATGGCACGTGCCCGCTCGATCTTCGCTGCACCTTTGTCGGCCATCGCCTCCCACCGCTTGAAGTCCTTGTGGTGACGAGCGATCTCGTACTCAAGCTCCTCGTTGAGGGATGCGGCATCATCCAACTCTGCCTCAAGCTCACCGATCTTGCGCTGAGCCGAACGGAAGGCGACTTCGAAGGGAGCGACGACGAAGAACTCGTTGCGTAGCTCATCGTACTCATACCGCAGAACATGAAGCTCATTGACCTCATCGGACCAATCCTCGCCATAGCTCGTCAACGGAGAGCAGTGGAGCACTCGATAGCAAGCGCCACTCTGACCACATGCGTGGGAGCATCGTCCACCATCAGGACATTGCGAGGTATCATCGTAGGCGGAGTCAGTCATCGCCCCATCTCCAATCTCCGTATGCCTCGTAGCCCTCCTGCACAAGTCCGGGCATCGCTCGTTGTGCCCGGATGCGGTCAGCCATGACGAGCAGAGCGTCCTCACCCTCAACCTGACAGGTCCGGCACCAACTCACCGTCTGGTCGGGCGGGTGGTTGTGTTCGATCTCGGGACAGGTGCAAATGCCGTTCGGGTAAACGCACCCGGTTGGGTGATCGTCTGTCAGTGAGTCAGTCATCGTGTCCCTCGGGATCGGGCGGGGCGGGGCGGCACATCTCGCACTCGGGATACGACATGCGGTGCTGCTCGGGGTCCACTCGGTAGTCGCCCGATAACCCCGTAGCTCTGTGACTCCACTCGTCGTTTCTCACGACCCCTCCTCTATGGGAAGGGAGGATAGGGTGAGTCGGTCGATTTCGGCGGCGATGAGTGCCCCGGCCTTCTCCAAGTTGCGGATCGGGTCGGTGCTCGGCTTCCACAATGCGTCATCCCACGGCCATTCGTTAGGAGCGGGTAGTGCGCTGATGTTATCTTCGAGGTGAAGTGATCCAGCCAGGGCACATACGAGATAGCAAAGCGCAGCAATGCCTAGTTCACTGCGATGGTATTCGGCATCGTGTTCTGACGTGTAGCCCTCCACGTCAATCTGTCGCTGGCGCTCGGCTGCGATCTGTTCGGCCCCTGGGGTTCTAGTCATACACCAACAATCTGCATCCGACCAGGGGTCGGCATTAGGACATTCTGGATTGAGATGGCGCATCAGAGTTCTCCTTCAACACATTGCTTAGCGGCGATCCTAGCACGTCGGAGCATGGCTGTCGCATCCTTGAGTGAACGGTTGGGATCAGTCATGTCCGAGTATGCACTCAGCACTGAAGCAACGGATCGACGTTGCTCCACTACCCGATCAATCGAGCCATACCTCTGCACCCATTGAGCCGAGTCTTCATCATCAGAGTGTAGGTCCACGGGCCATGTGGTGCACTCGACCTGTGTGTACCGGATCACGTTCCCTCACCTTCGGGCTGCTTACTGGCGAACTTCGTCCCATCGGCATGACACGCTTGGTGTCCGTAGCCGTTCTCGGGCCACGCCACATCGCATCCGTCGCAAGTGAAGTAGCCGTCCTCGTAATCGGTTTCCAGCCCGCAGATCGGGCAGTCTGGCGGGCAGAACTCCAAATCGGGGATGTCCTCGTGGTCAGCACGCCACTCGGTACGCATCTGCTCCGCTACCTCTTGCCGACGACGCTCGAAATCTTGCAGATACTTGTCAACCACATCGGTCGTCATCAGTCAGTTCCTTTCGTCGGCTCCGGCTTACTGGCAGGGAGGGCTGCGAGGGCGGTTTCTATGCGGGTATCGAGGTCAAGATCAGTCCACGTTTCCCGTTGCGCCGGGTCCAGAGAGCAGAGCGCCCGTTCCAAAAGTCCTAGCGCCTCGTTCCTCTCTTGCTCTGCGGCGTCAGCCCGTTCCAGGTACGGTCGAATCTTGCTGCTGGTCAGCGCACCCTTCCAACGGTCCCTCTCTTGCGCTAGTTGGATGGCACGGGCTTCGGCGGCAAGAACTTCGCCAGCGAGTCGCACATTGACATCCGACAAGGCTTCGTTGTCGAGGATGAGGAAGTCGATGGTATCGAAGAGGCGTGTCGTGTCAAAGTGGCCCCATGTGTACGTTCGATACCGCTCTAGTTCCTCGGCATCGAGCGGTTCACTCACTGGTCTTCTTTCGTTGGGCGCAGCGGAGTTGAGTGGTACTGGCTACGAAGTTGGGAGACATCGCCACACGTCGAGCACTTCTCCACGAGTTCGTTGCTGTTCCATCCTTTGCCACATCCCTTGATGTGGTTGCCCTTGTCATCACTGACTCTCGGACATACATGCGTGTAGATGTTCATCGCTACTCCGTGTCGATTCGATAGGTCACGTATTCACCACAGGTGTGTGGACCACGGTCCCACTGTAGCGGGTTGCGACAGCGAGCGCAACGGTGACGACGCCACAACGCTAGAGGTGAGTACCAACGTAGCCAGTTCATCACATCTTCCCTTCCCACGGAAACTGCGTCACCACGGGTACAGCCTCGAACAGATCCTTGAAGTTGCGCTGTGTCTTGATGACAGTCTTAGTGTATCGGGCATCCACCGTGCGTTGACGCTGCCACCAATGACGGCGAGGCTTAGGTGGGATGGAGAACATGACGCCATCATTCTGACCCATCAAGATCATATGACCATCGGGGACTAATGGCGAGAAGTGGACGGGCAGTCCCATGAAGAAATAAGACTTAGGAAGTAGAGTCGACTTGGGACCACTACCACTCATCCATGGCATGACATCTCCGGGTCCATCCATCAGGTCGCCTCCGGCTTGTGGAACAACACGTGTCGTGCGAGTATACCACGAGCGACTCGCTCGCTCAGGTAGTCCGTGCCGATCTCTCCGCACTTGATGCAACGCCAGGCCCAATAGTCCTCACCATGCGAGTTGACGGGGAACACTGAGCCAGAGATACCGCTGTCGATCCACGGGTGCGGCGTACCATCGCCAGCTTCCTTGCCCCACTCGTCATTCTCATCGGCGTACACGAACTGCTTCCACGTCCAGCCGTGATGAAGAGCTAGCTCCATCTTCGCTACACGCTCCGTGAGAGTAGCAATGGTCTCCCGCAGCTTCTCGCTATCCGTCCGGGGCGCTCGGTTACTCGATGGTCCCCACGGGTAATCTTGCATCAGCCCACTCCTGCTAGTTGCATCCAGAACACGCACTGCTTCATCTCTCGATGTGGCCACATACCATCGTGGTCGAGCTTGCACTGACACAGCCCGACTGCGAGTCCTCGGAGCCTCTCTAGCTCCACATCCCTCGCCTTAATCTCTCCGAGTAGCTGACCAATCTCCTCGACCCCCAAACTCGTGAGTCCATCTAGGTCTACACACTGACGGCACATCGGGCCGTGGTCATAGGCCACACAATACCAGTCATGGCCGTCCTGTGTCCACTGGTGGAGCTTATGCACTTTGGACCTCATCCACCAGTAGCACAATGAGACGATCCTTGCGAGCCATTGCTTCTTGAAGCTGCCAGATCATCTCTTGGGCCTCCTCCATCTCATGAGCCCATCGACGCAGATCCTCTTCAACGTCGAGTGTCTGCTCTGTGAAGTCGAAGCACTCGTGACCCGTGAGCACCTCTTCAAAGAAGTGGGCAAGCAAGCGCAGACCCTCGGGTCCGCTCGGGTGGTAGCTCATGAGATCCATTCCTTTGCTAGTACGTCAAGCTCCTCGCTGAGCTTCTGCACTTCATCCATGTGGTCCATGCGCCAGGCGCCCCAGCTTGGGTCGGTGAGCTTCCAGTTGACCCACTCGGGCGTGTCGGGCTTCGGCTCGTATGGCTCCTCGGCGTTGAGGCAGCGATCGCACTGGCACGCACCGTTCGAGCCGTAGTAGAGGTGGCTTGAGCAGAAGTACAGTCCGCACCCTAGCTCGTCACCGCCCGGCTCTTTACCGCACAGGTAGCCGAGGCCTCGATCGATGTAGGCGTTACAGCCCGGCTGGTCGCACAGGGACGGCACGCCGTAGCCCATGTCCCGCCCGTTGCGCTCATACACTTGGTAGCCCATCAGATGAACGGCCAGCTTGGTCCGTCGATGTGCAGCCACTTGAAGATCTTCTCCCACGTGGGCCAACTCATCGTACCTCCTTGAAGCGCTTGCAAAGCGGAGGATGGTGGCTAACACTGCTCGTCAGCAGCCAACTCCGGTGACACTCCCTCGTGTAGGTACATCGAGCGCACTTCTCGAACTGGTGTGCTTCTTGTTCCTTCGCTCGATCGTACTGTCGTTGAGCACTGGCTTCGGATGTCATCGCAACTCCTCCGCATAGACCACTCCACGCTTCCAACGCCTGCGGCGCTTCTTCTCGGTCTCAAGCTGCCACATGTTGAAGTCGTCACTCCACATACCCGAGTCGTTGATGACTGTCGAGATCCGATGGCATCCCTCGCAGCACCACACCGATCCCTCGGTGAGCTTCCGTGCATCCGGTGTGTCACACCGATGCCGTGTTGCCTTCTTAGGTGCTTCCTTGACAAGGCTCATAGCTCATGCCTTCCTGTGATGACGATGTTGAACAACCCTAGCTCCCATGGCTGAATGTTGTGACCGCACGGGAACAACTTCACGGGGATGCCCCTCGACCTCCATCCATCGGTCGGGATAGCATGGCTGGCGAACTGTACCCGCTTGAAGACTACATGACAGTGCGGACACTGAGGATCGTTGTCCATGTCGATGGTGCACTTGATGCCGCCACGAAGGGACGAGTAGTCACGGTTGGACGACGGGGACTTGACCTGACCCTCGGCACCGCTCTTGAGCTTCTTCTTCTTGCCCATCAGAACGGACTCCATTCTCCGACTTCACGCCGGACTACGAAGAAGGTGCCGGACTTGAGACCATTGGCTTCACACTCATCGACCCATGCTGTCGCTTCCCACTCAGGCATCGGGCCTCGATGAAGCTCGTCGTCTACTCGACAGCATACACCGTACTCATATGCCATCAGTGCTCACCCCGCTCCCGGCGCAGACATTCGCTGCACACCATCATGTCCGATGCCAGCAGACTTGACCGCACTCGGGTCAGTTGATCGATCCACGAGGCTGAGGTGCACGCACCATCAGTGTGGACGATCTTCGACTGTCCAGTCCACCACACAAATGTCGGCAGCGGATTTGCTTTCAGTCCCATGTCACATCCTCCCATGGTGTCAGTTCGTCCTCATCCATGTCGGCCAACTCATCGAAGATGATGAGGTGTGGCGTTGCGCCCTTGATTGGCGTACTGTTGGCCTTGGCGCTCCGAGCAGCGATGCGTGCGAGCTTCTTCTTGCTAGCCATCAGCCCTTCACCTCTTCGCTATCCTCAGCATCATGATCGTCGGCCCAATGCTCCCTCATATCTGCCACGGCTACTGTCTTACTTGAAGTGTCCTCTGTGGCGAACCCACAGCCGGGGAACTTGCACCAAGCGTAGTAGCACGTGAAGTCGTCCATCTGGTACTCCATCAGACATCTTCCTCGTGTGTGTGCGTTACCATTTCGGATCGGTCGATGTGATCCTGGCGATGTGCATCACGCAGGTCACCATCATTCCACCACTGCACATCTCCGTAATGCCAGTCGAAACCGACATCTTGACCGCACTCGATTTCATGCTGAAGCATATGCTCTGCAAGCTCTGCTCGGTTCATGGGACGACTCTACTCTTCCTTGCCGACGTATGTCAAGCGCCATCCCTGATTCTCGATGGCCTCTATGATGGCGCTACCCTTGACCACGCCAGGACCATACTCCGCTCGCTCGATCCACTTGGTGAGAGCGTGGACCAACTGTTGACCTTGTGGGGTTAGCTCACCCTTCGGATAGAACTTCGGATGAAGCTCGACCCCTTCCTCAGCACATGAGGCAGGACATGGCACGAGGATCTTGGACTTTGCTCCGGGGCAGCTACACTGCGACACCACCGTGTCATGTTGGCACACACGAATGACGTGGGCATGGCCTAGCTGTTCGAGTGTCATCTGTTCCACTTACCCTTGTGCTTACAGGCGGGACACACCCATCGAAACTTGAAGCGAGGAAAGTAACGATCCTGCGTCTTCATAGCGGCTGCGTAGCATTGTCCACATGCCGTGATACCATAGGTTTCGATGGCTCGGTTAAGTTGATCGTTCATGGTCTCCTCCATGGTAGGAAGCTCATCACTCGCCAGTGTGCGTGCAGCCATGTGGGCCACAGAGCACATGATCCACTGTGACCTCGTGGACTATGACAGTACCACAGATGACCGAACGCATGTGTTCTACCGCAGCGCTTCATGTCAGCTTGCCTCCTCGTAGCTCTGCACGTCGGGCCATCAGGAGGAAGCCCAGCCAGTTCTGGCCATGACCATCGCACACACCCCAAAAGGTATCTCCCCAGGTGTTGCCTTCCTGCAAGTATTGGTCTTCGGTCTCCAAGAGCCTGGTGGCCAGCGGTGTACCAGCAGCAAACTTGAGGTTCAGCGTTGCTCGCATTACAGGGATCTTGATCTCCTCCCAGTCGGGACGCAACGTGACGGCTCGACCGCACTTCTTCGCCAGACCGGGCGTAGCGGCATCAAGGACCAAGAGAGCATCATGCTTTTTGCTGGCCTTCATACTCTGATAGGCGTGCTCAGCAGTCTTGGCGAGACCACCACAGTCGCTCAGTTGGGGTATCCAAGGCAAGATGAACTCGCTCTCGTAGAAGTTCGAGAGGAAGCTGTGTACCCCATCCACGACAAAGGTCTCGATCATGTCGGGTCCGCCTTGACGCTCGGGCGTGGATAGTTGTGGTAGATGCAATGACCCACCCGACAGGTGCAGTCCTTGTGCCAGGCGTTCTTGATGAACGACGGCACCTTCGGAGTGAATCGACTACCCTTCGGCTTCTTTGTGGTCATGTGAAACTTCCTCCTTCGGTATCCATGCGGGTCGAACACACCAGCAGTGGTGAGGGTGCTCCTCTGGTGCATCACACGTCTCCCACACCATTGCTCGGTACTCACTGTATCCTCCATCCACGTACTCCATCACAAACTCGCCGGGGATACAATCGTCCAATGTCATCTACGAGCCGCCCACATGGCGCACGTGACGACGATGTATCCCACGAATACACAAACCAAGAACAATAGCACATCACCGATCATTGCGGCTCCTGGTACGTGAGAACCAGACTGTCCTCGGTGAATGGCACGGTACTGCGGTACAGCGCTCGCTGCTCTTCCAGCATAGCGAAGTACGCCTTAGATACGTCATGCCACCGGTCATTGGTCTCGAAGGGGATGTCAACGATGCGGCGCTTCCAGAACACGGCAGCCTGTCGGGCAACGGGGTCATCGTCGTGGAAGTCCTGCACCATGAAGTCACCAGCCGATGACCAACCGATCTCCTTCTTCATCAGATGTCCATCGCTGCGGGCTTCTCACGCATCAACACAGCCACACCCCCGCCATTGAAGGGTGCAATCGACACGCACCGCCAACCTTCAGCGCCCGCTTCATTCAGTGCAGCAATGGGGCGATCGATATCGAGTAGACGCTCTTCGTATTCGAACTGCTTCATGACTTCCTCCTGTACTTCAGCTTAGCTAACTCATTACCACATACTAACCTCACGCCGGGCATTACGCAACCCACGAGCAGTGCGACCTTCTTCAGCCTACGGAGCTTCATGATTGGCGACGTGCTCCTTGTACTCATCCGAGTGCTCGAACCTGGCGATGCCCGACTCCTCAGCGATGTGGTGGAGGTGGGCTGTGATCTCGGTGCCATGGATGTAGATCGAGTGATGCACCTTGGCGAACTCTCGGGCGATGAATCTCCGCACCACGGGTATGAACACGACGGCGACGATAGCATACACGATGGTCTGCTGTAACGCCTCTGGCCCATTGCCCCTGTCGCTTGACCATGCGTAGTTAAACCACAGGTTGCTCGCCCAGTGCCAGTTGCCATAGGAGCTTACGACCGCCACGATGAGGAACAAAACGGAACACACGAGGATGGCGATTCCCCAGTAGCTCTTCGTCTGCGGGGTCGTTGGATTCCTGAAGCCGTTCTCCATACCCATCACACGTGCTCCTTGACCTTGCTGTGGATGCGATATCCCAAAGATCTTGAAGACATGTGAGCCGAGAAGGCGACGTGCGCTTCAGCCTCACGCTGCACTAGGTCGAAGTAGTCCTGCATAGCCAGGCCATTGATGGAGAAGGCAGATGACTCCTCGAACCACTCACCCTCGAAGTCGCCCTCACTGCACACTAGTCGGATCATTGACTCTGCTCCTTGTGGGGATGCTTCTTAGTATCATGTACCGTCACAACGTAGAGATGCTTGTAGAAACCCACGGTCTCTATCTGTGCGGCAACGATATCGATCTCGTCTTCGACATCTAGCTGAGGGAAGCCATCGGCTTTGGCGGAGCATGTGTGCAGTACGTTGATGATCTTGGTCATAGCATGTCCTCTCTCAACATACGCTGCGAATGGTCACTCCACTTGGCGCAAGCTATCTCAGTCGTTTCGCCACTGAATCGCTTGCCACACTTGCAGCGATACGTTATCCATCCACAAGAGGCCACCACCTTAGCGCAATGACGTTCTGAAGCGCTCATGTCGCCCTCTCATAGTTGGTTGTGATGAACCCACCACTCAGCATACCCCTTGAGATCCTCCTGCATGACCTTGCCGCTGAAGAACTCCTCGACCTGTACGAGCGTTTCGGCTGTCATCTCGGGATCTCGCTCAGCGAACGCCAGCACGTAGGTGTCACACACGTCGAGCCACTCTGCGATCTGCCGAGCCTTCTCAGCCGTGAGGGGGTTATCAGTCATGTACTGCGTCGCCCAACGTGAGGACGACTGCTCGATCTATGCGGTCACGAGTGCCAATCGGACCGAGCGCATCGTACACAGTAGACCAACCCCAGGTCCCTCCCGTCTCCACCAACACCTCAGCATCTTGCGGAAGCTCCTTCAATGCCTCGATGAGTTTGGCAACCGTGGGCACGGCTTCTGCATCGGTCAAACGATCGTCATCGCTATCGCCATACTTGCCATCAAAGGCCTTGAGTCTGTCGTCTACACTCATGAACATCTCCTACATATCACGATGTATGGTGTCATCCACCACAACAGGTTGGTCCATACTAGCGGATCTCGGCACACGAGGCAACACCTCATCGAACGATCCAGAGTCCCACTAAGATCCCGCCTATTCCGGCAACGAGATCGATGCTCAGCCACATCAAACCGATCAGTAGCAGGCTCATCTCAGGATACATCCCTTGTGTGGCATCGTGTGGTGGTTGTCCTCGGGTCGGCATCGGTCAGGTGTATCGCAGTCGCCATCCTGGCATGGGCTGCACACACGACCTTCGGCTCCACGCCACCGATAACCATGGTGGCATTGAATCCACCCGTCGTGGTCATCCAGCAAGCAGGTGTCGGGATGGTTGCTCACCAGAAGTCCATCTCGGTGAACACGTGCCACACGAACTTGCCTCCTCGGGTCTGGACTGTAGCACAATAGGCGAGTGTCGTGAACCAATCCTCTCTGCCCGGCTCAGGCATGGGGTTGCCAGTTCCCACCACATAAAAGGTGCGTGACTCTACGTCCATACCATCGTAGGCTATGGCCCACATCACGAGCTTGTCCTTCTGCTCTTGGATGGCGAGGATGTCGGCGCCTTCAGGCATCTCAATCGTCTGCTTGTCTGTGATGTCCAGTTCGTACTTCAGGACACGTCGGATATCATCTGTCATTCGATCTCCTTTACTACCACTGCCATAGCCGCCGATAGAGCCTCCATAGCCACGATCAGGACATCGGCCAGTGTATCACGTTGCGGCGCCTCTGTACCCTCCTCTGTAGGCTCTGAGGGGATTGCGTAAGGTCCATCATGCACGGGACATTGACTACATCGGGCAGGGGCGCCTCGGTGCTCTTCACAGCAGCACGGAAGCCATGAGCATCTCAGCATACCAACTCCACCACTATGGACGCCATGATGCCCTTCATCGAGATCACATCGCCTCGTACCCGTCTGGTCGAGATCCCAGCAGACTGCCCGCACTGGTTCCTCACGGGGGACTTCAGTGGAGCATAGGCCACTATGGGAGTAGTCTTTGCACCATGACGCATGAAACCAAGGGTACTCCACATGATCCCGCACATCATCCCACACATCAGCAGAGTAGCTATCGGGCCACGCCCAAACGCCGGAGGTATTGATCCACGTCCACGAAGGCCGTGGCATAGGAGCACTGTGATTGCCCTCGTGTCCCTCTTCGAGAGTGCACGTCACGTCAGACGGCATCTCGAATGGACGTTCATGACCACACACACTCGGCTCAGGTCTCGTACCATCGTCAGGATCGGGAGGATGGCACATACCCTGATGGTCGAGGTCGAGGCCGCACCACGGCATGTGCTCGTCAGTCCACAAGTACCGAGTCATACCATCGTGGAACCAGTGCTCGTCCTCGTGTCCCTCACGCAGATCGCATTGCTGCTGGCTGTACTTGAATGGAGGCAGAGTCGAGGGACAGCGTACCTCGGTACCACAGAACTTGCACGCCCCACCACAGGCCCGATCGTTCGAGTGCCATTCCCACAGCTTCCTGTCGGCATCGCTCATGGTGTTGAAGCGGAGAGGGCCACCTTGCCAGTTGCCCCAATGCTGACCGTCATGACCGGGGAGCAGATGACACGGCGTTGCACTGCGGAACCATGGGGCAGCCTTCTCATTGCATGTCTTGGGAGTCCAGTTACCTCGGTACCAATCGTTACCTCGGTACCAATCCTTAACTGGTGGCATAGACGGCAGCACTCCATGCTTCGCTTGATGTCGAGCCAACTTCTTGAGGAAGCTCATGATCTCATTTCCTCCGCAGGAGCCGCACTTTGCAGCCACCATATTGATACTCAAGCAGGTACTTTAGTATTTGTGTACCTAGGTAAGAGGTGTCGTAAGTAGATCTGCCTCATTCGTGACGGCCCAATAGAAACCCCTCCACGCATACACCTTGTCACCCTCTTGAACCCTCAACTGTAGAGTCTCGGGGATACCTAGCTCCTCAAGTGAATCGAGGAACTGATTGAGCACATCAGGTGGGTAGCCGTAGTCCTTATCCTCTTCGCTCCACTTCCACGTCCTGTAGTCCAGCACGCTATCATTCTCATGCCATCCCTCATGTCCTAGTACCTGGGTACAACGTGAGTGGTCTACTTGACATTTACTGTAGCACTGTGTGCTCGACTCAAGAGAGTTCGAGAGGAGACCCCTGAGGAGGCTCTCGAAGGCCTCAGTCTCCTCCGGGTCCTGTAGTGGCTCATAGGACCCATCTGTCTCGGGCAGCATGTGATGAGGTAGGAGTCCATCAGGAGTCCCAAAGCCCTCTGCGACCCCATCAAACTTGACCCCCCTACGCATCTCAGGATCTAACGGGGAAGGGTGATGGACAGTGGGGAAGAACTTAGGATCTACCCACCTGAAGACCTTAGCTGAGTCTACATGTGCGCCATCATGACCCTCCGACTTGTTGCATAGAAAGAAGTCCACACCCACGTACACGGCCTCACCACACGAGAGAGAAGGAGTTTCGGGATTTTCACCCACGAGTCGTACCGGTGCAGTCAATAGGTCAAGCACTGACGGCAAATGTTCATCATGTCGAGCCTCAGCATTGGCACGAGTACGCCGATTCCACTCTTCGAGATTGGCATCATCATTGAACAATCCATCCGTGGGGATCTGCTCAGTACGACCGAAGATCTTGCGCATCTGATCTTCGAATAGAGGATCGACACGATGCTTGATAGGGGCACCAGTACCCTCGGGGACTTCCCATCCACGTCCATACTCATGCGAGGTACCCACTTTTGGCTCGAAATCATGGTCTCCCTCATGATCCAATGGCTTCGTACATCCCTGACCAGTACCTAGATCTTCATTCCACACGATATCAGGGCATCGTCGTGTCTTACGAGGAGTCCCATCTACCGGGTGTACTCGTGCGGTGTAGTCGTACTCGTGCGAGGTGCCCAGGGGAGCCAACGCATCCGCCACATCCACATGAGATGGCGATTTGAGATCCTGAATCGAGGCTTCCGATGGTACCTCAAATGTGGTGGCGGCATCGAGGAACTGGTCTGTCGGCTCCACGAGGTCTCCCTCGAATGCCAACTCATCATCCGTGACGACTGCCGGTGCGATGGGGCGTCTGATAGTGATGCCCTCGTACAGATAGTCGGAGTAGACACCCTTACGCCACACTGGCACCACCGTTAGCGCCTCCACCCAGCGTCGAGCTTCCTTGCGGCTGCGCCATTGGTGGGGTGTAGCTTGCTCAGAGTCTCCGATCTTTACCACGATCTTGTTGGCACCCTTATGACTGAGACTGGCGATCGGGTCCTCTAGCTGGTTGCGAGTGACATCCGTATTGGTGATCCATTCCCTCGTCATGCGCTCTCCTCTATAGACGACCCTCTACGGTACCAGACTTTGAACCTCAGCGCAACCTTGGTCGAGTGCCTTCACTCTCGGGAGTGTAGGGTACCTCTTCGTGCTCCTCGATGAAGATGCACTGGCCAGGGCAACGCTCAGCCGCCTCGATGACACGATCCTCAAGCTCGGGTGGCACGTCGGCCAGATCCCTGGCGCCTAGGATGCCTGCTTCGGCCTTGACATAGGCCAAATCATCGTCGCCCCAGTCGAAGACACGAGGCACATCTTGGATGCAAAGACCGTCTCCGGTGCACAAATCTTCATCGATCCAGACCTTCATGGAGGCAGCGTAACACACTCACACTACAGTCGCAAGCACTAGGCTGGCACCCATTGACCCTCTCGGATGAAGCCGTGCACACCGCACTCGCCACACAGAATCGACGGGGTAACGGTCAGCGGTTCCTGCTGCTCTACTGTCCATCTTTCAGGCCCAAGAGGCAACATGGTGGCTCGGGGGAACCCGTGCTCCATGTGGCGGCGTTGGAAATCCAGCTTCCAGGCGGGGTTCTTAGACAGATGGAAGTCACAATCATGGTCCCACCAGAAGTGACGACCGTCCTCGTCCATCCAGAATGTAGGAACCTCAGTCAAGTGCTTATCGCACCTCGTGCTGTTGCTCAGCGTGACCATAGTAAGCGATCTCGACCGGCACCTCAGGAAGCCCCGCTTCGACGGCGGCATCACGACGATGGTTACCCTCGCTCAGCTTAGGTGCCTTGCCATAGTCGACGGTGATGAAGATAGGTTCACGGATGCCGTTCGTGCGGATGTCATCTACGAATGCGTCCCACTCTGCACCCTGACGATTGCGATGCTGACCCGGCATCTCACCTCTGGCGCCGAAGAGGTTCGCTACTGCACTGGTGGGGAGTGTGCCCTCTTCCTTGCGAGTGATATGGCGCTCGTTACCCACCTCACCATCGAAGTCCCTGATCTCCAAGGCAGCATTACGGATCATGCCCATCTGTTTCGATGGATTACCGGAGGAATCGACATGTACGCCACCACCACTAGTCATCGTTGTGACGCTCGACATGTGGATGGCTTCGAGTAGCGAGAAGAGCGCCACCCCCTGCAATGGCTTGAGGGGAGGTGTGAAGTGTACGATGAAGCCATAGGAGTCCCAGTGCAGACGAACATAGCCATCATCAAACTTACGCTGGATCTGACTCTCCCCACCGTGCCAGTCCACCACCGTGATCTTGCCATTGGGATCGAGCCACATTGATACACTGCCGTATGCGTCACAATGGTTGAGTGCATCCTTGACCTTCTGAATGTCATCAGCACTAGCTATCTTCGATGCGTTCTTATGGCAGCGCACGTGGTTCTCGATGCGGCGCACGGCCTCGTGCTGGTCCTCGCTTACGAGACGAAAACCACAACCCGGATGAGTACAGCGTGTCTCCCACTTGTCATTCAGACCGAGGAGACGATAGTCCTTCGCCGCCTTATGTTGTGGCGCTGTCTGGCCCTTAGGATACACAAGCGGCGTGTTACGCACACGTCCGTGCATGTCTCGTGTAGATGATCCACGATCTGCACCACACCCGGCGCATGAGCTTGAGATACGCTCTTCGCCATCACCCTTACTTGGAGCAGGGATGCGATCCACATCAGTCGAGCCACAATCAGGGCATGGCACTTGCGATATGTCTGCGAGGATAACCATAGTGCGCATTAGTGCTCACCTTGGGGTAGCTTGGCGTCTATGCCTTCTATGCCTTTGACAATCTCGTCTAGATGAGGAAGCTCTTCTGCTATCCCTCCCACAATCTCTTCTAGCTCAGGTGAAGGGTTCTCCTCTGATCTCTTTGCGGCCCAGGCGGCTAAAGCACCTGACCAGTGAGCAGCAACCAATGCCCACAAGCTAATGGTCACGAGGAAGGGGACACTCGACTTCAGTCCAGTCATGAGTGCAACTGGAATCATGACGAAGAACACTAACCCTAGAGCACTATTCAAAATGATCTGCGTGTAATCCTTGAGGGCGAAAGCTGCGAGCGTGCTAAGGAAACTCATGGATATCCCATATAGACCACGCTTGGGCGACCCATCTTGTCGTAGTCCCACGAGGATGGTGCGTACTGGTCATTCCACTCGTCTCGACCTATCTCGTGGAAGCCAAGCTCCTTGGCATACTTCTTGTCGAGCGGCTCGAAGCATTCAATAAAGTTGACGTGGTACTGGTCACGCACACGACGTAGAAGTGTCATGCCAGCGCCAGGGGTATTGGAGTTATTGAAGCCACCAGCCATCTCGATGCGACCATCTCCATGGTTCCACACCAACACTCCCACCTTGCCGTCGTTCTCAAGGATGGGGATCATGCGCTCGGACAGGATCTTCGATGCTGGATAGAACGTCAGGTAGCCCTCACGAGGATGTCCACGCATCTCGCTCTCAATGGCATCTTCATACTGCTGAGGTGTGACGACGGGCATTAGACCTTGCACCATCGGCTCTCTGCGCCAGGCGTACCATCAGTGCCGAGATAGCCAATGAGGTCTCCATCATGGTAGCTACGGATACGCTCACCAGATCGACGGTGGACGTGCGCCCCTTTGTTCCACGAGACCTTGCTGCGTTCAGCAGCAGCCTCTTCTGCGTCCGTGATGGAGTCATGACGAGAGGCCTTCATGTCGTCATCACCCACCTTGACGATGAACTTCCAATCCTCAGATGCCTGCTTAACACTAGCCATGGTCAGCATTTTAGGCTGCCTCAGAGATAGTGTCAAGCTCACCCAGCACCTCAAGGATCTCGGGCGGGTACATGAAGTGAGCCAGAAGTCCAGACACGATGATGGGCACGAGGATACGATGTTGCCAGCATAGCGCAGAGATAGTAGGTGCTCGGTGACTCCATATCGCATATGCCTCGTAAGCGCACGTGGCAGCTACTAGATGTCGGGGCAGATTCTTGGGGATGCCGGAGAGGTAAGAGAGACTGCGCATAGTCACCTCTTAGGTGGTCTAGATGGGGGTTGAGCAGGCTCTCAGATAGGTAGCTGCGGCTTCGAGAAGCTCAGGGTCATCGTTGAAGTTGCCTAGCCCAAAGTTACACTTCGCACAGAGGAGTCTGCGTACACACTTCCCACACGAGCGATAACCAGGACAGCAACTATGGTCATGATCGGTACTCAACCTCTGAGGCTGTCCATACTTATTTTGTGTCTCAGGCTTGCGACAGATAGCACATTTGCCATCTTGCTCCGTGACGAGCGCCTCGTACTGCTCTTCAGTCATGCCATGACGAGTAATCAGATTGCGCAGCCGCACCTGGTCAGGATCAGCGGCATACTTAGCCTTCGAGTCTTCACTTCTACAAAGCTTGCACCAGCCGGGACCCCTGCTGTTCTCATAGATATAGAACTCATCAGACGGCTTCTCTTGGCCACACTTAGTACAGATGAAGTTATTCATGCCGACAGTATAGCAGATCTAGAAGTATCCGACACCAAGGCGATAGACCCCTCTGGCTGCCGCCGCACCCGGCAAGCGCACTGGTCCCCACGAACCGTAAGCGCCACCGCTGACCAGGACTCTTGGCCTTGAAAGGAACATACATTGTATCTTGAAGTCGCTAAGCATATTCATGTAGTCAGCATTCTCCATGTCGTACACGTTCTGCCAACGGTCCGTAAAGTCTCGACGGTCCATGCGAGAGATAGTGACACCAGTCGGCATTGGCTGCTCGACATAGGAACGAATGAGGTGACGGATGGTCTCTATGTAGAGGCCTTCTTCGAGCAAACCACCCCAGTCCTGATAGGGAAACTCACTACCCTTGGTGAAACCAAAGCTCATAGCGGGCTGCGTGGTGAGGTTGATCTTGTTCAGGGCAATCTGTAGTAGCTGTGCCAAGCGTCCACGAGAGAAGGCGGTCTGGAAGAACACCTGAAGATGTGGTCCACCCTGCGGACTGTCAAACATGTCAGCGAAGCGAACCCACACACTCTCTACGATACCCTTCATACCAGCATCTAGCGCATCATAGGCAGGATTGGTGGCACCGATCTGAATGTAAGTCTGCAACTCTTGTGAGATCGCACCGATGGTGAAGTCCCAAACAACCGTGTAGAAACCTGGTAGAGCAGATTGTGCGGTAGTGAAGGTGAACTGATAACTGCCTACTGCACTGCGAGTGGCAAGCTGGCTGAACACTTGATTCTCATTGATGTCATACATCGACACAGTGACGGCATTACTATCCGGGTCGCCCTGTACACCAGCCACAAAGATGGTGATGCCGACAGTCGAGGTATCGAACTGCGACATGTAGTAACGCTCGACAAGGTGCGCCGTAGGATCTGGTTGTGGAGCAGAAGGGTCTAGCCCGTAATCAGGCGAGGGTGCGCCAGCGCCGAATCCGTATGGTCCTTCTCCGTAGTTAGGAGACACGGACACACCTCCACTTAGAGGTGGGAAGCGTGAGGTGGAGAATGGTATTGGTGGTGCTCATGCGGGACCTCGGGAGATTAGCATCGTCTGCTTCTTAGTAGGATAAATCATCATTCGGGCAGTCTACGGCAGAACTTGGTTGGCTTTACGACCCGGACCCGCCACGAAGGTAACTGAGGTGCTCGTCTCCTTATCGGGGGGTGTCTGTGGCTGACCTGTACCGGGCGTGAAGGTGGAGCTACTGCTTCTGCCAACCGTCGTGATAAGTCCCGCTAGCTGGCCTATAGGCGTGATAGAGACTGTGCCAATCGCACCACTGGTGTAGGCGATGACACACAAGACATGAACATGAAAGGTAACGGTTCCTGTCGCACTACTCGTGTAAGCAGCGGTGCTTGATCCATTACCAGGTACCTTGCAGGTGGCAGCAGCACCGCTCGTGTATACGACAGCAACGGAAGCCTTGCCTGGTACCTTGCAGGTAGCATGAGCACCACTGGTATATGCCGCAGTCAGCGAGGCATTGCTAGGTACCTTGACGGTAGCATGAGCACCGTTCGTGTATGCGGCCCTAACTGAAGCTCTACCCGGAACCACCAAGGTAGCATGAGCACTACTAGTGTATGCGATAGCGATGGATGCTTTACCCGGAACCACCAAGGTTGCATGAGCACCACTGGTATAAGCGACAGTGACGGACGCCTTGCCGGGTACCTTGACTGTTGCATGAGCACCACTCGTGTAAACAGAAGTGCATGAAGCAATGCCCGGTACCTTGACGGTTGCATGAGCAGCACTGGTATATACAACAATCAGCGAGGCAGCACCAGCACCAGCACCAGAGGAGGCACCAGAAGCAGCACTGGTGTAAGCAGCAGTGAGTGAAGCTATACCCGGTACCGTCACTGTTGCAGAAGCACCACTCGTATAAGCAGCGGTGAGTGAAGCAGTACCGGGCACACCAGTGGTTGCACTACCGCCACTGGTGTATACGACGGTCAGTGAAGCATTGCCCGCAACCGTAATGGCACCTATGGCACCACTGGTGTATGCAGCAGTCAGTGAGGCTATACCGGGCACAGTTGTGGTAGCACTACCACTGCTCGTGTATGAAGCAGTCAGTGGCGCTGTACCAGCAACCGTAATGGCACCTATGGCCCCACTCGTGTATGCAGCAGTCAGTGATGCGGTACCGAGTTCATTCAGTATTGCGGATGCGCCACTGGTGTATGCAGCGGTTAGTGAAGCATTGCCAGGCACCGTAACGGTGGCAGCAGCACCGCTCGTGTATACGACAGCAACGGATGCGTTGCCTGGTACCTTGACGGTTGCATGAGTACCACTGGTGTATGCAGCGATTAGTGAAGCAGTACCCGCAATAGAGACTATCGCAGAAGCAGAACTGGTGTAAGACGCACTAAATGATGCACTACCGGGGACGATGACAGTTCCAGTACCACCACTGGTATATGAAGCAGTGAGTGATGCGGTACTGAGTTCATTGAGTGTTGCGGATGCTCCACTCGTGTATGCCGCAGACAGTGAAGCAGCACCAGGAATAGTAGTGGTTCCAGTACCACCACTCGTGTATGAAGCGGTCAGTGAAGCAACACCAGGGAAGGTACCAGACGCAGAAGCACCACTGGTGTATGCAGCAGACAGTGAAGCTACGCCAGGAATAGTAGTGGTTCCAGTACCACCACTGGTGTAAGCAGAAGTGCGTGATGCAGTACCAGGGAAGGTACCAGACGCAGTAGCACCACTGGTGTATGCAGCAGTGAGTGAAGCAGTACCCGCAATAGAGACGATCGCAGAAGCACCACTGGTATAAGACGCAGATAGCGAAGCTATGCCCGGTACCTTAGTGGTTCCAGTACCACCGCTGGTATATGAAGCAGTCAGCGAAGCAATACCAGGAACCGTAGTGGTTCCAGCACCACCGCTCGTGTAAGCAGCGGTGAGTGATCCATTACCAGCATAGGTGACAATACCTATAACTGGTGTGCAAACAATGGAACGGGCATTCCCTGCCCCCGTTGCCGAGACAGGGAGATTGGGAGAGACAGTCAAGCCAGGTAGAGACACCGTGTAGAGACTGGTATTGGAGAAGTTATAGGCTACCAAGAAACTACCGTCACCCGATATATCGGTACCGCCTATACCTGGACTTCCTCCACTTCCGGTCAGGATAGTCGTTCCGGTATCAACAAAGGTTACGGCATTGACGATTGAGAGTAGCCCGTTTGCAGTAGCCACATAGACTACTGCGCCATTCGGGTCGACAGAGACACCACCTTGAGCCTGGCGACTGCTAGCCAGGGTAACTGTGGCAGATGTCTGTGAAGCAACATTGACTACTACTAGCTGGTACTCTGCCTGGAAGTAATAGGCACCATCAGGTCGAAATGAACAGTTTCCTGGGGTGGTGCCAGTACCGGAAATGGTGGACCCTAGACTACCTCCGGGGATAGTTACCTCTTGGCAGTTAAACGCATCTGCTACCATTAGCATAGGGGTAGTCGGGGAACGGGTTACTTGTTGAATACCGGCAGTAAGGGAAGTAGAAATAGGCGACCCTACTGTGTACGCAGGGATTGACACGGGCGAGATAGTGTTAGGACTCGCATTGACGACGTAGCCAATAGTTCCCGCTGCGTTGAATGCGATCCCGGCAGGAACGCTAAACCCGGATATGGTAGTTACTACCGTGTTGGTAGCGACATCGATAACCGTTACCGTATTGTCATCTCGGTTGGATACCCACACATGGGTATTGTCCGGGGTAATCGCACAGAACCACCCGTATTGACCGGTAACGATTGAGGCTACGTGTGCCTGTAGGTTGAGGTCATAGACCTCTAGCGAACTGGGTCCACCGACAACGGGACACGCTACATAGACGAACTGGTCTATAGCTGCCGTTGCAGTACCGCCGCTAGTGTATGAAGCGGTCAGTGAGGCAGCACCAGGAACAGTAGTTGTTGCAGTACCACCACTGGTGTATGAAGCGATGAGTGATGCATTACCTAGTTCATTCAGTGTTGCGGATGCTCCACTTGTGTAGGCCGCAGACAGTGAAGCTGTACCTGGTACAGTAACGGTTCCAGTACCACCGCTGGTGTATGAAGCAGTGAGTGATGCAATGCCCGGTACCTTAGTGGTTCCAGTACCACCACTCGTATATGAAGCAGACAGTGATGCTGTACCGGGAACAGTAATGGTAGCTGATGCTCCGCTAGTGTATGAAACAGATAGCGAGGCAACACCGGGGAAGGTACCAGACGCAGTAGCACTACTGGTGTATGCCACACTAACTGAAGCGCTGCCAGGAACAGTTGTTGTTGCTGAAGCGCTACTGGTGTATGTAGCGGAGCATGATGCAGTAGCGGGGAAGGTACCAGACGCAGTGGCTCCACTCGTGTATGCAGCAGACAGTGAAGCATTGCCTGGTACCTTGACGGTTGCTGATGCTCCACTCGTGTATGCAGCGGTAAGTGAAGCAGTACCGGGGAAAGTGCCAGACGCAGAAGCACCACTGGTGTAAGCCACACTAACTGAAGCAGTACCGGGCACAGTTGTGGTAGCACTACCACCGCTCGTGTATGAAGCAGACAGTGAAGCGGTACCAGACGCAGTGATGGTGCCAGTAGCGCTACTGGTGTATGCAGCAGTCAGTGAGGCTGTACCAGCGAAGGTGACAAAGAAGATGACCGCATACCCACTCGTGTATGCAGCAGCCAGTGAGGCTGTACCGGGGTATTCGCCCCCGACAGTAGCACCAGTTCCTCCACTCGTGTATGCAGCAGTCAGCGAGGCTGTAC
>Ga0209483_1000543_pt1 | contig 32158 bp, 32 predicted proteins | sample NGEPerA_FD_184508 | JGI IMG/M metagenome (GOLD analysis project Ga0209483, IMG submission 184508) | Arctic peat soil microbial communities from the Barrow Environmental Observatory site, Barrow, Alaska, USA - NGEE PermafrostL2-A... | ecosystem: Environmental > Terrestrial > Soil > Wetlands >... | reverse complement strand
GGCGTAGAGCGAAGGCTATCTGTTCCTCGGTAAACCGCTTCCGCTTCATGGCATCCCTCCATCGCTGGGTTCAGAATGCCCGAAAAAATTGCCCTCCGGATGGACCAGTTATTGGGAAGCAGACCAAGTTGATGGTCTTCGTCACCAGATTGCGGAAATCGAAATATTTCATCGTGAGCACACCGTAGTGGCCCGCCGGGGAAAAGGCGGCACGATGACAGACATTTTTATATGCACTGGTGCTTTGCTGACCCCAGCCGGCTGAGGCCTTTAAGAAACGCTTTGATGGCAAGTTATTTGAGGAAAGGCCTAACGGGCCTCTCGGCTCGGTTCAAATTTAACGACGGCTGTTGAGTTTAATTTCGGAAGGGACCGCCGTGCTGGCGGTCTTTCTTTTCTCGAATGACGGATCGTCGATCTAATTAGTCGGAAGTTCTTGAATTTTTTGCAGTGCGTACCACACTCGATTCGGCGTAGCCGGCATTTCAAGGAGTGCCGCAGCGTCAGTCGGCATTGCGTTTGCGATGGCGTTCATAATCGCACATGGCGCTGCTGTCGTGCCGGACTCACCGACGCCTTTAACGCCTAACGGATTGGTCGTACAAATAACTTCGTGATGCACGATCGTCATATGTGGAATGCTGCTTGCGCGCAATATACTATAGTCCATAAATGATCCCGAATTGAGTTGGCCGCTGTCGGGATCATAAATAACCGCTTCGCAAAGTGCTTGTCCAAGTCCCTGCACAACCCCGCCATGGAACTGTCCTTCGACAATCATTGGATTGAGCACTTTTCCACAATCATCGACGCCAATGTATGACGCGATCGAGATGGCGCCGGTTTCGGGGTCAATTTCAACTTCCGCGACATGGCAACCGTTCGGAAACGAAGCCGGTGCGTTGACGCTCGTGGTGGTGTCGAGGTTTTCCGCAATTACACGTTGCTGAGCCAATCTGCGTGCACGCGCGGCAACCTCAAACAGCGTCAGCGATTGCTTGCTGTCCTTATTATGGAATGCGCCGGATCGATACTCGATCACAGCCAGATCCGATTGCAGGAGCAATGCGGCGATGCCGCTTCCTTTGGCGATGACCGCATCTGTTGCATTCGCGATCGCGCCGCCGACCATCATCGCAGTGCGGGAAGCAACCGCGCCAAAACCCGAGATGTCTCTATTGGAATCGCCCGATGAAATCGTGACGACGCTCGGCGAGACGCCCAGCCGATCGGCGACGAGTTCCCGGAAGACGGTCTGATGCCCTTGTCCAGTCGAGCCCGCACCGATGCTGACCGAAATCCCATGGTCATCGAGAAAAGAGATCCGCGCGGACTCTTCCGGGAATGCGCCGGCATTCTCGAGATAGCATCCGATTCCGATCCCGCAGAGGAGGCCGGCGTTGTTGGATGTTTTTCGCCGCTCGGCGAAATTTTCGTAGTCGGCGACCTTTAACGCCTTCTCAAACATTTCGGGAAAGTCACCGCTGTCGTAGGAATTGCCCAGGGCCGTAGTCAGTGGCATTCGGTTTGCGGCAATTAGATTTTTCCGTCGTAATTCGGCAGGATCGAGGCCACTGATTTCCGCGGCTTTGTCGATAAGAATTGCGCTCTATAGCATAGTTCGCATTCGCCTCTCTCGGACTTTGGCAACCGAACCGGGTGCAGGCCACTGGTCTTGTAATGCGTGACATGCTGGACCATAGTAGAAGATCAAACTAGGAGAGAGAGCTAATGAAACGCATGTCTCGATTAGCTTTTGCGGCCGCGGTGATTGTAGCGACCTTATTTCCATCTATTGGCATAGTTAGGGCCGCTGAGAAGCCAACTGTAACCTTAGGATTGGTCACGTATCTTTCCGAGTTCTGGCCCGCTCTTGTCGCGCAAAAGTTAGGCTACTTCGACGAGGCGGGGATCAAGGTGGACATTGTGACTACGGGCGCGAGCTCGAAGTCGGTTCAGATGGCCGCTCTCGGGGCTATCGATATTGGCAGCGGCGGCGTAGTCGATCCCGTCCGCGCAATGTATGGCGGTGCGCAGGTCATCCTAATTGCAAGCGGCGCCATCAACTCAACAACGATGCTATTCGCGCGGCCCGAGATTAAGTCGGTGGAAGCGCTTCGCGGCAAACGTGTTATCGTGGGGGGCTCCAAAGACATCACCGCAGTGTGGTGGGACGCGATGGCGAAGAAGTTCAAACTTGATCCGACCAAGGACGTCGAGTTGCTCTATGCGGGAGCAACTCCGGATCGGTTAGCCGCTCTCCTCGCAGGTGGTGTCGATGCGGCATCTCTCTCTACGCCGGCAGCTTTCGTGGCGGAGTCTCGAGGTTTCACCAACTTGGGACTATTCGCTCCTTATACTCCAGATCTTCCCTACATTGCCTACTATGCCAATGAGCAATGGGCGAAGGCCAATCGTCCGGCCGTGGTGGCCTTTTTAAGAGGGCTTCAACGTGGAACTGCATTCATCTACGACCCAAAGAATCGGGAAAAGACGGCGGAAATTTTAGCTGAGGCAACGAAGGTTGAGCAGAAAGTAGCTCTCAAAACCTATGACTTGATCATCAAGATTAAAGCATTCGCGCCCGATGCCGGGTTTACGGACGCTCAAGTCAACGCCGTTCAAAACGTACTGATTGAAGCGGGCGATGTGAAGCCCCCCCTTAAATCCGTATCTGCCATTTACGACGCCAGCTATGCGAAGGAAGCTACCAGTAAGCAGCAAGGCAAATGATTACCTAAATGCCGTTGACAAACGAGGTGGTCGGCTCAGCGCCGCCGATCCCTATTGTAATCAAGCCCCTACGTAAGGCTAGAGCGCCCCGCTTAAGACTCTGGTCTGTCGGTTCGATTATCGTTGGGTTGGGGCTTTGGGAATTGATCGGGCGTATGGCGTCTCGATCTCTCTTCCTTACAACTCCAAGCCAAGCTTTGCTGACGATTTGGGACCTCTTGCTAAGTGGCGAGCTTGAGCACAACGCACTGGTGAGCGCTCAGGCCTTTTTTACTGGCTATGTTCTGGGGTGCTCGGGCGGGCTACTTATTGGTCTTGCGATGGGCGTGTCGCGGCGGGCGAATGCCGCGCTCGCTCCATGGGTATCGGGACTTTATGCAACGCCCGTAATCGCGCTCTCGCCACTCTTCATCCTGTGGTTCGGGATTGGAGTCTGGTCAAAAATTGCGGTGGTAATCAGCTTGGTTATCTTTCCAATGATAATCAATACTGATGCCGGTGTGCGAGCGACCGATGGTGCCCTTATCGATGCGGCCCGCTCTTTCGGCGCCAATCCCCTGCAGATCTTTATGAAGGTATGCCTGCCGTCCGCCATGCCTTTCGTTCTGGCGGGACTAAAGATGGCCGTGGGACGCGGCTTGATTGCTGTTGTCGTTGCGGAGTTATTTGGCGCCCGCGCAGGGATAGGGTTTATGATTGAGCAGGCGGCTGAAGTCTTCAATATGCCGAGGCTGTTTGCGGGTGTCCTCGTACTTGCGATGACGGGTATTGCTCTTACCACGCTGTTTAGTCGGCTCGAACGTACGCTTATACCCTGGAACCGATCATCATGATGCCGATTGGCGACAAGTCGCAGAAGCTTTCAGTTCGCAGCTTGAACAAGACATTTGGCGATCTGGTAGTGCTGGACTCGATCGAGTTCAGTGTGGCCGACGGCGAGTTTATTTCCCTTGTGGGGCCGTCAGGGTGTGGGAAGACGACCCTGCTCAGGATCATTGCGGGATTGGATTCCGCAGACTCGGGCGACGTGATAATCGATGGGAACGCTGTTTCCCGTCCTGGCACAGATCGCGGGTTCGTTTTCCAAGCCGACTGCTTGATGCCGTGGAGAACGGTCTGGAGAAATGCATATTTTGGGATCGAAATTAGTCGGACTGACACCCAGGAAGCGCGGGCACGAACACGAGATATGATAAAACTTGTTGGTCTAGATGGTTTCGAAGGCTATTATCCTTGGCAGCTGTCTGGAGGTATGCGGCAACGCGCTAATCTGGCACGAGCACTCGCTATCAATCCTAAAGCCCTTTTGATGGACGAGCCGTTTTCGGCACTTGATGCTCAAACCAGAGAAATCATGCAAACCGAACTTCTAAGAATCTGGGAAAAGGGTCGCAAAACTGTTTTATTTATTACTCATCAAATTGACGAAGCAGTGTTCCTGTCTGATCGGGTAGTAGTTCTCGGTCGCCGGCCCGGCCGTATTCGGCAGATAGTGCCTATCGATTTGCCGAGGCCTAGAGCATTCGCGATCAAGCGAACTACTGACTTTACGGCTTACGTTGACCGGATATGGGGCATGATTGAGCGCGATGTCCGCGACAGCTTATCGGAGGAGAACGTCAGGGGCGGATAATATTGGCCGGTCTAAGCAAGTGTGACATTGCGACTCTTCTCCCTGCCTATCCGGGGTGCACCACGACCGAATAGCGGCATAACTCGATAGTTCGTTGCTCGCCTAGCCCTATAGTTTATTTCATTTTTTTCATATTGCAGAGAATGTTATAAGCGGCGACGATAGTAGCTTACGTTCCCAACTCCGGTTAGCCTCGAGCAAGGCACTTAGAACCCTTGCATCGAACTATCGAGGTCCGCCCTTTGCTTTTGGTCGTGTGCGGACTACGTCAACTAAGTCTTGCGAAGGGAGATCGCCGCCGTGATCATTCAAACTGCTCCGACAAATGCGCCACGACTAGCGATCATGATGTATGAACACAATGCACTGTGCCTGCAATTTGCGAATGCATTTGGCAATGACCGGTTCGAGCGATTGAATCCTCTCGATTTGATGATTCACGTCATCTCGCATCACGATGCAGGCTGGCTTGAATACGATCGAAATCCGAAAATCGATCCGACAACTGCTCTTCCCTACAATCTGGTCGACACCCCTCCAGAGTTCATCACTGTAACCAGCAAACTCTCGCCTGATTTTAATCAGCGCCAACATCCATACTGCGGACTGATTTCCAGCATGCACAGCTGGGGCCTTTATAATGGTCGATACGGTCTCTCGAAGCTTGTGCTGCTAGACAAGATTGCAAAGAAGGACCGGCCGCTCGCGGATAAGATGTTGAATGGCGAGCTTGAGCGTCAAAAGCACCTCAAGGCGCGGCTTGCTCAAGATTCCGATGCGCACGGATGGTTGGACGAAAACAAGATTTTTCAGAACTACAAGGCCCTGCAATTCATCGATACACTCGCGCTCTATTTCAACCGCATACATCCGAGTGAGCGTGTCGAGCAGACCTTCGAGAATGTGCCAGTTTCACCGAAAGAAGACGTCACAATCACCATACGGCCAGGCGAGGAAAGCACTTACTATCTCTCCCCATTTCCCATGTCCTGCGATGGTGCAGAATTTGCCTTCTGCGGGCGGCGCATTAGTCCCGCCGACGGCAATCGGTCGGGTGGCTGGGCTGTCGCACTAAAGGAAATTTCCACCGAATGGGAGTACTTTCGATTGAAGAAGGGCTAGCCACATCATGGTTGAGATCGATATTCCGGAAGTCCTCTCAGAGCTCACCGCGAAGTTCTACGAGTACGAATGCGCGCTCATCGAAAACGATATCGAGTCTCTGAACGAGCTATTCTGGGAGAGCTCATGTACCGTGCGGTTCGGTACGCTCGACTACGAGCGTCAGTATGGGCACGCCGAGATCGCAGCGTTTCGAATTCAGCGTGGCGCAGTTAATCAGCCCAGAGTCTTGAAAAATGAGCGGATTACGACTTTCGGAAAAGACTTTGGCATTTCGAACACTGAGTTTCGGGCAGCGGGTTCCAACAAGAGTGGTAGACAAAGCCAAACGTGGTTGCGGACCGACCGCGGCTGGAAGATCGTCAGCGCTCACGTTTCCTTTGGATTGACATGAATATCCCAGCGATGAATGCGGACGCACGGTGTTGTAGTGCTGTCTCCAGCCTTCGACCATAATCTTCGCTTCGTTGCGTCCTAGGAGCCACGTGGCAATCGCCCATACTGCACCGGTGAAAAAGCCTACACAAAACCAGACGCCGATCAGTTCTAGATTGAGCCTGGTAGGCATTTGGGGATCTCTGCTTTGACCAATGATTGACCAACGATACGCCGCAACCAAACAGGAACAAACGTCATCAAACGTGCTCGAACGCCACGCTAATCGTCAGATTTTATCGGCTTTTCCGGGGAGGGCGTACCGCTCATAACGGTCTGGTTGGAGGTTCGAGTCCTCCCGGGCCACCACGCATTCTTGCGCTTTGAGCACCTGCTTCTCAAGCGACAGATCGGCCACAAGGCGCTTCAAGCGGACATTCTCTCGCTCCAGGTCCTTCATCCGCTTCGCCTGATCGATCTCAAGGCCGCCGTATTCCTTGCGCCAGCGGTAGTAGCTCTGGATAGGCCGCCGATCTTCTTAGATCGCGTATGTTGCGCAAAGGTAATAATTTGGCCTATGTGTGCTGGGTTCAAATTATTTCTTCAGACCAATCTGTGGATGCCATGAAAATCACCGACGTAAAGGCAACCGTTCTCGCCAGCCGCTACGATCGGCCAATACGTTTTGCGCATATGGAATTGACCGAGCGACGAATAGTTGTGGTTCAAGTTTTTACCGACCAAGGCGTCATTGGGTTAGGCGATATCGATGGTCCTCCAGCTGGAGATATGGCGGTCGTCGGGATTGTGAACGAGACATTCCGGCCGCTTCTCATTGGTCAAGATCCATTGGTGATTGGCGCGCGATGGAACGATATGTTCCAGGCTCTAAATACGCTCGGACGCTATCGCAGCCTTGAATCTTATGTGCTCGGCGCGCTCGATACGGCTCTGTGGGACATTATGGGAAAAGTTGCGAACCAGCCCATTCATCGTCTGCTGGGCGCGCGTCGCAGAGAAGTCAGCTGTTATGCCAGCCTCGGACAGGTCGCGGAAAATCTGATCGGCGAGGAAGCCGGGAAATACGCCGCGCAGGGCTTTGCGGGCGTCAAAATTCGTATCGGTTTTCCGAACGCCGATGACAAAGCGATCGTGTCGGCGGCGCGCGCGTCGTTGCCCGTCAATTCCGCGACGAAATTGATGGCGGACGTCAATTCCGGCTGGTCGCGTAGTTTCGCGCCGCAACGTGCGAGTGCATTGGAACCGTTCGAGCTTTTTTGGCTAGAAGAGCCGTTGCCGCCATTCGACCTGCCTGGATATGCGCATTTGGCTGAAAGTTTGGTGACGCCAATCGCGGTCGGCGAGCATGAGATTTTTAATCGCTGGGACGCGCGCGATTTCATCGTTGCTCGGGCTGCCGATATTATCCAGCCGGATTTGCGTCAGGGCATCTCGGAATGTCTAAGGATCGCAAATCTCGCGAGCGTTTGGGAAATCCCCTGCATCCCGCACTTCTTTGGCCCCGGCATACGCTTTGCCGCCATGGTGCAGTTGCTGGGCAGTATCGATAATTATCTGCTTTGCGAATATCCGATCGCGATCGATCCAATCCGGTTCGAACTGACCGACCCTCCGCTGATTGCGGTAAACGGCAAGGTCGCGATCCCCCAAGGGCCAGGCCTCGGAGTCACGCTGAACGAAGCCACTATGCGCAAATATGCGGTGAACTGAAGGCGATGAATCTGGACGCCACGATCGTTTCGACCGATCCAATTCATCCGGCCGGACAGGCACTTCTTGCATCCGCCGGCTGCCGCCTTTTGGTGCGGCAGGGAAAATCCAGCGACGAATTGGCGAGCCTTCTGAGGGTCGCAGACATCCTCATTGTCCGGTCGAAGCTTGCGGATGACATTCTCGATGGGGTGCATAGACTGCGCGGCGTCGTGCGGCACGGCAGCGGGCTGGACTTCATCCCGATGTCACGTGCAAATGCGCTGGCTATCCCGGTCGCAAGCGTCCCAGGGGCCAATTCCAACTCCGTCGCCGAATATGTTTTTGCGGCCATCTTCGAGCTGACGCGGCAGTTACGCCGCGCGGACACCGTGCTGCGTAACGAGCCGTGGTGGGATGCGCGCAAGGGGTTCGACCGCGCTAGCGAAATCGAAGGCAGGATGCTGGGCATTGTCGGCGTCGGCAGCATCGGAGGCCGGGTCGCGCAAATCGGCCACTTTGGTTTCGGGATGAATGTCATTGGCCACCAACGGTGTCTTGATGCGCTTCCCGCTCACGTGCGCGGCGTGGCGCTGCCCGAACTTTTCTCGTCGAGCGATTTCGTCGTATTGAGCTGTCCGCTCACGCCGGAGACTCAAAATCTGGTCAATGCGGCCATGCTGTCGCATATGAAGCCCGAAGCCTTTCTCATTAACGTCTCGCGCGGTCAATTAACCGACGAAACAGCATTGGCCACGGCTCTGCAGGCTGGCACGATTGCTGGCGCCGCGCTTGACGTGTTTTCCGTGCAGCCGCTACCAGACGACCATCAGTTTCGCTCGCTGAACAATGTACTTCTTACCCCGCACATCGCCGGGCTGACCGCCGACAGCATGGAACGACTTAGCGTCGGATCGTGCGAAGAAGCGCTGCGGTTGTTGAAAGGCGAAAGGCCGAGCAACCTGGCCAACCCGGAAATCTGGGACGCCGCGCGCAAACGATTGGCCGCTTGCTAGGCGGCCTGCGCGGTTTTAACTGTTACCTTGAGATGATCAATGAACGCTTTGACGGCGGGCGATTTCTCGTCGCGGCGGAAAGCTACCGCCAATTCGGCGGGCTTAGTCTGCGGCACCAAATCCCGGTAGATCACATCGGGAATCTGGATGCAGTCGCAGGACTTCGGCACCACCGCGATGCCGAAACCCGACGCGACCATCGTCACGATGGTGATGAAGTCGGGCGCGCGTTCGGTGATTTGCGGCACGAAGCCGCCTTTTTTTCCTAACTCGGCGGTGTGTTGATAGATGCCGCGTTCCATCTCGAAACTCGGCGCGATGAAATTCTCATCCATGAGTTCAGACGCCGAAATCGTCGTCTGCGCCGCCAGGCGGTGGTTCGACGGCAGCGCCAGGATTACCGATTGGCGCGCGATCACCAGCGACGAAATGCCGGTCGGATATCGCCCAGGGGGTCTGAGAAATCCAATGTCGAGCCGCTCATCGACGAGATCGTCGAGTTGCCGGGACGTTTCTATTTTGCGCACACTCAAACTAACGAGTGGATGGTCTCGGCGATAAGCAGCGGCCGTTCGCGTCAGCAAGCCGGTGCAAGAGGCGGACGAGACGTAGCCGATTTCAACGCGGCCGATTTCTCCGCGTCCGGCCCGCCGCGCCACGACCTGCGCCCGCTCGACGTGCCTGAGCGAAGACCGGGCTTCTTCCAGGAAATGCACACCGGCATCGGTCAGCGCCACCGAACGTTTGGTACGCGACAATAGCCGGACGCCCAGTTCCTTTTCCAAAGCCTGAATATGCTCGGTCAGCGACGGCGGAGATATCTGCAGCCGGGCCGCAGCCCGCGTGAAATGCAGCTCCTCGGCGACCGCGACGAAATAGCGAAAATGCCGGATTTCCATTGTTCGGTTTTGACCATACTGGAGCTTGATAATTCGATATTTCCGAATACTAAAGAGGTTGCACCGTAATGACAACAACCTGCCGTTGGCTCCTATTAGAGGCCATTCAAGCTAGGCTGGGGGCTTAAAGGAGCATCGGATGGGACTACCTATCCTCAATAAGATTTTGTCGCGCGCGGCCGATGGCGAGCCGGTAACGACGGGACAAATCGTCGTGGTCGATGCGCATACTGTGGTCCTCTACGACAGCAATTTTTTCCCGGTCTATTGGCGCGATCCGCTCAAGATCGCCGACCCATCTCGCATCGCTCTGATTTTCGATCACCGCGTGCCGGCGCCGGATCGCAGCTGCGCGCTGGCGCAAATCGCCGGCCGTGCCTTCGCCGCGCGTTTCGGTATCGAGCGCTTCCACGACGTCGGCTATGACCAGGGCATCGCGCACACTGTCGTTGCTGACAAGGCCTACGCGCTGCCGGGCACCGTGCTGGTGTGTTCCGATTCCCATACCGGGGGCGGCGGCGCGTTGAACTGTGCGGCGCGCGGCGTCGGCGGGCCGGATATCATTTATGCCGCGATCAAGGGCAAGACTTGGTTCTCGGTCTGCGAGACCATTCGGTACGACATCGTCGGCAGCCTGCCTTTCGGCGTCACGGGCAAGGACGTGTTCTTGCACATTGCGCAGACCTATGGCGACCATTCGAATTATAACGTTGAATTCGGCGGTTCCGGTCTGAAAAACTTGAGCATCGACGCGCGCCGCACCATCGCGACCATGGGCACCGAACTCAACGCCGAATTCTCAATCTTCGAGCCCGATCAGCTTCTCATCGACTACATCCACGAGCGTAACCCTGGCGCTACCTTTGAGCCGCAATATGCAGATGCCGACGCGTCCTATGCCGAGCGCCGCACGCTCGATCTCGGCGAAATAGAGCCCCTGGTCGCTTTGCCTGATGCGATGATTAAGAACTCGGTACCGGTCGGAAATATCGTCGGCCAGAGAATCGATCAGGCCTATATCGGCTCCTGCGCCAACGGCAATTTGGAAGATCTCGCCATGGCGGCGCGCGTCGTCGCTGGCAGGCGTGTTGCGCCGGGCGTGCGTTTTCTGGTGACGCCCGGTTCGCAGGCGGTCTATCGGCAGGCGCTAAAGGCGGGTTATGTCGAAACATTGATGGAGGCTGGTGCGGTGGTGACGCCGGCGACCTGTGGCGCCTGCGGTGGGGGCCACATGGGCGTCCTCGGCGAGAACGAAATCTGTATCACCGCCAGCACGCGTAACTTCAAAGGCCGCATGGGCGACCCCAGTGCGCAAATCTACATGGGGTCTCCCGCAACGGTCGCGGCTTCCGCGATCGCCGGCGTCATCACGCACCCCGGCAAGTACCTGGGGAGGAACGCGATATGATTTCGGGCCGCACTTGGAAATTTGGCGACGACATCAACACCGATTTGATGATGCCTGGCCCAGCGCTGTATCTGCCGGAAGAACAGCGTGTGCGTTACGTCTTCCAAGCCAATCGGCCCGGCTGGGTCGATCTGGTGAAGGGTGGCGACTTCATCATTGGCGGCAAAAATTACGGCGTCGGTTCGAGCCGCCCGGCGGCCTTGTCGCTGCGCAATCTCAATATTGGTTGTCTGATCGCGGAGTCGATCAACGGGTTGTTCTTCCGCAACTGCGTCAATTTTGGTCTGCTCGCGCTCGAATGCCCCGGCGTTCATGCCGCTTTCGAAGAAGGTCAGACGGCGGAGGTGTCACCCGACGATTTCACCGTCCGTAACGTGCAAACCGGTGTGACGCTGCGCGCCAAGCCGGTGCCAAGGCAGCTTGTCGATCTAATGGTCGGCGGCGGGATTTTTCCGTTGCTTGAGGCAGAATGTCTCATCGACCCGCTACCGCCGAAGGTCAAGAGTTCAAAAGCCGCGGGAATTCAATCTGCTTCCGCGTAATAAGAAAACGACGGCCGCCGAAAACGGACGAGCCTGTTGAGGAAGCGCGAATGACGCTTGAATGCGTCGACATGGAGGATGTCATGCCATCTGCGTATAAGATCGCTGCGCCGACCCGGCGCATTTACGCCATTGCTTGCCTGATTTTGGCGTCCGTCGGTTTCTGCGGAGTAGCCGCGGCGCAAACCAAGCAACTTACCCCGGTAAGCATCAGGTTCAGTTGGAAGCTCAAAGGAGAGTTCGCGCCGCTATACGTCGCCATGGATAAGGGCTACTTCGCGGCGGAAGGCATAGACATCAAGCTTGGCGAGGGCTCAAGCTCCCAGGCCGCACTTGGCTCGATCGTTCAGGGCCAAGACCAAGGCGCCTGGATCCCCGGCGTCTACGCCATTCAAGCCATCTCGAATGGTCTGCCGGTGAAAGTCGTCGGGCTCTATAACGCCGCTGCCCCCAACGTTCTTCTGTCGCGCGCCAATAACCCGATCACCAAACCTGGAGACCTTGTCGGCAAGACCCTTGGGCATTCAATCGGCGACGTTGGTACGACCTTCATTGGCGTGATCTGCCGCAAGAACAAGATCGACTGCACCAGCTTCAAGAAGGTGACGCTGGCTGCGCCAGCGCGCGTTCCGGCGCTGGTCAACGGCCAAGTTGATGCCATCTCGGTCTATACCAGCAACGACGTGCCGATCCTCGAAGAGAAGTTCGGCGCCAAGGCCTTTGCCTATCTGGATCTGCCGAAATACGGCCAGCGCGTGATGGGAGCGTCGCTGATTGTCAGCGATGCCTATCTCGCCCAGAACCCGGAAACCGTCGCGCGCATGTTACGCGCTATCGGCAAGGGCTTCGATGACACCATCAAGGACCCCGCCGCCGCCGCCAAGATCATGCTTAAGCACTGGGAAACGCCGCTGTCGCTCGAAGTCGTCACCAAGCAGGTCGAGGCCTTGAATGCCGCGGTTGAGACGCCCGCTGGCAAACCGATGGGCTGGGTCGACCCGCAAGCGGTCGAAGACACGCTAGACGCGTTGCAAGAGGCCAACGAAATTAAGGGGCGGAAAGAGACGAAAGAGTATATGGACAACGACGTTGGCCGGCGCGCCCCCCCAAGTTGAGAGGGCTTGCCGGCGCCTGGATTCTATTTTATGCGCGACCTAGATCCTGACCTGGCCCGAAAGCGCCACCCGGCGTTCGGTCGCGCGAGCCCGTGGGTATTCGGCCTTCTGTTGGTCCTAATCTGGCAGGTGGCGGTGCCACTGGCGCACGTTTCCGAGCTCACACTGCCGACGCCGTGGCAAATTGTCAGCCGGATTCGGATAGACTATCGCATTCTCGCGCGCGACGCCTCAGTAACATTTCTTGAGGTCCTGCTCGGCTTCGCGGTTGCAATTGCGGTCGCGGTGCCGCTCGCGCTTGCGATCTTCTATTCGTCTATCATGGAGCGTACTTTCTATCCGGTGCTGATCGCCTTACAGACCGTGCCGAAGGTGGCGCTGGCGCCGTTACTCGTGTTGTGGCTCGGCTTCGGATTTGCCCCGAAAATCGTCATCGGCTCGTTGACGGCGTTCTTCCCCATCGTCATCGGCATCGTGGTCGGCCTGGAAATGCTGGAAGACGAAATGGTCCGTTTGATGAAATCCATGGGCGCCAGCGAATGGCAAACCTTCTTCAAGCTGCGCTTGCCGGCGGCGTTGCCGAATATTTTCGGCGGCTTCAAGATTGGCATCGGGCTGGCGGTGATCGGGTCGATCATCGGCGAATATGTCGCCTCCGAAAGCGGCCTTGGCTACCGCCAGTTGACTGCCAATGCGCAGTTCGACTCGACCATGAGTTTCGCCGCTTTGGTCGTGATTTCGGTTATGGGCGTCGTAATGTTCTACGCCATTCATGCGCTTGAACGCACTGTGACGCGGTTGCGCTAGCATGGCCGCCAGTAAGGAAACGTCCGGCAGCGCCCTGGCAAAAATACACGGCACACCCATCGCGGTGCGCGGCGCCTCCAAGACCTATGCGACCCGCTCGGGCGAGGCGGTGCGCGCACTCGACCCGATCGACTGCGACGTCGCCTCAGGCGAATTCATCTCGATCGTCGGCCCCAGTGGCTGCGGCAAGAGCACGCTGCTGCTGATGATCGGTGGGCTGCTGCGCTGTAGCCAGGGCAGCATCCAAGTCGGCGACGCGCTTGTGACGCATCCGCATCCCAATAGCGCCGCCGTGTTCCAGCGCGATCTATTGCTGAAATGGCGCAATGTGCTCGACAATATTCTATTGCCAGTCGAAATTAAGAAATGGAAAGTCGCCGATTATGTCGGCCGCGCCGAGCGCCTGATGGCGCAAGTCGGCTTGCAGGATTTCAAGAGCAAGTTCCCAGACGAACTGTCTGGCGGCATGCGACAGCGCGTAGCGATTTGTCGCGCCTTGGTTCAGGAGCCGAGGTTGCTGCTAATGGATGAGCCGTTTGGCGCGCTGGATGCTTTGACCCGCGAGCAGATGTCCGTCGATCTGCTCAAGCTCTGGCAGCAGGTCAAGAATACTGTGATTTTTGTGACCCATAGCGTCGACGAAGCGGTCTTCCTGTCCGACCGCGTCATCGTCATGACACCGCGTCCTGGCCGCGTTGACCTCGATCTAAAGATCGACCTGCCGCGGCCAAGGAAGCTGTCCATTCGCTCGTCGCCGGAATTTCTGAGCTACGTCACGACGATCAGAAAAGCCTTCGAGGCAAGGGGCATTTTAGTTGAAGAATAGCGGCGCCCGACACACGGAAATCACTCCTTGTAATATGCCGATTGGGTGAACGCGCCACTTCGCGCGGCCAACGTTTCGCCAAAGAAATGCATGAACTTAACGCGAACAAACTACCGCCCTGGTTGCCGAGATCGGCGACTGGCACGGACCGATCGGCCTGCTGGTCGCGGGCGCGATCGTGGCCTTGTTCACGCGCCCGGACGAGGAGTTCGAAGGGCAGAGGACCGAGGCTGTGGTCGTCGCTGCGGCAGCATCCAGGGTGCGAAAGACGAGGTGGCGTTATCGCTGAGCGGGACCACGCGGTAGCAGTGGCTCTACCATGCCCGCGCCTGCAGTTGCCTCACTAATCCAAATATCATCACTTAATTTCGTGCCGCTTTAGCCGGCGAGTTCGTCCCGTACGATCCCCCTCGACCATCGCGCACATTTTCCCGAACGCGACAGCTCGCAAGTATTACTGCTTCGAAACCAAGCCATCTGACGCCTCAATATTAATTATGTAATACCTCGGTTTCCCCTTGATGCCGCTGATTTTCTTATCAACCGTCGGGGTATCTTTACGTTTAGTGCGGAAGATACCGGCTTTCCGCAATATCGACCGGTCCTGGCTGGAGGAAAACCACTCGTCAACTCGATCATTTTTGAGGTAAGTGACACCGTTGATGATGAAGCCGTCCGCCTTCTGCCGCGCAGTCGCTTCGGCTGCGGATGCCTTCTTTCCTTGTTTGATTGATCGCAAATCGCAATGGTCCAGCTTTTCCTTGAGTGCTCGAAGCACGTTCCCGGAATTAGATGCGCGAGATTCAATCGGGTCAATTGCTGGCGGACTGGCCAAAGCCGCGATGCATCTTTGGAAGCACTTTTCGACTGCTCGCAGGGTTCTTCGTTTTTTCCAAGGCAGCAATTTGTAGTCGATTGCGATCGCAGCCGCTGCCCAAATGACAGCAAAATTGCCACGAATCCGATAGATTGCTCTTTCGTCCGGGGCATTCACCTCCGACTCAAATTGAGCTTTATATCGACGGACCGTTGCTTCCCAATTCTTGTCCTTCACTAGTCGGTCGAGGAACGTGGGTAGGACGTATCCCTGATTCAATATTGCTAGTGCCAACGTGCCTTCGACGATTACCTTGGCCGTTTCGCGCAAGCTCTTGTCCTTTTTTGGTTTGAGTTTGCTGTCAAAAATTCCCTGAGATCCGGTTTCGCTAGCGGGCACATCCATAAAGCGGACTTCTTCGCCACCTAAGCGTGGCTCTCCGGCGTCTCGGGCGACGTCACGGAGGGCCCGTTCGCTGGAACTTTGAATGAGAATCCTATAGTCGCGCTTTCCGAGACCGTGCTGTTTCTCATAGGTCGGCGAAAACTTTCGCGGTCGGTTTCTGGAGATTCCGAACGCCAACATCCGTGCTCGTTCGACGAGCGGCATCTTATTTTCCCCGTCAGCAGTCTCATCGAGCGGCATCATGCAGTCGCGATGGCCCATCGCGTGGCCTTCGAATGCTGGCTCGCTATCAGCCCACACAGGGAGACCATCTGGCCCAATTAACCCCGACACGGATGCTCCGGCCTTGAGTAAGAAGGACTTACCTTCAGATGTGGGACCGAACCAATTGATGGCAAACGAATCCATGCCCAGCTTTCGCAGAAGTGGCGCTGCAAGCGTTGCGGCAATCGACACTCGTAGTGGAGATGACTTACGGGCTAATTTCCCGACGGATGCTTTCCAGCCGCGGAGCGATCCTTCGCCGGTGATAAATGCGCCTATATGTACTTTCGAATAAGGGTCAATAAGGACCGGAGTGGCATTTGCGTCGGAACTAAAAAATCTATCTGGCAATGCAAAACTATCACCGTACCAACCGGGAGCATCAACCCAGATAAATTCCTTTTTTGGCCGTGTTTTAGCAAGGGCATACCAGATGGCGTCCGCTACATCATTTTTCAGCGGCCATGCATAACCGAGGTCAGCTAGCCGCTCTTGCAGCTGATTTCTTTTCCGCGGAAGGAGATATGAAAGTTCCAGGTACTCCGAACGCACCCTTCCCTTTTTTGGCTGGAAACGGATTTCTACCAGGTGGGTACCATACACCGGACGGGTCCCGATGGCACGTAATTTAATGCGCGGTGCAACTTTTGTCGTCTCGGTTTTACCGCTTGCCAAAGTCTTCACGGCAAAAGCGCCGCGGCGGGTTAATTTAATCGAAATTCGTTTTTTCTTTTTCATGGCGAACCTTTATGGGAAGTGCTCAGTGCTCAGTGCTCAGTTCATAAAATTAGTGTTTTGTGCGCTGCTGTTTGGAGCGTGCAACCGCGCATAATCAGTTACGTTCACTTTCCTCATTCTTTTCCTGGTTCCTTTGATCTTCGTAGTATCTAAATTAAATCTTTTGACCCTTCCGTTCATTTTCTCGATACGACGTCATTTACGAGGATTTTTTCTGGTTATTTTAAATTGGCCGTATGATCAGTCGGCATTGCTGAGCACTGAGCCGTAATTTCATGAGAACCATGAGATCCAATGGCTCAGTTCGGTCTAGGACCAGCAATAGTTCGGGTAAACGAGTCCGGTTGCGACGAAGCAATTCGGGTAATTTAATTGCCTTGTTTAGGTACGGCAGGAACCCCAGGCTCCACGTCTTGCTGACGACTACGGGACGGTCACCCTTGTCCTTGCCGGGGAATATCCTTTTCAGCCGCTTGGTCAGGGCTTTGCGGTTGGAGGTAAACATCCCAATGTGCCAGTGCAGCTGGTAGAATCCGTTTTCCCAACTGATATCGGCACTTCCAAACATCACCCGGGTAAAGCCAGCCCGTGTAAGAGTTTCTTTGAGCCACCGGTTGCGCTTCTGAATGTCGAGGGTGGCCAGTTGAGTAGGTGTAAAGGTCATCTCAAGCGGCACAACGTTCGCCATTACCAGCTTCTTGGTCTTGGTACTGCTGGCAACGCTGGTCTTGTTGTTGGCGGTGGTGAGCTCAAGGATAAGGGCTTCTTCGGCGGCAACTTTGGCCTTCTGGAACGCTCTCGCACACTTCGGGCAGTCAAGGGACCCACAACGAGCACGGGTACTGCAGTCATAGAGCTTGTCGGCCAAGTCCCACAGTGCCCGGGCAAGCGTTCGGTCTCCGGCGGTCTCGGCGCTCTTGGCTGCACGCTGAAGGATGCCAATGACGTCGGCTTGACGCTCGGCGGTCTTCTTTGCGGTGAAGGAGGGGCCAAGGTAAGGGGAGCCGTCGCCGTACCAAAACTCGTTGGTGACGACGGCCTCATGAGCGCGGACGTGACGACGAAAGGTGGGTGCCCGATATTGCATGTAATTCGCGTCTAGGCAGCGGACATAGTAGCCGAACGACTAGAGGTCTTTGGGTACTGACGGACGAGCAAGTCTGACGGGATAGGTTTCTTGCTCGTCATCTGCTTCATAAAAAACGCGATGCCCAACTGCTGGCACTCATCGCGTAGATTGCGCGCCCAGCGGCGCTTCATGTATCGGGCGCCTGAGCCGCTCTCGCCGCCGCAGATACCGGTCTCACGGGCCTGGTTGTTCCAGCGCAAGGGCATTTTCCAATTTGCTTCTGCCGTCCGCTTCCGCTCACCGTGCGGTCCCCATTCAACTTTGCCGTACCGGTGATCCATCATTGCCTCGGCGTAGCAATGATCACAGCCGGGTGACACTTTCTGACAACCCATCCAAGGATTGAATGTGTGGTCTGTCCATTCTATTTTACTGTCTTCCATGACAAGTCTCTTTGTTGTTACTCACTTCGAAATTAGTTTCGCGATGTTCCAACGTTCTAGAAGCTGAAGCCGCGCTGATATTTTACAGTTTTAGAATCTGGCACTGTTGCGACCCCCGTGACCGGGGGCGCTTTATTCTTCACGCTGCCCGAGCTTTCGCTTCATCAGCCGGGATAATCAGCTCATCCCAGGTCATGTCGAGCTTGGCGCGTTGCTTTTCGACAACAAGACCAGCGTTCACCCGCTCTCCGGCGTGATCCGATCCGAGCATGCCCAGAGCTTTGACCAGCAGGTCACGTGGGCCGCTGTGGATCTCACTCTTTTTGGCGTTGCCGCGGAACGGACCTCGGTGAAAGCGATACGCTTTCGCTTTTTCCTCAGCCTTCGCCTTTTCAGCATCGGCCTTGGCCTTAGCTGCTTCCGCATTCGCCTTCTGGGCGTCGGCCTTAACCCTGGATGCTCCCGCCTTGGCCGTCTCGACGCGTGCACGCGTTGCCGCGTCTGATTGCTCCTGCTGGTTGCTGGTTGCTGGTTTCTGTTTTTTTTGTTCAGTCGCCTGAACACGCTGAGCGCGTTATCAACTAGCTTTGGCCTGCGGTCCAAAAGCGGTGTCGTCGTGATAGCCGCTCTGACCCCACCCGAGCAGACGATTGACCCACGCGGCTGACTTGCCGACTGCTTTGGCGATTTGCCGCTGGGTTGCACCTTGGCTATGAGCGGCGGCTATGTCCTCGGCTGCGGCACGCAGCGAGGTCTCGCCGGATTCGATTGCGTGCTTCGCCCGGTCCAATAGCGCGGTGATGTTCATCAGTTGCTCAACGAAGAACAACTCGACCGCGGCTTCGCGACGGATCGGGCTCGTACCGTCCTGAAAATTGTTCATGATCGCACCTGATCGCACCTGATCGCACCTGATCGGGCGCGGGCAAGACCTCAGAGGTCGATCCGCGCAGGTTGAGCTCGACGTAGGTGGTCAAGTCGCACTGGCGGTAACGAACAAGCCGGCCTATGCGTGAGAAACGTGGACCCGTGCCGGTGAGCCGATGCCGCTCTAGAGTGCGCGGCGAAACTCCTAGAAGCTTTGCAGCTTCGTGCTGGTCGAGGAGCTGTTCCATTTGAAATCCTATAAAAACCAAAAAATAATCCGTGTCGCTGCGCGTATAATTCTCCGCGCAAAGCGAAGTCAAACTCGGATGGGAAGTAATTGCGAGAAGATGTAAGTGTTCGTACGTAAAGCCGTTTATGACTGAAAAGTGCCCTTTTACTTTGCCAGTGCAAGTAAGTCGTATGCGCCTAAACAATACTAAACCCAATAAAACCGCCGAGATTCAAGACATTTTGAGTATCCGACGATTTTAAACGCTGGTGAAAGTGGCGGAAATTACAAAACAAAGCGCGGCAATTTTCTAAACGATTGATTACGAATGATATCTAGTGGTCTTTTTGGTCTTTTTTATACTTCAAGACTTGAAAAAAAAATTATTCAGCCGCGCCATCGCGGTCAAGAATTGGACCGTTCGATCCCTGTATGTGCGCTCCGCGCGTCTTATTGATCTACGATTGTTTTGATGTGCGCTGCCCATCTTGTTAGTGCGTCACGAACCTCAGTCTCGTAATGCGCCCGATTGTACACTCCCGCCACTCCGGCCTTGTGACCACTTACGTGGTTCAATGTTGACTCAACTACATGCGGCAAGATTCCAAGCCGGTCGGCCATCACTGTGGCACAGGTTCTACGGAGATCGTGCAAACGCCAAAGTAGGCGCTTGGCTTTGGGGTCGGCTTGCTGGCGAGCTTCGAGAATTCGCTGATCAAGCGCGGCCTTCGCTTTCGACCAACCTGAGAAGCCCCGCTGGTCATCACCGGTTCGACGCGGGCCGTTACCAAAGACATAGTCACGACCTGTACGTCGAGGCGAGGCATTAACAAGCGCAAAGGCTGAGTCAGAAAGGGGCACCATGTGTTCGCGATGGTTCTTGGTTCGGGAGCCAGGGATCGTCCATAGCTTCTTGTCTTCGTCGATTTCGGACCGATGCATCCCGCCAACCTCATTCCGACGTTGGCCAGTAAGCGCGAGCAGTTTAACCATACGTCCGTGATCGTCGTCACCGCAGTGCGACCAAAGCTCTGCTAACTCACCGTCCGTTAGAACTCGCTGCCGTGAATTAGGCTCGGCTCGGCGGTTGGTGCCAAATACTGGATTTGCGGAGATATCAAATCCCTCGCGCATAGCCCAATTGAACATGGCTGATAACGCCGCCCGGGCGCGAGCCGCTGTAACCGCTCCGCGCTCGGTTTCGAGTTCTGTGAGGCGGGCAGCGACGTCTCGGCGGTTAATGTGAAAGATAGAAGCCTTATGCAATGGCTTCCAATTGATCAAAAGATGCCGCTCTGTTTCGGAATAGCTGCGGGATTTTTGCTTTTTGTTGGCGTGTTTCAAGTAGTCTTCAGCGACTTTGTAAAGCGTATCAGCTGCCTTGTCTCTGGCATCGGCTTTCTCCGCCTGGGGGTCTTTGCCAGCGGCAACGAGACCGAAAAGTCGCTTTGCCTCACGACGCGCCTTCTCGGGCGTCCAAGGCGAACCATGACGCCCTATAGTGACGAACCGCTGTCGCCCAAAAACCCGGTACTTAATTACGTAGACAGCGTCACGTTGCTGGCGCCGAACCCCAAAGCCTTTTACGGCCTCGTTGTGACCAGCATCCCAAATCGTCTCTCCGGCCTTCAGCGCCAGAACCGTTCGAACAGTGATGCCCTTTAATGCCATCGCTTCGTCTTTTGCTAGCTACCAACTAGCAACCACGATAGCGCGAATTCGTGGCATGGCAAGGCAGTTGGTGTCGACGCCTTATACTTTATATTGCTTGATTATAGGGCTCTTGTCGGTCGCAGCGTATTCTTGGCGGCAAGTAGCACCAGACTACGAATCTGGGGGTCGGGAGTTCGAATCTCTCCGGGCGCGCCATTTTTTCACATAACTCCCTTCCGAAAGAAGTTAAGGCGGCGATTTGACGCCGCATCAACACAAGCGGACATCCACCACTAGCAAGGTGCGCAGACGCATGTGGGCTATTGTCGATTGTCAGCGTTCTTCGATTCACCGCGAGCGCCAGAAGCACGATGTTTCAGGCGATGATTTTCTCGATACGGATTGGTAACTGGCGCACTCGAATGCCGGTGGCATGATAGACGGCATTGGCAATAGCGGCCGCGGTGCCGACATTCCCTAGTTCGCCAATGCCTTTGACGCCTGCCGGGTTCACGAAATCGTCCTTCTCGGAAACCAGGATAACTTCGAGCTGCTGGATATCCGCATTCACCGGGACCAGGTAGTCGGCCAGATTGTCGTTGATATAGCGGGCATTGCGCGGATCGATTTCCGTCGCCTCATGCAGCGCCGAGCTGATGCCCCAGATCATCGCGCCCATATATTGGCTGCGTGCAGTGCGCGTGTTCATGATGCGGCCGGCTGCAAAAGCGCCGACGATACGCGGCACGCGGATTTCGCGGGTCTGCGAATGAACACGTACCTCGACCATTTCGGCGCCCATCGCGTACATCAGCTTTTTGCCCTTGGAGCCTCCGACCAGCGTGGGATGGCCGGCGTAAAGCTGCTTGATCGGATTAGTGAACAATTCCGTGACGACATTGGGCTGGGCATCGGGGGGAATGAATTCGGCGTATTCCTCGATTGTGGAGACGCCAAGCCGGGCAAACTTGCTTTCCAGGCTGTTGCCGGGCGCGGCGGTACCGACGGTTTCGGATTTAGCGCCGTTGAGTTTAGCCACGACAGCGTCGCAGACTTTCATGACCACTGAGCAACAGCTCGCGGTCTGATTGGAGCCGCCGGCCACCGGAACCGGCGGGTAGTTGCTGTCGCCAAGTTCGACCTGCACGGCGTCGAGCGGAATGCCGAGACGCTCGGCCGCCATTTGACCAACCACTGTCATTACGCCAGTGCCGATCTCATGCGCCGCGATCTGGACGCGGGCGCGTCCGTCGGAGGAGAGCCGTACGCGTGCAGTGCCGGCGCCGATATGGGTCGGATAGACGGCGGAGGCACAGCCCCAGCCGATCAGCCAGTCGCCGTCTCGCATCGAACCTGGTTTAGCCGAACGCTTCGACCAGCCGAAAGCCTGCGCTGCCTGATCGTAGCACTTCATGAGCGAGCGGCTCGACCATTCCTTGCCAGTCGCATCTTTCATCGAATCGTTGACGCGACGAAGCTCGATCGGATCCATCGCGAGCTTGACGGCCAACTCATCCATCGCGCTTTCCAGCGCATAGACATAAGGCACGACGGGCGGCGAGCGCATGAAGCCCGGCGTATTGCGATCGGCATGCACCAGCGTGACGCCGGTTTTCACGCTACCAAAACCGTACACCCGCGCGCTGTCTTCGACGCCGGATACCGAATAATCGTCCGGTCGCGAGGTGACTTCCCAGCCTTGGTGCTGGAAGCTTGTGATCCTGCCATCTTTTTGCGCGCCGATCTTGATCTGGTGGCGCGTTTCGGCGCGATAGGTCGCGATGGTGAAACCCTGATCACGGGTGGCGACCAATTTCACCGGCCGGCCGAGCTTCTTGGCGGCGAGTGCAACAAGGCCTGTACGCGGCGTCAGTTGCGACTTGCTGCCGAAGGCGCCGCCGACAAAGGGGCTGATTGCATGGACTTGCTCGGGCTTGATACCGAGCTTGCTTGCCGCGCTGTTTTTCAGCCCATACATGAACTGGCTCGGCTCATAGAGCGTGAGCTTGTCGTCGTTCCAGACCGCAGTTGTGGTGAAGAGCTCGATCGCGTTGTGGTGCTGGGTTGGTGTGCCGTAGGCAACATCGAGCTTGATTGCGGCGTCATCATACGCTTTGGCGGCGTCGCCGGCTTTTGGCAGTTCCTTCTTCACGGAAGATTCAGTGACGCCCTTGGCGTCGAAACTCCCGCTCGGCTTCTCCGCATTGTAGGAGATTTTCACTCTATAGGCTGCTTCGCGCGCGCCTTCGAAAGTTTCGGCCACCACCATGGCGACGATCTGGCCGTCGTGCTGGATTTTCGGACCTAGATCCTGGATCGACGAGCTGGCACCCCCGCCGCCGGCGCCGTATTTGAGAGTTTTTAAGTCGCCGGTGTTTTCATGCGTTAAAATATCGAGCACACCCGGCACTGCCTTGGCGTCGACGAGATCAATCTTGGTAATCGTGCCTTTGGCGATCGCGCTGGTGACGAGATACGCGAATGCCGGCCTGTTCACAGGCATATCCGATGCATAGCGCGCCTGGCCGGTGACCTTGAGACGCGCCTCAAGACGTGGCACGGGCTCACCCATATTGGCTTTCGGTTCGGGCGCTGCGCGATTCATGTCGGAATCTCCATGGCGGCAGCTTGCCGCAACGCGCGGACCAGTGTGCGCTTGCCAAGCTCGACCTTGAAGGCATTGTGTTCGCGCGGCTGCGCTCCGACAAAAGCGGCGTCCGCCGCGGCATTGAGCGTGATCTCGCTCAGCGTCTGCCCGTTCAATTTGGTTTCAGCGTCGGGTAGGCCCGCCAAGGCGTGGTGGCGACGCCGCCCAGGGCAATTCGGGCCTGGCGAATGGTGGTCCCGCCGTCGAGGTCGAGCGCAACTGCGGCGGAAGCCAATGCGAATTCGTAGGATTGGCGATCTCTTATCTTGAGATAAAGCGAACGGCGCGTCCACGGCGCGGCGGCGATCGTAAAACCTGTAATCATGTCGCCCGATTGCAAAGCATGTTCGACATTTGGCGTGTCGCCGGGTTGCACATGCAGCTTGCTGAAAGCAATTTTGCGGGTACCGCTTTTGCCCATGATCTCGGTCTGGGCATCGAGCGCAATCAGCGCCTGCGCGAAGTCGCCGGCGTAGGTCGCGATGCAATTCGGACTGGTGCCAAGCACGGCATGCGAACGATTGATGCCGTCCAGGGCGGCGCAGCCCGATCCCGGATTGCGCTTGTTGCAGTTGGCGTAGGACGTATCGCGGAAATAAGTGCAACGCGTGCGCTGCAGAACATTGCCACCGAGCAAGGCCATGTTGCGGATTTGCGCGCTGGCGGCAAGTTGTAGCGATTGCGCGATGACGGGATAGGTCGCGATCACGTCCGGATGATCTGCGACTTGCGCCATCGAGGCGAAGGCGCCAAGCCGCAAGCCGTTAGCGTCCGCTTGAATGCCGGACATGGCGCTATCGGTCATGAGCGGAGCGATGTCAATCACGCGAGACGGCCGCATCACGTCGAGCTTCATCAAGTCAATCAGCGTAGTGCCGCCCAACACATAGCTCGCGCCGCCGGCCTGCTGAAACGCGTTGATGGCGGAGCGCCAATCGGCCGCGCGCTCATACTGGAAAGCGCGCATGTCAGGTCTCTTTCATTTTTGGTTTGGCATCGACAATGGCGTCGACGATATTCGGATAGGCCGCACAGCGGCACAGGTTGCCGCTCATGTACTCGCTAATCTGGGCCCGGTCGTTGGCATGGCCTTCCTTCACGCAAGCCACCGCCGACAGGATTTGTCCCGGTGTGCAATAACCGCACTGGAAGGCGTCATGGTCGATAAAAGCCTGCTGCATGGGATGCAACGTGCCGTCGGCCGCCGCTAGGCCTTCGATGGTGGTCCCCGCGCGGCCTTCGGCCATGGCTGTCAGCGTCAGACACGACAGCACGCGCTTGTTGTCGATCAGCACCGTGCAGGCACCGCATTGGCCGTGATCGCAGCCCTTCTTGCTGCCTGTCAGTCCAATATGTTCCCGTAATGCGTCGAGCAAGCTGGTGCGCGCATCTAAACTCACCTCATGGTCACGGCCGTTGATATGCAACGTCATTCCAATCGGCGCATGGGGATCAAAGGTCTTTGACGGAGGGTAAGCAGGTTCAGCGCGCACCTTCTCGAGAACTGTCAATGTCATTGTCGAAGCCATTGAGGCATTGAGAAAACTTCGACGACTAAAACCTTGGCTGCCGCCGGTTCCAACATGATGAGGGGGTGCCATCGGTTCACCGTTGCTGTTCTAAGGCGCGCCAAGATTTGAGTTATGCCGTGGGCTCGCTTTAAGGCACGCAAGTTCGATGGGGGGCAATTCGTGAGAACTAAGCTGGTTCCTGAAGCATCGCGAAAATATGCGAGATGGAACTATTCACGAAGGGTCAAACGATTAAACGAATTGAGAAGCGTGTTTGTCGACGATTAGTGGCTCTGGAAAAAGGAACAACTGCCTATATCCGACGTTACTTGCGAGCGACGACCACCGGCAGTCGATAACGGACTAATTGCATGCACAGGGGCAAAGGCGAGTAGCAGGCAAGCAACGTTATGAATCTGGCAGGCAGCGCTTGGCGGCGAAAGCATAAAGTCTGCCTTCGCCCAGCATGTGGGCGTTGAATTCGAGCGAACCGAAAAGGTCGGCGAAGGCCGCATCACGCACATTGAGGCCCCCTGTATAGGCGCCGAGAGCTGGCATAATCACGCGCGTGACATCCGCCGCGAAGCAACGCCGCCTGACCGCACGGCCACGATGGGCGATGCGAGCCACCGGATGCAGATGGCCGGAAACTTCGCCAACGGTGCCGGTCGGTATGTGGCGGAATGTCAGGGTGCCGATCGTTGTAGCCGCATAAAAGACTCCACCAATATTGGGAACCGGTGCGGGATCATGATTACCTGTGATCCAGATCCAGTCGCGGCCACGCTGCATGGCGCTTAAGGAATCACGATCCTGGTGCCCAAGCCGCGCTGGACCGCCGCCATCGTGGAAACTATCGCCAAGCGCCACCACGCAGCGTGGTCCGTAACGTGCGATCAGTCGCGCGAGTCGGGTCAGTGTCGCCGCCGTGTCATAGGGCGGAAGCAACTGCCCGCGCGTGGCGAAGCTCGAGCCCTTTTCCAGATGTAGATCGGCGACTACCAGAAGGCGTTGTTCGGGCCAGTAGAGCGCACCATCGGGATCGGCAATAAGGGTGACGCCCGCAACGGCAATCCCTTCGTTCCCGTCCGGTGCGGTGCTCCGAGCAGTCACTGTCACTTTATCGACTCCTTCACCAGTTCGTCGGCTGCCTCAGCCAAAAGCGTATCCGAGGCTTCGCCGTAAACCGTCTCGCGCCCGATCTCCAGCATTACCGGAACCGCTAGCGGCGAAACATGGTCAAGCGCTTTATGGATGATTCGGCCCTGGATACGCGAGAGCATTTCACCGAGCCGCCTGATGTCGAGCAGGCCGGTAGCTGCATCGGCACGCGCAGCGCGCAACAAAATATGGTCGGCCTGATGCTTACGCAGCACGTCATAAACCAGATCGGTCGAAATCGTGAGCTGTCGGCGTGACTTCTCCTCGCCCGGGTACCGCCGCTCGATTAGGCCAGCGATAATGGCACACGAGCGGAACGTGCGTTTCATCAGCGCGGTTTCGGCGAGCCAAGCCTCCAAGTCGTCGCCCAGCATGTCCTGGTCGAACAATTGAGCGAGCGACAGATCGCCCCGTCCAATATTTAAATCGAGATCGCCGAGGCCCCAAATTGCCAGTGCGTATTCATTGGCGACGAAACCGAGCGGCTTCATGCCAGCACGTTCGAGTCGGCGCGTCAGCAACATGCCGAGCGTCTGGTGTGCAAGGCGGCCTTCGAACGGATAGCAGACAAGATAATGTTTCGAGCCACGCGGAAAGGTTTCCACAAGCAGTTCGCCGGGCTTCGGCAACAGCGAACGCCATTGCTGGATTTCCAGCCACTCACGCACTTGCTCCGGTAGCGCTCGCCAAGCTTCCGGCACGGCGAGAAGTGCACGCACGCGCGCGGCGAGATATGTCGAGAGCGGGAATTTGCCTCCTTCATAGGAAGGCACTTTCGGATCGGTCGCGGTCGAACGCGAGACGTAGACTTCGTTCTCGACCAGTGCCTCGTATTTCAGGATCTCACCGGCAAAGACGAAAGAGCCGCCGACCGGGAGCATTTCGATGAAATATTCCTCGACCTCACCGAGCAACCGCCCGCCACGCAGAATGAAGGCACCGGTGCGGCGTGAGCGCACCAGTCGAACCTTCAACATGTCGGCCTCGACAATCGTGCCTATATTCATGCGATAACGCTGCGCCACGCGTGGATGAGTAATGCGCCAGCGGCCGTCCTTGCCTTGTCGGATTTTGGCGAAACGCTCGTAAGCCTTCAGGGCGTATCCGCCTGTAGCGACAAAATCGACCGCGTCGTCAAAATCGGAACGCGCAAGGCTCGCATAGGGCGCGGCGGCTCGGACTTCGGCGAATAGCTCGTCTCTCAGAAACGGCGCGCCGACCGCGCGGCCGAGAATGTGCTGCGCCAGCACGTCGAGTGCGCCAGTACGCAATTGCGGCGTGTCCTGTGCGTTTTCGGCGACCGCATCGATGGCGGCCCGGCATTCCAGCACTTCGAAGTGGTTGGCCGGCACCAGCACCGCCTCCGACGGTTCATCGAGCTGGTGATTGGAACGGCCTATACGCTGCATCAGACGTGAACTGCCTTTCGGCGCGCCGACATTGATCACCAGATCGACATCGCCCCAATCAACACCAAGGTCGAGCGAGGAGGTGCACACCACGGCGCGTAGTTTTCCGTTCGCTATCGCGGCTTCGACCTTGCGGCGTTGCGCGACGTTGAGCGAGCCATGATGTAGCGCGATGGCGAGATTGTCGTCATTCGCGATCCACAATTCCTGAAATAGGAATTCAGCCTGACTGCGGGTGTTGACGAAGATAAGCGTGGTTTTGTGGCGACTTATCAACTCGTAGATTTCGCCGAGCGCGTGGCGCGCCGAATGGCCGGCCCAGGGCAAACGTGATCGAGAGTCGAGCATGGTCACGCGCGGCTGTGCGCCGGCTTGTGCTAGCACCAAATCGGCGAGCGCGGCGCCCGTGGCAGGTTGCGGCACGAGGAATCTGCGCAAGTCGTCGGGCTCAGCGACAGTCGCGGAAAGCCCGACAGTGGTCAGTTGCGGAGCTAGTGCAAATAAGCGCGCTAGACCCAGCGATAAAAGATCCCCGCGCTTAGAGGTCACCAGCGAATGCAATTCGTCGAGCACGACACGCTTTAACGTGCCGAACAGGTAAGGTGCATCGGCTGACGCCAGCAGCAGCGCGAGTTGTTCGGGGGTCGTGAGCAAGATGTCGGGCGGGTAACGGCGTTGCCGCTGACGCCTGGAGGCGGGGGTGTCGCCTGTACGGGTCTCCAGCCGCACCGGCAAACCCATTTCCTTGACCGGGATTTCCAGATTGCGCGCGATATCGACCGCCAGCGCTTTCAGTGGCGAAATATAAAGAGTGTGAAGACCGTGCCCACTCGTCTTGCGCGGTGTCGCAGCTTCGTACAGTTCGACCAATGTCGGTAAGAAGCCGGCCAATGTCTTGCCGCCACCGGTCGGTGCGATCAGCAGCACCGAGCGCTTTTTCCGCGCTTTGGCCAGCAGTTCAAGCTGATGCGCGCGCGGCGCCCAGCCTCGGCCGGCGAACCAGCGTATGAACACTTCTGGTAGCAAGAGCGCGTCGTCCGTCGGAGCGGCGTTGATGAGTTCCATCATTAGATTGGAACTATGACGATGGCCAACAGTTCATTAGCCAACGCGAAAACGGAAGTGAGCAAAACACGCTCGACACCATACTGAGCTGAGGAGCAGCGAGGACGTTCATGGTCGCTCAACGTAAGAAGAAGCTACAAACCTATCACGCCACAATGCTTGTCACCCGTACCGAAGAATGGTGTGTGGATGCTACGAACGTCAAGCAAGCTCAAGAACTTTTCGAAGCTGGTCAAGGGCATCGCTGTTCCTGGGGCGATGCGATGCACATGGAACTCTCCAACTTGCACAAGGACATCGTGGGTTAGGATAGATTTTAATCATGGATCTTACATGCCCGGAAAACGCGTTCAATTTGATGACGATACCTGGTCCTCGCTCGATTTGCTGAGCAAGGACAGCATGAAGAGCTTTCAGGAATTGTCGGACGAAGCATTTAGAGACCTTCTTAAAAAACATGGACGACCCGCTAGCTTAAAGGAGGCCTTGCGACGCAGTGCCGGCCGCTCCGCCGAAGTCGTGTCATTAAATAAAAGGAGTAAATCCGCAAAACGGAAATGAGCTAAGGACGACGGCTGCTTTATCGCGTTACCCGGCTTTTCGGTGACGGGCTGTCGAGCGCGAAGCCTTCTTAGTATGATGATGCGTGGCACGGCGATCAGCCGTCCTGCCGGAAGGGCGACCTTCCGCCTTCGCACTTCGACGTAAAGCGTCCATGAGATTGATGACCTTGGCCGGCTCTTTGTCTTTCCGAGTTTCGATTTTCTTTCCGTGCTGTTTTTTATCGAGGAGTTCTTTTAGCGCAACTTCATATTGATCCTCGAATTTTTCGGGGTGGAAATGCCCGGACTTAGTTTCCACGATATGACGGGCGAGGTCGAGCATGTCCTTGGTTATCTTTTCGTCCGGAATATCGTCAAAATACTCCTTTTGTTTGCGCACTTCATATGAGTAACGTAGCGTTACGCCCATCAAACCTTTGCCACGCGGTTTCAAACCGATGATATGTTCGCGTGATGTGAACACCACCCGCCCAAGGGCGACCATTCCTTCTTGCTTGATGGCTTCGCGTATGACGGCGAACGCTTGTGTTCCTACGTCTCCGTCCGGCACGATGTAGTAGGGGTCGGCGACGTAGAGTTCGTCGATTTCTTTTTCAGGTACAAACTGCTCGATATCGATCATCCGGCTGCTTTCGATCGCCGCCGCCTCCAATTCTTCCGGAGTGAGTTCGATATAGCTTCCTTTTTCTACCTCGTAGCCCTTGATAATATTCGACGGCTCGACTTCCTCGCCCGTGTCTTCATCCACCTTGCGGTAACGAACGCGGTTGCCAGTCTTTTTGTTGATCTGGTGAAAGCTGATTTTTTCACGTGAGGAAGTGGCAGGAAATAGTTGGATCGGACAAGAGACCAGCGACAAACGCAGATATCCTTTCCAGTACGCACGCGGTGCCATTTCACTCTCCAAAACGTCACAAAGACGAGACTCAACGCGCGCGCCTTAGCCGTGTTCCAATGGTTTCGATGGAGGTATTTGACCTTATTCGACCGTTGTTCCTGGCAAGGAACAATCGGTCTCAGTGGAACTTATGTGTCTAAGGGGTTCAGTCGAGCCCCTTTAACCGTGGGGAACTTTATGTCACTCGGAACCATCATTCTCATCATTTTGGTCATCGCCTTGCTCGGCGGCTTCAGCGGCTTCGGCGGCGGTCCCTTTTACGGAACAGGGTATTACGGCGGAGGCGGACTGGGGTTGGTCATTGTGATCTTGCTGATCCTGTTGCTGCTCGGAAAATTATAGAACTGTCCACTAGGTAGAGAGAGCGGTTGGGACATCTGGTTTTTGCTGGCGAGCCTCAACGGAAGCCACCGGCATCGCGCCAATTCTTGCGTCCCCCGTTTCAAATACCATCTACGCTAGCGGCGGATCCCCGGCATCGGGGAGCCGCTACATCGGCGTTGCTGACCTCTTTGGTGCGGCGCCATTTTTTACGAATGCATTCGACGTCGGTTTCGCGCAAACCGCTGCAATGTAAAATTCTCCAGGAGTATTTCGGGGGCGAAGGTTAGCCCTGCTGTTAAAAGGATTGCGATGTCGGAGCCGCTCGTCGTTATGATTCCCCACCGCCTCGGCAAGGACGAGGCGGTACGACGTATTAAAGACGGGCTTACCCGCGCAAAAGTCGAGTTCGGACATCTGATCACGATAGAGGAGCAAGACTGGAGCGGCGACCGATTGATGTTCCGCGTTAAATCGCTTGGCCAGCGTGCTTCAGGGACTATCGAGGTCTATGACGGCGCGGTGCGATTGGAGGTCACGCTGCCTTGGCTGCTCGCGCGCTTTGCCCATGCGGCGCAGCGGATCATCGGCCAAAAGGGTCAATTATTGCTGCAAAAGAAATAGTGTTCCTGCATCGCGCAGCGAGCTTTTCATCGGCAGATCAAAACTTGTGAAACACAAAAAACGCGCCGGCCGCGATAAGACCGAAGCCGAAGCCTTGGCTCCAGGTCAGCGGGTCCTTCAGATAGAAAGTCGAAAACACCGCAAAGACCGTGAGCGTGATGACTTCCTGGATGGTCTTGAGCTGGGCGGGATTATAGACCGCGCTGCCGTAACGGTTGGCCGGCACCGCCAGGCAATATTCGAAAAACGCCAGACCCCAACTGATCAGGATCACGCTGAACAGCGGCACCTCCTTGTAGCGAAGGTGCCAATACCAGGCGGTGGTCATGAAACAGTTGGAACCGACCAACAGGGCGATCGGCCATAGATAGGCAGACAATGCGGGCATGGGTTCCTCGAAAATATTTTACGCGGAATCAACAATAGCCAGCAGTCCACACTATGTCATTTCCGCGTCGTAGGGCTGCGCTACCCAGACAATGCTTCTGTCGCTTGTTGAGTTTTGCGTCATTCCCTCTTGCGGTCCCGCGCGGCTGACCCTGCCTCGGGACCGCTTTTTTTGTGCCCGCTTTGCCGGGTTCGACGCGTTAGCCCCGACCGTGCGCGGCGGCTATGCCGGCGGCGGCGAGCCGTCGTAAAAATCCTCACCAGACGGGCTTGCCATGGCGACGATTCGGTTCTGCAATGTGACAATGGCAGCCGTCCCACCCGCCCCATCTCGCCGCCTAGCCTGCGCGCGCTGCGGCACCGCTTTCGACTGCGGGCTCGGCGGCGAATGCTGGTGCGCGGCCGAGCCTTACCGTTTGCCGCTCACGCCGGCCGGTCAAACCGAAGATTGTCTTTGTCCCACCTGCCTGCGCAAGGCAGCGGCCCAGGCGCAAGCTTGATCGGACCCCGCGACAAACCCTCCTGTGTTGATCTATAGAAGTCGGCCCGCATTCCGCGGCCTTTTCACACGAGACCCGCAATGATTGACCTTTACGCGCTGACCAGCCCCAACGTGCAAAAGATTTTCATCATGCTCGAGGAATGCGAGCTGCCTTACAACACCAAGCTGGTGGACGTATGGAAAGGCGATCAGTTCACGCCTGAGTTCAGCAAGATCAATCCGCTGCATAAAATTCCGGCCATCGTCGATAGCGACGGCCCCGGCGGCAAGCCCTACACGGTCATCGAATCCGGCGCGATCCTCATGTACCTCGCCGAAAAGACCGGCAAGTTCATTCCGCACGATCCGGTCAAGCGTTACGACACCATCCAATGGCTGATGGTGCAGATGGCCAATGTC
>Ga0209483_1000542_pt1 | contig 32160 bp, 39 predicted proteins | sample NGEPerA_FD_184508 | JGI IMG/M metagenome (GOLD analysis project Ga0209483, IMG submission 184508) | Arctic peat soil microbial communities from the Barrow Environmental Observatory site, Barrow, Alaska, USA - NGEE PermafrostL2-A... | ecosystem: Environmental > Terrestrial > Soil > Wetlands >... | reverse complement strand
CTTGGAGCCGGCGACGAGCGCGGCGACCTTCTGCTCCTCGATGACCTTCCAGTCGATGAAATCCTCGATGTCGGGGTGGTCGGTGTCGACGATCACCATCTTGGCGGCGCGGCGGGTCGTGCCGCCCGACTTGATCGCGCCGGCGGCGCGGTCGCCGATCTTGAGGAAGCTCATCAGCCCCGACGAACGGCCGCCGCCCGACAGCCGCTCGCCATCGCCCCGCAGGCGCGAGAAATTGGAGCCGGTGCCAGAGCCGTATTTGAAGAGCCGCGCCTCGCGCACCCACAAATCCATGATCCCGCCTTCGTTGACGAGATCGTCGGCGACCGACTGGATGAAGCAGGCATGCGGCTGCGGGTGCTCGTAGGCGCTGTCCGACGCGCGCACCTTGCCGGTGCGGAAATCGACGTAGAAATGCCCCTGCGCCGGCCCGTCGATGCCATAGGCCCAATGGAGGCCGGTGTTGAACCATTGCGGCGAGTTCGGGGCGCCCATTTGGCTGGCGAGCATAAAGCGCAGTTCATCGAAATAAGCGCGCGCGTCATCTTCGCCGTCGAAATAGCCGCCTTTCCAGCCCCAGTAGGTCCAGGTGCCGGCGAGCCGGTCGAAGCATTGCTTGGCGCTGGTCTCGCCGCCCGAGCGCTCGTCCTTGGGGACGAGGGCCAGTCTGTCCTCGTCGGCCGCGCGCCGCCACAGCCATTGGGGAACATCCGGCTCCTCGACCGCGGTCAGCACCGCCGGCACGCCGGCCTTGCGCAGGTATTTCTGGGCGAGGATGTCGCACGCGACCTGGCTCCACGCCGCCGGAACCTCGACGCCTTCGGCGGCGAAGACGACCGAACCGTCCGGGTTGCGAATCTCGCTCGTCGCGGTACGGAAGGCGACGCCTTCGTACGGATCCTGGCCAGCGGTGGTAAAGCGACGCGCGATATGCATAACATCCCCCGGGTGTCAGAGTCCGGCCAGCGTTCCCCGCTAGATCCGGTGGCTTTCGATCCCATCTACCACTCGATTATGTGCGTCGCCGGAGGGGCAATCAACATATATGTATAAGAATTCGCCCGCCACTAAATGTGGGATCGGACTTGACACAACTGGCGACTCGCGTTCCGGGCGCTCTGCCGCAGCGATGGCGGAGCGGTACGGCGCCGACCCTTTACCCCGGCAGGGCGCGGGTGCAATAGTCCGCCCGCCCAACAGGATAGAGCGATGACGACACTGGGGACGCGACTCCTGACCTGGCTGCGCGGCGAGCTGGTCGGTAGCGACGCGTATGGCAACAGCTATTATCGCTTGAAGGGCGACAAGCCTTCGGGGCGGGGCGGCGGGCGCTTCAGCCGCGAGCGGCGCTGGGTCATCTACCAGGGCGTGCCGGAAGGCTCCAAAGTGCCGTCCGAGTGGCACGCCTGGCTGCACCACACGGTTGACGAGGTGCCGGGCGCATGGCCGCACTACGGCTGGGAGAAGCCGCATGAGCCCAATTTGACCGGCACGCCGCTGGCCTATCACCCGCGCGGCTCGGTGCTGCGCGGCGGCCATCGGGCCCGCGCCACCGGCGATTACGAGCCGTGGTCGCCCGAATAGCGACCGACTTGGCAAAGGCGCGCGGAGCGGACGCATGAAAGGCAATGTGATCGAGACCGTGATGGGCGCGGTTGTGCTGGTCGTTGCCGCGCTGTTTCTGCTCTTTGCCTACAACACGAGCCAGTTGCGCTCGGTCAAGGGCTATGAGCTGACCGCCAATTTCGAGCATATCGACGGGATTCGCGACGGCAGCGACGTGCGGGTCAGCGGCATCAAGGTCGGCTCGGTGCTGGGATTGACGCTCGACCCGAAGACGTTCCTCGCGACAGTGCGGATGAGCGTCGAGCCGTCGGTCAAATTGCCTGACGACTCGGTCGCCGAGATCGTCTCGTCGAGCCTGCTCGGCGACAAATACCTCTCTCTGGTGCCGGGCGGCTCCGACAAGGACATCGCTCCGGGGGGAAAAATCAAGTTCACGCAATCCTCCGTCAGCCTCGAGCATCTGATCGGGCAGATGATGTTCTCGCCGCCGGCCAAGAAGCCGGGCGAGGGCGATGCCGCGCCCGCCGGTCTGCCTCCCGCGGGAGCGGCGCCGGGTTCGGCGAAGTAGAAGGGCAGGCCCTCATGGCCGAGGCGAAATCCGATGCGTTCCCGGTCTGGCACACGCCCGAAGGCGAGCTGGTCTCGTGCGTCGAGAAGATCAAGGTGCTCAACGAGAACCTTGCCGAGTTGCGCGAGCTTGCCCAGGACGCGCTTGAAGACGGGGTGCTGATGGGCTGCGACGAGGCGCAGTTGCGCAAGGTGCTCGCCGGAATCATCGCGGGCCTCGTCAATCCTTATCGTAAATGAGGCTTTGGCTGCTGCTCGCGTTTGTGGCGTTGGGGGCGGCGCATGTCGCCTCCGCCGCGATGATCCCCGAGCCGATAGCGATCCTCCAGGGACTCGACAAGATATCGGCGCGGGTGTCGACGATCGAGACTACGGTCGGCAGTTCGGTGCAGTTCGGCTCGCTGTCGATCACGGTGCGCGACTGCGAGGCGAGCCGCCTGGAAGACCAGCCGGAAAACGCCGCCTTTCTGCAGATTTACGAGAGCGCGCCGGGCGAGGAGAAGAAGCGGCTGTTCAGCGGCTGGATGTTCTCGTCGAGCCCGGCCCTGTCGGAACTCGAGCACCCGGTCTACGACGTGACCTTGCTCGGCTGCAGGGCGCCGGCCGCCGCTCCAGCGCCGCCACCCCCGCCACCGCGGCCTGAACCCGCCACCCCGCGCGGAAAGACCGCGCGGTAGCGCAGCGCCTCGGCCAGCAGACGCTGGTATTGCGCCCGCGGTATTTCAACCGCGCCGAACCGAGCCAAATGCGGCGTCAGGAATTGCATGTCGAGGAGCCCGTAGCCGCCCTGTCGCAACAAGGCAACGAGATGCACCAGCGCGACTTTGCTGGCGTCGGTGACGCGGCTGAACATGCTCTCGCCAAAGAACGCGCCGCCGATCGACACGCCGTAAAGCCCGCCGACCAGCCGGTCGCCCTGCCACGATTCGACGCTGTGCGCCCCGTCGCGCGCGTGGAGCGCGGTGTAGAGCCGGACGATTTCGTCGTTGATCCAGGTATTGGGCCGCTTCTCGGTCGCCTCGGCGCAGGCGGCAAGCGTCGCTGGAAAATCGCCGTCGACGCGGACCTCGAAGCGGCCCTGGCGAAGCACCCGGCGCAGGCGGCGCGGCACGTGGAACCCGTCCAGCGGCATCACGCCGCGCCGCTCGGGATCGACCCAGAACAGCTCCGGATCGTCCGCCGATTCGGCCATTGGAAAGATGCCGGCGCGGTAGGCCCGCAGCAGGATTTCCGGTGTCAGGCGGAATGCCGAGGACATCGGCTCAGGCGCCGCCGCCGAGGAAGCGTTCGAGCCAGCCAATGTCATAGGCGCCCTTGCGGAAATCGGCGTGTGCGGCGAGGCGCTGGTGCAGCGGGATCGTCGTCTCGATGCCGCCGACCACGTATTCCTCGAGTGCCCGGCGCAGCCGCATCTGGCACTCGTCGCGGTCGCTGCCGTAAACGATTAGCTTGGAGATCAGGCTGTCGTAATAGGGCGGCACCTCGTAGCCCTGGTAGAGCCCGCTATCGACGCGAACGCCGGGGCCGCCCGGCGCATGGTATTCGCTGATCCGGCCGGGCGAGGGCCTAAAATCGTCCGGATTCTCGGCGTTGATTCGGCATTCGATCGCATGGCCGCGCAGCTGGATGTCGCTCTGCCGGTAGCCGAGCGTCGCGCCGGCGGCGATGCGCAACTGCTCGCGGACGAGATCGACGCCGCTCACCATCTCGCTGATCGGATGCTCGACCTGCAGCCGTGTGTTCATCTCGATAAAGTAGAATTCGCCGTCCTGGTAGAGGAATTCGATCGTCCCCGCGCTGCGATAGTCTAATTTTTCGAGAGCCTTGACGGCGACCCCGGCGATGCGGTCGCGCGCGGCTTGGTCGAGACCCGGCGACGGCGTTTCTTCAAGAATCTTCTGGTGATGGCGCTGCAAGGAGCAGTCGCGCTCGCCGAGATGGACGACCCCGCCGCACCCGTCGCCGAGCAGCTGGATCTCGATATGCCGCGGCCGCTCGAGCAACCGCTCCAGATAGACCGCAGCGTCGCCGAAGGCGGCCCTTGCCTCGGCTTGAGCGAGCGGCAGCAGCACCTTGAGCTCGGCGTCGGCGCGGGCGAGCTTCATGCCGCGCCCGCCGCCGCCCGATGCCGCCTTCAACAGCACCGGGTAACCGATTTCGCGTGCCGCCTCGATTGCCTCGGCGACGCTACCGAGCGCACCGGCGGAGCCCGGCACGGTCGGGATGCCGAGTTCCGTGGCTGCCGCCTTGGCGCGAACCTTGTCGCCCATGACCCGGATATGCTCGGGCTTCGGGCCGATAAAGGTGAAGCCGTGCTCCAGCACCACCTCGGCAAAGTCGGCGTTCTCGGACAGAAAACCGATACCGGGGTGGATCGCGTCGGCGCCGGTGATCGTCGCCGCCGATAAAATTGCGGGGATGTTCAAATAGCTCGATCGCGCCGGAGGCGGGCCGATGCACACACTCTCGTCGGCGAGGCGCACGTTCATCGCGTTGGCGTCCGCGGTCGAATGCACCGCCACGGTCTTGATCCCCATGTCGCGGCAGGCGCGGTGGATGCGCAAGGCGATCTCGCCGCGATTGGCGATCAGGACCTTTTCGAACATCGGCCGGGTATCACGGCGCCGGGTGCGCTATTCGATCAGCATCAGCGCCGTGCCGTACTCGACCGGCTCGGAGTCGGCGACGTAGACCCGCGATATCTTGCCGGCATGGGGCGCGCGGATCTGGTTCATCACCTTCATCGCCTCGATGATCAGCAAGGTTTGCCCTTCGGTGACGGCATCGCCGACCCGGACATAGGGCGGCTGGCCCGGCTCGGCGGCGAGATAGGCGATGCCGACCAACGGCGCCTTTAATGTGCCAGGATGGTCATGGCCGTTGGCGCCCGGATGACCCGCGCCGTTGCCGCCCGAGAGTGGCGCCGGCGTCTCGATCGCAGGCGCCGCCTGTTGCCGCCAAGTTGCCGCCGCGACCGCCGGCGCGGCCCCCGTGATGTGCCGCGAGACATGGATACGCTGGTCGCCGACCGCGTACTCGATCTCGGTGAGCCCGGTCTCGTCGAGCAGCTTGGCCAGCGAGCGGATCAGGTCGGGATCGGGCGTCAGCGGAGGGCGCCGGCCGCCGAGCATCAGCGCGGCGCCTCGCTGGGTTCGGCCTCGATCAGGGCGGCGACGGCTTCGAGCGCAAGCTCGTAGCCTTGCGGCCCCAGCCCGAAGATGCCGCCATTCGCCGCCAGGCTGACATAGGAATGGTGGCGGAAGCTCTCGCGCCGGAAGATGTTCGACAGGTGCACTTCGATGATCGGCAGATCGGCGGCGTTGAGCGCGTCGAGCACCGCGACCGAGGTATGGGTCAAGGCGCCGGCGTTGAGGATGATGCCGTCCGCCGCCTCGCGCGCCTCGTGGATCCAGTCGACGAGCTGGCCCTCGTGGTTGGTCTGGCGAAAATCGATCGCGAGATCGAGCGCCAGCGCGCGCGCCAGGCAGCGCTGCTCGACATCGGCGAGCGTATCGTAGCCATAGGTCGCCGGTTCGCGCACCCCGAGCAGGTTCAAATTCGGTCCGTTCAAGATAAAGACGGTCGGCAAGCGCGCCTCCGCAGCTTGGCCTTGCCTTATAGCACGGGTGCGTCCCAGGACAAGGCAAGGCGGCGGGAGCGCCGATCGCGGCGGCGCCGGGCTATCGATGCCCCCTTTTCGCGGCATGCCGCGAGGGGTCATAGTGGGCGCGGCATCACCCGGTGAGAATGGCGCGTATGGCAATCACGATGTACGACCTCGCCGGGGCGGATGCGAACCGGCGTTTCAGCCCATTCTGCTGGCGCTCCCGGATGGCGCTTGCGCATAAGGGGCTCGAAGTCGAGACCGTGCCGTGGCGCTTTACCGAAAAGGACAAGCTCCCGGCGCCGAATGACGGACGGGTGCCGGTCATCGTCGATGGCGGCATGGTGGTCCACGATTCGTCGGCGATCGCCGATTACCTCGAAGAACGCTACCCCGGCCGGCCGAGCCTGTTTCCCGGCGAGGCGGCGCGCGGCCTCTCCAAATTTGTGCAGAATTGGACCGAGACGGTGCTCCAGGGCGGGCTCGTGCGCCTCGTCGTGCTCGACATCTGGAACCATGTCGGGCCGGACGACCGCGAATATTTCCGCGGCTCGCGCGAGGCGCGCTTCGGCGCGAGCCTCGAAGCAGTGGTGAAGGACCGCGCGGCGCGGCTGCCAGCGTTCCGCGCCAGCCTCGACCCGCTGCGCCGCACCGTCGAGCGACAGCAATTTCTTTGCGGCGCGGCGCCCGCCTATGCGGACTACACCGTGTTCGGCGCGTTCCAGTGGGCGCGGGCGATCAGCGATTTTGAGCTGTTGACGGCCGATGACCCGGTATTCGCCTGGCGCGGCCGGATGCTCGACCTGCACGGCGGTCTCGCCAGAAAGGCGCCCGGCTATGGCGGTTGAACTCGGCGACAGCACCGTCCTCGTCGCGACGATCGCGCTGATCCTTCATATCCTGGGTGCGGTCGTGTGGGTCGGCGGCATGTTCTTCGCACTCCTCGTCCTGCGGCCGGCGACCGGTCCGCTCGATCCGGCGACGCGGCTCGCGCTCTGGCAGCGCGTGTTCGAGCGGTTCTTTCCGTGGGTCTTCGCGGCCATCGCGTTATTGCTGATATCCGGCTACGCGATGGTGTTCGGGGTCTTTGGCGGCTTCGCCCGGATCGGCATCCATGTTAACATAATGCAAGCAATCGGCATTATTATGGTGCTGATTTTCCTGCATCTTTACTTCGCGCCGTGGAAGCGGTTCCGGGCCGCGCTGGTGTCCGGCGACACCGCGGGCGCGGCAGGTCAGCTCAACCAAATCCGCATTCTCGTACTGGTCAACCTAATCCTCGGACTGATTACGGTGGCGATTGGCAGCAGCGGCCGCTATTGGGGCTAGCGATGTCCACCATCTACGTCGCGCGCAGCGTCAAGCTGAGCAAATGGGCCTCCGACGTCGGGCTCGGCAAGCAGGTCTATAAGGTGGGCGTGACCGAAGACGACCCCAAGGCGCTGGCCGCCTCCGGCTGGGCCGGCGAGGGCGATTGGTCGATCGTTCAGTCCGATTCGGTCGAGCGGCTGAACGAAGATGAGGCGATCGACCGCCTCTCCGCCAAGGAACGCATGATCGACCCGAATTTTTATCCGAAGCTCAAGGGGGCGCGCGGCTTCTTCCGTCTCAATCCCACCAAGGTCGAAAACCATATCCTCGTCTCCCGCGCGCTTGCGGGAGATAGCGATATCAAGGCGCTCAAGCTCAAGCCCGCCGATTTCGCAGCCTATTTGATTTCGAACATGAAGTAGTGAACCCGGCTCGGCAACGTTTGTCCGTTCAGGCGGCGTTGGGCTTGACCCGTTCGCGCAATTCGGCGAGCGCCTGGGGCGTGTCGATGTCGATGAAGATGCTGTCGCTGTCCATCTCGATCTCGGCGACGAGGTCGGCGTGGTCGTCGATCAGCTTGCGGGCGCCGCTGTCGCCGGACAATGACAGCATCTCGGGGAAGAACTGACGGGACCACAGCACCGGGTTGCCTCGCCTGCCGCGGCGGGTCGGCACGACGATCGCGCGGCCTTCGAGCGGATTGAACGCCGCGATCAGCCGGTCGAGGTCGCGCCCGGCGATAAGGGGCATGTCGCCGAGGCACACGATGACCCCTTCGACGCCGGCGGGCAGCGCCGCGATGCCGCGGACCAGCGAAGTCGCGAGCCCGTCCGCGAAATCGGGGTTTTGCACGCGCTCGACCGGCAGCTTCCCGAGCGCAATGTCTACCTCGCCGGCCATGTTGCCGAGCACCGCGACGATCGGCCGCGCGCGCGACGCCAGCAGTCGCTGCGCGGTGCGCGCGACCATCGGCCGGCCGTCGATCTCTTCCAGCATCTTATTGGTGCCCATGCGGCTGGATTTGCCGGCGGCGAGCAGCAAGGCCGCGACCTGCGGACCGGGCGGCGCCTTCGCGACCGGAACCACGGCGGGCGGCGCGCCGGCCTCGGCGCGCTTCAGGCCGCGCGCCGGGATTTCGGCGAGCAGGCCGCCGACCCCCATCGACATGATCTCCTTCGGACCGACGGGAAGCCCGGCGACCAGCCGTTCCAGCACCCAGTCGAAGCCGTTGACCTTCGGCGAGCGGGCGCAGCCGGGCAGGCCGAGCACCGGCTTGCCCTTCACCTGGCCGAGCAGCAGCAGGTTGCCCGGATCGACCGGCATCCCGAAATGATCGATTATGCCGCCGGCCGCCTCGACCGCAGCGGGGATCACGTCGCGCCGGTCGACGATCGCCGAGGCGCCGTGGATCAGCAGCATGTCGACATCGCCGATCGCCGCCGCGATCTGCGGCGCGAGGTCGGCGCTCTTGTGGGCGCAACGACGCTCGAAGGCGAGGGTGCAGCCGAGGGCGGCCAGCCGGCCCTCGGTCACCCCCCGTGTCTTGTCGAGGATCGATTCCTTGAGACCCGGCAGCCGCGTCTGGATCAACCCGACGGAAAGCGGCCGGAACGGCGCGACGCGGAGCAGCTTGCCGGCGGCGGCGATTTCGGCGCAACGCGCGACTGCGTCTTCGGGCACCGCGAACGGGATGATCTTGACCGTCGCCACCATCTGCTTGGGCTCGACGACCGCAAAAGGCGGCAGCGTGCCGAGGGTCACCGCCTCATCGACGAGATTGAGCCGGTCGAGCTGGTCGCGGTCGAACACCAGCAGGCCCTTGGTCTCGGCAAACAGATTGGCGCGGCCGGTGAAGGCGGGGGCGCCGACGATGCCGGGGCCAGCCACCGCGGCGGCGATGCGATCGGCTGCCGGATCCTCGCGGATGTCGCCCGGTTCGAGGCGGACGACGGTGATCTCGTCGATCCCGGCGGCCAGCAGCGCGCCGATATCCTCGGCCGAGAGTACCCGGCCCTTTTTCAGCACCGCCGCGGCGAACCTCAGGCTGTGGACGAGGATCGCGCCGTTGGCGTCGGCGACCGGGACATCGCCGAATTTCATCCGGCGGCCTGCGCGGCGCCGCGCCGCAGCACCTGCGTCATCTCGGCGATGATCGAGACCGCGACCTCGGCTTGCGATACGCCGCCGATATTGAGCCCGATCGGGGCATGGATGCGCGACAGCTCATTCTCGCCAAAGCCGAATGCGGCAAGCCTTTCGAGCCGCCTGGCATGCGTCCGCCGCGAGCCGAGCGCGCCGATGTAGAACGCCTCGGAGCGAAGCCCCGCGACAAGGGCGGGATCGTCGATCTTCGGGTCGTGGGTCAGGGTAAGGATGGCCGAGGCGCGGTCCGGCTTCATCCGCTCCAGCGCCTCGTCCGGCCACTCGGTCGTCAGCTCGACGCCGGGAAACCGCGCCTCGGTCGCGAACGAGCCGCGCGGGTCGATGACGATGGGCTTGTAGTCGGTCGCGACCAGCATCGGCACCAGCGGCTGCGCGATATGCACCGCGCCGATCACGAAACAACGGCGCGGCGGGCCGAACACCTGGACGAAGACCCGGCCCTCAGCCGTATCCAGAGAAATATTTCGGTCGGCGCGCAGTGCCTCGCGCAGCGCGCCGAGGGAAGCGTCGTCGAGTTCGAGGTCGCCCTCGATGCTGTCGCCATCGAGGAAGAGCTGCGCGCCGGATTTGAGGTCGGTGGCGAGCGCGACCGAACGGCCGGCGACATTGGCGGCGATTACCGCATCGACATAGCGGGTCTTCATTCGACGCGCTCGACAAAGATCTCGATCTTGCCGCCGCAGGCGAGGCCGACCTCCCAAGCCTGCTCGTCGCTGACGCCGAAATCGAGCAGCCGCGGCTTGCCGTCGGCGATCGCGGCCTGCGCCTCTTCGATCACCGCGCCCTCGACGCAGCCGCCGGAGACCGAGCCGACAAATTCGCCGCTATCGGCGACGGCGAGCTTGGCGCCCGCCGGGCGCGGCGACGAGCCCCAGGTCTTGACCACCGTGGCCAGCGCGACGCCCTTGCCGGCATGGCGCCAGGATGCCGCTTGTTCGAGTATTTCCACGTGATCGCTCATCAGCTTGCTCCGGTTAGGCCGCTCTCGCACCTGCCCGCAACTCCGCCGCCGCGCTCAGCCGCCGCGGCGCCGGCGTGCTCAGCACCGCCGTCAAATCCATGAGGCTTTCAAGGTTGTGTACGGGCCGGAATTCGTCAACGTGCGGCAACATTGCCCTCATCCCCAATGATCTTGGCTCGAACCCCTCGTAACGCAACAGCGGATTGAGCCAAATCAATCGGCGGCATGAGCGATGGAGCCGGTCCATTTCATGTGCGAGACCGATGCCGACATCGCGGTCGAGCCCGTCGGTGATCAAGAGGACGACTGCCCCCTGGCCCAAAACTCGCCGCGACCACAATAGGTTGAAGTCCGTGAGGCAATGCCCGATCCGGGTGCCGCCCGACCAATCGGCGACCGATTCGGCGACCTTGTCGAGCGCCAAATCAACATCGCGAAAGCGGAGATATCGGGTGATGTTGGTGAGCCTGGTGCCAAAGACGAAGGTGAAGATGCGGTCGCGGTCGTTGGTGATCGCGTGCATGAAATGCAGGAACATGCGGCTGTAGCGGCTCATCGAGCCCGAGATGTCGCACAACACCACCAGCGGCGGCGGGCGATGGCGGCGGCTCTTGCGCTTCAAATCGATGATGCCGCCGGAGCGCAGCGCGGCGCGCAAGGTCGCCCGCATGTCGGCGCGAGTGCCGCGCGGGTCCGGCGCGAAACGCCGGGTCGGCCGGTCGAGCACAGGGAGCCGCAGCCGGGCGATCGCCGCTTTCGCCTGAGACAGCTCGTCCAGTGACATCTTCTCGAAATCCATCGCCTGAAGCTGTTCGCGATCGGAGAAGGTCATCGCCGCATCGAATTCGAGTTCGGTCTCGCCGGTTTCGCGCGATTCCGGATGCGGGTGCAGCGCCTCGGCGAGGCGGCGCAGCATCTCGTTCTTCTCATCCTGCGGCAGGTCGAGGCTCATTTCCGGCAGGACCAGCGACATCATCTTCTTCAACAGCTCGGGGTTGCGCCAGAAGACGTGAAACGCCTGGTCGAACAGCGGCCTTTGGTCCGGCCGGTTGACAAAGACCGCGTGCAGCGTCCAGTAGAAATCGGCGCGGTTGGTGATGCCGACCGTCCGCACCGCGGCGACCGCGTCGATGACCTTGCCGGGCCCGACCGGCAGCCCCGCGGCGCGCAGGGTCCGTCCGAAATGCATCAGATTGGCGACCAGGCGGCCCTCTTGCGAGGCGGGTGAGGATGGCGCCCGCACCGCTCACGCCCCGCGCGGCGTGGCGGCGAGCTCGGCCTTTACCTGATCCAGCAGGCGCGCCGCTTCGCTACCCTGGATGCGGGCGATGTCGTCCTGGTATTTGAGCAGCACGCCGAGCGTGTCGTTGATCGCGTTCGGGGTCAGCTCGAGCACGTCGAGCTGCATCAGCGCTTCGGTCCAGTCGATCGTTTCGGCGATGCCGGGCAGCTTGAACAAATCCATCTTGCGCAGCTTCTGGACAAAGCCGACGACCGCCTGCGACAGCTCCGGCCCGGCGCCGGGGGCCTTCTTTTTGAGGATTTCAAGCTCGCGCTCGGCGTTGGGGTAGTCCACCCAGTAGTAGAAGCAGCGCCGTTTCAGCGCATCGTGGATTTCGCGGGTCCGGTTCGAGGTGATGACGACGATCGGCGGATGCTCGGCGGCGATCGTGCCGATCTCGGGGATCGTCACCTGGAAATCGGAGAGAAGCTCGAGCAGGTACGCCTCGAACGGCTCGTCGGTGCGGTCGAGCTCGTCGATCAGCAGCACCGGCGCGCCGCCGATCTCGGGCTCCAACGCCTGCAGCAGAGGCCGTTTGATCAAAAAGCGGTCGGAGAAGATCGTGCTCTCGATATCGCCACGATCCCGGTCGCTGGCCTCGGCGAGGCGGATCTCGATCATCTGGCGGGCGTAGTCCCATTCGTAAACCGCCGAGGCGACGTCGAGCCCTTCGTAGCATTGCAGGCGGATGAGCCGCCGTTTGAGCGCGGACGCCAGCACCTTGGCGATTTCGGTCTTGCCGACCCCGGCTTCGCCTTCAAGGAAAAGCGGGCGCTTCAGATGCAAAGCCAGATGCACCGCGGTCGCAAGGCTGCGGTCGGCGACGTAATCGGCGCTGCCCAGCATCGCCAGGGTATCGTCGACCGCGGCGGGCAGGGGCGGGGGCTTGGCGTCGGTCATTCGAGCGATCCGGTCCACAACAAAATCCCTCTCCCAGCAAGGAGAGGGTGAGTTATCGGGCGATCGGAAATCTAGTGCAGCCGCTTCGTCAGCGCCACCCCGCCCGTATGGGACTTTGCCCGCGCGTTTGCTATCATCTGATAGCAAACGGAGGCCGCGATGGCGCAACTACTGGTTCGAGACGTTCCGCAAGATGTTGTCGAGGCTCTAAAACACCGCGCCGCCGAGCACGGGCGGAGTGCCGAAGCCGAGCACCGGCTTATTCTCGAAGCGGCTCTACGGGCTGGCCGAAGCGGCTTCTGGGAGCGCGCCGCCGCTCTGCGCGAGCAGACACGCGGCCGGATTTCGGTTCCGTCCGAGGACCTTATCCGACTGGCGCGAGACGAGCGGTGAGCATCGTCGTCGATGCGTCCGTCGCGCTGAAATGGGTGCTTGATGAAGCCGGCAGCGACGCGGCGATCAGCCTCCGCACGCAGGATCTGATCGCGCCAAATTCATGGCTGGCGGAAGCGACAAATGCTCTCTGGCGAAGCGCCCGGATCGGACAGATTACGCAAGAGGAAGCGACCGCTTGCCTCGCCGAATTGGTCAATGCGCCAATCGCATCGCTGCCGATGGAGCTTTATCTGGAGCGCGGACTCAAGCTCGCGATGGAGAGCAATCATCCCGCCTACGATTGCATTTATCTCGCCGTCGCCCTCCATCACGGCACGCATGTCGTGACCGCCGACCGCCGCTTTGCCGCCCTCGCAAACCTGCCTGAATTGGCTGATCGCGTCCGGCTGCTCGAAGGCGTGATTCAGGCCGCAGTTGATGTTGCCTTAAGGGGCCGACTTGACCTGGCCGACCTCCCGGGGCCTCGCGGCAAATTCTAAACGCAGGCGGCGACCGCGCGGCGGGCCATCACGCCGACGAGGTGGGCGCGATACTCGGCGCTGGCATGGATGTCCGAGTTGAGGTTGCCGTCGGGGATTGCGATGTCCTTGATCGCGTCGGCCGAAAACGATTTCGCCAGCGCCGCTTCCATCTCGGGCACGCGGAAGACGCAGGGGCCCGCGCCGGTCACCGCGACGCGCACGCCCGCATCCGTCCGGGCGACGAACACGCCGACGATCGCGTAGCGCGAGGCCGGGTTCCTGAACTTCTGGTAGGCCGCGGCCTGCGGCTTCGGAAATTTGACGGCGGTGAGAATTTCGTCCTGTCCGAGCGCGGTCTCGAACAGGCCGGTGAAGAAATTGTCGCCGGCGATTTCCCGCTTGGTCGTGACCACGGTCGCGCCGAGCGCGACGAGGGCCGCGGGATAGTCGGCGGCGGGGTCGTTGTTCGAGACCGAACCGCCGATCGTGCCGCGGTTGCGCACCGCGGGATCGCCGATCATTCCGGCGAGTTCGGCGAGGCCCGGGATCACGCGTTTGACGATGTCCGAGCGCTGCACCTCGGCATGCCGGGTCATCGCCCCGATGGTCACGCCGCCGCCTTCTTCCTTGATGCCCGTCAGCCCGCCGATCGCCGCCAGATCGACCAAATCGGAAGGTTTGGCGAGGCGCTGCTTCAAGGTCGGCACCAGCGTCATGCCGCCGGCGACGAGCTTGGCGTCCTCGTTGCCGAGCAGCTTCGCCGCGTCTTCGAGGCTCGCCGGCTTGTGATAGTCGAATTCGTACATCCTGCCTCTCCTATTCGGCGGCGAGCTGGTGCTGGTGGATGGCGCGCCACAATTTCTCTGGAGTCGCCGGCATTTCAATGTGGCGCACGCCATGGTCTTTGAGCGCGTCGACGATCGCGTTGGAGATCGCCGCCGGGGCGCCGATCGCGCCGGCCTCGCCGCAGCCTTTGACCCCGAGTGGGTTGTGGGTGCACAGCGTCGCATGGGTCGACAGTGCGAAGAACGGCAGGTCGCCGGCCCGCGGCATCGCGTAGTCGTTGTAGGAGGCGGTCAACAGCTGCCCGGTCGCCTTGTCGTAGACGCAGTTTTCGAGCAACGCCTGGCCGATGCCCTGCGCCAACCCGCCATGCACCTGGCCGGAAACAATCATCGGGTTGACGATGCGGCCGAAATCGTCGCTGGCGTTGAAACTGCAGATTTCGAGCACGCCTGTATCGGGGTCGATCTCGACCTCGGCGATATAGGCGCCCGACGGGAAGGTAAAATTCTTCGGGTCGTAGAACGCGGTCTCGTCGAGCCCCGGCTCCAGCTCCTCGTGCGGGAAATTGTGCGGCACATAGGCGGTCAGCGCGATTTCGGCGAAGCTTTTCGACCGATCGGTGCCGGCGACGCTGAAATTGCCGTCCTTGAACTCGATGTCGGCTTCGGCCGCCTCGAGCAGGTGGGCGGCGATCTTCTTGCCCTTGGCGACGATCTTATCCATCGCCTTGACGATCGCGGTGCCGCCGACCGCCAGCGAGCGCGAGCCGTATGTGCCCATGCCGTAAGGAATTTTGGCGGTGTCGCCGTGGACGATCTCGATCGAGTCCATCGGAATGCCGAGCCCGTCGGCGACCAGCTGGGCGAAGGTCGTTTCGTGGCCCTGGCCGTGACTGTGCGAGCCGGTGAGGATCGTCACGCTGCCGGTCGGGTGGACCCGCACCGCAGCGGCTTCGAACAACCCGGCGCGCGCGCCCAGCGATCCGACCACGGCCGACGGGGCGATGCCACAGGCCTCGATATAGGTAGCGATGCCGATGCCGCGCAGCTTGCCGCGGCGGGCGGCTTCGGCGCGCCGCGCCTCGAACCCGGCGTAATCGGCGGCCTGGGTCGCGAGGTCGAGCGTCGAGAAATAATCTCCGCTGTCATATTGCAGCGCGACCGGCGTCTGGTACGGAAAAGCGTCGGTCGGGATGAAGTTCTTGCGGCGCAACTCGGCCGGGTCGATTCCGACCTCGTCGGCCGCGAGATCGACGATGCGTTCCAGCAGGTAGGTGGCCTCCGGCCGCCCGGCGCCGCGATAGGCGTCGACCGGCACAGTATTGGTGAACACGGCCTTGGTCTCGACGTACACGGCCGGCGTCGTATAGGTGCCGGCGAGCAGCGTCCCGTAGAGGTAGGTCGGCACGCAGGTGGCGAAGGTCGACAGATAGGCGCCCATATTGGCGATCGTCGACACCTTGAGCGCGACGAATTTGTTTTGCGCATCGAGCCCGAGCTCGACATGGGTGGCGTGGTCGCGGCCATGTGCGTCCGACATGAAGCTCTCGACGCGCTCGGCGGTCCACTTGACCGGCCGCTTCAGCTTGGCCGCCGCCCAGGTGACAATCGCTTCCTCGGCGTAGTGGAATATCTTCGAGCCAAAGCCGCCGCCGACATCGGGTGCGACGACGCGCAGCTTCGCCTCCGGGATGTGGAGCACGAAGGCGCCCATCAACAGGCGGATCACGTGTGGGTTCTGGCTTGTCGTGTAGAGCGTATGCTCGCCGGTCGCGCGGTCGAAATCGCCGATCGCGGCGCGCGGCTCCATCGCGTTCGGAACCAGCCGGTTGTTGACGAGGTCGAGCTTGACGACGCGCGCCGCCGTGGCGAGCGCGGCATCGACCGCGGCCCGATCGCCCAGATGCCAGTCGTAGCAGATGTTGCCCGGCACTTCGGGCCATACCAGCGGCGCGCCGGACCTGACGGCCTCGGCCCCGTCGGTGACGGCGGGCTCGACCGCGTAATCGACCTCGATCAGCTCGGCGGCGTCGCGGGCGTGGGCGAGCGTGTCGGCGATCACCACCGCGAGCTGATCGCCGACATGGCGCACCCGATCCACCACCAGCACCGGATGCGCCGGCTCGAGCATCGGCGAACCGTCCTTCGAATGGATTTGCCAACCACAGGGCAGGCCGCCGATCCCGTCGGCGGCCAAATCCTTGCCGGTATAGACGGCAGCGACGCCGGCTGCCTTCGCCGCCGCGCCGGTGTCGAGGCCGGCGATCCGCGCATTGGCGTGCGGGCTGCGCAGGATGTAGGCGTAAAGCTGGCGCGGCCGGTTGATGTCGTCGGTATAAGTGCCTTGGCCGGTCAGGAAGCGATAGTCTTCGCGCCGTCGGACGGGGTTGCCGATCTCTGCCATGGCGGCTACTCCGCCGCCCCGCCTTGGGAGTTGGACGGGGCGCCTCTCATGGCGGCGGCTCCGGCTTTGATCGCCAGCACGATATTATGGTAGCCGGTGCAGCGGCAGAGATTGCCTTCGAGGTATTCGCGGATTTCGCGGTCGCTCGGGTCGGGGTTGTTGTTCACCAGGTCGAGCGCGCTCATGATCATGCCCGGCGTACAGAAGCCGCATTGCAGCGCATGATTGTCGCGGAAGGCCTCCTGCATCGGGTGCAGCGTGTCGCCATCGGCGACGTCCTCGATCGTCTTGACAGCACGGCCCTCGGCCTGCACCGCGAGCAGGGTGCACGACTTCACCGCTTCGCCGTCGACATGGACAACGCACGCGCCGCACTGGCTGGTGTCGCAGCCGACATGGGTCCCGGTGAGGCCCAGAGTTTCGCGCAGGAGCTGCACCAAAAGCGTGCGCCCCTCGACCGTCGCCGACACCGGCTTGCCGTTCACGGTGAGGCTCACCGTCTGCTGCATGGAACCCTCCCTATGTCGCGCGTCGGACCCGCGTCCAATGCCCGGCGCGGGCGCGAGTTTCCTGCGCCGTCGGCGCGGGGTCAAGGCGCCTGAGGCGTCACCAAACGCGTTATATACAGCCGTTTACGACGGAGTCGTGGCGGCCGCCGGGGGGTTCATCACCCCGACCAGGCGATTGAAGAAATCGTCGGCCATCTTGCGCGACGTTGCGTCGATCAGGCGCGAGCCGATCTGCGCCAGCTTGCCGCCGACCTGAGCCTGCACGCCGTAGCGCAGCACGGTCTCATCGCCGGCCTCGTCGAGCGCCACCTTGGCGCTGCCCTTGGCAAATCCGGCAACCCCGCCGGTGCCCTCGCCGGTGATCGTATAGCCGGCCGGCGGATCGAGATCGGTCAGCGTGACCTTGCCGGTAAAGCTCGCCTTCACCGGTCCGACCCGGGCGACGACCTTGGCGGTGAATTCGGTGTCGGAGACTTTTTCGACGGTCTCGCAGCCGGGGATGCAGGCTTTCAGCGTCTCCGGGTCGTTGAGCTTCGCCCAGACCTCCGCACGGGGCGCGGGGATGCGCAGCTCGCCATGCATTTCCATTGGCGTTTTCTTCCTTCGTGTGCGGCGGCACTGTGTGGTCAGGCCGTCGCAATTGCAACCGGGCTTGATCTGAGGAACTGAAGGATATACATCGTTGCTATCGTATATCAAAGGAGCCGTCGATGCAGGTCGCAAAATGGGGTAATAGTCTCGCGATCCGCCTTCCTGGAGCCATTGTCAAAGTCCTGGAACTCAAGGAAGGAGACGAGATCGAAATCCGCGTTGCGGACACCCGGGAGTTCGGGGTGTCGCGAACGCCCACGCGGATAGAACTGGTAAAACGACTGCGGGAATTCAGAGGAAGCCTTCCGGCCGACTTCAAGTTTGACCGGGACGAGGCGAATGCCCGGTAGCTTTTTTGATACCAACGTCGTGCTTTACACAACGTCGAATGATTCCGTTAAAGCAGAGCGCGCGGAGCGGCTGATCGCTGTAGGTGGGACGATTAGCGTCCAGGTCCTCAATGAGATCGCCAATGTCGCGCGGCGCAAGATGCGGTTTACCTGGGAGAGGACGCACGACCTGTTGTCGCAAGTTCGTCGGCTTCTACCGGTAATCCCGGTAACGCTGGATATTCATGAAGCCGGTCTCGTTCTTGCCGAGCGCTACAGACTCTCGATCTATGATGGAATGATTGCTGCCGCGGCCATCGACTCCGGCTGCGATACGCTCTGGTCCGAGGACATGCACGACGGGCTAGTGATCGACGGCCGACTGACCGTCGTCAACCCATTCCGCAGCGCATAAACTACGGAACCACCGCGATCGCGTTGATCTCGATCAGGTAGTCGGGGTGGGTCATCTTGACCACTTCGACCATCGTCGAAGCGGGCAGCGGCTCGTGGAAATACTCCCGCCGCACCTTATGGATCGTGTCGAACTGCTCCATGTTGCGGATATAGACGTCGACCCGGCAGATATCGTCCATCGTGCCGCCCGCGGCTTCGACCGCGGCCTGGATGTTCTCGCAGACCTGCCGGGTCTGCGCCTCGATGTCGCCGACCCCGGCGATCGAGCCGTCGGCGCGGCGCGCGGTCATGCCCGAGATGAACACCAGCCGACCCCGCGCCTCGACCGCCGTCGCGTGCGAAAAGACGCCGCTCGGCTGGCGCAGTTTGTCGGAGCGGATCTGCTGCTTCGGCATTGACCTACTCCTTGGTCAAGCGGTGAGAGGGTCCAGCCAGCGCAACTGAGGGAAACGAGAGAAGCCGCGGTCGGCCGAGCACAAGATTAGACCATGTTCGATAGCCAAGGCGGCCAGATGCGCGTCGTGGATGTGATTTCCCAGAATACCCGGAGGGGCCAACAGCTCGTCCAGGATTTCTCGATGACGTTGGGTAGCCACCGGAATCCAGCTTGGTTCGCCAGCGAGCCAACTCTGTATTTGTCGCCACGCGACGGAGGTCATCGAAGGTTGCCGATAGAGCCGGGCATTTGTGACCACGCGCAGGAAAGCAGTGATGCTTTCCCAAGGAAAGCCAACCGACGCCACGCCTGCGAGCTGACGATCGAGCCATTCCCGGGCCAGCGAGTGATGCGGCGAAGTGGCATCGAACGAATAGATCAGCAGATTCGCATCAAGCAGAATCATTTGAACTGTTCGCCCTCGGCGATCGCCAGCGCGTCACTGACGGAAACGACATCACCGATGAGGCAACGGCCAAGCGAAACCGGATGCGTCCGCGACTCTTTGCGTGGTCTGGCCGGCGCCGCAAGCTCCTTCAATCCTCGTCGAAGCGCGGTATTTATCAGTTCTTTGAGGCTCTTATCGCCCGTTCGTCGCCGGCTTTCGAGCGCAGCGGCGACATCGGTTTCCAGTGTCAAGGTCGTTCGCATGCATCAAAACATAATTGGCATGATGTCTTGATGTCAAACAGCCTTGACCGAGCGTCCGGCGCATTCGATGTTTCCGGAATATCTCGAGGAGCCTGACATGGTCACCTGTGGCGCGTTGCCGAGAACCGTGCCCGCGCGCATGGACGACAGGCTGATCGTCGCGCTCGATTTGCCGAACGTCGCCGAGGCGCGGGCGGTCGTCGCCAAGCTCGACGGCGTCGCGACCTTCTTCAAAATCGGGCTGTGGCTGATCTTCGCGCCTGGTTTCGAGGCCTTTCTCGACGATTTGCTCAAGACCGGCCGCAACGTCTTTCTCGACGCCAAGATGTTCGACATCGGCGAGACGGTCCGCCGCGGCATCGAGCGTGTCGCCGAGCGCGGGGTCGGCTTTGTCACGATCCATGGCGACGGCGACATCATCCGCGCGGCGGTGAAGGGCAGGGGCAGCACCGCGCTGAAACTGCTGGTCGTTCCCGCCCTGACCAGCCTCAATGAGCGCGGCCTGCGCGAACTGGGCCACAGCGGCAGCATCGCCGATCTGATCGCCGAGCGGGCGCGGTTCGCGCTCGATTGCGGCGTCGACGGGATCATCGCCAGCCCACAGGACAACCCCAATGCGATCCGCCGCCGGCTCGATGCCGAACGGCTGCTGGTAGTGACGCCCGGCGTGCGGCTCGCCGGCGCCGCGCTCGACGATCACAAGCGCTCCGGGACCCCGGCGCAGGCGATCGCCGATGGCGCCGATTACCTCGTCGTCGGCCGGCCGATCGTCCACAGCGACGATCCGGCGACGATGGCGCGACGCATGATCGCCGACATGAAAACCGGCGTCTGAACATCTTTGTCGGCTTGCCGCCGGGCGGCGCGTTGCTGGCCGAAGGGCCGGTGTGCTAGCGTCGCCTTAATCGCGCGGGACGATTGCGGAACACGCTGGCGGAGGGGGATACCGGTGCGAACCTTGATTAGGGGAAAATGGGCGGCCGTGGCGATCGCCGTGGCTCTGTTCGGCGCGCTGGGCGCCGCGACACCGGCGCAGGCCGGCCCTACACTCGACAAGATCAAGCAGGCGGGCGGGTTCAGCTGCGGCGTGCAGACCGGGCTCGCGGGCTTCGCGCAGCCCGACAGCCAGGGCGTCTACACCGGTTTCAACGTCGATATCTGCAAGGCGCTTTCCGCCGCGATCTTCGGCGATCCGGGCAAGGTCAAATACGTGCCGCTGACCGCGCAGCAGCGGTTCACCGCACTGCAATCGGGCGAGGTCGACATACTCTCGAACAACACCACCTGGACCCTGCAGCGCGACACCGAACTCGGGCTCAATTTCGCGCCGGTGGTGTTTTATGACGGCCAGGGTTTCATGGTGGCGAAAAAGCTCAACGTCAAAAGCGCCAAGGAGCTGAACGGCGCGACGATTTGCGTCCAACCCGGCACCACGACCGAACTCAACCTCGCCGACTATTTCCGCGCCAACAAGATGGAATACAAGCCGGTTGTCATCGAGAAGCTCGACGAGGTGGTCGCCGCGTTCTTCTCCGGGCGCTGCGACGTGTTCACCACCGACGCCTCGGGGCTCGCCGCGGTCCGCATGGGCCGGGCCAGCAATCCGGATGACTACATGATCCTGCCCGAGCGCATCTCGAAAGAACCGCTGGCGCCGGTCGTCCGCCATGGCGACGACCAGTGGCACGATATCGTCGACTGGGTCGTGTTCGCGCTGATCCAGGCCGAGGAAAGCGGCATCACCAAAGTCAATGTCGACGATATGCTGAAAAGCGACGACCCCAGCATCAAGCGGATGCTCGGCGCCACTCCGGGCATGGGGAAGGCCTTGGGACTCGACGAGAACTGGGCCTATAACGAGATCAAGGCGGTCGGCAATTACGGCGAGATCTTCGACCGCAACCTTGGCGCCGGCGGCCCGCTGAAGCTGGAACGCGGCCTCAACGCCTTGTGGAAGAACGGCGGGCTGCAATACGCGATGCCGATCCGCTAAAGCGGCAGCGCGGAGCCAAAAGGGCGGGGGGCGATGACGAGCGAGGAAGCCTCCCTCAGCATCGCCCCCGCTCGGCCGGCGGCGTGGCGCGATCCCAAAATCCGCGGCATCGCCTATCAGATCGTCTTCGTCTTCGTGGTCGCCGGGTTGATCGCTTTCGTCGTCCACAACACGCTCGTCAATATCGGCCGGCAGAACATCGCGACCGGCTTCGGCTTCCTGCACCGCGAGGCGGCGTTCGGCATCGGCGAATCGCTGATCGATGTTCTGCCGGCCGATACCTATGCCCGCGCCTTTCTCGTCGGACTGACCAACACGCTGCACGTCGCCGCGCTCGGCATCGTCTTTGCGACCATCCTCGGTACGCTGATGGGCTTGGCGCGGCTCTCCGCCAACTGGCTCGTCCGCAAGCTGGCGCAGGTCTATGTCGAGACGTTCCGCAATATTCCCTTGGCCTTGCAGCTGTTCTTCTGGTGGGGCCTCTTGAACAAGATGGCGCCGGGGCCGCGGCAAGCCTGGCAACTCCTGCCGGGCTTCTTCGTCAGCAATCGCGGCATCACCTACCCGGCGCCGCTGGCGAGCCCGGCCTACAAATGGGTGGCGTTGGCTTTTGTCATCGGCGTCGTCGCGACGATCGCCGTGCGGCGCTGGGCGAGCCGGCGGCAGATGGCGAGCGGACGGCAATTCCCGGCCGGCTGGATCGGGTTCGGCCTGATCGTCGGGCTGCCTGCTGTCGTGTTCATCGCCGCCGGCGCGCCGCTGGCGATGGATGTGCCGGCACTCAAGGGTTTCAACTTCAGCGGCGGCGATGCGATGTCGCCGGAGTTCGCGGCGCTGCTGATCGGGCTGGTGGTCTATACCGGCACCTTCATCTCGGAGATCGTGCGCGCCGGCATCCTCGCGGTGAGTTGGGGGCAGAGCGAGGCGGCGATGGCGTTGGGGTTCAGGTCCGGCCAGCGCCTGCGGCTCATCGTGCTGCCGCAGGCGCTCAGGGTCATCATCCCGCCGATGACCAGCCAATACCTGAGCCTCACCAAGAACAGCTCGCTAGCCGTGATCATCGGCTTTCCCGACCTGGTCTCGATCGCCAATACGACGATGAACCAGACCGGCCAGGCGATCGAAGGGATCGCGATGATCATGGCGGTCTATCTCTGCATCAGCCTGGCGATCTCGCTGGCGATGAACCTCTACAACCGCGCCGTCGCGCTGGTAGAGCGGTAGAAGTGGCCGATATCGCCCACGACATGCCGGTCGCCGCGCAGGCCCCGCCGCCGCGTTCGAGCGGGCTCGCCGGCTGGCTGCGCGCCAATTTGTTCAACGGCGTCACCAACACGATCCTGACGCTGCTCTGCGTCGCGCTGATCGCGGTCGCGGTCCCGCCGGTCATTCGCTGGGGTCTTGTCGATGCGATCTGGAGCGCGCCGAACGGCAAGTCCTGTCACGGCGGCGGCGCATGCTGGGCGTTTATCGGCGAGAAATTCCGCTTCATCGTGTTCGGGTTCTTCCCGGCCAACGAGACCTGGCGGCCGGCTTCCGTCGTCGGCATCTTCGTGCTGATGATTGTCGCCGCCTGCGACCGCAGGCTGTGGGGGCGCCGGCTGGCGATGCTGTGGGTCGTGGGATTGTGTGCGGTCTTTGCGCTGATGCGCGGCGGCGCGCTCGGCCTGAGCAAAGTCGAGACCGCGATGTGGAGCGGATTGCCGCTGACCTTGATCCTGGCGGTCGTCGGCATGCTGTTCGGTTTTCCGCTCGGAATCCTCCTGGCGCTGGGGCGGCGCTCGCGGCTGCCGGCGGTGCGGGCGATCTGCGTCGGCTATATCGAGCTGGTGCGCGGGGTGCCGCTGATCACGATGCTGTTCATGGCGTCGCTGATGCTGCCGCTGTTTCTTCCCGCCGGATTTACCATCGACAAGCTGGTGCGGGCGCAGGTCGCCTTCATCCTGTTCGCCGGCGCCTATCTCGCCGAGGTGGTGCGCGGCGGGCTGCAGGCGATCCCGCGCGGGCAGATCGAGGCGGCGGATTCGCTCGGCCTTTCCTACATCCAGCGCACCCGCCTCATCGTGCTGCCGCAGGCGCTGGCTATGGTGATCCCGCCGCTGGTCAACACCTTTATCGGCATTTTCAAGGACACCGCGCTCGTCATCGTCATCAGCCTGTTCGACCTGTTGACCACCGCCGAGACGGCGCTGAGCGACGTCAACTGGCAGGGTTTCTACATCGAAGCCTATGTCTTTGTCGGGGTGATCTACTGGAGCTTCTGCTTCTTCATGTCGCGCTACAGCCAGCTGCTGGAGCGCGAGTTCGACCGGGGGAAACGGCGATGAGCGATGCCGCGGCGTCGCCCCCCATAGTCCCCGCCGCGGTGATTGAGCTGCAGGCCGTCCACAAATGGTACGGCGAGTTCCATGTGCTGCGCGACATCAACCTGCAGGTCGGCAAGGGCGAGAAAGTCGTCGTCTGCGGCCCGTCGGGGTCGGGCAAGTCGACGATGATTCGCTGCATCAACCGCCTCGAGGAGCATCAGCAGGGTCGCATCACCGTCGCCGGCATCGAACTCAACGCCGACCTCAAAAACATCGACGCGGTCCGCCGCGAGGTCGGCATGGTGTTCCAGCAGTTCAACCTGTTCCCGCATCTGACGGTGCTGCAGAACCTGACCCTGGCGCCGATCTGGGTGCGCAAGCTGCCGAAGAAGGAGGCCGAGGAGACCGCTCGCTATTACCTGGAGCGGGTCCGCATCCCCGACCAGGCCGACAAATATCCCGGCCAGCTTTCGGGTGGCCAGCAGCAGCGCGTCGCCATCGCCCGCTCGCTGTGCATGAAGCCCGAGATCATGCTGTTCGACGAGCCGACCTCGGCGCTCGATCCCGAGATGATCAAGGAAGTCCTCGACGTCATGACCGAGCTCGCGCACGAAGGCATGACGATGGTCTGCGTGACCCACGAAATGGGCTTCGCCCGCACCGTCGCCGACATGATGGTATTCATGGACCGCGGCGAGATCATCGAGCGCGCGCCACCCAAGGATTTCTTCTCGAACCCGCAAAACGAGCGCACGAGAGCCTTTCTCAGCCAGATCCTCGCACACTAATTCGCCGCGCTTCCTCGCACGGATAGTGAACCCTCAGCACTTCCTGTTACTACGAGCCCTTTGAGTGGGAGCCTGACGCCTTCATTCCGCGCTGAGCGGCGGCAACAAGGGATGCTCCAGTGAGCGCGGCAGGATGCCGCTCTCACGAGGGTCATCGAACGATACGCTGCGCCGGGCATACACGACAAAACCGGCGCGCTGATAGAGTGGGAGCGCCCGCTTGTGGTCGAAGGTGCAGGTGTGCACCCAGAACCGCTCCAGCGGGCGCGACCACGCCTGCTCGATGGCGGCATTGAGCAGGAATGGGCCGAGCCGGCGGCCGATGAATTCCGGCACCAGTCCGAAATAGCAAAGCTTGGTTTGCCGCGCCTCGGCAGCGTCAAGCTCGAAGAACCCGGCCGGCACCCCGCCGGCGTGCAGCACGAAGATTTCCGTCGTCGGCTTCGCGAGTTCGGCGGCAAGCGCGGCGTCGCTCCACTGGCGGCGCTCGAACCACACCCAGGGCGTTCCGACAGTCTCGTAGAGATAGCGGTAGAACGACACGGTGCAGGCTTCGGCCCGCATCAGCGCGAGCTTGCCGTGCGGCGCAGGCAATTGCCGCGCCGGTGGCCGTTCGAACATCTCCAGATAAGTGACGGTGTCTTCGATGCGAGCCATGGCGGCCGTTACGAGGCGGGGCCGGTCTCGATCGGCGGCCCACCGGGCAGGCCCCATTCCGACCACGACCCGTCATAGACCGCGACGCGCTCGTGGCCGATCAGATATGCCGCGAAAGCCAGCGCGCATGCGGTCACACCCGAGCCGCAGCTCGCCACGACGGGCCGCTCGAAGGTGATGCCGGCGCTCGCGAACAAGGCGCGCAGATCGTCGGCGCTCCTCAGCTGTTTCGTCTGCGGGTCGGTCACCTGGTCGAAGGGCAGGTTGCGGCTGCTGGGGATGTGGCCCCGCCGGCGCCCCGGCCAGGTTTCCTCCGCCGTGCCGTCGAAGCGGCCTGCGGCGCGCGCGTCGACCACCTGCTCGCGGCGGCTCTCGACGCTGGCGAGGATCGCCGTTTTGTCGCGCACCAGGACCGGGTCGAACCGCGCGGTGAACCGGCGCTCGGGTATGATCGGCGGCGCGCTATCCAGCGGGCGGCCCTCGGCCTTCCATTTCGGCAGGCCGCCGTCGAGCAGCGCGACGTTGTCGTGGCCGAACAGCCGCAGCAGCCACCACGCGCGCGCCGCCGAGGACAGGCCGTTGGCGTCATAGACGATGACCATGTCGTCATTGCCGATGCCGCGCTCGGCCATCTTTTCAGCAAAGCGTCCGGCCGAGGGAATCATATGCGGCAGGCTGGTTCCCGGCTCGGCGACGTCGTCGATATCGAAGAATACCGCGCCGGGAATATGCCCGGCGTTGTAATCGGCACGCTCGGTCGGGCTCACGCCCGGCTGCTTGAACGACGAGTCGAGGACACGGACATGCGCGTCGCCGAGATGGGCGGCGAGCCAGTCGGTGCTGACGAGCGCTTCGGGATGGGCGTAGGGCATCGGCATTCTCGATTTGTCGGGTCGCCGGAAATTACTCTACAGTCGCGGGCGACGATACCCATGAGCCCGGCCGACCCGCGGCCGGCAAGGAGGAAGGGAAATGCCGCATCACGTTCCGCTGAGCAGCGATGTCTTCGATGTCATGCATACGATGCGGGCGATGCGTCGGCTGAAGCCCGATCCGGTGCCCGACGAGCTGGTGTTTAAGATCCTCGCGGCGGGCCAGGCCGCGGCGAGCGGCGGCAACACCCAGCGCTGGAAATTCCTTGTGCTGAAGGACACCGCCAAGAAGAAGGCGGTGCAGGGCTATTACAAGAAGCTGTTCGACGAGGTGGTTGGCCCGCGCTATGCCTCCAGCCCCGTCCCACCGGGGGCAAATCCGGACTCGTTCAAACGCCAGCATTCGGCGGTCGAATACCTGACCGACCATTATCACGAGGCCCCGGTGTGGATCGTCGCCTGCCTCGAAGGCGACAATCCCAACCGCACGGCCGGCTCGTCGATCTATCCGGCGGTGCAGAACATGCTGCTGGCGGCGCGCGCGCTCGGTCTCGGCTCGACGCTGACGACCCGCCATACCGGTTACGGCAAGGAATGCGACGAGGCGATGGGCATTCCCGCCGGGTACAAATCTTACGCGATCCTGCCGATCGGCTGGCCGATGGGCAATTTCGGTGCGCTCGGGCGCGGGCCGCTCTCCGAGGTCGTTTATCTCGACAATTGGGGGCAGTCCTATCCCGGACTGAAATAGATAAAGGGGGACACCATGCCGAGAGTGACGCCGATCAGCGACAAGAACCAGGTTCCCGCCGAGGCTCAAACCGTTGCCGAGGACGTGCTGGGCGTCTTCGGGCGCATCCGCGGTCCGTTCAGCGTCCTGCTGCATAGCCCGAAGCTGGCCGACCGCATGCTGGGGATGGTGAGGTTCAACCGCGAGGACTGCATTGTCGAGGCACGGCTGCGCTCGCACGCGATCCTCGCGGCGGTGCGTGAGCGCGAATCCGCCTATGTCTGGTCGGCGCAGGTCGGAGCCGCCAAGCGCGCCGGGGTCGACGACAAGACGATCGACCTGCTGCGCGCCCAAGGCGACGTGTCGCATTTGCCGGACGACGAGCGCGACGTCGTCAACCTGACCCGTCAGCTGATGCGCACCAACCGGGCGGATTATCCTGTCTTCAACCGGCTGCTCGGCAAATACGGCGCGCAGTGGTTGGTTGAACTGATCACCACCGCGCACTATTTCACCGTGCTGTCCGGCGTGACCAACGCGTTCGAGGTGGCGGTGCCGCCCGACGGCGATCAGCTGCCGGGCTGAGCGCCGGAGAGCCATTGATGACGGGCGCCGTCGCGGTCAAGCGAGGCTTTATGCTCGCCTCGCTCGACCTCGACCGACGTCTCGCCGACAAAGCGGCCTATGAGCATGATCTCGGCCACGCTCAGATCGAAATGCTCAAGGTCGAACAGGCCTATCGCGTCGGCGGCTTGCGCGGGATCATCGTCTTCGAGGGCTGGGACGCGGGCGGCAAAGGCGGCGCGATCCAGCGGCTGACGGCGCGGCTCGACCCGCGCGGAATCCGCGTCTGGGAAATCGCCAAGCCGAGCTCGGAGGAACAGGGCCGGCACTATCTCTGGCGGTTCTGGCAACGCCTGCCGCCGCCCGGTCACATCGCGGTGTTCGACCGCAGCTGGTATGGAAGGGTGCTCGTCGAGCGGGTCGAAGGCCTGACCGCCGAAGCAAATTGGCGGCGCGCCTATCGGGAGATCAACGAGTTCGAACGGATGCTCGTCGATGACGGTGTCCGGCTCGTGAAGCTGTTCCTTCACGTATCGGCTGAGGAACAACTGAAGCGGCTGGCCGAGCGCATCGCCGACCCGATCAAGCATTGGAAGATCGCGCCGGACGACATCCGCAACTATGCGCTGCGCGCCGGGTATGTCGCCGCGATGGACGAGATGTTCGAGAAAACCTCGACCGGAGAGGCGCCTTGGCGCGTTATCGCCGGCGACCACAAATGGTTCGCCCGCGTCGCGGCGATCAGGACGGCCGTCGATATTCTGGGAGACGGCTTGGAGCTGGCGCCGCCGCCGGTGGATACCGACGTGGCGACTACCGCGGCCAAGCTGCTGAAAAAAAAGGAGCTGGCCGTCTTGAGTCTCAAGCCGGCGAAACATAAATAGCCTTGCTCACCCGCATTTCGAATAGTCGCAGCTGGTGCACTGGTCGCAGTTCTCGCTGCGGATCAGCGCCGCCTCGCCGCATTTGGGGCATTGCCGCAGGCGCGGCCCCGGGAGGCGGCCGCCGGAGGGCGGCGTCAGGTTGACCACCTGCGCCGTGTGGATCGGCTGATGCCGCTCGCGCGGCGGCAGGAAGCCGACCTCGATCATATGGCGCTCGATCACGTCGCCGATCGCGGCGAGCAGCGAGGGCACGTATTTGCCCTCCATCCAGGCGCCGCCGCGCGGGTCGAACACCGCCTTCATCTCCTCGACGACAAACGACACGTCGCCGCCGCGGCGGAACACCGCGCTGATCATCCGGGTCAGCGCGACGGTCCAGGCGTAGTGCTCCATGTTCTTGGAATTGATGAAAATCTCGAACGGGCGGCGGCGGCCGTCCTGCACCACGTCGTTGATCGTGATGTACATCGCGTGCTCGGTTTCCGGCCAATTGATCTTGTAGGTCTGGCCGGGCAAAGCCTCGGGGCGCGACAGCGGCTGGCTCATATAGACGACGCCGCCGGCTTCGTAGATGTCGGCGGGCTTCGATGCGGGAGCAGGCGCCGGGAGCGGCAGTTCCGCCTGTTGCGGCGCTCCGGCCGGGGTCTCCGGCCGCGCCTCGAGCACCGCGCCCGTCACCTCGTTGGGCCGGTAGGTCGTGCAGCCCTTGCAGCCCATCGCATAGGCGCGGGCGTAGATGTCCTTGAAGCTGTCGAACGGGATGTCGGCCGGCAGGTTGATCGTCTTCGAGATCGAGCTGTCGATATGGCGCTGCACCGCCGCCTGCATGACGAGATGATCCTCGGGCGCGAGGCTCTGCGCGTCGACGAAAGAGTCGGGCAGCGGGGCGGACTCGCCCCTCAGCCGGCGGAACAGGCGGTAGGCGTAGTCGCTGACCTCTTCCTCGCGGCGGGTTCCGTCCGGCATCAGCATGCCGCGCGTATAGCGATAGCTGAACACCGGCTCGATGCCGGACGAGATGTTGTCGGCGAACAGCGAGATGGTTCCGGTCGGCGCGACCGAAGTCAGCAGCGCGTTGCGGATGCCGTGCGCGGCGATCGCCGCGCGAACATCGTCGTCGAGCCCGGCGATAGTCTCGCCGGCGAGGTATTTTTCCTTGTCGAAAAGCGGGAAGGGGCCTTTCTCGGACGCGAGCGCGGCCGAAGCAAGATAGGCCTCGCGCTCGATGAGCCCGACCCAGGTCTCGGTCGCGGTCACCGCATCGCGCGATCCGTAACGCAGCCCGCACATCACCAGCGCATCGGCCAGCCCGGTGATGCCGAGCCCGATCCGCCGCTTGGCCTGGGCTTCCCGACGCTGTTCGTCGAGCGGGAAGCGCGAGATGTCGACGATGTTGTCCATCATCCGCACGGCATCGGGGACGATCGCGGCGAGCCGCGTGGTATCGAGCCGCGCCTGCGGCGTGAACGGATCCTCGACAAAGCGCGCGAGGTTCAGCGAACCCAAGAGGCACGCGCCGTAAGGCGGCAGCGGCTGCTCGCCGCAGGGGTTGGTCGCGCGGATTTCTTCGCAGTAATACAGGGAGTTACGCCGGTTGATGCGGTCGATGAAGATAACGCCCGGCTCGGCATAGGCATAGGTCGCGCGCATGATCTTGTCCCACAGCTCGCGCGCCGGCAGCGAGTGGTGGACCGAGCCGTTGAAAATCAGCTGCCAGGAGGCGTCTTCCTCGACCGCTTGCATGAAAGCGTCGGTAACGAGGACCGAGAGGTTGAACATGCGCAGCCGTCCGGGCTCGCGCTTCGCCTCGACAAAGGCTTCGATGTCGGGGTGGTCGCAACGCAGGACGGCCATCATCGCGCCGCGCCGGTAGCCGGCCGACATGATCGTGCGGCACATCGCGTCCCACACATCCATGAACGACAGCGGTCCCGACGCGTCGGCGCCGACGCCCTTCACCAGCGTGCCCTTCGGCCGCAAGGTCGAGAAATCATAGCCGATCCCGCCGCCCTGCTGCATCGTCAGCGCCGCCTCGCGCAGATGCGCGAAGATGCCCCCCATGTCGTCGGGGATGGCGCCCATCACGAAGCAATTGAAGAGCGTCACATCGCGCGCGCTGCCGGCGCCGGCGATGACCCGGCCGGCGGGCAGGAACTTGAAGTCGTCGATCGCGGCGTAGAAGCGCTCGGCCCAATGCGCGGGATCGCGTTCAGGGGCGGCGAGGGCGGCCGCGACGCGGCGCCAGGTGTCCTCGATCGTCTTGTCGATCGGCTCGCCGGGCATATCGCCATGCGCCGGCGCCTTGAGCCGATACTTCATGTCCCAGATCTGCTGCGAGATCGAGGCGATGCTGACCATTCGATGGAGTTCCGAGCCGGGGCGCAGTCAGCGATTGTACCATAGATGTTCTAGGAAACGTTACTCCTGGCTTCGCGCTCCAGCGCCGCGCTCGCGGCTTCGATACGGGTTTCGAGCGTTTCCATTACCTCACGGCGCGGCATTCCCGGTGGGATGGGTTCGAGGAATTCGAGGACGATCCGGCCGGGCCGCTTGAGGAACGCGCGGCGTCCCCAATAGACCCCGGAATTGAGCGCGGCGGGGACGAGCGCCACCCCCAGCTCACGGTAAAGCGCGGCAATGCCGGGCTGATATGGCGCCTCGCTCGCCGCCTGGCCCGGCGCGGTGCGGGTCCCTTGCGGAAAGATAACCACCGGCCGGCCCATTGCGACCGCCCGTCTGGCGCCGCCGACCAAGCTCCGCAGCGCGCCGGCGCCGCCCTTGCGGTCGACGAAGATCGACCCCGCGCGCGCCGCGTACCAGCCGTAGAACGGCACAGATCGCAGCTCGCGCTTGACGACCACGGCGGGGTCGCCGAGCAGCGGCGGCAGGATCAGGGTATCCCACATCGATTGGTGTTTCATCGCGATGAGGCAGGCGCCCGGCGGAATGTTCTGACGGCCGCGGATTTCACCGTCGAGGCCGACGATCAGCTTCAGCGCAGCGAGTACGGCCTGCGCCCAGAACCGGCCAAAGCGCATCGCGGTGCGGCGCGGGGTCAGCAGGAATGGCAGCCCGGCGATCGCGAAGATCAGCGTGCCGACCCAGAAAGCGATGTTGAAGAGCAGCGCGCGCGCCAGCCTCATGAATGCTGGACGGCGTACGATGTGGCGGCGGGAGGCCAGATCGCGACGACTCCCGGCCGCACCAGCGTCGCCAGATACTTGTCGTATTCGCTGACCGTCAGCATCGCGATGTCGAGCCAGCCCGACCAGCCGTCACCCTCGGGGCGCGCGGCGAAGACCGGCTCGGCGATGATCGCCATTCCGGGCATCGCCCGCTGGAATTCGAGGAGACTGCGCTGCATGTGATACCAGCTGGTCACCAGGCACAGGCTGCGAAACCTCTCCCGCTGCATCCAGCCGGCCGTTTCGCGCGCATTGCCGAGCGTGTTGTCGGCATCGTGGCCGAGCACGATACGGCTGGTATCGCCGTCGGCATGCCCGGCGATGCGCAGGAGGGCCATCCGATCGACATGCGGGTTGACGCCGGAAACAAAGAGCTTTTGTCCGCGGCCGGCACCCAGCAGGTCGAGGCCGGCCTCGAGCCGCAACCTTCCGCCGGTCAGCACGACGATGGCGTCGGTCGCGGCGCTCCGATCGGTTTCCATCGACAGCGAGCTGTGTACGAACCAGACGAGCCCACCGAGCCATACCAGCATTGTCGTCGTCACGCCGGCGGCGAACCACAGGAGCGCGCGCGGCCAGCGGCATAATCTGGAAGGCATGGCGGCGCTCACGGCATTCGCCCGAGCTGACGCAATACCGTGATCCGCGCCGTTATCATCGCGACGCTGCCCGCCGCCAGGCCTGTCGCGAGCAGCAGAACCCAGAGCCGCCAATCGAGGATCCCATATGTCGCGATGGGCACCGGCAGCGCGAACATATGGGCAGCCGGACCCAGTACGATAACCGTCGCCACCGCGGCGATGCCGCCGATGACGCCGCCGCGCAGCCCAAGCCCCAGGGCATGGACC
>Ga0209483_1000541_pt1 | contig 32291 bp, 26 predicted proteins | sample NGEPerA_FD_184508 | JGI IMG/M metagenome (GOLD analysis project Ga0209483, IMG submission 184508) | Arctic peat soil microbial communities from the Barrow Environmental Observatory site, Barrow, Alaska, USA - NGEE PermafrostL2-A... | ecosystem: Environmental > Terrestrial > Soil > Wetlands >... | reverse complement strand
TCGACCTTGCGGCGTCAGCCGCGCATTCTTGTGCATGTTCATCCGGGGCTCCGGCATTGGGTTGGCTGGTCTCGCAACCCCAGCCTCATACCACCGACCCGGATGAACAACCTTCATAGCTTCGACACCTAGGCGCTGGCGGCTTGGGCTGTGGCTTTTCCACTAGTCGTTCGATAGGTCAACCGCTTGCCGATGATGCCCCGGATCGCGCGTTCGGTGCGCTCAACGTCGTCCACACCAAGGGCAATCCGGTTGCTGTAGCGGAAATCGAATTCGGCGAGGTAGCGATGCAGGTGCTTTTCGCTGCAATGCTGGTAGATGCCGCGCATCCCGCGCTTGAAGATCGAGAAGAAGCCCTCGACGGTGTTGGTGTGCGCCTTGCCGCGCGCCCATTCCTCGATGGAGTGATTGACGCTTTCGTGGCTCGCGAAACGCCATCCAATCGCCCGGTAGGCGTTCGCCTGGTCGGTCATCAAATCGCTCTTGGTGTCGGCATGGGCAAACACGATCCGGGGCAACTCGCGAGCGGTCACGTTCTCAGCCTTGATGGATCGCGCCTTCCCGCCACGCTCAACCAAGGTCACGACCGGGATTTTGTCGTGCCACCCGGAACCGCCTTGCTTCCGCCAACCGCGCTCGTTGCTGAATTGCCATGGGTTCGGCCGTGGGTCGTCGCGGCGTGCGGTGAAGGTTTCGTCGATTTCGATGATCTTGCCCTCGCCGCCGATTGGCCCGAACACATCGGAATGATCGGCCATCGCCTCGCGAATGCGATGACCGATAAACCAGCCAGTTTTGAAATCGACGCCGAGGACGCGGCAGAACTGGTTAGCCGAGAAGCCCTTTTTGCTGCTGCACATGATGTGCATCGCCTGAAGCCATATGTGCATCGGCACATGGCTTTTCTCGAAGATGGTGCCGATCTTGACGGTAAAAGGCTTGCGGCAGGCATAGCACTTGTAGGTGCCGGTCCGGGTGCTCTTGCCCTTCAAAGCCGCGCTCTTACCGATTACGCCACAGTGCGGACAGAACCGTCCATTCGGCCACACGATAGCCTCAACGTAGGCGTAGGCGGCTTCTTCGTTGCGGAAGCGGGGTTCGTCGAGAACGGAATTCGGCATGGCTTATCTCCTTGTGAGATTTATATAATGCCTGATCGTGGTACGTCAAGTCCAATATCGCCTGACATTTGGAACAAATAGGGTACAAAGATACTCACTCCGCTGTGAGGGCTTGAAAAGCAGTCTCGCCGCTGATCTTCCCTGATAAGCCCGCCGTTATCCGCTGATACGCCGCTGTTAATTTAGCTGTTTCCCGCTGATAATTCGCCGCTCGATGGACATTAAGGCATTGATACGAGTTGATAAATTGACCGATCCGAAGTCCGGAAAACAGCGAAGGGCGCTGGGATGAGGGGAAGGGCTGCTTGACTGAGGTGCGACAACCTGCCCTTAATTGCGGCGTCCAAGGGGTGCCCCGGCAGGGCTGAGATTCGTTGATCGCGAAAACCCTTTGAACCTGATCCGGGTCGTGCCGGCGTAGGGACAGGGCGTTGCGCCAAGCATCCCCCGCATGATCGCCTCGGGTCGTCGTTCAACCGGCGCAACGGAGATTTCCCATGCCCGATTCCGCCCCGCTTCCGGCCACCAAACGCTCCCCGAAGGTCGACGAGCTGCAGGTCACCACCGGCGCCTTTCCCTCCTCGCGCAAGGTCTTCGCGACCAGTCCCCGATATGCCGGTCTGCGCGTCGCGATGCGCGAGATCGACCTCGAGGAAAGCGCCAAGGAGCCGGCGTTGCGGGTCTACGACACCTCGGGTCCCTATTCCGACGGCGCCACCGCGGTCGATATCGCCCGCGGCCTCGCCGAGTTGCGCCGCGGCTGGGTCCTGGGCCGCGGCGATGTCGCGGAAATCACCGGCCGCGACATCAAGCCCGAGGATAACGGCCTCAAGCGCGGCGAGGAATCGAACGTCCCGATTTTCGATCGGGCGGCGCGCACGGTGCTGCGCGCCAAGCCCGGCGCGGCGCCGACCCAGATGTCCTACGCCCGCCGCGGCATCGTCACGCAAGAGATGGAATACGTCGCGATCCGCGAGAATCTCGGCCGCGAGGCGGCGCTGCGGCGAATCGACGAGGGCCACTCGTTCGGCGCCGCGATCCCCGAGCATGTCACCCCGGAGTTCGTCCGCGACGAGATCGCCCGCGGCCGCGCGATCATCCCCAACAATATCAATCACCCGGAAACCGAGCCGATGATCATCGGCCGCAATTTCCTGGTGAAGGTCAATGCCAATATTGGCAATTCGATCGTCACCTCCTCGGTCGCCGAGGAGGTCGACAAGCTGGTCTGGGCGACGCGCTGGGGCGCCGACACGGTCATGGACCTCTCGACCGGGCGCAACATCCACACCATCCGCGAGTGGATCGTGCGCAACTCGCCGGTGCCGATCGGCACCGTGCCGATCTACCAGGCGCTGGAAAAGGTCGGCGGCGCCGCCGAGGAGCTGACCTGGGAATTGTTCCGCGACACCCTCATCGAGCAGGCCGAGCAGGGGGTCGACTACTTCACCATCCACGCCGGCGTCAGGCTGGCCTACATCCCGATGACCGCCAGCCGGGTCACCGGCATCGTCTCGCGCGGCGGCTCGATCATGGCGAAATGGTGCCTGGCGCACCACCAGGAGAGCTTCCTCTACACCCATTTCCGCGAGATCAACGAGATCATGCGGGCCTATGACGTGTCGTATTCGCTTGGCGACGGGCTGCGTCCGGGCTGCAATGCCGACGCCAACGACCGCGCCCAGTTCGCCGAACTCGAAACCCTCGGCGAATTGACCAAGCTCGCCTGGGAGGACGATGTCCAGGTGATGATCGAGGGCCCCGGCCATGTGCCGATGCACAAGATCAAGATCAACATGGACAAGCAGCTCGAGGTCTGCGGCGAGGCTCCGTTCTATACGCTGGGGCCGCTGGTCACCGACATCGCGCCGGGCTACGACCACATCACCAGCGGCATCGGCGCGGCGATGATCGGCTGGTTCGGCACGGCCCTGCTCTGCTACGTAACGCCAAAGGAGCATCTCGGGCTCCCCGACCGCGACGACGTCAAGACCGGGGTCATCACCTACAAGATCGCCGCCCACGCGGCCGATCTCGCCAAGGGCCACCCGGCGGCGCGTCTGCGCGACGACGCGCTGTCGCGGGCGCGGTTCGAGTTTCGCTGGCGCGACCAGTTCAACCTCGGTCTCGACCCCGAAACCGCCGAGAAATTCCATGACCAGACCCTGCCGGCCGACGGCGCCAAGCTGGCGCATTTCTGCTCGATGTGCGGGCCGAAATTCTGCTCGATGCAGATCACCCAGGAGATTCGCGACTACGCCCAGTCGGGCATGGCCGAGAAATCCGAAGAATTCCTCAAGCAGGGCGGCGAGATCTACACCGACGAGCACGGCCTGCCGCGCGCGGCGGCGGATTAGCTTCGCCCCCGCTTGCGGGGAGGGATTGTCCGAGCTTCGAATCTCTCCCGCAAGCGGAGAGGAGCTAACGCAACCTTCTCGCGAGCCGGATCAAAACCGTGTAGGTTTCGTGGCGAACCGGGAGAGCGGGCAATGGCGCCGCGCACGTTCCAGATTGCCCTGATCAAGCCGTCGCACCGGTTATGTGATCCAATGGCGCCGCACGACCATTCCGTCGAACAGCCTGGCGAGCGGGCTCAGACCCAATCGCCGACTGCCTCGAAACCGCGCGCTCGGCGGCGATGTCGGGATCGCGGTCGATGCTTGACGGATACCGCGCACCTACGGGCGCCGGCGATTGGGGCGACGCTTGACGCTTGACCGCTCGGTCGGAAGGGACCATTTCGCCGGCGGGACATCAGAACAAACGGCGCGCGGGCCGGGGGCTTCGGAGGCATTTTTGTGAGCGTTGATCAGGCGCAGGTCGAGATTGCCGATTTTGTGACGCCGCGCGGCGTCATCGCGCAGTTGCGGACGACCGGCAAAAGGCAGGTACTCCAGGAGCTTGCCCGGCGCGCGGCGACCATGACCGGCATCGCCGACCGCCGGATCTACGAGGCGCTTGCCGAGCGCGAGCGCCTTGGCACGACGGGCATCGGCGCAGGCGTCGCGGTGCCGCATTGCCGGCTGCCCGAGCTGATCCGGCTTCATGGCATGTTCGCGCGGCTGGAGCGGCCGGTGCCGTTCGAGGCGATCGACGACCAGCCGGTCGACCTCGTGTTCCTGCTGCTGGCGCCCGCCGTCGCCGGCGCCGAGCACCTCAAGGCGCTCGCGCGCGTCTCGCGGCTGCTGCGCGACCGCTCGATGTGCGAGAAGCTGCGCGGCGCGAACAACGCCGACGCCATCTACGCGCTGTTGAGCGGGAGTTAGCGCCGCGGCGGCCTCAGCCCGGTCATGACGGGTGTAAGATCAGCCGCATGAGCGAAACCGGCGCCAAAGACCCGATCTCGAAAATCTTCGCGGGCAAGGCGGCCGGCCTCTTCGGCCGGGCTCAGCGCCGGCCGCGCGGCGCGCGCATTCCGGTATCGATCGTCACCGGGTTCCTTGGCGCCGGCAAGACGACCCTGATCCGTGCGCTGCTCGACAGCCCCGCAGGCGCCAACACAGCGGTTGTCGTCAACGAATACGGCGAAATCGGCATCGACAACGCGCTGCTCCGCGGGTCGAGCGACGCAACCGTACTGCTCGGCAATGGCTGCATGTGCTGCCTGGCGCGCAGCGACCTGCAGGAAACGCTGCGCGGCCTCTTCGCCGATCGCGCGCGCGGCGTCGTGCCGGGCTTTCAGCGCGTCGTCATCGAGACCAGCGGCCTCGCCGATCCCGGCCCCTTGTTGCAGACCTTCGCCAGCGACCGCGCGCTCGGCCAGGAATTCCACCTGCAGGCGCTGGTCGCGGTGGTCGACGCGCCCAACGGCGCGCGCAACCTGGCCTCGGCGCCCGAGGCGCGCGAGCAAGTGGCGCTCGCCGACCGGATCGTGCTGACCAAGACCGATCTCGCCGACCCGGCCGCCCTCATCGCGCAAATCGCCGCGCTGACCGCGGCGCCGGTCGCGCGTGCGCTCAATGGCGCGATCGAACCCGGCTACCTGCTCGACGAACGGCTCGATCTCGCGGCGCGCATCCCGGAACACGATCACGCCCATGCGCACAGCCATGGCATCGACAGCTTCGCGATCGCGTTCGACAAGCCGCTGCGCTGGCCTGCCTTCGAGCAGGCGATGGCGGTGCTGACCGCGTTGCGCGGGGCCGATCTGTTGCGCGTCAAGGGCATCGTCGCGGTCGATGGGGTCAAGGGCCCGGTCGTCGTCCACGCCGTGCAGCACACCGCGCACCGGCCGGTCGAACTGGAAACCTGGCCCGACGGCGACCACACCTCGCGGCTGGTGTTCATCACCCGCGGCATCGGCCGGGCCGAGGTCGAGGGCCTGATCGCCGCCGTCGCGGCGCTCGCCAAATAGCCCCTCACCCTCCCACGCCGATGGCGTGGGTCCCTCCCTCTCCCCGTAAACGGGGCGAGGGGATCGGTGACAGCGCGCTCCCTCTCCCCGCCTGCGGGGAGAGGGTCGGGGTGAGGGGCTGTCGCCGCCTATAACGATTCCCAATACCGCCTGATTCCATCGCGCTGCTGGGGGTCGGGCAGGCGGCCGTAGCCGGCCTTGAGGTTGTCGGCCATGTGATCGGGCTTGTTGGTCGCCGGGATCACCACCGTCACCGCCGGGTCGCCGAGCAGGTATTTCAGAAAAACCTGTCCCCAGTTCGCGCCGTCGAACTCGGCCGCCCAATCGGGCAGCGGCTTGCCGCGCACCTTGCGGAACAAATTGCCCTGCTCGAACGGCTGGTTGACGATAACCGCGACCCCGCGCCGCGCAGCGACCGGCAGAACCGTGGTTTCCGGCTCGCGCGTCGCCAGCGAATAGCCGAGCTGAACAAAATCGATCCCGCTTTCGCCGTCGAGGATGCGGGCCAACTCCGCCAGCGCGCCGGTCGTGTAATGGGTGATGCCGATATAGCGCAGCTGGCCCTTCGCCTTCATCTAGCGCATCGTCGCCAATTGGGTGCGCCAATCGACCAGGTTGTGGACCTGCATCAGGTCGATAACCGGACTTTTCAGCAATTGCGCCGAGCGGGCCATCTGCTCGATGCCGCGCTCGCGGCCGCTGATCCACACCTTGGTGGCGAGAAACACCTCTTTGCGCATCCCCAACTCGGCGACGATGTCGCCGACCACGCCTTCGCTGCGGCCGTACATCGGCGAGGTGTCGATCATCTTGCCGCCGCCCGCGACGAGCGCCTTGACCACCCCGCGCAAGGGCTGGCGGGCCGCGTCGTCCGTGCCGACATCGAACACCGGCCACGTGCCGAGGCCGACGACCGGCATCGCCTCGCCGGTCGACGGGATCGGGCGGGTAATCATTTTCGGTTCGGCCATGGCGCTTCCCATTCCCACCGCCGGCACGGCCGCCACACCGGCCAGCCCGCGCAAAACCCCGCGCCGATGAATCGTGCTCAGGTGTCGAGCCCCAGCATCAGTCGCAGGTTCTGCACCGCCGCGCCCGAGGCGCCTTTGCCGAGATTGTCGAGCCGTGCGACCAGCACTGCCTGCCGCTGCGTCTCATTGGTATAAACCGATAATTCCAGCCTATTCGTATCGTTGAGCGCCTGCGGTTCGATCCTGCCGTCGGTAACGGCCTCGATGACCGACACGTAGACGGCGCCCCTGTACCGCTCGGCCAATACCGCGCGCAGGTCGCTGCCCGTCGGCTTCCCGGGCAGGGTGTCGAGGTGCAGCGGCACCGACACCAGCATCCCCTGGCGGAAATGCCCGACCGACGGCACGAAAATCGGCCGGCGCGTGAGGCCGCCGTATTTCTGCGTCTCCGGCACATGCTTGTGCTCGAGGCCGAGCGCATAGAGCTCGAAAGCCGGGCCGCCGCCGCCGTCGTGCGCCGCGATCATCGATTTCCCACCGCCCGAATAGCCGCTCACCGCGTTGATCGTGACCGGGTAGTCCGCCGGGATCAGTCCGGCATCGACCAGCGGCCGGATGAGGCCGATCGCACCGGTCGGGTAGCAGCCGGGGTTGCTGACCTTGGCGGCGGCGGCGATGCGTTCTCCCTGACCCGCGGCCATCTCGGGAAACCCGTATTCCCACGCCCTGTCGACGCGGTGCGCGGTGCTGCCGTCGAGCAGCTTCGGCGCGTCGGACCCCAGGCCCTCGGCCAGCGCCGCCGCTTCCTTGGCCGCGGCGTCGGGCAGGCACAGCACGACGAGATCGACCGCCGCCATGATGTCGCGCCGCGCCGCCACGTCCTTGCGTCGCGCCTCGGGCAGGCTCTTCAAGTCGACCGACGACAACGCTTCGAGGCGCGCGCGGATGCCGAGCCCGGTCGTTCCGGCTTCGCCGTCGATAAACACTTTCGGTCTGTTGCGCGTCATCGGTCTTGCTCCTGCGCCATGCCATTTCGGGCAAACAAAAAAGCCCCGGCGGATTTTCCGACGGAGCTTGAACGCTCGGTGCGTATCGACTTGGAAGGATCAGCCCTCCCGGTTCTCGATGCGCGCGCGTGCAACCCCGCCGCGGGAGCGGCGTCGGCGTCGTTCGGTGCGGGTCACGGCGGCGCGAAGCATGCCGGTACAGGTATCGCCTTGCGCGAGTGGCGTCAATCGCGTTGCGCAGCCTTTACGCTGGCCGACATTTCATAAAGGCGGCGCGGCGGCAGATCGCCACCGTGTCGCCGTGCTGGTTGAAGCCGATATGCTCGAACTCGACAATCCCCGCGTCGGCGCGCGACTTGCTCTTGCGCAGCGATATCACGGTGGTGCGCACATGTACGGTATCGCCGTGGAACACCGGCTTCGGGAAGCGCACGTCGCTCATCCCCAGATTCGCGACGGTCGTCCCCAACGTCGTGTCGCCGACGCTGATCCCGATCACCAGCCCGAGGGTGAAGATGCTGTTGACCAGCGGCCGGCCGAATTCGGTCGTCTTGGCGAATTCGGCGTCGAGGTGCAGCGGCTGCGGGTTCATCGTCATCGTGGTGAACAGCACGTTGTCGGTTTCGGTGACCGTGCGGGTCATCGCGTGCTCGAACACCTGTCCTTCGCTGAACTCCTCGAAATAGAGCCCGGCCACGCTCACTGCCCCTTGAACACCGGCCGGCGCTTTTCGTTGAACGCGGCGACCGCCTCCTTGTGGTCCTCGGTGAAGGCGCAGCGCGCCTGGTGCTCGGCTTCGAGGTCGAGCACGGTCTGGAACGGCTCGGTTTCGGCGGCGAACAAATTCTTCTTGATGTAGCCGAGCGCGACGCGCGGCCCGTCGGCGAGCCGTCGTGCAAGGGTCATGGTCTCATCACGCAAAACCGCGTCGTCGACCAGCTTGTTGACCATGCCGAGCGACAACGCGGTCTCGGCGTCGATCACGTCGCCCAGCAGATAGAGCTCGCGCGCCTTGGCGGTGCCGACCAGACGCGTCAGGCTCCAGGTGCCGCCGTAATCGCCCGAATAGCCGATGCGGACAAAGGCGGTGCCAAACCGCGCCGATTTGCCGGCGACCCGAAGGTCGCAGGCCAGCGCCAAGCCCAAACCCGCGCCGGCGACCGGTCCGTTGATCGCCGCGACGATCGGTTTCGGGCAGTTGCGCATCAGGAGCGGCAGCTGATGCGAGCGGCGCAGCCCCTCGACCCGGTCTTCGACGCTCTGGTCGCGGCCGCGCGACTCCATCGACTTGACGTCGCCGCCCGAACACCAGCCGCGTCCCGCGCCGGTGATGACGACGCAGCCGACCTCGCGGTCGGTCGCCAGGCGCTGAAGCGCGTCGGTCAACCCCTGGGTCATCTCGCCCGACAGCGCGTTGAGCCGCTCCGGGCGGTTGAGGGTCAGCCAGGCGACGCCATTCTCGATCGCTTCCAACAGATCGGGCATGTCTTTCTCCTTCGCGAAATCGGCGGATCATAACTGCGAAGAACCCGTCATTGCGAGGCGCCCGACGGGCGGCGTGGCAATCTCGTCGGGATGAGCCTACCGGCGGAACGAGATTGCTTCGCTGCGCCCGCAATGACAGAACGACGTATGGAAACCATTCGTGTCGTCTGCGGGCATGACTGCCCGGATATGTGCTCGCTGCTGGCCGAGGTCGAGGGCGGCCGGGTCAAGCGCATCAAGGGCGATCCTGAGCAGAATTTCACCGCCGGCTTCGCCTGCGCCAAGGTCACCCGCGACGCCGAACTGGTGCATTCGCCGGCGCGCCTCAAGACGCCGCTGCGCCGGGCCGGGCCGAAGGGCAGGGGCGAGTTCGCCCCCATTTCGTGGGACGCGGCGCTCGACGAGATCACCGGGCGCTGGCGCCGGATCATCGCCGAGTCGGGGCCGCTGGCGCTGCTCGGCTACGCCTACAGCGCGCATCAGGGGCAGCTCAACCGCGGGCTGGTGCTCGGCCTCTTCCACGCGCTGGGCGCCAGCCGGCTCGCCGCCGGCACGGTCTGCGACACCTGCTGCGAGACCGCCTGGGACATGACGGTCGGCCCGATCGGCGGCGCCGACCCGGAGGCGGTCGACGACAGCGACCTCATTGTCTCATGGGGCGCGGACCTCGTCGCCACCAACGTGCATTTCTGGGCTCGGGTCGAGGCGGCGCAGCGGCGCGGCGTCAAGCTTGTCGTCATCGACCCTCGCCGCAGCCGCACCGGCGCCCGCGCCGATCTCTTCCTGCCGATCCGCATCGGCACCGACGCCGCGCTGGCCTTGGGCCTCATGCATATCCTGGCGCGCGACGGCCTCGTCGAGCGCGACTACACCGCCGCGCACACGACGGGTTTCGACCGGCTCGAAACGCAAGTGCTGCCGCGCTTCGCGCCCGGCCGGGTCGCCGAGATCACCGGCCTCGCCGTCGCCGATATCGAGCAGCTCGCGGCGCTGTACGGCGCGGCGAAGCGCTCGTTCATCCGCCTCGGCGAGGGGATGACGCGGCTCGCCCGCGGCGGCGAAGCGCTGCGCGCGGTGGCTTTGCTGCCCGGCGTGACCGGCGCCTACGGCCGGCGCGGCGGCGGCGCCCTCTTGCTCACCGCGTCCTCGTGCGAGCTCGATTACGCCGCGCTGCGCCGCCCTTCCGGGCCGGCGGCGACCCGCACGGTGAACCACCTGCGGCTCGGCGATGCGCTTCTCCACATGACCGACCCGCCGATCCGCGCGCTCTTCATCGCCGCCAACAATCCGGCGGTCACCAACCCCGACGCCGGCAAGGTGCGCCAGGGCCTCGCGCGCGACGACTTGTTCACAATCGTCCACGACCCGTTCATGACCGCGACCGCGCGCTACGCCGATATCGTGCTGCCGGCGACGACCTATCTCGAAACCGAGGATTTTTACCGCGCCTATGGCACCTATTACCTGCAATACGCGCCGCAGGCGGTCGCGCCGCAGGGCGAGGCATGGTCGAACCTGCGCCTCGCGCAGGAACTGGCGCGCCGCATGGGCCTTGCCGACGCGGTGTTCGGCATGACCCCGCCGGAGCTGATCGACACACTGATCGGCGGCGGCACGACCGCGGCCGGCCCGCTCGACCCGGAGGCGGCCCGATCGGGAAGGCCGGTCAACATCGCCCCTGCCGGCGGCCAGCAATTCCGCACGCCGTCCGGCAGGCTCGAATTCTATTCCGAGCAGCTTGCGGCGCAGGGCCTCGCGCCGATGCCGGATTGGCAGCCCGACCAGCACGAGGAGCGCGACGCCGCGCGCTGGCCCTTGCGGCTATTGACCGCGCCCGGCTATTTCCAGGCGCACACCGCCTATGCCGGCGTCGCTTTCCTGCGCCGCCGCGAGGGCGCCCCCTTCTGCGTCCTGCACCCCGACGACGCCGCGTCGCGCGGCCTCGCGGACGGCGCCAAGGTGCGCCTTCACAACGCGCGCGGCGAAGTCGGCCTCGTGCTCAAGATCGGCGACGAAATCCAGCCGGGCGTGGTGCTGGTGCCCGGCCAGCGCCCGGACGACGAGACCGTCGCCGGCACCGTCAACATGCTGGTCTCCGACCGCTACACCGATCTCGGCGAAGGCGCGACCTACCAGAGCACCTTCCTCGACGTCGAGGCGTGGCCTGCCGGTTGAGCCGCATTCTTTCTTGCTGTCATTCCGGGTCTGCCCCTTGCGGGGCGTCCCGGAGTGCTCATCGTGCCGCCCGCCTTGTTTGACACCTTCTCGCTTTTGCCGGACGCTTTTCCGCGACTTGCGGAGGAAACCGATGAAGATCGCGCGCATCGAAACCTTCATCCTCGGCACCGGCAGCTCGAAGGACCTCTTGTTCTGCCGGGTCGAGGCCGAGGACGGCACTCACGGCTGGGGCGAGGCCTATGTCACGCACGGCCGCGAAGAAGTCATTGGGCTGCTGATCGAGAAGATGGCGCCGCATGTCATCGGCCGTCCGGTATTCAACATCCGCCACACCGGCCAGGTGATGTTCGACGATTTCGCGATCAAGCGCGGCTCCATGGAGCTGCTTTCCGCGTGGAGCGCGATCGAAATCGCCTCATGGGACATCATCGGCAAGATCGCCGGGCTGCCGGTCTACAACCTGCTGGGCGGCGCGTCGCGCGAGCGGGTGCGGGTCTACGCCAATGGCTGGGCCGGCCGCACGACGATCGAGGACGGCGTCGAGCGCGGCCGCAAAATCAAGGCGATGGGCTTTACCGCCGCCAAGTTCGACCCGTTCCCCGGCCCCTGGCGCACCCATGTCGACCGCAAGGACGAGGATTTCGCGATCGACTACGTCGCCGCGATGCGCGAGGCGCTGGGCCCCGAATTCGAGATTTTGGTCGAGGCGCACCGCCGCTTTTCGCCGCAGCACGCGATCCGCGTCGGCCGCCGCCTCGAGGCGCTCGGCATCGAGTGGTACGAGGAGCCGTGCCTCGCCGACAATTTGGCGCTGCTCGCCGAGGTGCGCGACAAGGTGGCGATCCCGATCGTCACCGGCGAAGCGCTTTACACCAAGGAATCGTTCTTCGAGTGCCTGGCGCGCCGCGCCGCCGACATCCTCAACCCCGACATCTGCGCGATCGGCGGCATCTCGGCGCTCTTGGACATTTCGGTGATGGCCCAGCCGCAGGCCGTCGTCATGTCGCCGCACAACTACAATTCGCCGCTGATCGGCATGGCCGCGACCGTCGCGGTCTCGGCGGTGATCCCCAACTTCAAGATCACCGAGTATTTCGTCAATTTCGCGGAGCGCTGCCGCGAAATCGCCACCGCCTCGCTGGCGATGAAGGACGGCTGGATCGACCTGCCGGCAGCGCCCGGCCTCGGCGTCGATATCGACGTCGCCAGGCTGCGCTCATACCCACACGGCGAAGCCAGCCATCACGGCTTGCGCCACTACACCGAGGAATATCCCCGCAAAGGCTACACCCCTAGCCTCAAGGGCGACGCCGCCTCGCCTTAGATCGCACGTTCCGTCGCCGGGGTATCTAACCCAGCGCCCGGTCCAAATCGTCGATCAGGTCTTGCGGGTCCTCGATGCCGGCGGAAAGCCGCAGCAGGTCGCTCGGCACCGGGGTCCCGGCGCCCTCGATCGAGGCGCGGTGTTCCAGCAAGCTCTCGACCCCGCCCAGCGAGGTCGCGCGCTTCCAGATCTCGACCCGCGCCGCGGTGGCGATCGCGGCGTCCTCGCCGCCCTTGACCCGGATCGACAGCATGCCGCCGAACCCGCCCGTCATCTGCCGCGCCGCGACCGCGTGGCCGGGATGCGCCGGGAGGCCGGGATAGAGCACCTGTTCGATACCCGGATGCCCGGCCATCGCTTCGGCGACGCGCTGCGCTGAACCACTGGCGCGCTCGACCCGAAGGTAGAGCGTGCGCATGCCGCGCAGCAGCAGGTATGCTTCGAGGCTGCCGAGGATCGCACCGCCGCTGCCGCGGCCGGCGACGAGGCGCTGCCAGAATTCGTCGTTGCGCGCGCCGGTCAGGGTGCCGGCGATGACGTCGCTGTGGCCGTTCAAATACTTTGTCGCCGAATGCATGACGATGTCGGCGCCGAATTCGATCGGCCGGGTCAGCACCGGGCTCGCCGTGGTGCTGTCGACCGCGAGCAGCGCGCCGGCCCGGTGGGCGATCTCGGCCGCGCCGGCGATGTCGGTCACCGACCATAGCGGGTTGGCCGGGGTCTCGATCCAGACCAGCCGCGTCCGCCCCGGCTGCACCGCCTCGCGCAGCGCCTCGAGCGAGCTAGTGTCGACAAAATCGGCCGCGATATGCCCCTCGGCGGCATGGCCGGCGATCCACCGCCTGAGGCTGTGATACATGATCTTCGGCCCGACCACATGCGCGCCGAGCGGCAGCGCGCGGAACACCGTCGTCGCCGCCGCCATGCCGGACGACAGCACCAGCGACGCGGCGCCGCCTTCGAGCGCGGTCAACAGCGCCTCCGGCTGGTCGTAACCGGGATTGTCGGCGCGTGCATAGTTGCGGCCGCGCCGGTACTGGTTGTCGGGGTCGCGGATATACGTGGTCGCCGGCTGGATCGGCAGCACCACGGCGCCGGTCGCGGCGTCGGTCCAGCCGAGGCCCTGGGCGGCGAGCGTGGCGGGATGGGGCGGGTGACGGTTGGTTTTCATCGCGTGCCTCGGCGGCGTTGTGCCGCCGCAGCATATCATTGACCGTCAGCCAGACCTGGCATAGAGCAGCTTCCATGCCGCTCCGCCGACATCTTCTCGCCCTCGCCCTGCTGTTCACGGCGTTGCCGGCCTGGGCGCTCGAAACTTTCGCCACGTCCGAGATGACCATCCAAACCGCCGGGGAACCGCAGAACTTCAAGGTCGAATTGGCGCTCAGCGACGCGCAGATGGAGCAGGGGTTGATGTTCCGCCGCAGCCTTGCTCCCGATGCCGGGATGCTGTTCGACTTCAAGGCGCCGAGCAACGTCACGATGTGGATGAAGAACACCCTCATCCCGCTCGACATGCTGTTCCTCGACGCGCGAGGACGGATTTTCGACATCCACGAGCGCGCGGTGCCGATGTCGCTCGACATCATCGCGGCCAAGGGGCCGGCGCGCTATGTGGTCGAGTTGAACGGCGGCACCGCGGCGCGGCTCGGCATCAAGCCCGGCGACCAGGCCACCTCCCCCTATATCGGCAAATAGCGCCGCTCAGTCGCCCCAGGTGGCGAACATCGCCACCACGGTCACCGTCATGACCGCGGTCGACAGCCAGCCGACTGCCCATAGCGGCCGCGGCAGCGTGAAATCGCCCATGATCTTCGGCTGCATCGTCATGATCATCATCACGATCATCAGCGGCACGGCGACGACCCCGTTGATGACCGCGGTCCAGAACAGCGCCTTGATCGGATCGATATTGACGAAATTGATGCCGATACCGATCAGCGTGCCGCCGACGATCGTGGCGTAGAACCGCTTGGCGTCGATGGGACGCCGGTCGAGACCGCTGCGCCAGTCCATGGTTTCAGCCAGGGCGTAGGCGGCGGACCCGGCAAGGACCGGCACCGCCAGCAGGCCGGTGCCAAGAATTCCCAACGCGAAAATGACGTAGGCGAACTCGCCCGCGATCGGGCGCAGCGCCTGCGCCGCCTGCTCGGAGGTCTGCACGTCGGTGACCCCGTGGGCGTGCAGCGTCGCCGCGGTGGTGATGATGATGAAGAGGGCGATGATGTTGGAAAGGCCCATGCCGAGATAGGTGTCTATCCTGATGCGGTGAAACGCTCCGCGCGCCTCATTGGGCGCTTCGGTCAACGGGTGCGCCGCCGGATCGATGCGCTCCTCCTCGGCCTCCTCCGAGGCTTGCCAGAAGAAGAGGTAGGGGCTGATCGTCGTTCCCAAAATGGCGACGATCAGGACGAGATAGTCCGTACTCCAGGTGATCGACGGGATAAAAACATCGTGGGCGACTTGACCCCACGGCACATTCACCATGAGAGCCGCGGCGACATACGCAAACAGCGCCAATGTCATCCATTTGAGGATTTTGACGTAGCTGTCGTAGTTTGAAAAAATTTCGAGCGTGGTGCAGAACGCCGCGAACAGAATGACATAGAGCCCCGGAGGGCCGCCGATCAGCAGGCGCAGCGCGTCTGCCATCGCGCCGAGATCGGCGCCGAGATTGATGAAATTGGCGATCGCCAGGAGGGCCACGATCCCATACAGCAAGGGCTTGGGATAATGCTCGCGGAGGTTGGCGGCGATGCCTTTGCCGGTGACGCGGCCGATCCGCGCGCTGACCTCCTGGATCGCGGTCATCAGCGGCCAGGTGAACAGCATGACCCAGCCGGTCGAGTAGCCGAATTGCGCCCCGGCCTGCGAATAGGTGGCGATGCCGCTCGGATCGTCGTCGGCCGCGCCGGTGATCAGCCCCGGGCCGAGAATGGCGAGCAGGCTGCGCCGCTTGCCCGCTTCGACGCGAACCGGCTGACGCTGCGCCGCCCAGCGCGGCCGGTGCCAGTGGCTGGCCATCTTCGGCAACGGTGAGCGGACCGGATCGCGCGGCATGATTAGAGAAACTCCCGCAGAAGATCGAGGAACCCGTCGAGCCGGTCGTGGTGCACCCAATGCCCGGCGCCGTCGAACGTCACCACCCGGGCGTCCTTGAAATGACGGATGCGGCCGTCCTGCTCCGGGTTCGAGGCCCAGCTTTCCTTGCCGTAGACCAAGAGGGCCGGGCAGGCGATGCGCGACCACAGATCCTCGGTTTCCGCCTGGGTCATGCCGTAGGGCCTGTCGGCGCGGACATAATTGTCGAATTTCCAGCTATAGGTGCCATCTTCGTTCTGGTTGACCGCGTGTTGCGTCAAATGACGCGCCTGTTCCGGCGACAGATAACGATTGGCCTCCTGCATTCGTTGCAACGCTTCGTCGATAGAGGCGTAGCGGCGGGGCAACCGGCCGGATAGCCCCCGCTGTTCCTCGATCCAGCGCCGCATGCGGTCGGCGATCGGTTGTTTGGCGCGTTCGATCACCGCGCGCGGCATCATGCCAAGCCCTTCGATCGCCACGAGCTTCTTCACGTTTTCGGGGTAAATCCCAGTGTAGCGCAGCGTGATCATGCCGCCCAGCGAATGCGCGACGATCGTCACCGGCGCAAGTTCCTGCTGATGGATGAGCTGGGCGAGGTCATAGATATAGGCGGCGATCGAATAGCTGCCGTCGGGCGACCACTGGCTGTCGCCGTGCCCGCGCAGATCGGGGGCGAGGACGTGCCAGTCGTGGCGCAGCGCCTGTGCCACCCAGTCCCAATTGCGGCAATGGTCGCGCCCGCCATGGACGAGCAGCAGCGGCGGCGCGGCGGGATTGCCCCAATCGACGTAATGCAGCCTCAGGCGCTGCGAGAAGTAGATGCGCGAGGTCGGACCGTAGCTGCCGGCATCGCCGGTCACTTTTCTCGGCGGCGGCATCGATCTACCCCTGCTCCAGAAACGACAAGACCCCCGCGCGCATCATAGCGCCGCGGGGGTCCGATTTGCGAAGCTGTCCTTCGCCACCCGGCATCAAGCCGGGCTAAATCTTGGTCTTGGCGCTCTGTTGCCGATGCCAAGGGGTCGGCAACTGGCGCGTGCCCGGCGGAGTCATGTTCTGCAAACACCCTCCTCTCGATGTGTCCGGGTCGGCGCGGCGCCGGCCAGACCGGCCAAGCGCGTTGACGACAATCTGCATCTGGGTCTTCCAACGGCAGCCGTCAAGGGCGAGTCCGCGGCGGGTGGCGAGACATCTAGCGGCAGAGGCCGGGGTCCTCGGCGGTGCCGAAATCGTGCCACAGGCAGCGTGTCAGCTCGATCGAGCTCAGCGAAGCGTTGGCGAGAGTCTTCTTCGCCTCTTCGTTGCCGAGCGCGGCGCCGACATGGAAGCTGTCATGCAGCCCGGCGGCGTCCTTCTCGCCGTCGATCGCGTAGGCCTTCAGCAGAAAGTGCCGGGTCGCGGCATTCGGGTCGCCGATCTCGACGATATCGACGACCAGCATCCGCTTGATCCCGCTGTTGTCCGGTTCGAGCACAAAGGGTTCGGTGATGGCGACCGGCTGGCCGCGCGGCACATTGCGGCCCGTCGCCAGCAAGGACCATCCGGAGTAGAGATCGTCGCTAATGCCGGTGACTTGCAGCGACGGCAGCAGGCCGCCGGAAGCGGCGTTCCCGGCAGGCGGCGGGGCTGCAGCCAGCGGCGCGGCGGGCGGATCGTTCGCCGCCGGGTTTGCCGGGTCGGGCGCCCGAGCCGGGGTTGCCGGCGGCGGCGCGTCGGCCTGCATCAGCGCGGCAAAGCCTTGACCCGACTCCCGGTACTGGATCGCCGGCCCGGCCCGTGAACCCGATGCCGGTTCCTCCCATTCCTCGCGGAAGAGCCGCATCAAGTCGCTCTTGCTGGCGGCGAACTGGCGGGCGAGCGTACCCGGCGCCTGGCCGACCGCGTCGGCGATTTCCCGCGGCGTGACATCGGAAGCATAGAGGAACAGCGACAGCGCGCGCTGGCGGGGTGGCAACGATTCGAGCCATTGGTCGATTTCCTGCGACGACAGCTCCTCCGACAGATCGGCGGCCGTGAGCCTGTCCGGCGGCGTCCTGGGATAGGGGCTGTCCTTGTCGGGGATGTTCGCGGAGGCCTTGAGGTCATCAAGCACCTTGGTCGTCGCGTCGGCGATCATCTCGATCGCCATCGGCAGGCGTTTCGACTCGTCCTCCTCGGTGATTTCCGGGCAGTCGTCGATCATCGCATCGAGCGAATCCTGCACCGCATCGTCGATGACATCGGGCCGGAATTCGGCGCCCCGGTAGCGGATCGTCGCACGCACCGCGAGGCTGATCATGCCGTAAAGCCGGTCTTCCTCGTTCGTCCGCAGGGCCTGCGCGCAGAGGCGATTGATCAGCTGAACCGTCTGGGGGGTGATCTGCGCCGCGGCCTTGCCGGCGCCGACGGTGATCACCAAGGCGGCGCCCACGAGGGCGGCGACCACAGGATGCAGACGAGCGGATCGGCGAGCGAGCGGCATGCACTTTCCCCCAAGGTGCGGCGGCGGACTTTCCCGCAATCGACGCGGCGGAACAAGCACCCGCACGGGTACGGCGGCGCGGAAGCCCGGCGCGGCGGCTTGCGCCCGCGCCGGCCCGCCCCTAATCTCGCGCCGGGATGCGGGCAGACAGCACTTTCGCCAGCGGCTTTCTCCGCTGGCTCGGCGGGTTGGCGTCCTTTGCGGCGATGGCGTGCGTCGCGCCCGCCGCGCGTGCCGACACCCAGCTCTTCAGTCTCTACGATTTTCAGTTCGAAGACGGCTCGATCATGCCCGAGTTGCGAATCGCCTACGAGACCCGCGGCACGCTCTCGGCGTCTCGCGACAACGCGATCGTGCTGCTGCACGACACGCTCGCCGACCACCATGCGTTCGACGCGGCGGTCGGCCCCGGCAAGCGTTTCGACACGAACAAGTATTTCGTGATCGCGGTCGATGCGATCGGCGGCGGCGAATCATCCTCGCCCGGCGACGGCAAGGGGCAGGATTTTCCGCGCTATACGATCCGCGACGTCATGGCCGCCGAATACGCGCTGGTCTCACGCGGCCTCGGCCTGACGCGGCTACGCGCGATCGTCGGCCGCTCGATGGGCGCGTTCGTCGGTCTCGAATGGGCGATCCATCATTCCGAGATGCCGCAAAGCCTTGTACTGCTGGCGCCGAGCGCCCGCAGCGACGCGAATCTTCAAGTGGTGATCGACCTGTTGACCTCGGCGGTGGCGCTCGATCCGGAATGGGATGGCGGCCGCTACGAGCGAAACCCGGTCGAGGGATTGCGCCACGCCGGGATGATCTATTACCCGTGGTCGGTCAGCGCCGCCTATCTCGACCAGCTCGCGCCCGCGGCCCTCGCCGAGGAATCCGAGACCGCGGCGAAGAACTTCGCCGCGTGGGACGCCAACGCGCTGGTGCTGCGTTTCGCCGCCTGCCGCGGCCACGACGTGGCGTCCGCTTTCACCGGCGATGTCGACGCCGCGCTGGCGCATGCGACGATGCCGGTACTGCTGATGCCGAGCGCCAGCGACCGGCTGGTCGATCCGGCCGATGCGCGGGTGCTCGGCGCCAAGCTGACGCACGCGAGCTATGCCGAGATCCCCGGCGACGAAGGCCACAGCGCCATTGCCGCGCTGCCGGGAACCGCGGCAGGCGACTACATCGAGCGGACGCTCCGCGGCTTCCTGAAATAGCCGCGCCGGCGTACAGCGCGGCGCGATAGGGCATCGTCATTAGGCTCGCGGGGGCCCTGACGCGGGGCCGCATGACGGGGCAGTCGGCGCCGATGCTCAGTAATCGCATGGGTTGATTTGCTCCCGCCACGATTTCCGTATGGCGAAAACAGAGGGATTCCTGCCTGCCATGCGACCGCTGTCTTTGACATTCCTTCATCTTTTTTTTACCCTTCTGCGCGCCACTGACGGCGGGGGAGTTCGTGGCGTCTGCTCTTAGGGCTGGGGGTAACGTGCCAAGCGTGATTTCATTTAAGTGGGGGCGCAGCCCTGGGCTGCAGCGTTGCTTGGGTTTTGTCGCCGCCGTTGTGATCGGGGTCGGCTTGGCGCCGACGGCCGACGCCGCGCGGGTGGCGTCGAGTCCAAACGGGCCGATCTACGAGGCGATCGTCCTCGATGCCGAGACCGGGCAGGTGCTGCGCGAGCTGAACCCGGATGCGGTGACCTATCCGGCGTCGCTCACCAAGATGATGACGCTCTATCTGACCTTCGAGGCGCTCAATCAGGGCCGGTTGCGGCTCGACCAGTACTTGACCGTCTCGCCGGCGGCGGCGGCGCATGCGCCGTCGAAGCTCGCGCTCCAGCCCGGCGCAGCCGTCATGGTGCGCGACCTCATCCTCGGCATCGTCACCAAATCGGCGAACGATGCCGCCGCGGTGCTGGCCGAAGGGCTCGGCGGCGGCAGCGAGCCGGCTTTCGCCCAGATGATGACGCAGAAGGCGCGCCAACTCGGCATGACCCGCACCAATTACGCCAACGCCTCGGGCCTGCCCGATGCCGCGCAGCTGACGACCGCACGGGATGTCGCGCGGCTTGCCTTGGCGCTCTATCACGATTTCCCGCGCGAATACCGCTACTTCTCGGTCAAGGAGTTCGACTTCCACGGCGAGCTCGTCACCGGCCATGACCACATGCTCGACTGGTATCCCGGGGCCGACGGCATCAAGACCGGGTTCACCGTGGCGTCCGGCTTCAACCTGGCGACCTCGGCCGTGCAGAACGGGCGCCGCCTGATCGGCGTGATCCTCGGCGGCCGCTCGGTGCATAGCCGCGACGAGTCGATGGCGCAGTTGCTCGACCTCGGCTTCGCCGATCTGGGGCGCGCGCCGGCGACAATGGTGGCGCAGCGCCAGATTCCGGCCGCTCCGCTCGTCGTCGCGGCCGCCATTCAGGCGACGCCGCGGCCGTCGTTCGCCGCGATCGCCTCGGCCTCAATGGCGTCGCCCGCCGCTCAGCCCGCGCCGGCGGTGCAGCAGGCTGCGGCGGCCGTGTCCGATCAGCCGGCTGCCCGCGAGCCGCAATCAGCGCTGGCCGCCGTCGCCCGCGCCGCGCTCAAGCATCTGGCTCCGGTCAGCAAGGCGGAAGCCGCACCGGTCGCCGTCGAACCGAGCGAAAGCTGGGGCATCCAGCTCGGCGGCTACCGGGCCGAGGCGGCGGCCGCGAGGATCGAGCGGCAGGCCGCTCATCTCGCGCTCGCCCGCGGCAAGGAGGCGCAGATCCTCGCGCCGACCGCCAACGACCGGCTCTATCGCGTTCGCCTGCTGCGCTTCTCGCCGCAAGGCGCGCGCGCGGCCTGCGAGGAGCTGCGTCGGCAGCGCCACGCCTGCACGGTGCTGGCCCCGGCCGGGGTCAAGGTCGCCAGCCGCTAGCTGGCGGCGTTAAGGGAGTAAACGGTGAGGATCGCGAGGATTGACTCTGCCCGCGAACGGGTCTTTTCTGACAAGAAGATTACAACGGAAGGCCAACCCCAAGCCGAGGGTTAGGTCAGGGAGGAGATCCTACATGCGGCTGACCCGCCGGTCGGTGTTGCGCGGCAGCGCGGCCCTTGCTTCCATTGGCGTTCTCGGACGTCCCTATATCGCCAACGCCGCCGCCAAGACCGCCACGGTCTGGTGGATCCAGGGTTTCGCCCAGGAAGAAGACATCGCCTTCAAGAAGCTCGTCGAAGACTACCAGAAGGCCAGCGGCAACGAGATCGACTATACGATCAGCCCCTATGCCCCGATGCGGGAAAAGACCGTCTCGGCGATAACCAGCGGCTTGGTCCCCGATTTAATCCAGAACAGCCCCGTCGAGATGTCGGCGATCTGGGCGTGGGACGACAAACTGGTCGATTTAACCGACGTCGTGGAGACGCAGAAGGCGAACTACACGCAGACCGCACTGCTCTCGGCCAACGCCTATAACAGCATTACCAAGAAGCGCAGCTATTACCTCGCCCCTTACCAGACGGCGTCCCTGCCCAACCATATCTGGCGCCCGCTGGTCGAGAAGGCCGGCTACAAGATCGAGGACATCCCGAAAACCTGGGACGCGTATTACGATTTCTTCAAGGACGTGCAAAAGAAACTGCGCGCGCAAGGCATGCGCAACGTCTACGGGCTGGGCTTTCAGCTGACGACCCAGGGCAACGACCCCAACAATGTCTTCAACTATTTCCTGCTTGCCTACGGCGGCGAAAATTTCGTCAGCAAGGACGGCAAGCTCCACGTCGACGACCCGAAGGTGAAAGAGGCGGTCATCAAGGCGCTCGAATACCCGACGACCGCCTACAAGGACGGCTTTGTGCCGTCGAGCGCGATCAACTGGAACGACGCCGACGACAACAACGCCTTTCACGCCAAGCAGATCGTCATGGACCTCGACGGCACGATCTCGACCGAGGTCGCGATCATCAAGAACAAGCAGGATTACGACGACATCGTCACCATGGGACTGCCGCTCAGCAACGACGGCAAGCCGGTGCCGGCCCAAGTAACCAATACCGGCGGCATGATCCCCAAAGGCGCCAAAAACATCGACGTCGCCAAGGACTTCTTGAAATACCTGATCCAGCCCAAGATCACCAACGACTATTTGAAGATCGGCCTGGGCCGCAATCTTCCCGCCTACCCCTCGATCGTCAAAGACGACCCGTGGTGGACCGCGGATCCGCACCGCAAGGCCTATGTCGAGCAGGGGTTGTTGGGGCCGACGGTGCCGGATTTCTTCGTCTACAATCCGGCTTACGCCGAGGTCCGCAACCAGCACGTTTTTGGCGCGGCCTGGGCCGATGTGATGAAGAACGGGATGACGCCGCAGGCCGCCACGGAAAAGGCTTTCAAGTGGGTTGAATCGATCTTCGCGAAATATCCGATCGAGGCGACCTGAGCGCCGGGCGAGCGGCTTCGAGCCTTCACCTGCGCTCGATTGACGCGGAATCGGCCGCCCGCCGGCGAACGCTCGCGGATTTGCGGCGACCCTACTGCAATGCAGCATTGCAAAACATTTGAGCCTCGCGCCCGCCTGCCCTATATTCCGGCGCGGAACGATAACAAGACGATGCCGGGAACATCGTCGGCACGGACCCGGAAGGAAAACGGCAAATGAGCTTGATCACCAGACGTTCGGTTTTGCGCAGTTCGATCGCGGTCGCCGCCGCGGGGACGCTGGCGAGACCTTTTATCGCCAATGCCGCGGCCAAGACCGCGACGGTGTGGTGGACCCAGGGCTTTGTCCCCGAGGAGGATGCCGGCTTCCGCAAGGTGGTTGACGACTATCAAAAGCAAAGCGGCAACACGATCGACTTCAGCCTGATCCCGTTCGCGCCGCTGATGCAGAAAATCGTCTCCGCGATCACCGGCGGCGACGTGCCGGACCTGATTTCGCACGACATCAACGACGCCGTCGTGGTTCCGCAAAACGCCTGGGACGACAAGATCATCGAAGTCAGCGACATCGTCGATACCCAGAAATCCGCGTACTCCCCCGCAGTCTATCTGGCGACGCAATACTACAATAGTGTCGCGAAGAAGCGCGGGATTTACATGATCCCGTTCAAGACCGCAACCGAGCCGTTTCACGTCTGGAAGTCGCTGGTGCAAAAAGCCGGCGGCAAGATCGAGGACATTCCGAATACTTGGGACGCTCGGTGGGATTTCTTCAAGCCGATGCAGGCGAAGCTGCGTGAAACCACGCGCAATATCTATGCATTTGGGCTGCAGTGCACGACGACCGGTCCGGCCGACGGCAACAACATGTTCCACCAGTTCCTGATCGCCAATGGGGGCACCGGCATCGTCACCAAGGACGGGAAGGCGCATCTCGACGATCCGCAGGTCAAGCAAGCCGTCATCAAATCTATCGACTTCATCGCCAAGGCCTACAAGGATGGCTACGTGCCGTCGGGCGCGCTCAGCTGGAACGACGCCGATGACAACAACGCGTTCCACTCAAAGCTTTTCATCGCTGATTTCGACGGCACGATCTCGACCGAGGTGGCGCTGTACCATGACAAGGAAAAATACGACGACATCCTGACGATGAGCTTGCCGAACGGCAATGACGGCAAGCCCATGCCGGCGCAACTCGGCGTCGGCGGCGCTTTTATCCCGAAGGGCGCGAAGAACGTCGACGTCGCCAAGGATTTCATGAAATACCTGATCCAGCCCCAGGTATCGAACGACTATTTGAAGCAAGGGCTCGGCCGGTGGCTGCCGGCGTATCCATCGCTCATCAAGAGCGATCCGTTCTGGATGGCGGATCCGCATCGCGCGGCCTACGTCAAAGAAACCTTGATCGACGAGACGATGCCGCAATACCCGGTGTTCAATCCGGGGTGGGCCGAGGTGAATGCCCAGCAGGTTTGGGGCGCGGCCGAAGCAGACGTCATCCGCAATGGCATGACGCCGGAGGCGGCTACCGACACGGCGTTCAAAAAGATCGAGGCGATCCTCGGTAAATACCCGATCGTGGGCTGAGGGGCTTTCATGACAACAGCATCGGCAATCGAGGTCGGCCGTTCCGCACTGGGCCGGCGCTCGCGTCTGCGCGCTTTCCGCGGCGGCCTGCAAGGCTCCGAATATGCGTGGGCGATCGCGTTCTGCATCCCTTATGTCGGGGTGTTCATCGCCTTCGTGATCTTCCCCGTGTTTTACGGGTTATGGCTCGGCCACTCGCCGAGCCTCTACGTCGAACTGCTGCATGACCCGATCTATCAACAGACGGTCGTCAACACGATCATTTATCTGGTCATCGGCGTGAACGTGAAAATGTTCTTGGCGCTCTTGCTGTCGGGCTTCTTCATGCGCAAGGGCTGGTGGGTCAAGGGCCTGTTGATGATTTTTGTGCTCCCCTGGGCGGTGCCCGCGCTTCCCACCTTCATCTCGATCCATTGGATGCTGAATACCCAGTGGGGGCTGATCAACAACGTGGTGTGGGATTTGTTCGGCATCGACGGCCCGGGCTGGCTCGACACCTCGCGCTGGCTGGCGCTTGGCTCGGTGATCGTCTCCTATATCTGGAAGAATATGCCGTTCTGGACCGTGATCCTGCTCGCCGGCCGGATGGCGATCCCGCAGGAACTCTACGAGGCCGCCGAGGTCGATGGCGCGACCGGCATCCGCCGGTTCGTCCATGTCAGCTTCCCGCTGCTCGCCAACCTCTATCTCGTATGCACGCTGCTCTCGACGATCTTCACCTTGGGCGATTTCAACACGGCGTACTTCATTTCCGGGGGTGGGCCGGCGCTGTCGACGCACGTACTGGCGACGCTTGGCATCCGCGATGCGTTCGAGATCGCCAAACCCCAGCTCGGCGTCGCCGCAGTGCTGTCGGCGCTGCCGCTGATGATCCCGCTGGTGATGACGCTGATGCACAAACTGCGCACCTCGGAGGTGCAGCTATGACCGCCGTCGCCGCAAACGACCAAGGGGCCGCCCGCAGGCCAAACTACCGCCGGCAAAAACTGCTCGGCGAGCTGCTGGCGCTGGCGCTGGGGCTGGTGATCGTCGTGTGGACGTTGGCGCCGATCTACAACATGGTGATGGTCGCGTTCGAGTCGCACAACGATGTGTTCAGCACCACCGTCTGGCCGGCGGACCCGTCGGCCTACAGCTTCTGGATCGTGTTGACCGAGGGCTATTGGTATCTGGAGTATTTCTGGCACCAATACGCCAACAGCGTCTATATCGGCTTCTGGACCGTCTTCCTGACGCTGACGATCGGCTCGATGGTCAGCTTTTCGATCGGCCGCATGCGCATTCGCTATGGCTGGCTGCTGACCAATGCGGCGCTCTTGACCTATCTGGTGCCGGCGTCGTTTCTGGCGATCCCGTTCTACCGGATCATGCAGGCCTACGGGCTGGGCAACAATGTCTGGTCGATCGTCGCGGTCGAGGTCACCTTCGCCACGCCATACGCGATCTTCATCTTCCAGCAATACGGCCGCAGCATCCCGCTCGAGCTCGACGAAGCGGCGCGGATCGACGGCGCCTCGCCGATCCAGGTCTATTTCCGCGTCTACCTGCCGCTGATGGCGCCGGCGCTGGTCGCGGTCGGGACCTATGCGCTGCTCCTCGCCTGGAACGAATATTTGTACCAGTTCCTCCTGCTGTCGAATAAGCGCAGCATGACGGTGCCGGTCGCGCTGGCGCAGTTCCTCAACAGCGACGAGTCGCCGTGGAATTACATGATGGCGACGGCGATCGTCTACGCGATCCCGCCGGTCATCGTCTACTACGTGTTCCGCGGCCGCATGACCGCCGGTCTGACGATGGGCGGCGTCAAGGGTTAAGCGTGACACGCTTCGCGGCAGGTCCACCGCGCGCATGCGCTGCTTTTGCCCGCGCGTCATTATGGCCGCATGACGCAAATGCGGCTCATTTGCAATCTCGTTGCGGCGGCGGCTCTGCTGCCGACGGCCGGGTGGGCCCAGACGCCGTCGAGCGGCGCTCCGCAGCCGCCTGAGGCGACGCTCGCCCCGGTCGAAATCATCGCGCCGAGCCCGCTGCCCGGCGTCGGGCTCGATCGCGACAAGATCCCGGCGAATGTTCAGACACTGGGTTCCGACGACCTGACGCGCGAAGGGTCGCCGAACCTGATCGGCGGCCTCGCCGATCAGGCGGGCAGCGTCAACGTCAACGCCACGCTCGCCGATCCCTTTCAGCCCGATATCCTCTACCGCGGGTTTGAAGCGTCGCCGGTCTTGGGCACGCCGCAAGGGATCGCGGTCTACCAGGGCGGCGTGCGCATCAACGAGGCGTTCGGCGACACCGTCAATTGGGACCTCGTCCCCGACATCGCAATCGACCGGCTCGACATTGTGAGCGCAAACCCGGTCTACGGCCTCAACGCGCTGGGCGGCGCCGTGGTCATCACGATGAAGAACGGCTTCAGCTACCAGGGTTTCGAATCCGAGTTCGCCGGCGGCTCGTTCGGCCGGCGCAGCGGCGAATTCCAATACGGCAAGCAGGTCGGCAGTTTCGCCACCTACCTCGCCGGACGCTGGTTCGACGAGGATGGCTGGCGCCAGTTCTCTCAGGATCATGTGCGGCAGCTCTACGCCGATATCGCCGCCCGCGGCGAGCGCGCCTCGCTCGACATCAGCTTTACCGGCGCCGACAACAGCCTGCACGGCGAAGGCACGACGCCCGAGCAGTCGCTGGCGATCGACCGGTCGCTCGACTTCACCACGCCTCAGGTCAACGGCAACCAGTTGGCGTTCGTGACCCTCAACGGCACCTATCGGACAACCGACACGCTGTCGTTTCAGGTCAATGCCTATCGCCGCGACTTTCATCAGACGGTGGTCAACGGCAACACCACCCACTACACGGCTTGCGCCTCGGGCAACGGGCTGCTGTGCCAACCGGACGGCATGACGCAGCTTGTCGGCACGACCGGCGGCCCGATCCCCGATTTGTCGAACGGCGGCGCCACCCCGATCGGCCAGAATGACGCCGAGGACATCCACACCGTAACCCTCGGCGGCACGCTGCAGGGAACCTACACCGGCGATGTGTTCGGGCTGGAAAACCACTTCGTCATCGGCGGCAGCGTCGACCACTCCAATATCGATTTCGCGTCCTCGGCGGAAATCGGCGCGGTCGATCCATCGCTGCAGGTGCTGTCGTCCGGGATCTTTGTCGGCACGCCGGAAAATGCCGGGTTCAACGCGACGCCGGTCAGCCTCAGCGCGACCGACAATTACTACGGCGCGTTTCTCACCGACACGCTGAACCTGACCCGGGCGCTGGCGGTCACGCTGAGCGGCCGCTACAACCTCGCCGAGATTGGCCTCGTCGACCGTCTCGGGCCGAACCTCACCGGCTTCAACCGCTACAGCCGATTCAACCCGGCGATCGGCGCGACTTATAAAATCATCGACGGCCTGACCGCTTATGCCGGGTATTCGCAAGGCAATCGCGCGCCGACGCCGAGCGAGATCGAGTGCTCCAACCCCGCCCAGCCGTGCCTCTTGCCGTCGTCGCTGTCGTCCGACCCGCCCAATTTGAAGCAAGTGGTGTCGCACACCTACGAGGCCGGGGTGCGCGGCCGCTTCGGCCTGCCCGCGAGCGTTCCCGGCCGGTTCAACTGGAATTTCGGGTTGTTCCGCACCGATCTCGACGACGATATCTATGGCGTCGCTACCTCGATCAGCTCGGGCTTTTTCGAGAATATCGGTTCGACCCGCCGCCAGGGGATCGAGACCGGCCTCGCCTACAAGGACGAGAACTGGTCGGTCTTCCTCAATTACAGCCTGGTGGACGCCACCTTCCGATCGCCCCTCGCCCTGCGGTCGCCGAGCAATCCCTTCGCCGACGCCAACGGCGACATCCAGGTCATGCCGGGCGACCGGCTGCCCGGCATTCCGCCGCATCAGGTGAAGGCCGGCGCGGACTACCAAATAATGCCGCAATGGAGAGTGGGCGGCGTCCTCACCTATTTCAGCGATCAGTATTTGAGGGGGGACGAATCCAACCAGAACCCGACCCTGCCGGGCTATTTCGTGCTCAATCTTCACAGTTCCTACAAGGTCACCGACAACATCGAGCTGTTCGCCGACATCCAGAACCTGCTCAATTCCCAATATGCGACATTCGCTCAGTTCGGCGACCCGACCGGCGTCGGCGCACCCGGCGTCCCGGCCGGTGGCATTGGCGTTGACAACCGCTTCCTCGCGCCGGGCGCGCCGATCGCCGTTTTCGGTGGCATCCGGGTCAGGCTCTGAGAAGCAGCCTCAAAGCCGCGCGTCCCACACCGATGCAGCGTATTCGCCGATCGCCCGGTCGGCGGAGAACCAGCCCATGCCGGCGATGTTGCGCACGCAGGCCGCCGCCCAGACGCTGGGACTGCGCCACAGTTCGTCGGCTCGGCGCTGCGCCCGCCAATAGGCGTCGAAATCAGCGACGATCATGTAGTGGTCATCGCGGCGCAGCGCCTCGGTCAGCGGCGCGAAGCGGTCGGGCTCGCCCGGCGAGAACACCCCGGTCTCGATCATCTCGAGCACCTCCGCCAGGATCGGCGAGGGGGTGACCGTCCGCCTCCCTTCGCCGCCGGCGCGGCGCAAATCCGCGACCTCGTCGGCGAGCAGGCCGAACACAAAGATGTTGTCGGCCCCGACGCTGTCGCGGATCTCGATGTTGGCGCCGTCGAGCGTGCCGATGGTGAGCGCGCCGTTGAGCGCAAGTTTCATGTTGCCGGTGCCCGAGGCCTCCATGCCGGCGGTCGAGATTTGCTCCGACAGATCGGCCGCCGGGATGATCGCCTCGGCAAGGCTGACATTGTAGTTCGGCAGGAACGCGACCTTGAGCCGCTCGCGCACCGCGGGATCGCGGTTGATCATTTCGGCGATGTCGTGGGCGAGCTTGATGATGAGCTTCGCGGTAACATAGCTCGCGGCCGCCTTGCCGCCGAAAATCTTGACGCGCGGCACCCAATCGCGCGCCGGCGCGACGCGCATCGCGCGGTAGAGCGCCACCGTCTCCAGGATGTTGAGAAGCTGCCGCTTGTACTCGTGGATGCGCTTGATCTGCACATCGAACATCGCGTCGGGGTCGACCGACAGATCCAGCCGGTCGCGGATGATGCGGCACAGCGCCAGACGGTTGGCTCGCTTCACGCCGCGCAGCCGCTCGTGCAACCCGTGGTCTTCGGCCATCGCGGCAAGGCGGCCGATCGCGGCGGGATTGTCGCGGATATCCTCGCCGCTCGCATCGCACAACAGCCGCGTCAGCCGCGGATTGGCCTGGTAGAGCCAGCGGCGGAAGGTGATCCCGTTGGTCACGTTGACGATGCGGCCGGGGTAACAGGCGTCGAGGTCGCGGAACAGGCTCTCGCGCACCAGCGCCGAATGCATCACCGACACCCCGTTGACGCGCCCGCTGCCGATAAAGGCGAGGTGGCCCATCTTGACGTACCGTCCCTCGCGCTCGTCGATCAGCGACATCGCCGCGAGTTCGTCGGCGTCCAACCGGCGAAGTTTGGCTACCGCTTCGAGATGCCGGGCGTTGATCAGGTAGATGATCTGCAGATGCCGCGGCAGAAGTCGCTCGAACAGGGTTACCGACCAGCTTTCGAGGGCCTCGGGCAGCAGCGTGTGGTTGGTGTAGCGGCAGGTCTCGACGGTGATCCGCCAGGCGTCGTCCCAGGCTATGTTGTGAAGATCGACGAGGATGCGCATCAGCTCGACGACGGCGATCGACGGATGCGTGTCGTTGAGCTGGATCGCCGCCCGCTCGGGGAGGGTGTGCAGCGAGCCGTAGGCCCGGCGGTGGCGCTGCACGAGGTCCTGCAGCGAGGCGGCGACAAAGAAATATTCCTGGCGCAGGCGCAGCTCGCGCCCCGCCGCGGTTTCGTCGCTCGGGTAGAGTATCTTCGACAGCGCCTCGGCGCGGGCCCGCTCGTGCAGCGCGCCGACATGGTCGCCGCGGTTGAACACGTCGAGCCGCAGCGGATCGACCGCGCGCGCCGACCACAGGCGCAGCGGGTTGACATGCGCGCCCTTCCAACCGACCACCGGGGTATCGTAGGCGACCGCCTCGATCGTCTCCTCGGGATGCCAGACAAAGCGGGTGTGGCGGCCGCGTCCCGCGACCGTCTCGACCCAGCCGCCATAGTTGATGTCGTAGGTGACTTCCGGCCGCTCGAACTCCCACGGGTTGGTAAAGGACAGCCACTCCTCGGGGTATTCCTGCTGCCAGCCGTCCTTGACGATCTGCCGGAAGAGGCCGTTGTCGTAACGGATGCCGTAGCCGTAAGCCGGGATGCCGAGGCTCGCCATGCTTTCCATAAAGCACGCGGCGAGTCGGCCGAGGCCGCCATTGCCGAGCGCCGCATCGGGCTCGGCGTAGCGCACCCGCTCGAAATCGACCCCGAGATCGCCCAGCGCGCGATGCACGATGTCGTTCATCCGCAGATTGCCGGCGACGTCGTTCAATAGCCGGCCAATCAAAAATTCGAGCGAGAGGTAATAGATTTGCTTGCGGCCCCGCGCGAGGGTCTGGCGCTCGGCCTCGAGCCAGCGATGGACCACCCGGTCGCGCAGCGTCAAGGTCGTCGCGACGAACCAGTCGCGATCCGAGGCCGAGGCCGCATCCTTGCCGACCGCCAGGGTCAGCTTGGCAAGCACCGCGCGCTTGAACTCGTCGATCGCCTGTTCCGTCGCCGCATTCTCCGGCGGGTCGACCAGGCGCGGCCGAGCCCGTTGCGGATTGTCCGCGCTCCCCCTCCGACGCTCGCGGACAACGGTCGAGGCTTTGCCGCTATTCGGGTTGTGGCGTAACAAGGCGGGCGTCCCTCTCGCCATTCATCGCAGCGGGCATGAGCTTCGTTTATTTGCGCCGGACTCGGCAAACTTGCCTTGTTACCAAGCGATTGGATCGCACGTGCCGGAACCGCGCCGGCGAATCGGAGCTGACCTGCCCGATGCGCAGAGCTTGCATGGCGTCTAGTTTTTAGCTCCTCGTTGCCTTGCCGCGTAAACCCCGACACCGCAAACGGTCCGACCCGGCATGTGCGCGGCCCATGCCGATTGCGCCCGAATTGCTGGCATGGCGCGCGCCGCCGCCGTAAGTTCCGGCCATGTCCCGGTTTTTGCAATCGATCCTCGTGCTGCTGAGCGCGTGGCTCATGGCCGGCGCCGCCGCGCCCAGCCCCTCTCTCGAGGGTAGCTGGCTGACCGAGAAAAAATCCGGGATCGTCGAGATTTTCCGCTGCTGGCCGGGCGGCGATGAGCTGTGCGGCAAGCTTGTCTGGTTTCGGATCAAGCCCGACGATCCGAACCCGCAGGCGCTGGACCTCAAAAACCCCGATCCCGCGCTCCGTAAGCAATCGCTGTGCGGCCTTATGTTCATGTACGGGTTCAAGCCCGTGGACCCCGAAACCTGGGAAGGCGGGACCATCTATAACCCCGAGAGCGGCAACACCTATCACGCGACACTGAAGTTGCGGCCCGATGGCACGCTGCGCCTGCACGGCTATATTGGCATCTCGCTGATCGGCGCGAGCGAGATTTGGACGCGATACGCGCAGACGGCGCCGCCTTGCCCGACACGATAAACCTGAGACGGAGGACACAGATCATGGCGCGGCTCCCCCACATCACCGCCAAGGACCAGGTCGCGGCGAAGGATCACGCCGCGTTCGACTCGATCGTCGCCAGCCGCGGCGCGGTGCAGGGCCCGTTCCTGATGTTCATGCACTCGCCCGAAATCGCCGGCCGCGTCGCTCATCTCGGCGCCTATGTGCGGTTCGAGGGCGAGCTCGACATGAAGATGCGGGTGCTGGCGGCGATGACCGTCGCCCGCGAATTCGAGGCGATGTACGTCTGGGGCGCGCAGACCGGCGGCGCGCGGCGCCTCGGCGTACCCGAGTCGACGATCGACGCGATCCGCGAAAACCATTCGCGCGGCGTCCCGGCCGAGGACGCCGACATCATCGAATTCACCCGGCAATTGCTGCGCCGGCACCGCGCCGACGAGGGCTTGTTCAAGAAATTGCAGGCGCGGCTCGGCAACGACCAACTGATCCAACTCACCACCGCGATCGGCTACTACACGATGCTCGGGATGACCGTGAACGCCTGCGAGCTCGAGCCGGCGCAAGGCGCCGAAGTGCTGAAGGTGTAGATTGGCGCGGCGTTCCACGAGCCGGGTAAGCGAAACGCACGCGCGCTTTTAAAGGCGGCCGCGCGGTCACCGGGGGCAACGGCGACGAGACGCTCGCCGGCAAACTCCCCTGTGAGCTGCGAGGGCCGCCGGCGAGCGAAAGCAGGACTTGTTTACCGAGGACCGAGCCAGCCCT
>Ga0209483_1000540_pt1 | contig 32429 bp, 31 predicted proteins | sample NGEPerA_FD_184508 | JGI IMG/M metagenome (GOLD analysis project Ga0209483, IMG submission 184508) | Arctic peat soil microbial communities from the Barrow Environmental Observatory site, Barrow, Alaska, USA - NGEE PermafrostL2-A... | ecosystem: Environmental > Terrestrial > Soil > Wetlands >... | reverse complement strand
GTGACCGCCCGGCCGGCCGGGCGGTCACGCTTGTTTGAATGCCCCTCGCGCGCAACGAGGGATTTTCGGCTTCGTGTTGCGGGAGCAATTGGCTAGCTTGTCGGTCTTGCACGTTCGAACGGGAGGAAATGATGCGCAAAACGACATTGGCCGCGGCGGGACTGTTGGCGACCGCGTTGAGCTGGGGTTACAGCCAGGCGGCGACCGAGACGTTTCACGGCACGCTGAGCGGCGCTGCCGAGGTTCCGCCCGTCGCCGGCTCGGGCAGCGGCACGGCGACGGTCACCTTGGATACGGCGACCAAAATGGCGACCTACAATGTCACCTATTCCGGGCTTTCGGGTCCCGCGGCCGCCGCGCACATCCATTGCGGCGCCGCCGCCGGGGCGAATGCCGGTGTCGCGGTCCCCTTTCCCAAGGCTGACAGCCCGATCAGCGGCAGTGCGGCGATGACCGACGCGCAAATCGCCGAGCTCCAGGCCGGCAAATGCTACGTCAACGTCCATACCGCGGCGAACAAAGGCGGCGAGGTCCGCGCCCAGCTGACGAAATAGCGTCACGGTCGCGCGCGTAGCTGCCCGCCGGTCGGAAGCGGGGGACAAGCAGCCTTGTCTTCCGCCGGCGGGCTGATGCGCAACAGGAGCTGGGCGGTCAGCCCGCAGGCCGGCGAGAAGCAGCCGCCGAACGCCTCCAGCGTGGTGTCGCGGAAGATTGCGCGGATCACCAGCCCGTTGCGGCTCCAGGCATACTCGGCCGTTCCCTGATAGGCGGTCGTCGGCCCCGGCAACGTGCCGCACCACGCGTCGGGGGCGCCGTAATCGGCGTCGAGCGCCAGAAAGACGGCGCGGAACGCGGCCGGGTTGACCCTATGCCGCGGGCGTTCGAGCTGGATCCGCTTCAGCCCGTGCGATTGCTTGTCGAATTGGTAGTAGACGATCAACGCCACCCCGCCCACGTCGACGTCGCGCCGCACCAGCGGGGCGTAGCTGTCGCCGAAATCGATCGGCTGGGGCAGCGCGAAGCCGCGGGCGCCGAGCTGGCGCTGCACCGCCTCTGGCCGCTCGCCCCAATAGGTTCCCGTCCAGGCCGTCGCGAGGCCCTCGGCTGTCGCGGGTGCGGCGAGGATGGCGCAGAAGATCGGCGCGGCGGCAAGCAGCGCGCGCACGTCAGAACCGCAAGGGCAGATTGCGCACCCCGGCGCCAAACGAGGCTTGCGGATAAGACGGCGTCGCGGCCAGCTCGTGCTCGCGGGTTTGGACGCAGTCTTTGGTCTCGGCGAAGAGCGACCGCCAGGTGGCGGCGTGCGGCAATGCGCCGAGCAGACAGGCATCGTAGACCGTATAGGTGCGCTCCGCCGCGCAGCCGAAGGACGCCCGGTCGGCGCGCGCCGCGGTCAGGACGATCCGGTTCGGCGCGGCCATCGCGCCGCGCGCGAACGAGCCGCTGTAGCAGCCGGAAACGACGACCACGGTCGGCACCGCGCCGCACCCCGCGGCCAGCGCTTTCGCCAGCGCCGCCGGGCGCAGCATCTCGTCGTTGCGCGACAGATAGATGCCGAGATTGTGTCCGCCATGCGAGGTGATGAAGACAAAGCAGCCGTCGCCCGGCCGGCTGCGCAGGCTGGCGATCCGGCCAAGGACGCTGTCGAGCGTCGCCGGCTCGACGGCCGGGTCGCGCGGACGGGCGCTCGCGGCGAGGCGATGGATGTCCGCCTCGGCGACGCCGTGCTCGGTGAGCCACAGATCGATCGCTTTGACCGCATTGTCGAACACCGGCTGCGCGGTGTCCCCGGCGACCAGCACGGCTTGCCAATGTCCAGCCGCTGGCCCCGGCACGCTGACGCCCATCGCCACAAGCGAAATGGCGATGGCGGCGCAAAACCGGACGATCAGGCGTTGTTGCATTATGCAGACCTTCGCGAGCGCGATGACGCGATCCGTCGAATCGGGCGTGGCGTTACAAGGCGCCCGCAATGTGGCACTGTTTCGGCAGCCGCGTCCAATGCGGCGCGGCGCCGGAGAAAGCACGATGAGGTGAGCCCTATGGCATTCGCCCTTGCCGAAAAAACCTGCACCCCGTGCCGCGGCGGCATTCCGCCGCTGTCCCGCGACGAGGCCGAACAGTATCGCGGCCAGGCGCCCGATTGGATGCTGTTGGAGCACGCGACGCGACTCGAGCGCACCTATCGCTTCAAGAATTTCCGCGAGGCTTTCGCCTTTGTCGAGCGCGCGGCGGCGCTGGCCGAGACCGAAAGTCACCACCCGGATATCGGCTTTGGCTGGGGCTTCGCGACGATTTCGCTGCGCACGAAGAAAATCAAGGGGCTGCACGAAAACGATTTCATCATGGCGGCAAAGCTCGACCGGATCGCGGCCGAGAACGCGGTTCCGGCCTGAGCTGATTGGAGACGGGGGAAACTGCGATGTTCGATGCCGATCGGGTCAGACGCCTCGCCCGGCCGCCGGGGCTGCCGTTTCAGATCGGCAAGATCGGGCACATCGTGATCAACGTGCGCGACGTCGCGAAATCGGCCGAGTTCTACACCCAAATCCTCGGCTTCCGGATTTCCGACGTCTATCCCGACGAGATGGTGCCGGGCGGCATGGCGTTCCTGCGCTGCAACACCGACCATCACGGCATCGCGCTGGTCGGCTCGCTGCAGGACGCGGCCGACAATATCGAGCTCAACCACATCGCGTTCGAGGTGCCGAGCCTTGACGACGTCATCCGCGCCCGCGACCATCTCGAGCGCCACCGGGTGCCGATCGATTTCGCCGGACGGCGCCGTGCCGGCTGCCAGATCGCGGTCGAATTCCGCGACCCGGACAACCACCGGCTCGAAATCTATTGGGGCATCGACCAGATCGGCAGCGAGGGCAAGGCGCGGGCGGCGTCGGAATGGGACGGCAAGCCGAGCATCGAGGCGGCGATCGCCGCGCCCGTGCCGGGCCAGGACCTCAGCCTGCGCGACACCGCGCCGCCCAAGCGGACCACATAGGGGAAGGCCCGCCCTTCGTTGACCGGCGAAGCGACGATCGTGGTGTCCGCGAGCGGCATATTCCGTGCGATCGACGATGTCACGCTACCGCGGCGGTTTGATCGGTTGCGGCGGGCGGGCCGGCTCGGGCATGGTCAGGACGATGAAAAACCCTCAGCGCCCGGCAGGCGACCGCTACACCGTCATTGTCCGCGGCCTTGTCGTCATGTGCAGCATCGGCATCCAGCCCGAGGAGCAGGATCGGCCGCAGCGCGTGCGTGTCTCGGTCGAGCTGGAGGCCCCCGAGGACGCGGTTTTCCCCGGTGAGGTCCGCCAGCGGGTGATCAATTACGAGAAGACCGTCGCGGCGGTAAGGGAGATTGCCGCGAGCGGGCATATCGATCTTTGCGAGGGGTTCGCCGACCGGGTCGCCGCGGCCTGCTTTGCCGATCCGCGCGTCGCCGTGGTGCGGGTCACGGTCGAGAAGCTCGACGTGTTTGCCGACGCCGAGGCGGTCGGCGCGATCCTCGAACGCACCCGGCGCGTATGACCCCGAGACTATTCGGGATCGTCAATATCACCGAGGATTCGTTTTCGGACGGCGGCCGCCATCTCGACGCCGCGGCGGCGATCGCCGCCGCGCGGCGGCTCGCCGCGGACGGCGCCGATGCGATCGATCTCGGCGCCGCCGCCAGCAACATCGCGGCGAAGCCGGTGCCGCCCGACGAGGAAATCCGCCGGCTGGGTCCGGTGATCGCCGCGCTGAAGGCGGACGGGATCGCGGTCTCGGTCGATAGTTTCGTGCCGGAGACGCAGCGTTTCGCGCTGCGCCGCGGCGTCGATTTTCTGAACGACATCCAGGGTTTCCCGGAGCCGGCCGTCTATCCCGAGCTGGCCGCCGCGCGCTGCCGGCTTGTCGTCATGCATGCGGTGCAGGGTCGCGGTCGGGCGCGGCGGGTCGCGGTGCCCGCCGAGCGGATCGAGGCGCGGATCGAGGAATTCTTCACCGCGCGCATCGCCGCGCTCGAAGCCGCCGGCATCGTCCGCAGCCGGCTGATTCTCGATCCCGGAATGGGATTTTTTCTCAGCAGCGATGCGGCGGCGTCGCTGCGGGTGCTTGCCGGGCTCGCCCGGCTCAAGCGCGCGTTTGGCCTGCCCGTGATGGTGTCGGTATCGCGCAAATCGTTTCTCGCCGCGGTAACCGGACGACAGGACCCGGGCGCCCGGGGCGCGGCGACGCTCGCGGCCGAGCTATACGCCGCCGCCCGAGGCGCGGATTTCATCCGCACCCACGATCCCGGGGCGCTGCGCGACGGGTTGTCGGTGATGAACGGGCTGCGGGCGCAGCAGCGCGCTATTCGATAGCGCGCTTATACGGGTCGCAGGCCGGCGCATTGGCGCCGTAGCTCAGCTCGCAGCGCTCGTACAGGCTGCGCCCGAACGACGCCGCGTCGCCGCTCCACACTCGAAAGGCAGCGCGGTCGCTGTCGCTCATCAGCGGGTCGAGCGCGCGAGCGACCTGGTAGCGGTGATAGGCGTCACGGGCGAACGGGAAAGCCATGACGATGATCAACGCCAGGGCGAGAAACGTACCCAGGATCCTGGTCATCGACGGATGCGTCCTTAAACCACAAATTGGTTAATAGTGCGTAATAGGCGATTTGGAAAGAGTTGTTTAATCGCTCGCCAAGCCGCCGGCGCTCGGCTATTCGATATCGATATTCAGCCAGCCTTGCGCCGTCGAAATTGCCCGATCTTTCGATCGCAATAGCACCGTCGTCATCGTCGACTCGATAATGGCCGGACCGGCGATCACCTGGCCCGGTGCAACCGCTTCGAAATTATAGGCGGGAGCGGGGACCCACTCGCCGTCCAGGTAGATCGATCGTATCGCAATCGGCGATGCGGGCGCGGCGGCGGGCAGGTTCGGCTCGCGCGGCAATTCGTCGAGGATGCCGGCCACCGCGACGCGCGCGTTGACCAGCACGCTCTCCTGTTCCGGCATGGCGTAGGTGTAGAGCGCCTCGTGCCGGCGGTGGAAGCGCTCGACGATCTGCGGCAGCGGGTCGGCCGCCGACCAGTCGACATCGTCGAGCGGCACGGCGATCTCGAAGACCTGCTCGCCGTAGCGCATATCGGCGGCGCGGCTGGCGCGGGCCGGCCCGCTGAACGACGCCCGCAGCCGGGCGAGGCCTTCGCCCTCCATCTCGTCGAACAGGGTCTTGACCGCGCCGCCGTCGAGCGCGCGGGTGTCGCCGATATGGCTGCGCGACGTCTCGAAGCGCAAATCGGTCGCCAGCATCCCCCAGGCCGACAGCACCGCGGCGACCCGCGGTACAATGACCCGGCGCAGCCCGAGCTGCCGGGCGATGTCGGTGGCGTGCAGCCCCGCCGCGCCGCCGAACGCGAACAGCGCGAAACGCCGCGGATCGACCCCGCGCCGCACCGAGACGAGCCGCACGCCCTCGGCCATGTTGGTGTTGACGATGCGGTGAATGCCGTGCGCCGCCTGCAGCCGCTCGACCCCGAGCGCCATGGCGACGCGATCGACGGCAGCTTCCGCGGCGGCCTTGTCGAGGCGCCGCTCGCCGCCGAGAAACCGCGCCGGGTCGAGATAGCCGAGCACCAGATTGGCGTCGGTCACCGTCGCCGCCGTGCCGCAATTGCCATAGCAGGCGGGGCCCGGCACGGCGCCGGCGCTTTCCGGTCCGACATGCAGGATGCCGCCGGCGTCGACCCTGGCGATCGAGCCGCCGCCGGCCCCGATGCTGGCGATGTCGAGGCTGCTGAGCGCGATCCGGTGGCCGCCGATCTTGCGGTCCATGACCAGCGCCGCCTCGCCCTCGACCACCAGGCAGATATCGGTGCTGGTGCCGCCCATGTCGAACGGGATCAGATTTTTCTCGCCCGTCAGCCGCGCCGCATAGACGCTGCCGGCGACCCCGCCGGCCGGACCCGACAGCACGCCGCCGGCGGCGAGCCGGCCGGCCTCGGCGATCGGCGCGACCCCGCCATGCGACTGGATGATCAGCGTCGACCCACGATAGCCGGCTTCGCCCAGCCGCGCCTCGAGTCGCGCCAGATAGCGCGACAGCACCGGCCCGACATAGGCGTTGACGATGGTCGTCGAGACCCGTTCGAACTCCTTGATCTGCGGCAGCACGGCGGAAGACAGCGAGATATAGGCGCCGGGCAGCGCGCGGGCGAGCAACTCCGCGGTCGCGCGCTCATGCGATGGGTCGCGCCAGGCGTGGAAATAGCAGACGGCCACGGCCTCGACCTGGGCCGCGCGGAGCCGGCCGATCGCCGCTTCGAGCGAGGCGGTGTCGAGCGGCACCTCGATCCGACCGTCGGCGCGCAGCCGCTCGCGCACGCCCAGCCGCAACTGCCGCGGCACCAGCTGCTCGGGCGGCGGCATCCGGAGATTGTAGCGGTCGTCCTTTAGCCCCTCGCGCATCTCGATGACGTCGCGATGGCCCTCGGTGGTGAGCAGCCCGGTGCGCGCGCCCTTCAATTCCAGCAGCGCATTGGTCGCGACCGTGGTGCCGTGGACGATGCGCTCGGTATCGCCAAGCAGCGCCGCGCTGTCGCGCCCGAGCTTCGCCGCCAGCGCCGCGAGCCCGTCGAGCACGCCAAGCGACGGATCCTCCGGGGTCGAGGGCACTTTCGCCAGCATCGCCACGCCGCTTTCGTCGATCGCGACGAGGTCGGTGAAGGTGCCGCCGACATCGATGCCGATACGGAACATGGCCTATCCCTCGTGCAAGTCTACTCCCTTCCCCGCAAGCGGGGGAGGGAGGTGGGAGGTTGGGCTCAGGGGTAATGTCCCAAGGCTCGCGCTCGCCTACACGCTCGTATCAATCGGGCCGCCCTCTTCCATCATGGCCGGGCTTGTCCTGGTTTGTCCCGGCCATCCGCTTGGATCACCGGGACAAGCCCGGTGATGACGATGTTGGGATGATGCAATTCCAGGGATCCGCTCAAAATCTCCATTCATAGACGGCCAAGACGGAAGGAATTGCCGCGCCGCCGGTCGGCGGCTCGCAATGACAACGAGCTACCCCAACCGGCGCTTGAACAGCTCCGTCACCAGCCCATAGCAATGCCAGGCGAGCGCCGGGTCGTAGCGCGGCCCTTCGTCGCGCATGAAGGCGTGCGCGGCGTTGAATTCATGCCAGGTGTAGTCGGCGCCGACCTCTTCCAGCCGGTCGCGGATCAGCCGCCGCCCCTCGAGCGGGGCATGCGGGTCCTGCCGGCCCCAGATCATCATCAACTCACCCTTGATGTCGCCGGCCCTCGCCAGACTGTTGTCGGCGTTGCCCTTGCCCAGCTGGTGATCGTGGATGTCGGTGGCGTAGAAGCAGGCCGTCGCCGCCACGTCCGGGTTCATCGCCGCGCGGAACGCGAGGTGGCCGCCGAGGCAGATGCCCATCGCGCCGAGCGTCCCCTCGCACGCGGGATGCGCTTTCAGATGATCGAGCGCGGCGCGCGCATCGCCGTCATAGGCGGCGACGGTTTTCTCGAATTTGAGCGCGTTGCCGCGGTCGGTGCCCGGCGCGTCGTAGAGCAGCACGGTGCCGGGCTTCTCGTACTCGTGGTAAACCTCGGGCGCCGCGACGACAAACCCCTGGCCGGCGAGAAACGCCGCCATGCGGCGCACCGGCCCGGTGATCTGGTAGATCTCGGAATAGAGCACGATCCCCGGATAGCGCCCCGGCGCCGCCGGCGCGAAGAGATGCGTGCGCATCGGCCCGGTCGGGGTCGCGATGTCGTCGAACGCGTGCTCCTTGATAATCATGGCCGCCTGCCTCCCCAGATGGCGGGATCATAGCACCGGCAGGGCCGTCCGGATCATCATTGCGCGCGAGGCGAAGGCTCGCTCGCCCGGTTTTGAATCAAGGTCGATTTACGACGCGCGCTTCTCGGCGGCGCCTTCGATGCGGCGCTTGAGGCGGCGGATTTCCGGCGACAATTTGCGATCGGGCGTGCCTTTGAGAAAGGCGTCGATGCCGCCCTTGAACTCGATCGTGCGGATCGCATTGGTCGAGAGCCGCATCCGCACCGCACCAATGCTGTCGGACAACAGCGAAATCGTCTGCAAGTTCGGCAGAAAGCGCCGCTTGGTCTTGCGGTTGGAATGGCTGACGTTGTTGCCGGACTGGACACCCTTGCCGGTGATCGGGCATCTGCGCGCCATGGCCTAACCTCGCTCCACTCTTCAAAAGATCGCCGCCGCCCGCGGGAGCGCGGTTTCTACGGCCATGGCGCCGCAGGGTCAAGGGCGAGGCCCCCCGGCCGACTTGAGCGCCTCCGCTAAACTAGAATGCCGGGTAGTCGTTTCGCCTGCATCTGCGCCTATCAACAGGCCCCGGCGTGGCTCGCAAAGCGCCATGCGCTTAAGAGAGGCTCGTGCAAGCCTGCTTGCCGTTCCCGGTCGTCTTCCGTCAAAATTCCCAGGCTTCCGGCACCCGGCGGAACGCGGCGTGGCCTTTGAAGGCCCGCACGTCGGGCGGCAACACCCCGAAGCCGATCGCGCATCGTCCATAGCGGTCATTGATGCGGTCGATCAGCGGCGACAGCTTTTGGTGCTTGTGATCCGCCGTGAACAAATCCGGCTGATGCTGCGCGGCCGGGACAAGATCAAGCAACACGACCCCGACCGAGAGCGGCTTGAAAGCCGGAACCTCGGACCACAGACGGTCGAGACGGCGAAGTAGAAAGCCGGTGTCGCGGGTCTCGGTGAAATTGATTTCGTTCCACCAGCTCCCGAGATCGGCGAGCCACGAAAGATGGAGACCGAGGCGGCGGCAATAGTAGTCGCCGCGCCGGAGACGCTCGGCCGCCTTGGTCAGCAAGTGCCGTGCGAATTCGTGCGCTCCCTCGGTCGTGCGCAGTTCGGGTTCCAGCACATGCTGATGGCCCATGCTCTTCGCGAACCGGGATGAGGGTGGCTGGATATCGACGCCATGCAGCATCTGATGAAAGAGCAGGCCGTTGATGCCGCCCCAGATGCGCCGAAGCCGGAACGGTGTCGCGTCCCAGAGCTGGGCCACAGTCGAGATTCCGGCGCGGTTGAGCCGCTCTTCCATGCGCGCGCCGATCCCGTATACGTCCTGCAATTTGAGGCCAAGCAGGATGTCCGGCAGCTTGTCGTGCGTGATGACGACCAGCCCATCCGGCTTTTGCAGGTCGGAGCCGACCTTGCCGAGGAACACGTTCGGCGCGAGACCGATGGAACAGGTCATGCACTCACCGACCTGCTCACGAAGCGCGCGCTTGACCTTGAGCGCCAATGCACGCGCCGCCGCAACCTGCCGTTCGGTCCCCATGAGGCGGCACGCCACCTCGTCGATCGACAGAACCTTGTCGATCGGCAGACAGGTATCGACAGCCTTCAAAATGCGGTCATGATAATCAGTGTAGAGCCGGTGATTGGCCTGCACCGCGATCACATCGGGACAAATCCGACGCGCCTCCCGAAGCAAGGTGCCGGTAGTAATGCCGCGGCGCTTGGCCGGATAGCTGGCCGCTATGGCGCACGCGGAGTCCGTCAGCGTCTGGACGACAATGATCGGCTTGCCGCGCAGGATGGGCGTTTCTTGCTGTTCGCACGACGCAAAGAAAGCGTTGAGGTCGAGGAACAGCCATTGCAGGGGAGTAAGCGTCGCAGGATTGTTCACTATATGTTCTATATCCGGGGCGATTATGTACTTGCCAAACACGAAGGATAAGTCTATCTTCTGAATCAAGGAGATAGACCATGACCGGACGTTCCGCCCTTTCCGCAGATTTCTTCCATGATGAGGCCGCGGCCTACTCCAAGCTGGAGAGCATCCTGTGGCCGCATGGCCCCGTTTGCCCGCGCTGTGGTGGTCTCGACAGGATCACGAAGGTAAAGGGCGGCCGCATGGGCTTGTGGCGCTGCGGCCCCTGCAAGCGCCAGTTCCGCGTCACTGTCGGGACTGTGTTTGAGTCCGCGCACGTTCCGTTGAACCTGTGGTTCCAGGCGATGCACCTGCTTATGTCGAGCAAGAAAGGCTTCAGCAGCCACCAAATCCATCGCGTGCTCGGCGTCACCTACAAGACGGCATGGTTCATGTCTCACCGGCTGCGCGAGGCGATGGCCGATCATTCCGACGTGTTCGGCCCGATGGGCGGCGAAGGCAAGACCCTGGAAATCGATGAGACCTTCATCGGTTACAAAGAGCCGGGGCCGACCTGGGAATTCCACAACGAACGTGGCTGGTTGAAGAAGCGCGGCTATGGCGATCGGCGCGCCGTTCTTACCCTTGTCGAGCGCGGCGGTCGCGCCCGGTCGTTTCACGTTGACGGCGTGAAGGCGAGTGACCTACGCCCGCTTATCTTCGTTCATGCCGATCCGCGCAGCGCTCTAATGACCGACGAAGCGAATGCCTACCGCAACATCGGCAGACGGTTCGCGAGCCATGAGAGCGTCAACCATTCCGCCGAGGAATACGTCCGCAAAACGGAGGATGGGCGCAAGGTCTCGACCAACACCGTCGAGGGCTTCTTCTCGATCTTCAAGCGCGGGATGAAGGGCATCTACCAGCATTGCAGCGAGAAGCACCTGCATCGGTATCTGGCGGAATTTGATTTCCGCTACAGCAACCGTGTTGCCCTCGGCGTCCACGACGTTGAACGCACTGAGCGCGCGATTCGGGGCATCGTGGGCAAGCGGCTCACCTACCGAAATCCTAACAGCCCCATCGCGGGGTGATTCGCGGTCAAGCCCCAATCCAATTGCACTGTCGGGGACGGAATATAGGATACCGGAACAGCTTGAGTTCGCCTTTGGGGCGGAAAAGCCACACGGCGCTGAGCGGGTCGTCGGCGAGGATGATTCATAAGTGTGACTAATTCGCAACATGGGCCTTTTAATAAGCCTGTTCCGTGCCAATATCATCCTTGACCAACAGCCCGTACTGGGATAGGCGGCGGGCCGCGCTTGCGGTTCTAGTGGTTAATCGATAATTAAGGTCGTGACACGACCGCCGCCGCCCGATAGGGTTTGTATGGCCTCTTGTCAAGAGGGTTGACAAGAAAATGGAATGGAATGGATTCGCCGAATCTCCGTTCGACGGATCAACAGAGGTTAAGGAGTGGGAATACCATTAGCTGCGGTGCCCGGAGGAATGAGATGAGTACACAGGCAGAAATCCTAGCTCGGCGATATGCCGAACTCCAGAAGAAGGGAGTGATGGATATTAAGTTCCAATTTGCCCCCCTCGGCGCGGAGACGGTGGAGGGCGTCTGTGGCTCGGTTAATGAAGCCCTTGACGCGATGGAGCGTGGCGATTTAGACGATTTGCCACCACTGGGGGACTCGCGTCCTAAGAAGTAACATCTTCTTACTGCGCTAGTGGTGAAAATCAAACGGAAGAGTCCGCCGCAATACAAGGCATTCTGCGGCTTTGCGGGCATTCGCGGGGTTTCATCTGTCAGATTCGCTCCACTAGCTTTCGCGTTTCCCTTCAGACCTCCGAGGTGTACGCCTCGGAGGTTGCGCCGTGCGCGGGGATATGCGGATGAAAGTAGAAAGTCGGTTCCTTCAGTTTTGTGCCGAACGCACCGCGGATATCGTCCGCGAATATCAGGCGAGCTATGGCTCTGATGACGAGCTTTTCTGGCGTTCTGCCGATGAATTGGAATTGCTTATAAAGGCCCTTCAGGGGAAACAAATATATTGCAAAAGTAATCGAATTCCAAAATTAAAAGCAAAGTATCGAGCTTACACGGTATTCGAAACCGATGGAACGTATACCATAATTTTCGTAGCAGGGTTAGACGACAAGGAAATCAAATATTTCAAAACAAAAGAGCTTTTTCAGATCGTTTTGCAGCAAGATGCTTTCCGAACGCGCGATTTAGTTGATCACATTACGAAGATGGTGGAAAGAGAAGGGCCTGGAAACCGTGACTTACTTTTGGGCCACACAGCAACCGCAGAGACATTGGCAGAATTAGCTGCTGAGGAATTTCTTTTTCCATTATCCCATAGGCAAAAGTTTCTGGCGGACGGCGGCGATCCTACGAATGTAGGGCCGTTGTCTGATCAGTATGGAATTCCCGACTATATAATTCAGACTTGCTTGTCTAAAGAGTTGATCGAGACTCTGGGGGAGTTTTTTTAGGATGACCTCATCCTCGCCATCAGCGAAGAAACAGAAAAACGCTCAGCGCCAGCGCTTCATCGACGCCGCTCGCGAGGCCGGGGCGAGCGAGGATGAGGCCGTGTTCGTTGAGAACTTGAAGCGGGTCGCAGGGCCTAAGGATCGCCACGTCTATACCTTTGAGCGCTCTTCGGACGCAGATAGTGCTCCCATATCTGTTGGACCGTGCGAGAACGATGCAATGGCTCTCGCACTATTGGCTAAACAGGTAGGGGGAGCTTTCTCGCTAGAAGGCGAGGGCGAACCAGAATATGTAATGAGAAAAACATCTAATAATAACTGGGGCAGAGCAAGTATCCCAATTTATAATAAATAAAACGCTGCGCATGATTTGGAAATTCTTCATTGTATGCGTACTCGCCTATGTTGGATATTTGCTCTATTCATTCTTTTTTCGCAAAGTAGGAAGGTTCTGGCGAATAGCGGGTAGTAACCCTGATCTAGCAATTGCGCTGCTCAAAAACGAGCCGCATTGCCTCGTTGATACAGCGCCGGTTACCGCTGATCGGCGTGATTACACCGGGCCATTTAGCCTCATGGATCGTGCGGGCCAAAAGCATACGATCTACATCCTGTTTGCCGAGGTCGATGAGATTCAAAATCGCGTCGCCCGGCAATTAACGCGAGGCGCGGCCCCGTAGCGTGTTTGGCAAGTACATAATCGCCATATCAGGCGCTGGCGGGTTTGCATAGCCCCGCCAATAGGCCGCTCGCGCAGCACTCACAGGTGGTTCATCACCGCGAGAATAAGAACAACATCAAGCGGAATGTCACAAATTAAAGCTGGCCTGCGGAGCCTCTCTAAACTCGCGGCCCGCCCGCCGGAACGCGGCGCCCGTATCGACGACCGGGAGCCGCGGGCGAACCCCCTTCAGCGCGTCCTCGATGGTAATGATTTGCAGCCGCGGATAGCGGCCGAAATCATTTTCGTAGAAGCCGGCCGCGGCCGCCTCGGCTTCCATCGGCCGGGTCGGCGGGTTGAGCGTGAGGAAAATCCCGATCGGCGCCTTTTCGCGCTCCAGCACGCCCTTGAGGTCGCGCACCATCGGCACGCCGATGTTCTCGCCGCCCTTGACGCTGACAACGACGCGCTCGGTCGTCTTGGCGTCGGCGCGGAAATAAATCAGGCCGTCGACGCCGCTGTCCGCGCTCTTTTTCTTGCCGGCGTAGGGCTGGGCGTCGATCAGCGACAGCGCCCACCACTGGAACTGGTACTTGTCGCGCAGCGCCAGATCGCGCGCACCCTCATAGTCCTTCGGCGCGCCGTGAACCTCGAAGGCGATGCCGGAGAACGCGTCCTTCAGCCGGCGCTCGATCAGCGAGATCGCCAGATGGGTGATGTCGATCCCGATCCATTGCCGGCCCAGCTTTTGCGCCGCATGTACGGCCGTCCCGCAGCCGCAGAATGGGTCGAGCACGACTTCGCCTTCGTCAGAGCTCATGCCGATTATGCGCTCCAACAACGCTAGCGGCTTCTGAGTCGGATAGCCAAGCCGCTCCTGCGCTTGCGCACCAAGCGGTGGAATATCGTCCCAAAGAGATTGAAGACGCTCGCCGGGACTTTCATCCTCATACATCTTGAGCCGCAGCGCTCCTGCCGGGCTTGAGGGAAAATGAAGGCGCTTTTCCCGATCGTAGCGTTCTAATCGGGCTAGATTGCAGGACCATCCGTTGGGATGCGGCTGGTAGATGACCCCATTGGATGCGGTAAAGGAGAAATGCAGATTGGGACGAACGCCAGGATTGCGTAGGGTTACGGACTGCCAACGGCGACCATCGGCATCCCGATTTGGGTACTTCTGGTCTATTTCTGATGATCCAAGAGATTTAAATGGTTGGATCCATTTAAAATTATTACCTCTTACGTAATATAGGATGGTGTCCGTTACGTCTCCAAGCCGCCGCGTTACATTGCCATGGGCAAAAGTTCTCTTCCAGATTATCTCGTTTCGGAAATTGGTTGGTCGGAACACCGAGTCAAGCAAGATCTTCAGATAATGACTTGCTACGGGATCGCAGTGCAGGTACAGCGATCCGGTTGGCTTCAGCACCCGGTGCAATTCCAGCAGCCGAATGGCCATCATCGCGAGATAGGCCATCATGTCGTTCTCGCCGAGAAACGAGCGCATCGCCCGCAGCAGGTCGGCGGCGTTGGTGTTGCCGGAGCGCAGCACCTGATCGAAGGCGTCCTCGGCCTCCTGCCCCCAATGCCAGGTATCTTCGAAGGCTTCGATCTGCGCCTGCGACTGCGCCCCCGCCGGCGAGCGGAACAGCACATTGTAGGTCGCCTGCGAATTGAACGGCGGGTCGAGGTAGATCAGATCGACGCTCTCGCCGGCGATGCTGTCGCGCAGAACGTGCAGGTTATCGCCGTAATAAAGCGCGTTCGCCATTGGCCGCCGCTACCGGTATGCAACCCTGGCGAACTAAGAACATCTATAGAACAGCGTCAACTGATTTATCGCCTGCTTTGCCGCATCGCCCGCCACACCACTTCCGGGGTCAGCGGCATGTCGACATGGGCAAGGCCCAGCGCGTCGGCGACGGCGCTGACGATCGACGGGGGCGCGCCGCAGGCGCCGCCTTCGCCGATGCCCTTGACGCCGAATTCGTTCGACGGGTTGCGGACGGGGTTGAAATCGACCTCGATCGACGGGAAATCCGATGCCCGCGGTATCGCGTAGTCCATAAACGAGCCGGCGAGGAATTGGCCCGAATCGCTGTCGTAGGCGGTGTTTTCGAGCACCGCCTGGCCGAGCCCCTGCCCGACCCCGCCATCATCTGGCCGGCGACCAGCATCGGGTTGATGAGGATGCCGCAATCGTCGACCGCGGTGTATTTCACCACCTCCAAGAGACCGGTCTCGGCGTCGATCTCGACCTCGGCGACATGCGCGCCGTTAGGGAAGTTGCATTCGGTCGTCCGCTTGTAGAGGCAGGTCTCGTCGAGCCCCGCCTCCTCGCCCGCGGGCAGCGTCGCTGGGTCCGGCGCTTGCGGTCCTAGCGGGAGTAGCCTGCCGGGTCGCCGGCCGGAGGCGCGGTCGGGGTTCCGGCCGCCGGCCCGGCCTGATGCGGAGCCGCCCACAAGGTCGGCTGGCGCGCGGCCGCCATCCCGAGAAAGAGCGTGAGGTTGAGGATCATCAGCCCGATCGCGAAGACGATGAGCAACGGGTTCACGTCGCCGGCGGCGCGGTCGATGCGCAGCGCCAGCGACGCCCGCGTGGCTTTCTGGCTGGCGGCGGCTTTTGGCTTGGGGCGTTCCGGATATTCCATGGCGCACGCGACGACCCGACATTTGCACGATGCCGAGCCAACGCCGCAGGGGCGGGATCGATCCGAAGCGGAACCGCGCCGGAAATCGGCCTAATAGGGAGTGCCGTCGGCGCGCTCGCGTAATAACGGCGAATGATCACATCCGCAGGAATCGCGTGGCCATCAATCTCCCGGCGAGGACGGCGCTCCCTTCCGAGTTGAAGGGGGAAATTCCGCGCGCGATCTCGTCCGCATTGACGAACTCGCGGATATTTAGGTCGATGGGAAGCAATCTGCCCGCGGCCGTGGTCTTCCCCGCCCCGTTCGGACACCAACAACCACGAGATCTTTCATGGAGGAGCTTGTCTACCTGCCAGCGATGCTGAGCACTCCGCCTAAGCTATCGCCTCCGCCGCGGCGGGCACGGTCTTGACCTCATGCGCCTGCAGTGCCGGCAGCACCTCGCGGGCGAAGCGCTCGATCTGCGCCATGAAGAGGTCGTGCGGCAGCGCGCCGCGGTTCATCGCCAGCTGCACGGTGTTGGCGCCGGCGCTGTCGGCGGCGGCGATGATGCGCGCGATGACCTCGTCGGCGGCGCCCATCGGCATGTGCTCGGCCTGCTCCTCGAGCTGCGCCATCGTCAGGTTGCGGAACTCCGAGCGCAGATTGGCGGCGGCGCGCAGGTTCTCCGGCCGCACGTAGTCGGTCGAGGCCTGGCTTGAATAGCCGGTCTGCCGCTGCATCTCGGTCTCGGTGAAATTGCCGTGGCTGAACAGGGTCTGGTTGAAATAAAGGATGTGCGGCCCGTATTCCCTGAGCGCCTGCGCCTTGGAATCCGCGACATAGGCGGTGATGCCGAGCGATAGATGATCCGGCGTGATGCGGTGTCCAGCCTGGCTCAGGCATTTCGCGTAGTGGCGGATGATGTCGTCGCGCAGGCCGCTTGCGCGGCCGAGGCCCGGGGTGATCGGGCAGTCGTGCTTGGCGGCGAACTCGATCGATTCCTGGCTGCCGACCACCGGGATCCAGATCGGCGGGCGCGGCCGCTGCACCGGGCGCGGCCACAGCGCCACGTCCTGGTACGACCAGTATCGCCCCTGGTAGGAGAACACCTCCTCGCTCCAGGCGCGGGTGATGATGTCGAAGGCTTCCTCGAACCGGCCGCGCGACTCGGCGAGCGGCACGTTGTGCACCTGGTATTCGCGCGGGATGCCGCGCGCGAAGCCCGAGATCAGCCGGCCTTTCGACAGGCAGTCGACCATCGCCAGTTCCTCGGCGAGGCGCAGCGGCTCATGTATCGGCAGCAGGTTGCCGTAAATCAGCAGCTTCAGGTTCTTGGTGCGCTGCGCCGCCGAGGCGGCCATCAGATTGGGGCTGTTCATCAGCCCGTAAGGGCTGCAATGGTGCTCGTTGAACCCGACTCCGTCATAGCCGAAGCGGTCGAGCGCCTCCCAGGCGTCGAGATGCTCCTCGTAGGTGCGCACCGCCGTGTCGGCGTCGAAATGCTGCTTCGCCAGCGGGTAGGGGAGCTCGGGTCCGCCGTTTTTCAGATGGTCGAGATTGGCGTCGTAAGCGAGCAGATCGAAAACAAAGACCTTCACGGCGCAACCTCCTCAACGATCAGCGCCGCCATGTGGCTGCCGCGAAAGCGCAGCAGCGCCGTCGCCGCCGCGGCGATCACCGCAAAGACGCAAGCGCTGAGAAAAATCTGCGTCGGCGGCAGGCCGCGCGCCAGCAGGTAGCCGCCCAAGGCCGGCGCGGCGATGCCGCCGAGTCGGCCGATCCCGAGCGCCCAGCCGATCCCGCTGGTGCGCATCCGGGCCGGATAGAGCGTGCCACAGGCCGCATTCGCCCCGGTCTGGCTGCCGATAATCGTCATCCCGGCGAAGAACGTCACGATCAGCAGCATTGCGTAGGGCAGCGCGACCAGCGCGATCAACGCGATAAAGACCGCCCCCACCAGATAATGCAGCGCCAGCGCTCGTTCGGGCCCGGAGCGGTCGATCAGCAGGCCGAGGTACAGTACCGCGAAGATCGCGCCGCAATCTCGAAGGCTCGAGGCGAACACCGATTGCGCCGGGGTGAAACCGATCAGGTTCAACACCGTCGGCATCCAATAGGCGAACAGGAACAGATTCATCAGGCTGCAGAAGAAGATCACCCACAGCAGCACCGTCTGCAGCGCGTAGCCCTTGCCGAACAGCATCGCGACCGGATTGCCGCTGGCGACATCGACGGACTGACCGGTGGCGTCCGCACCAATATCGAGCCGGCGCATCAGGTCGGCCTGGCGCGGCGATAGGTTTCCCCTGGCGGCGAGGATGCGCGGCGATTCCGGCAGCACGAACAGCAGCACCAGCAGCAGGACCAGCGGGAAGGCGCCGCCGATGACGAAGATCATCGGCCAGCCGTAACTCGGCAGCAGCAACGCCACCAGCTGACCACCCAGGAATCCGCCGAGCGGGGCGCCGGTAAACGACACCATGATCATCAGCGCGCGCCGGCGCTGCGGCGTAAAGTCACCGGAGAGCGCCGTCGCGCCGGTAAAACCGCCGGCGATCCCGACACCGGTAAAGAAGCGCAACAGGCTCAGCATCCCGAGCGAGGAGGCAAAGGCGCTCAGCAGAGAGGCGATACCAAAGATCGCGAGGCTGCCGAGGAGCAGCGGCCGCCTGCCGATGCGGTCGCCGATCGGACCTGACGACAGCGCGCCGATCAGGATGCCGATGCTCGACCAGACAAAGGCCTGCGAAAATGCCGGCGGCGGCAAGCCCCAGGTATGGATCAGCGAGGGCACCGCCCAGGCCACCGAATTGATGTCGTAGCCGTCGCAGACCTGCACCAGCGTGCAGAGCGCCACGACGCCAATCTGCAGCCCGCCGATCCGCTGATTTTCCAGCGCATGCTCGGTAGCAGACAATGATCCCTGAGCCATTTCGGCCTCCTTACGCAGCTCCCTGCCCGGCTCGTGTTGCATTTCTCGCCTGGCTGCGCAAGCCTTGCGTGCGCTTTCCGGAGGCTCACCGATGACCACCCGTCCGCCCGCCGAAATCGGCATGCAGCTCGACGAGGTCGACACCCCGGCTTTGGTGATCGACCTCGACGCGTTCGAACGCAACCTCAAGCGCCTGCCCGAGCGGGTCGGCGGCAAGGTGCGGCTGCGGCCGCACGCCAAGACCCACAAATGCGCGGTCGTCGCGTTGAAGCAGATCGAATTGGGCGCGGTCGGCGTGTGCTGCCAGAAGGTCAGCGAAGCCGAGGCGATGGTCTATGGCGGCGTGCGCGATGTGCTGGTCACCAACGAGATCGTCGGCAAGCAGAAATTGCGCCGGCTGATGGGCCTCGCCGGCAGCGCCAAGATCGCGACCTGCGCCGACGACCCGGCGCAGATCGCCGCGTTGAACGCGGCGGCGGGCGAGGCCGGCATCACCCTCGCGGTGCATGTCGAGGTCAACATGGGCGGCAACCGCTGCGGGGTCGAACCCGGCGCCCCGGCGCTGGACCTCGCGCGCCGCATCATGGACGCGCCGCACCTCTCGTTCGCCGGGCTCCAGGCGTATCACGGCTCGGCGCAGCACCTGCGCACCTGGGAGGAGCGCCAAAAGGCCATTTCCGGCGCGGTCGAGAAGGCTGCGGCGACCCGCGACCTCCTCGCCCAAAACGGCATCTCCTGCGCCACCATCACCGGCGCCGGCACCGGGACCTTCGAGTTCGAGGCCGGCAGCGGCGTCTACAGCGAGCTGCAATGCGGCTCGTACATCTTCATGGACGCCGATTACGGAAAGAACCTCGACCGCGACGGGAGCGCGACGCGCGCCTTTGAGCCGAGCCTCTTCGTCTGGGCGACGGTGATGAGCCGCCCGACCGAGGAGCGCGCCATCGTCGATGCGGGGTTAAAGGCCCTCGGCATGGATTCGGGGCCACCCGCCGTGTGGGACGAACCCGCCGCAACCTACGACCGCGCCTCCGACGAGCATGGGCGGCTGCTGATCAGCGCCGCGACCAATCGGTTGAAGCTCGGCGACAAGGTCAAGCTCGTGCCCGGCCATTGCGACCCGACGGTCAACCTCTACGACTGGTATGTCGGCGTCCGCAACGAGCGCGTCGAGGCGATCTGGCCGATCGTGGCTAGGGGCGCGGTTTACTAGCCTAATCGGACGGAAGCCGTTCGGACGAAAGCCGTTCGAACGGAAGCCGCAGGAGAATTATTCGGCGGCGGCTCTTTCGGCTTGCGCGGTGCTGGCGGCGCGGGCGAGCAGCGCGGCGGCGTTGCGGTGCAGGATCTGCTCGCGCGCCGCCTCGCCGATCCGCGCTTCGGCGAGCGCCTTGCGGGTCCAGTCGCAGCCGAACTCGGTGCCGTCGGTGCCGCAGACGATGCGCTCGGCGCCGTAGAGGCTGACGGCCGCCTCGATCGCGCGCGGGCCGAACGAGTTGCAATCGACGTAGATTTTGGCCTTGCGGAAGCGCGCCGACGGCAGCTCCTCCGCCGGCGTGTCGAGCAGGGAGCGATGGTCCATGCGCTCGACCTCGTAGGGAATGTTGCCGCCCAGATTGTGGACGACGACGGTCAAATCGGGGTAGGGCGCGAGGCAGTCGGTGAGAGACAGCGTCACCATCACCGAGGAGAGGCTCGCCTGCATGTCGAGCGTGCCGTTGCGGCGGCGCGAATTGTCGGTGTCGCCGGCGATTTTGGGGAAGGCGTCGCCCGGCAGCGGGCCGTGGTGGATGAAGAGCGCCGCGCGGTGGCGGTTCGCCACTTCCAGCAGCGGCCGCATCGCCTCGGCGGCCTGGCGGGTGAGAAAGCCGTTGCCCGGTATCTGCGCGCCGATCATGCCCGGCAGCGCGAGCGCCCGCTCAAGCTCGGCGGCGGCGGCGGAGATGTCGATGAGGGGCAGCGCGGCGAAGGCGGCGAAGCGGCCGGGATGCTCCTCGCAAATCGCCGAAAGCCGGTCGTTGACGCGGCGGCACAGCGGCCCGGACATTTCCAGCGGCTGGGCCTCGACCCAGCAGAACGAGCCGAGCAGCGACAGCACGCTGATTTCGACCCCCTGGCGGTCCATCCGCGATAGGTGGAAATCGACCTCGTCGAAAGCCTCGGCGAGCGGCGCTTCGCCCATCCGCGGCGCCTTCAGCACCTCGACGCCGTCCGCATTGCGCACGATGCGCGGCTCGCGGGTGCGGGCGCGCAGGGCGTCGGCTACTTCGGCGGGGCGCCAATGGGCGTGCATGTCGATCATGGCTGTCATGGCTGTTTCCTCCAGCGGCCGTCCGGCAGTCTAGCCCCCAGTCTAACTCCCTGTCTAACTTCACTGGGGGCTCGCGGCAAAGCTACCTGGCGCCGTCAAACGCCTTGCACGTTCCGTCGCACTCGTCGGAAAAGAGGCTCATGCCGCAGGCGCACGGGCCGCGATGACCCGCGACGCCGGCGGCGGTTGCCGGGGCGGACCGCCCCGCGGGTTGGGCGGGCAGCCTCTCCCGCCGCAACTCCTCCAGGCGGGCGCGGATGGTCGTGAAATCGTCGGCGGCTCGCGGCCGTGACATCATGCAAGGCCGCTCATTCGCGCAGCATCGCCGCGACCTGGTCGAGGGTGCGGATGCGGGCGTACATCTTCATCGCCTTGTCGAGGCTGTAGGCGTGGGCGGCCGCGTCGCCGCCCCAGCAGCATTCGCGCACCACGACAGAGGCGAGGTCGAGGTTGAACGCCTCGCGCACGCTGGTCTCGACGCCGCGATTGGTCGCGCCGCCGCCGATGACGATCGTGTCGCGCCGCAGCATGCGCAGCAGCTCGGCGACGCCGGTCCCGTAGAACGCGCTCGGCCGGCGCTTGAGGAAGACGTAATCCGCGGAGCCCGGCGCGATCTCGTCGGGGAAGCCGGCCTCCGACGAGCCCTCGACCCCGTTGGTCAGCGGCGGCACCCCGGTTTCCGCCGAGAGGTCGGTCGGCAGCATGACCACGTCGGCGCCGTCGGCGCGGCTGACGGGGGTGGTGTAGATCACCGGCACGCCGGCCGCCCGCGCCGCCGCGATCATCCGCACCCAGGCGTCGAGCACCGGGCGCATCGCCGCCCGCCGGACGGGATCCGCCGGGGTCAGCGCCCGCCGGCAAACGTCGTAAGCGATCAGCGCCGCCCGGCGGCGGTCGATGCGTTCGGGTTCGGGCATCGCAACCTCCTCCTCAGCCACATCGAACGCGCGTCACCGCACGTTTTCGACGACGCGCTCCGCCGGCTTCAACAGACCGGGAATGACATTTTCATCGCGTCTTGTTTCCCTCGGCATCCTGTTATCCCTGTTTTTTTGCCGCCTTTTATCAGGTGATGACAGGCATAGGCGAGCGGCTGCCTCTCCACCTCCTGTTTGCCGCAATTTTATCACGAGGCGGACCTCCTGATTTGGGTGGCGATAATGCACAAATCCAGTTAGTCGAGAGTCGAACAGTTTATCTCGGGAGCTTTAGAAGGGAAAAATTTTAAACTCGAGATAATGAAATGGTAGCTCGGGGCATTAACAGAGGCCGATGGATTGCCGTAAACGAAAATCGCCCGGTCGGTTTACGGCCGATCCGGGCGATCCAAGCGGCCCGAAGAGCCACCTGCTAAGCTCTGCCAATTTAGGCCTCCGGTCCGTCGACGTAAACCCCTTTAGCGGAGGCCCATTATGGACATCAGGCTCAACCCCACCGACGGCCACATGATTGCCGGGGTGCAGATCAACGAGCATCAGTTCCTGGCAAGGGTTATCGCAACTCAACTCTTTCAGATTGCCCGGAATCCCAGGGATTCTGAGGATCGGAGGAAAGTTGACGCTAGCAAGGAGCTTCAAGACATTCGAGAGATACGGGAGGAGGTCCAGCGGCTATTTGCCGGTCAGAAGGCCAGAAACGTCCGACCCTATGCCGAATACATCGTCCATGTGCACACCGGAGAAGCCGACGGTATTACGCCGCCCATTATTCTCTATTCCGAGGATCTGCTGAGCGCGGAAATCGATGAGTTCGGAAAAGGGTTTATCCAGGTCCCCTTCGACAAAGTGCTAGTTGCGATCGACGGGGAAACGCAGCTCGCCGCACGGTTCGAGGCGGCTAATATACTGCCCGATACAAAAAAGCAGTACCTGGCCGTCTATATCTGCCACGGGCGAGATAAACTCTGGGCTCGGCAGAGTTTCCATGATCTCAACGTTCTCGGCGTTAGGCCAAATGCGGCGTTGAGCATTGGGATGGATGCTCGTGATCCGCTCACGCGGGTGGCAAGAGATGTCGAGCGGGGAGTGCCATTTTTCCGCAACCGGGTGAACAAGGCACGCCGGCAGCTTGGGGCGAATGACATCGATGTGGTCACAATCACATCGCTACGCGGCGCATGCATCACGCTTGCCGAAGGAATCGGTGGAATAAAATACGGCGCTCGTCCGGTGCCCTTGTCGGGAGAGGGCTCGAAGACCGTTCTCGACGTTGGCGTCGCCTGGTTCAAGGCTGTAACGGAAGCTATCGGCCCGTCTATGGAAGACCGCGTGAACAAGCTCGCCTCCGCTCCGACGGTACTTTCGGCGATCGGCGCCATGGGCCATGAACTCATTAATATCGACGATTCCCGGGGCCGCGACGCGAAGATGGCGGCCTTGATAGGAAAGCTGAAGGCCGTGGATTGGCGAAGGGACAGGCATTGGGAAGGTATTGCCGGAAAATTTACTCCAAAGGGCGTGTTCTCGGTGGGTGGGAGTAAGGAGACTGCTTACGCAGTATACGAGGCGCTCACCGATGACACCTCGCCGGGCTACGCCGGCATTCGCACCCCAATGAAGACGGCGCAGGCCGCGGAGTAAGATTGAGGTGGGGGCGACCTGTGAGAGGTTTCCGGAGTCGCCCCCTTTTCTCTTTCCCAAACCTTCGACCGCGTACGTTTACGGCACGGTGAATGACTAAATTTACCAAGCCACCACCATCTGTACACTCGCGAGGCGAGAGCATGCCCCGGTACGTTATTGAGCGCCAATATCTAGTGCCCGTGTATGAGCATGTTCTCATCGAAGCGCCGACGTTCGAGGATGCGTGCCGCAATGCGCTCGACGACATCGAAGAGCCCTGGGGCGACAATGCGCAGACAGATTACGAGAGCGCCCGTTGCACGACCATCGAGCGAGCCGTGGAGTTGCCAGAACAGGTCCAGGCCGACGGCGCAGACGAAGGCCCACTTTCGCATTTTCTTTTTGATGCTGGGCTTGAACCGCTTCCCATCCCGCGCGAATTCGCTGGTGAAGCCGACGGCTCCAGTGCAGGCGTCGGTTTCGTCTAAATCCCCCTCACATACGCCGCCGCTGTCCTCCCCGCGATCCTCCCGAAGACGGCGCCGGCCATCAGGCCGGTGCCGCTGGCGTAGTTGTGGTAGTAGAGCCCGCCGATCATCTCGCCGGCCGCGAACAATCCGGGGATCGCGGCGCCGGTGGCGTCCTCTACCTCGGTGTCGTTCGACACCTTGAGGCCGCCGAAGGTGAAGGTGACGCCGGCGGTCACCGCGTAGGCCTCGTAGGGCGGCGCATCCAGTTTCTGCGCCCAGTTGGTCTTGTCGATCGCCAGGCCGCTGGTGCGCAGCCCGTCATGCACATTCGGGTTGAACGCCACGTCCGGGCGCGGCGCGGCGTTGAACGCGCGGACGGTGTCGAGAAACCCCTTGGGGTCGACGCCTTCGAGCTTGCCGGCCAGTTCTTCCCAGGTGTCGGCCTTCTCCTTGGTGGTGCGCGGGATGCGGTATTCCTCGCGCAGCAGGTGGACGATTTTCTGGTCGAAGATTTGCCAGGCGAACAGGTTCGGCTGGTCCAGCACCGCGCGGCCGTATTTGGCGTAGGTGTAGGAATGGAAATCGAGCCCCTCGTCGACAAACCGCTGGCCCGTCGCGTTGACCACGATGCCAAACGGGTAGCCGTGCTTCTGGAAGCGGTCGCCGACATCGAGGTCGCCGACCGGCGGGGCGTTCAAATCCCACTGCACCGCGTGGCAGCCCGACCAGTGCCCGGCCGGCGCGGCGCCGATGTCGAGCGCCATCTTGAGGCCCTGGCCGGTGTTGTATCTGGTGCCGCGCACCTTGGCCAAATCCCAGTTGGGGCCGAGATAGCGGGCGCGCATCTCGGCGTTGGCTTCGAACCCGCCGCAGGCGAGGATCACCGCCTTGGCGCGCAGGTCGATCATGCGGCCCCCCTGGGAGCCGCCTTGGCGCACCCTGACGCCCTCGACCCCGTTATCGCCTTGCAGCAGGGCCAGCGCCGGGGTCTGGTAATAGACCGGGATGCCCTCGCGCTCGCGGCGGGCGTGCAGCGCCTTCATCAGCTCCTTGCCGCCGCCCCAGATATGGCAGGCGAGGCCGCCCCAGAACTTGAATTTTCCGCCGACATTGAACGCCTGACGGCCGAGGCCGAGCTGGAACCGCACGCCCTTTTCGCGCATCCAGCGGCCGGTCTCGAAACTCTTGGTGACGAGGATTTCGGTGAGGTCGGGGTCGGAGCGCCATTCGGTGAGCCGGCCCATATCGTCGTAATACTGCTCGGCGGTGTAGGTGCCGACATCGACGTGGGCGAGCTCGTGCTCGCTGATGTCGGGGATCAGCTGCGCGAGGTCGTCGAACCCGTGATAGACGATGCGGAACGCGCCGCCGGTAAACGCCGAATTGCCGCAGGCCGCGTCCCGCGGCGCGATCTCCAGCATCGTGACCGAGGCGCCGTGCTCGCTCGCCGACAAGGCCGCGCAGGTCGCCGCATTCCCCGCCCCGACGACGATCACATCCCGCTCGGCGATTTCCATCTTTAGTCCCCTCTCGGCGACGGCCGGAACCATCGTAGTGCAAGGCCCAGGATTATTGGAGTTGCTTCGCCGCTCTAAAATTCCCCTTGGCCGGCTTGATCCCGGCCATCCACGTCTTCTGTTCGCTATAGTGGGGCTGGAGCAAAGACGTGGATGCCCGGATCAAGTCCGGGCAAGGGGATGAGGAAATGCCCAACGAAACCGTAGAGCTCGCCCGCTACGCCGCCGGGCTGCGGTATGAAGACCTGCCGCCCGCCGTCGTCGCGCAGGCCAAGGACATCATCGCCGACACGGTCGCCGCCTGCGTCTGCGGCGCGGATATGCCATGGAGCCGCATCGTCGTCGATTATGCCGAGCGCACCGGGCCGGGCGGGACGAGCCGCATCCTCGGCCGCGGCACCTGCGTGCAGGCGCCGGCGGCGGCCTTGGCGAACGGCGCGCTGGCGCATGCTTTCGAACTCGACAGCCTGACCCGGCCCGGCGCCGGGGCGCATCCCGGCGCGACCGTGCTGCCGCCGGCGCTGGCGGTGGCGCAGGAGGTCGGCGCGTCAAAGCCCGTTGGGGGCAAGGCGCTCATCGCCGCGGTGGTCGCCGGCAACGAGGTGATGATCCGCATCGGCCGCGCCACCGGCCACACCAACGAGGCGCGCGGCTTTCACGCGCCGGGCACCACCGGGCCGTTCGGCGCGGCGGTCGCCTGCGGGTCCTTGCTTGGGCTGAACGCCAGTCAAATGACCAACGCGATCGGCATCGCCGGCTCGCTCGCCGGGGGCCTCCTCGAATTCGCCAAGGGCGACGGCGGCATGGTGAAGCGGCTGCATCTCGGCCGCGCCTCCGAGGCCGGGGTCATGGCGGCGAGCCTCGCGGCCGGCGGCTTCGAGGGGCCGCGCACGGTGATCGAGGGCGAGTTCGGCTTTCTGCGCGTGTTCTGCACCGAATGGGACGAGACGCATCTGACCCGCGGCCTCGGCAGCGATTTTGTGACGATGAGCGCGGTCTTGAAGCGCTACCCGTGCCACGCGACCGCGCACCCGGCGGTCAAGGCGGTGCGCGACCTGCAGGCGGCGCACGGCTTTGCCGGCGCGGAGGTCGCCGCGATCAGCGTCAGCGGCACGCGCCGCATGGTCGAGCGGCACAACATTTTGGAGCCGCCCGATCTGATGCTGGCGCAGTATTCGATCCCGTTCTGCGTCGCGCTGGCCCTCTTCCGCGAGGCGCGCGACCCGGAATCCTATGACGTGGCCGCGCTCGCCGACCCGCAAATCCGCGCGCTCTGCCGTAAGGTCAAGCTGGTGCCCGAAGCCGGCGATGGCCACGCTGCTTCGCACGCGGCGCCCGGCAGCCACGTCAGCATCACCCTCGCCGACGGCCGCAAATTCGAACGGCGCGAGACCGGCGGCATGCTCGAACCCGGCGAATTGCCCGACAAATTCGCCCGCCTCACCCGCAAGGCGCGCGGCGGCATGAGCGGCGCCGGCATCTACAAGCGGCTGATGCAGCTTGACGAGGAGGCGACGCTCGACTGGCTGGGCTGAGCGGCACGAAATATTCGGCCGCGCGCAGCGCGGGCAGCAGATTTCCACCAGAGACAGTGAGGCGCTGAGAGCTGAAGCGACGGCAATCTCACCGCCTCACTGTCTCTGTGGTGGATATCGGCGCTTCGCGCCGAAAAATCCTGCCGCTTTCTCCGCGCGTTCCCTGCGACCTCCGCGTCGAAATGTTGTATTCAAGTCGAAGCCACTACGGAGCCCGCCATGTTCGGCATGATGCGCAAGAAGCTCGAAATCCCGGCGCCCGAGCAAAGCCTGCCCGGCCGCGCGATCAAGCTGCCGGTGCCGGCGCGGCATTTCGTCAACGGCAACCCGCTCGAAGGCCCCTATCCGGCGGGGCTGGAAACGGCGGTGTTCGGACTCGGCTGCTTCTGGGGCGCCGAGCGCAAGTTCTGGGAGACACCGGGCGTGTGGACCACCGCGGTCGGCTACGCCGGCGGTGCGACGCCGAACCCGACCTACGAGGAGGTGTGCAGCGGCCGGACCGGGCACACCGAGGCGGTGCTCGTGGTCTTCGACCCGAAGCAGATCAGCTATGAGGGACTGCTGAAGCTCTTCTGGGAAAGCCACGACCCGACCCAGGGCATGCGCCAGGGCAACGATGTCGGGGCCCAGTACCGCTCGGCGATCTATACCTGTTCGGCGGAGCAGCTCAAGGCCGCCGAAGCCTCGCGCGAGCGCTACGACCCGCGCCTCAAGGGCGCCGGTTATGGCGGCATCACCACCGAAATCCGCGAGGCGCCCCAATTTTATTTCGCCGAGGACTACCACCAGCAATATTTGGCGAAGAACCCGTTTGGCTATTGCGGGCTCGGCGGCACCGGCGTCACCTGCCCGGTCGGGACCGCCGTCGCGGCCGAATGATGCGTGCGCCCGGAGGGGAAGGGGATGCAGTTCGGCGTGCAGTTCTTCCCCGATGTGCGGCCCGAGGAACGCTCGGCCGCGCAGTATTTCCGCGAGGCGCTCGACCTTAGCGAGGAGGCCGACCGGCTCGGCTATTCGCACATCCGCATCATCGAGCATTATTTCCATCATTACGGTGGCTACAGTCCGAACCCGATCGTCTTTCTCGCGGCGGCGGCGCAGCGCACCCGGCGCGCGCGGCTGGTCACCGGCGCGGTGCTGCCGGCGTTCAACAACCCGCTGAAGCTCGCCGGCGAGATCGCGATGCTCGACGCGATTTCCGGCGGCCGGCTCGATGTCGGTTTCGCGCGCGCCTTCCTGCCGCACGAATTCCGCCGCTTCGCGCGCTCGCCCGACGAGTCGGTGGCGCGCTTCCGCGAGGGGATCGAGCAGATCGACCTCTTGCTGCGCGATGAGGGCGTCACCCATCGCGGCCGCTTTCACACGATCGAGAACACCACCTCGCTGCCGCGCCCGACGCAACAGCCGCGCCCAAAATTCTATGTCGCGGCGCTCAACACGCCCGAATCCTTCGAATACGCCGGGAGGATGGGGTATTCGGTGATGGCGATCGCTTTTGTCGCGGCCAAGATGCGGCCGCTGCTCGCCGCCTATCGCCAGGCATGGCAAGCCGCCGGCCATCCCGGCGACGGCGAGGTGATGATCGCCTTCCACATGTTCTGCGACAGCGATGGCGACCGGGCGCGCCGCAGCGCCGCGCCGCTCATCGACAATTACCTGCGCTCGCTGGTCGATGCCGCGTCCGACTGGCTCGACGGCCGCACGTCGCGGGATTATCCCGGCTACGACAAAATCATCGCCGGCCTGCGCGCGTCGAACGCGGCCGAGCAGATGACGACCGGCGCCGCCTGGATCGGCACCCCCGACGAGATCGCCGCCACCATCGCCCGCATGCGGGATGATTTCGGCGGCTTTGAGCACGCCTCGCTGCAGGTCAATTTCAATTTGATGCCGTTCGGCGACGCCCTGGCGTCAACGCGCCTCTTCGCGCGCGAGGTGATGCCGCGTTTCGCGTAGGGCGGAAGAGCGAAGCGTATTCCGCCTGTATCGTGCCGCCCCCATGGCGGAATGCGCTGCGCTTTTCCGCCCTACGCGTCATTAACTCGCCAGAACGGCTGCGTCGCGAGCAGCGCCTCGAAATGGTGGCGTAGATTGTCCTGGTTCTTGGCGAGGCGGTGTTTGTGCCAGGCGAGCACACGGCGCCCGGCATGGCCGATCCCGGTCGAACGCCGCCCCGGCGGCGCCAATTTGTCGACGATGTCGCGGCCGACCCGCACGTCGTTGGCGTCGCCAAGCTCGTCCTGCAGGCGTTTGAGGCGCTGGATGAACGGCCGCGTCCGGTCGGCGTCGTAGAGCCCGCCGACGAGTTCCGCGGCGTAGCGCAGTTGCTTCAGTGCGATGCGCAGGCGGTGGCGTTTTTTGGCGGATTGTTCGGTGAAGCGCCTGCCGCGCCGCTCTGCCTTGTCGCGGCAGCGGTCGAGCAGCGCCGGCGCGACCGCGCCGATCGGTTGCTGCAGGTCCGCGGCGCCGCCGCTGCGCCAGTCCTCTCCGTCGAGCCAGCGCAGCAGCCCCAGCAGCGCCTCGGTGTAGCGAACCGACGAGATGGCGCCGGTCGCCGCGGCGCGCGCGGCGCGATGGCGCTGCGCGGCCGCCAGGGCCAGCCGCTCGAACTCGCTGGCGGGCGGCAGCGCGGCGCGCGCCGGCGGCAGCAGCGTTGTGGTGAAGACATCGAGGTCGCGGGCTTCGCCCAGCGCGTCGGCGAACCAGCGCAACTCGCCCGCGGCCCAGCGCCGCTGGTCCTTGGCCAGCAGCGGGGCAAAGACCGAGAGGATCGCGCGCAGGCGGCGCACCGCGACGCGCATCTGATGGATGCCCTCGGCGTTGCCGGCGAGCGCCGCCGCCTCGTTGCGCAGCAGATGGTCGAGGCAGGCGCGGCCGACCCGGCGCAGGACGGTTTCGGCGCTGAGGCCGGGATGCAGGTCGAGCGGCTCGGCGTGGACCGCCTTGGCGGGACCCGGCTCCGGCGCGGCCAGCCGGTAGCCGCGCTCGGCCTTGCTGCGCCGTTCGAGCCGCAGCGGCGCCGCCTGCAGGAGCTTGAGAGCGACGTCGTAGAGCGCCGCGGTCTCGCCGCTTTTCAATTCGAGCTCGATCTCGCTGATCGGCGAGGGCGGCGTCTTGTCGCCGTCGCGGATCAGGCCGCGATCGACCGCCGCCTCGATCCAGGTTTCGGGTTCCGGGCTCCACGCGATGGTCAGCCGCGAAACCTCGGTGCGAAACAGCGGGCGCAGCTGGCCGGCGATCTCGGGCGAGAGGAACGGTCCGGTCCGCGGGGCGCGCGGGTCGGGCGTTTCGCCGGCGACCGGGTCTTCCCATTCGCCGCGCGCCAGGCCCGATTCGCTCGGCGACGCGGCGGCTTTGACGGTTTGCGTAAAGCTCCGCCCGCGCCGGCGCACCCGCAGGCTCGACCCGCGCCGCGCGAGTCGTAATAGGTGCTGACCAGCCGGGCGCGCGACACCCGAGGGGCCCCGCCGGGGCGCGCCGCCATGGTTTCCAGCGCGCGCCGCAACGCCGGCAGGTCGCCGGTCCGGGCGGCCAGCTTAAGTTCGGTCTCGATGGCGATCGAGCGGCCCCGCGAGGGTGGAAGGCATCGCGCCCGAAATCAGCCCAGCCTCGGCGATCTGTCAAGCGCTTCCGCCGGCCCGCACCTTAGGCCGGCGTTTGATCGCCGCTATTTGCCGGCGAAAATGCCCGAGGCTAAATAGGGCGCCCCGCTGGTCGAGTGTATCCCGAAGCCGCCGCCGACCTCGACCGCGTTCGGCCCGAAGAACGACCCGACGACGGCGCCGTTGCGGTTGGTGCCGCCGCTCAGGGTACCGGAAAACCGGCCGCCGCCACCGGAAACCGCGGCCACGTAATTTGCCCCATCGAAATTGCTGAGGTTCACGGTGCCGCTCTGCGAGCCGAAATTATAGGTTTGGCTAAAACCGCCAGCGGCCAGGTAGACCGCGCCGTTGTTGCTGACCGTTCCGATCGCCGCACCGTTGAAGCTGCCGACGCCGCTGGTCGGCAGCGTCACGGTCGGCTGGCCGGCGAGCCAGGTGTTGATGTATGAGCTCTGCACCGTGTTGGTCGGCCCGCCATTATTGACCGCCGGGATGTTGGCCTCCCAATAGCCCCAATGCAGGAACTGGCAGGCGCAGAACGCGGCGCCGGGCGGCAGCAAGCCGTTTGCCGCGCCGGGAACGACGCCGGAGGAGATGAGGCCGAGGGCCGGAAACGTGGTGGCGCCGGATGCATCGGTCGGGTACGTCGTCGTGGTGCCGTTGGTGGCGGTGAGCTGCACCCCCTGCGTCGCGTTATCGGCCGCCGCGAAAATGTTGTCGTCGATAAAGGTGCTGCGCGAGAAGTTGCGCCCGGAGGCGGTGCCAAAGGGCAGCACGAGCGTGCCGATTCCGGTCGTGTTCGAGGTGAAGGGGTCACTGCCCGCGAACACGGCGGAGAGCGTGCTGTTCGACGGAAAGGTCTGCAGGGCCACCGCGCCGGTCAGCACATACTGGAAGGGCCTTCCGTTGGTCATGATGCCGCCGAAGTAACCTTGCTGGGAGGCCCCCGTGCGGGTGGCGCCGACACCTGCCGGCAGTGACCCGGCCAGCACCGGCTGGTTGAAGGCGTAGCGGGTCGAGGTGTTGCCGGGTCCGATCGTGAAGGCGTTGGAGGTGTCCTGAACAAAGTTCAGGTTGTTGTTGTATTTGTTCGAATCGAGCACGAAGCCGTCGATCGTGGCGCCACCGAACAGGTTGTTGCCGTTGGCGTCCGGCACGGTGGCAGAACCCGAGGTGACATGGGTCAGCGGCGACGCGCCGCCGCCGAGGAAGGTGGCGCGGATCGGGCCGCTCGCGGCCACCGCGCCGGTGTCGCTCGACGTGAAGAACGAGCCGGTCAGGATCGACAGCGCCGAGGTCTGGTTCGCCCCTTGGCCGTTGATCCCGAGGCTCGCTTGCAGGAAATGCGGCGAGTTGCCGTTGGGATTGGTGTTCAGGTTGAAATTGCCAAAGGCCTGGTTTGGCTGAGTCACGAGGTAGAGCGGCGACACCACCGCGTTAGACTGCGTGCCGCCGGCAAACGACGGCAGGAACGGGATGGTCTGGGTTCCCGAGCCGCCGAGCGCGAAATCCGGCTGCACATTGAAGGCGAGAAACTGCGGGGTGGGGGTCGCGGCGTAGAAGCTCTGCTGCACCGGGACGCCGCCGAAGACGAAAACGCGACTGCCGTCGCCGGTTGAGGTCAGGTTGGCGAAGAAGAAGTCGCTGTCGGAGGTGAGAAACGCCGGGCCGCTGGCACTGCCGCCGCCGCCGCCGCCACCGCCAAAATCCTCGCTGGCGGTGCCGGTGGCGCTGGTGGTCGCGCCGGGGGTGAGCGGCGACAGGGTGAAGGTCGCGCCGATGCCCGAGGCGGTGCCGGTGACCGTGCCGTTGTCGAGGAAGCCGGTGTAAGGGGTGCGGTGTCCGGCCGACTGATCGATGAAGCCGGTCGTCGTGCCCAGCGCGATATTCTTGACGACGCCGGAAATCGCGACTCCCGCGGCGTTGCCGATAGAGGCGCCTTGCGACGCCGGGTTCTGGTCGGCCTGCGCGACGGCGGAGCTGCCCGTGGGGGCGACGGTGTTGACGTTCAGGTTGGCTTGCAGCGTCCCGATATTGACGCTCGGCACGGCGCCGCGCGACGCGTTTTGCGCGGCCTGC
>Ga0209483_1000539_pt1:5000-32572 | contig 32572 bp, 29 predicted proteins | sample NGEPerA_FD_184508 | JGI IMG/M metagenome (GOLD analysis project Ga0209483, IMG submission 184508) | Arctic peat soil microbial communities from the Barrow Environmental Observatory site, Barrow, Alaska, USA - NGEE PermafrostL2-A... | ecosystem: Environmental > Terrestrial > Soil >... | reverse complement strand
TGGTGATTGAGGTTGAGGTTGAGGTTGAGGTTGAGGTTGAGGTTGAGGCCTCGGGGCCGAAATCGTCAGCCGCTTGCTGTGTGGCCGCGGCAGGTGGCGGCGGAGCTTTAGCGCGTGCCGGCGCCGTTGGTTTGCCTTCGGCTTCCGCGATCACGCTGTCGACGAAAGCGGCGACATCAGGCTCGGCCTTCGGTCCGCCGACATGCCAGGACGCCTTGCAGCGTGCGCAACGCACGGTGCGACCGGCGGCGCCGACCGCGGCCGGGTCGATCATGTAAGAGGATGCACAGCTCGGGCAGACGATCAGCATGTCTTTGGCGTCGATTTGGCCCAAAACCTAGCAGCCGACCGTTAATGGACTGGAAACCATCCCGGCCCAGGGCTTCGGAGGAAAGACGCGTTTTGGCCGTCCTGCGGCGCTGGCGGCGCCGTGATAATGCTGTATTCGCCCGCCACCACCTTTTTGGGTGTTTCTGTGAGTCGATGACACCGTGTAAACGCTGTCATTGCGGCATTAACCGCTATTTTGCTTATCCCGGCAACGAAATAAAATTTCGCTAATTTTGTGGTAGCGGTGTGAGTAGCCCACAAAGGAAACTGATGGCGGACCTCACAGACCTAGAAATAGACGCCCGAATTGCAGCGGCTGGGCCCAAAGAGACGTTCCCGGCTGGCCGCAAGCTTTACGTTCAGGTGGTCAATGGCCGGGCTACCATGTTGATGCGGTTTAAGTCACCGGCCACCGGCAAGAGCCGGATGATGGGCCTCGGCGGTTACACCCACCGCACCCTTGAGCAGGCCCGCGACGCCATCATGGCTGCCGACAAGCTGCTTGCTCGCGGCATTGATCCCATCGACGAGCGAAACGTCGAGCGCGCCGCCGTGGCTGCCTCGCAGGTCAAATTTCGACAGGTGGCGCTCGATGGCTATTGGCGGCCGGGTAGTACCAAGTTCACCAAAGGCTATACCGAAACACACGCACGCGAGTGGGGTGCACGGCATCTTGCCCATTGGAAAATGTCGTTGAACGACTGGATTTTCCCGCACATCGGCGACCTCACCATTGGCCGCCTGACGCGCGCCCATGTCGTCGAAATTTTGAATCAGCCGGTGGATGACGGCACGCTGTGGGATAAGCGCAATCCGACCGCGCACCTTGTGAGACAGCGCATCGAATTGGTTTGGAATGCTGCCAAGTCTGACGACCTCGTCTCGGGCGATAATCCGGCCGAATGGCTGGCGATGAAAAATTTATTCGCCGATTCGCCGTCCGTGCACACAAAGGTGCATCGCCGCATGCTGCCTTGGAAAGAGGTGCCCGCGTTTTTTGCTAAGCTGCGAACCCGCAACATGACGAGGTCGCGGGCGCTTGAACTATGCATTCTCACAGGAGCACGCACCAAAAATATTATTAGTGCTCGATGGGCTGAATTCGATTTGGGCGCTGCGACTTGGACGGTGGACAAGCAGCACATGAAAAATGACACACTCGATTGGCTATGCCCGTTGAGTTTAGCGGCCCTCGACTTGTTGCGCTCGATGCCTCGCTCTGGCGAGCTAGTGTTTCCCGGCACCAAGCCGGACAAGCCGATGGCTCATGATCGATTAGCAAAAGAATTGAAGGATGCTGGATGCACCGACAATGTCCACGGCATGCGCGCGTCGTTCAGATCATGGGGCGCGGCCAATTCACAGAATCACGCCGCTTGCGAATACCAGTTACATCACGTCGAGGGCAGCGACACGGTCAAAGCTTACCAACAGGATAATTTGCTCGAACAGCGCAGGGCGATTGTCGAGCTTTGGGGTCGCCATGTCACTAGCGCGTTGCCTGCGACGAACGTCATACCGATGCGCGCGGCGGGCGCTGCCTAACCCTTCGCCTCAAAATTTCTCACCGAAAAAAATTGTGACGGCCTTGTTTACACGCCATCGTGGCGGGGGTGGACCTTAGCGAGCTAGCGGCATACAGTCCCGACTATTGCTGATGCGCGGGTGAGAGTGATTCAACCCCCGGCCTTCATGGCCGTAAAAAGCGCACACCAGCGGTCCCATCCGGCGAGTGATTCAAGGGAGCGGGTTTGGAAACACCGTTTACACGGTGCGGCCCGACTTGCGTGCGCTCGCCTTTCTTAAGAACGCGAACACCCCAAGCCCGAGCCGCAGAAACCTGCGGGGGTTTTATGAGCGCTGCGGAACACAATACCGACGCAAGGGGTCGCGAGTCATGACCCCATCACTGCGTGCGCACTACGAAAAAGAACTTAGATTCAGGCCCGGCGAACGAGGCGATAAAGCCTTGGCTGAACTGCGAGCCCAAGGGTTCGACGAATTCTTTCAACCTTTGGATTCGGGGGGCCCGGCTTATGCCGAGCCTGCGCAGACGGAGCGTCCCGCAGCCGTTCTGTCAGCGCCGCACGTTTCAACGCGTGCGCCCGTGCCTTATGTCGCGCCGGAAAGCGATTTCGGCGCGCTGGTTGAACCCAAAGCAGTAGAGGCAGCGCCGCCTGACGAGTTGCCGCCCGCATTGCCCGACGAGCCGCTGTGGCGGCCGGATGTGGTTTCGCCCGGCAATCACCACGAAGCGGCGGACAGTTTTCGTGCCGATGGTCACGGCACGCTTATTTTTTATCGCGGCAATTTTTGGCAGCAGGACGTTGAGGGCAATTACGAGCACATCACCCGGCGGCGAATCGAATTTCAGGTAAGCGAGCACTTGCGCGAAGGCGTGCGCGCGCCCGGCAACCGTACTTTTAAAGTTAATCGCGGAGTCGTGCGCGAGGTGATGGCGGCGCTCGAACAACGGTGCGCGGCACCGACCGAACAGCGCGCACCATTCTGGCGCAAGCCGCGCCTTGCCGTCCTACCGCCTGATTTATGGCCACCGACCGAATGTATTGCCCTGCGCAATTGCATACTGCACGCGCCGACCGGCGAGACGATGCCGCCTGACATGCGATTTTTTACGCGCAACACTTTGCAATTCAATTACGAACCCGACGCCGTCGCGTCGATTTGGAATCAATGCTTGGGCGAGTGGTTCCCCGACCCGAATGACGTGCTGCGCTTGCAGGAAATTTTCGGATACCTGTTGTTGCCTCGCACGAACCTGCAAAAGTTTTTCATTTTCCTCGGCACTGGCCGCAACGGCAAGGGCGTTGTCGTTCGAGTCTTGTATGAAATGCTTGGCCGGTTCAATGCCGTGAGCATCGACATGAAAAAGCTAACGTCCGAAAAAACTCGGGCGCTGTTCGTCGATGCGTTGCTGGCGGTCATCGCGGAATTTTCGTTCACGCGGCTATCCGACCGACTCACCGTTACGAATTTTTTTAAGACCGTGACGGGCGAGGACAATCACGGCCAATACTCGGCGCGGCTTTTGGTCGAGGCCAATCGGCTCCCGGCCTTCCTCGATGACTCGCCTGCGTTCGGTGAGCGCGCTGAGATTTTGTTTTTCCCGCGATTTTTTACCGAGGACGAGCGCGACCCCGAATTGAAAGACAAGCTTATGCACGAATTGCCCGGCGTTTTTAATTGGGCGCTTGCCGGGTTGCGGCGACTTACCGCCGCCGGAAAGTTCACCGAGTCAAAATCGTCGAACGAAATGCGCCGCCGCATCGTGCGGGCGGCCGGGGGTGTTTCGGCATTCATCAACGAGGAATACGAGCTAGACCCCAAGGGGTTCGTGACGCATGACGACTTGATTGCGGCCTACAGCGATTGGAACGGGCCGCCAATGGGTTCTAACGAGTTGCTAGAGGCAGTGGCGCTCGTCTCTGACGGCATCAAGGCTGCCCGGCCTTGGGGCGACGGTAAGCACCGCCCGCGCGGGTTCCTTGGGCTCAAGCTGCGGGGTGAGCAGTCATGACACCCAAGGCAGTTCAGCAGTCCGCAGTCCAGTGTGTGTGTGTGAGTGAGAATTATTTTGGGGTGGCAACACTCTCTTCCCTATCCCCTATTATTGATTTTTTCCGCGCGTTGGATAGGACGGCTCTTTTTTCTCGGGGACTCGCACACGCTGGACTGGACTGTTTCAGTCCAGCAGTCCACGTTTTTTGCAACCCCCGCCGCAATTTCGACAGCCCGCAGTCCAGCAGTCCAGATTTTTTGCACGCTGCTCACGTTTTGAAATCGTGCAGTCCAGCAGTCCAGATTTTTTGCGCCGTTCTCCAAAATACTACACAGGCCGTTCGTGGCCTCGGTTGGCTGCTTCGCCCCAACGGCGTCGGGTCGAGCATAGGGGGTGGGTGTGCAGCGATGGCTCACCTCGCACCGGCCGTGCTGAACGGTCATCCTCACGACACGCGCGACTTGAGCCTGATTTCATTGACTGACCTCGCGCGCTCGTGCGGTCTACTTACACATCAACCACAACGGCAATTGTACCCCGCGCGCTCGGTGGAGGGCGGTGTCATGCGTAAGGCAGTGAACACAAAGGGCAATCAGGCCGCAGCGTCGGATGTCCCGCATAGGCCACCCGGCGCACTCCTAACCAATAGCGCTGGCGCGCCCGGCCGGTCCTCGACGGTCTTGGGAAAAGCCGGACTCGAAAAACCTGCAATCGCGTGCCGCCCATGAATGGCGATATGGCCAAGCGCCTGAACTACGTGCTCGCCGCCGTCGCTGGAATCGCGTTGCAGCAACGATTGAGTCTGCTGCGGATGGCGCAGCAACTCGTGATGCAAAAACTCCACGACAGCCAACAAGAAAAGGAAAAACAAAATGCCGAGGGCTAGAATAACAAAGCGTGACGCCGCCCTCGTGCGCGCCTTCAAGGTTGCGCAGCGCGAAAAGCAGGGCCGCGAAAAATATCCAGACCCGCCGCACATGCTCGACGGGCAGCCGACCGATGCCGGATTGAAACTTGTCACGATGACGGCCGAACGCGGCTGCGTGCAGGGCAAGATTGCTGCCCTCTTGGGCATCGGCGCAAAACAATTTCAGAAATTGTTGGGCCCGGCATCGAGCGACACACCACCCCCGATTCGCTTGGCGTTCGAAGCTGGATTCGCCGAGCACAAATCCGCGCTCATCGAATATCTGACTCAACGGGCGCTTGAGGGTGACACCAATGCCGGAATGTTTTTGTTGCGCTCAGTGCACGAACTACGCGACGGCGGCCCGATTGTATCCCTCGACCAAAGCGACCGGCGCATAAACATCACGTTGCCCGGCTCGTTTCCGACCGTGGAATCGTACATGGCCAGCATCGGACAGGAAAAAATAATCGAGGCGCGCGACCCGAAAAAAATCGCGGAATATGAGCGCGACCTTAAGCTGCTGCCCGCGCCGGACCAAGTCGCGCCGTTGCCCGCACCCGAGCCAACTTTGAGCCCAACTGACGCGGCGACAAAACACGCCGACGATATGGCGCGGGTGCAAGCCCGCACGCACGATGAAAACTTGAAACTCGCACAGGGAGGATTCTGAACATGGCAAATGAAAAAGAAAACGCTTTGTCGGCCGACATATCGCCGACCATGCACCCGCTGAGCATTGAGCCGATGAAAGCGGTGCTCGCGCCCGAACACGGCGCGACCTACACAGCAAAGGCTTTTGCGGCTGGAACTGCGGCGCTGAAAAACCTTTATGAATCGATGGCCGACTTGGAATCGGTCAATCAGTTGATGCGGCAAAAATATCAGGTCGGAGTCGTGGTCGATGGACAGACCGGCCGCACGATGCACAAAGAATTGCCCGACGATGTCGCGGCACAAGTCGCAGCCGACTACGGCGCACGGTTCGACCGCACGGCGCGGGTATTCGACCAGCAGGCCGCGATAGTCGGGGAGACAATCGAAAAATTGCAGGGTGTCATCGACTCGGCGCTGACGCACAAGGCGAACGACCCAAAGTCGGCGGCGGTCGCATCCGACATTCGCCAATTCGTGCGCGGGTTGCCGGAAAACAAGCGGATGGATTGGCTGCACGGTCGAATCGGTGACGGCGATGTCGAGATAGTGTCGGCGGTCCTCGCTTCCCCTTGGGTCGCGGGACTCGACAAGGCACACGCGGCCACCATTCGCGACCTAGCAAGCGAGCGTCTGGCAGCCGTCGAATTCGCTCAGATTGCGACCTGCAAAAAGCTGGCAGCCCATTTGCAGACCGCGAGCGCTGCATACGTGAGCCAATATCGCCGGATTGTCCCGCGTGTGCGCGAGGACAACGCCGCGCTGGCCACCAAGAAATTGCGGGAGGGCTGAGCATGGGGGAGGTCAATGAATTGCAACAGCGCGTTGCGCACCTTGAGCACACATTGCGCGAACGCGACAAAGCCGACGCCAAGGCGAAAGCCGACGCGCTGGCCGCAGCGAATGTACTGGCCGACGCCAAAGCCACGGCGGAACGTGCCGACGCGGCGGCGGCCGAGCGCGAAACAATCCGGCGCGGCGCTCACTTGTCGGCACTGCTCGCCAAGGCCGACCCGAAAGCGCCGGTAGATTTCGCAGCGCTTGAAAAGAAAATTCCGGCCGAGGGGTTCCCGACCGGGTTCAATGAGTCAACGCTCGTCCTATTGGGCATGCCGAAAAAAGACGCGGCCAGCGATACGAACACAACAAGCATGGGAAAGCTTTTAAAGGGAGGATTCGGAAATGGCTGACGATGACATCACGAGACTAACTGAGGCGCTGCGCAAGGAACGCGTAGAGCACGCTGCGGCGCGCGACATACTTAAGAATGGCGACGTTGGAAAACTCACCAAGGCGCTGCATGCCGAACGCAATGAGCATAAGGCAACAGCGCTCAACCTTAAAACAGAACGCGAGCAGCACACGGCGGCCAAGACTGCGCTTGAAACTGCTACGGCTAAGCTGACACAGATTGAGGCTCTTGGGCTCGATGCTTTGCCAGCAAATCCGAACGCCGAGCAGCTAACGGCGCACGTAGCGGCGCTGGCCAAGGTGCAGGTCGCCAGCAGCACCGCCGAGCTACAAAAGCAGCTTGCAGACCAAGCCGAGGCTTTGGGCACGGCGCAGAACGAAGCCACGACCATGCGCCAGACGCTCGACAGCGTGCGGATTGCATCGGCCGTCAAGGACGCGGCGCGAGCGCTGCACGTGAAACCCGATGCGGTCAATGACCTGCTGACGTTCGCCACGCTCGAACTCAAATGCGATGGCGACCGAGTCGTCAGTAAGGACGGTGTTGACGTGGCCGATTGGCTCGACGCCCAAAAATCGACGCGCGGCTATCTGTGGCCGACAGCACGCGGTAGCGGCGCTCGCGGCAGCGGCGATGGTGTGTTCAACACATCAAATCCGTTCAAGGCAGGGAGCCAGTGGAATATGACTGAGCAGGGTCGGCTCGCGAGAACTAATCCTGCGATGGCCGCACGACTAGCGGCCGAGGCGGGCGTTCCTTTGGGCAAGCCATGAAATGAAGGTAGTACCGGTGGTTCTAATTTGCTTCGTTATAACTGCCGTAATTTCGAACCATGCGGGTTCCGTTTGTGAGCCAAAGAATAATTTTGCAAAATTGTGTTTTTCGGTTCACGCCAAATGCGTCCTCGTAGACAACCGTTCCAAATACATACAGCAGCTTTTTAGCGCCGTGCTCAACCTCGTTAACATCATCGTCTGAGTAAATGCGAGGAGCGATTCCGGTAATAATCATGTCTTGATGCGGAGCTATGGAATCGTTTGTACTTTCGGCAATTGAGGGATCGAAAACGGGAAGTTTAAAATCAACAGGGAGTGGATATGGCAACACGTCGGCACGGATATTAACACCAACCTTTGTGGCCGGAGTATTTCCGACATTCTGTAATGTCATGCGAACTTCATAGCGGTAGTTTGTTTCTTTATTTTGCGCGATCACTCCACCAAGGCCAACTGTGAGATATGCTCGTAGCATTGCATGAGTGGCGTCGGCTTGGGCACTAAGGGACTTCGCGACGTCACGCATAGCGTCCGCTGATCGGGCAGCCTCAGTAATCGAAGCTTTCATATCTTCGCTCTGTTGTTGAGCAAAGTTTCTCAAATCCTTTGTTTCCCTCCAAAGGAAAACGGTCGAGAGGGCAAGGACGACGGTAAAAATTGCTGTGATGATTGTCGCCAAAACGTCAAAGACGCGTTCGCGACCGACGATGATGCCTTCAAATTTTGATAGGCGACTCATTTTGCTGTGGCGCGCGCTTGGTTTGCGCTGCCTATTTACATTTCGATCGTCAGTGTCCGACATTGAACAAGGATACTTTAATCTCAGCTACACGCGCAATTGAATACGTGTCTTAGTTCTATTGTTTCCATCTGAGCAGCAGATAGAGAACCGTTAGTATCGCGAGCGTTCCGATAGTGAACGTTCCCACCGCGCTCAGCTCGAATAAGCCGAACTTAATTGACAGTGCATTTTCCGGAGTCATAGCCCACCTCTCAGCAAAAATAACCAAGTGCTTCGGGAGGGCAGATGGATGTTGGGCAAAACCAAACACAGCGCAAGGCACCGTGGGTGACAATTTTGTCTTTCGTGCCTTAAGTCGTTATGTGTGTGCTGTTTTTCGCTCCAGCCTGATCAGGCGAATTCCGTTGCGCATTAACGGGAAATTAGCGCGCATGGCCGCGCTATGCAGCTAAGCCTCTAGCAATATAAGAAAATTCCTGCGCGAAACTTTTGCAAATCGGTGCCAAAAATGGCTAACCGACGCGTGAGGGGACAATTTTGTCCTTCAATTTGCCTCCCGCCATATGGGCACGGCGGTTGTTCGTGCGGCATGTTGAGCCTAAGCTGGGAAACTAGATTTTTATCGTCTTGCGCGCCCGGGCGAGAGCACTATCAAAATGATTAAATCGATTTGGATAGAACATTTCAAAAGCCTCTCGCATGTAAGTCTGTCGTTGGAAGATGTTTCCGTGATCGTCGGAGGCAATTCAACGGGAAAGAGTAATTTTATTGACGCGATTGCGTTTCTTCGCGATTGCGTCGTCCATGGGCTCGACCACGCTGTCTCTGAGCGGCATGGAATTGATAGCATCGTGCAATGGAGTCCTACTCGTCCTTATAATTTAGATATTAGCGCAAGATATGCGACTGACTATGGTGAGGGGCATTATTCACTCAAGCTCAGCAGTAAGTCGCGGCAACCCATTATCATCGAAGAATATGGCGCGTGGAAATCACCGCAACAAGAAATCATGAGCTCCTTCACTAGGACAAAAAACGAGGTTTATTTTAGCGGTCTTCAGGGAAAAAATCCGGACGAGCTCAAGCGCTATACACGTCGAGTGCAAGAAGATGAATTGACGATCAGTTCTCTTAAGATTGTGCCGATCAGTAGCGCGCAGCCTTTTCGCCATCTGAACCGAGCGATCAGTGATTTTCGAATCTACAATATTTATCCAAACACTATTAGGTCACCTCAGAAGTCCTCTAACGAACACGAATTGACTAGCGCGGGCGATAATCTGAATTCGGTTCTTAAGCAAATGGTTTCATCCAAATCGATCCCGACCAAAGTGAAGTACCAAGAGATATTGGGTTCGATGGCGAAGATAATTCCAAACCTTGATCGAGTTTTGGTGAGGTATGTATCGGGGTTGCTTTGGCCTATTTTCGAGGTTCGTGAATCTGCCGGACGTGGCCATCAATTCAACGTCTCGCAAATTTCAGACGGCGCTCTTCGGTTCCTCGGCATATTGACCGCCCTTTATCAACCATACCCACCACGGGTTATCGCGATAGAAGAACCTGAGCAAAATATACATCCAGGTGCATTAAGTTTATTGGCGGAAGCATTCAAAGATATTTCAAAGGAAATTCAGATTATTACGACAACACATAGTCCTCACATGCTGGATTTCTTCGATGTTAAAAATATCTACGCTACGGAATACACCGACGGAAAAACGATAATTGGTCATATTTCGAAACAGCAAAAGGAGGCGATTAGCGCACGATTGCTGACGGCCGGCGAAGTTATGACCGCGCAAGGCTTCGAAGTTGAACCCAAGGTGTCGTAATGCCTTGCAGATCGATTGGGGTTATTTTGGAAGGAGATGGTGATTATGAAGCAGTTCCTTTGCTGCTTCGAAACATCATAAACTTTCGTCAGTACTTCGACATGAAGATTGGCGCCAGACCAATTGCAGTCGGAGACTATATCGGCATGATGAAAGCCGAAAGATTCCTTCGATTTTTTAGGTACGCATTATTCCGTGACGATTTGGATGGAATTGTTATTGCTCTTGATTGCGAAGATCATTGCGCATTGGAGGTCGTACAGACAACCTACGAACGGATTCGCGTTTTGGCGGTTCAAGCAAATAAGCCGGTCGGCATAATTCTTTTCGTGCGTGAATACGAAACAATGTTTTTGGTAGATTTGGCAGATATCGCTTCTAGATGCTCAATCCAGATTAATGCGAATGCAATTTCGCACCTTGGAGACCCGATTCTATTACGAGATGCGAAAGGCCATTTTTCTTCCACCGTTCAAGGCGGAAGCTACAAACCTACGAGAGATCAGGCGAAAGTTACGGCGGCAATAGATATTGGCCATTGTGCAGAAGCATACCGGCCTCTCAAACATTTTATCAACGTCATCGATTGGGTATATCACTGGGACGGAAATAGGCATTTGTACTAATGATTTTGGCGTATCGCGCCCGCGTTGAGCATGAGTTATGTCGGTCGCCGACTCTTGGCTGAGCGCGCCGCCGCCGCTATCGCCGCAATCCGCGCCTCCGTGACCGCAAACCGGGCGAGCCCCTCGGCGCTGTATTTGGCGTCAATTTGCTCGCGAGTCAGGAACGGACAGTCGCCGTCGAACACCTCTGGCGGCCGAACCCGGCCGAGGTGGTCGCGATAGGTCAATGCTGTGGGCTTATTGGGCATGTGAAAAACCAAACGGGTCGCCCCCACGCGTGGCGCGGGGTCTTGAGGCGTTGGCAATGTCAGGGGACACCCTGAACATAGATGCGCCACCCGGTCATTGCAAAGCCTACCTATTCGGGTGGCTAACGATCCTTTACTAGAAGGCGAGTCGTTTACACGCGTTGAGTCAGCGTGTGAGTAGGAAAGGCACGACGGCCAAAAAGCCACTAGAATAGGGGTGTTTTGGCCCTAGCGTGCTTGTGCTGTAAAAGCGCTGTTCCGGTCGCAAAAAGAGGGGCCGCAAGCGCCTTTGGGGACGGCTCCGTGGCTTGCCGGTCCGGGCATTCCACGGGCGCTTGAGGGAATTTATCGGAGAGGGGTGTGGTCCGATTCGAGAACGTAGGCTTGCGCTACGGCCTAGGGCCGGAGGTCCTGCGTGACCTCACGTTCCGCATCGAGCCGCATTCCTTCCAGTTTCTCACCGGCCCTTCCGGCGCCGGCAAGACCTCGCTGCTCCGCCTGTTGTTCCTGTCGCTCAAGCCGACGCGCGGTCTCATCACCCAATTCGGCCACGACGTCGCCACGCTGTCGAAGGACGCGGTTGCAACCTTGCGCCGGCGCATTGGCATCGTATTCCAGGATTTCCGCCTGCTCGATCACATGACGACCTACGAGAACGTCGCGCTGCCGTTGCGCGTGATGGGCCGGCCCGAGGACAGCTACCGCGACGAGGTAGTCGAGCTGTTGAACTGGGTCGGTCTCGGCGAGCGCATGTGGGCGCTGCCGCCGGTGCTCTCAGGCGGCGAAAAGCAGCGCGCCGCGATCGCGCGGGCGGTGATCGCGCGGCCGCAATTGCTGCTGGCCGATGAGCCGACCGGCAACGTTGATCCCAGCTTGGCGCAGCGGCTGCTGCGCCTGTTCATCGAACTCAATAAATCCGGAACCTCGGTGGTGATCGCCACCCACGACATCGCGCTGATGGACCAGTACGATGCGCGCCGGCTGGTGCTGCACGATGGCCGGCTGCATATCTATGACTAAGGACCTTCGATGACGGATATGAACGGTGACGAGATGACGGCGACGCCGCGCATGCCGGGCGGCGCGATGCCGCGTTTCGACACGCCGTTGGTGCCGCGCAATTCGATCTCCGGGCGCGCGCTGATCGCCGTCGTCGCGATCATGACGTTCCTGGCTTCGCTCACCACCGGCGCGGTGCTGCTGGTCGGCAGCGCGGCCAGCGAGTGGCAGTCCGACGTGGCGCGCGAGGTGACCGTTCAGATCATCCCGGCGCCCGGCCGCGATCTCGACGCCGCCGTGGACAAGGCGGCGGCGGATAGGCGCGCCTTCCCCGGCATCGGCGACGTGCGCGCCTATTCCAAGGAGGAGTCGTCCAAACTGCTCGAGCCGTGGCTCGGCAGCGGCCTCAAGCTCGACGAACTGCCGGTGCCGCGCCTGATTGTCGTGAAGATCGCAATCGGTGCGGCGCCTGATCTTCCGCAACTTCGTAAGGTTCTGGCCGAGCAGGTGCCGGGCGCGACGCTCGACGATCATCGCGGCTGGATCGACCGTATGCGCACCATGGCCAGATCCGCGGTCGCCGGCGGTCTCGGCATTTTGATCCTGGTGATCGCCGCCACCATGCTGTCGGTCACCTTCGCGACCCGCGGCGCGATGGCGACCAATAAGCCGGTGATCGAGGTTCTGCACTTCGTCGGCGCCAAGAACGGCTTTATCGCCGGACGCTTCCAGCGGCATTTCCTGCTGCTCGGCTTGCAAGGCGGCGCCATCGGCGGTGGCAGCGCGATCCTGCTGTTCGCGCTGGCCGGTGCGATCAGCGGCTGGTTCGCCGGCAGCGCGGGGGCTGAGCAGACCACGGCTTTGTTTGGATCGTTTTCCATCGGCATTGCCGGCTATGTCGCGGTGCTTGGACAAGTGGTGCTGATCGCGGTGGTGACGGCCATGACGTCCCGGCATACCGTCAACCGGACCCTCGATATGATCGACTGACATGCTCGGCAGTTTTGCACGCGTAATTGGCTTCCTCACCATGACCGCCGGCGCGGTGGGTGCCGTGCTGCTGGGCGCCGGATTCTGCTGGTTCGTTTTGAGCATTCCGTCCGAGGAAGTGACGCTCGACCGCAAGGCCGACGGCATCGTGGTGCTGACGGGGGCGGCCGCGCGCATTCCGGACGCTATCGAACTGCTGGCGGCGGAGCGCGGCAAGCGGTTGCTGATCAGCGGCGTCCATCGCGATACTCGGGCGCGCGAGATCGCGCGGCTGACGCCGCTTTATTCCAAGTATTTCTCGTGCTGCATCGATCTGGACCGTTCAGCGCTCAATACGTTCGGAAACGCGCTCGAGGCCAAGCGCTGGGCGCGCGACCACAATTTCAACTCGCTGATCGTGGTGACCTCGAACTGGCATATGCCGCGCGCCATGGCCGAACTCGAACACCAGCTTCCCGACGTGACGCTGATTTCCTATCCGGTGATTTCGCCGAGGGTGAAAGACGAACCGTGGTGGTCTAATCTCGATACCGCCCGTTTGTTGTTCGCGGAATACCTGAAGTATCTGTTTGCGCTCACCCGCATGCATCTCGATTCCGACAATACGTGAAGGAGCGCCATTCGTGATTCTCGTCCGCTCCATCGCTTTCAACGTGTTGTTCTATCTCAACACGCTGATCTGCTTGATGATCGCGCTGCCGACGTTCTTCATGCCGTATCGCACGGTCTTGGCGATCGCGAAAACCTGGGGCCGCATCAATCTCGTGCTGCTGCGCGCCGTTGCCGGCATCGATTGCGAAGTGCGCGGCCGAGAAAAAATTCCGTCAGGCGCCCTGATCGTCGCTTCCAAGCATCAGTCGGCGTGGGAGACCTTCGCGCTGTTGTCGCTGTTCGACAATCCATTATTCATCATCAAGCGCGAACTGGAGTGGATCCCGATATTCGGCTGGCTCATGATGAAAGGCCGCATGGTGCCGGTCAATCGCGGCGCCGGCTCGCAGGCGCTCACCGCCATGACGGCGCGGGCGAGCGTCGAGTTGAGCAAGGGCCGCCAGCTGATCATTTTTCCGGAGGGCACGCGGAGGCCGGCCGGTGCCGAGCCGCGCTACAAATACGGCGTGGCACATCTTTACGGCGCGACCGGTGTGCCGTGCCTGCCGATCGCGCTGAATTCTGGGCTGTTTTGGCCGCGGCGCTCGATTCGCAGGCTGCCGGGGACGGTGGTGGTGGAAATCCTCAATCCGATCGCGCCGGGGCTCGACAAGGATGTTTTCTTCAAGCGCCTGCAAAGCGAGATCGAGGCCGCGACTGCGCGCCTGATCGCCGAGGCCAAGACCTCATAGGCCAAGGCCGGGCCGCGGAAGGGCTAATTCTTCTTATCGGAGCCTTCGTCCAGCGCTTTCAGCCGCGCCCGCGCGTTATCCTGCGCCCACTGCGCGATGCGGTTGACGGTCGGCACGGAAATCGCCGCGTTGTATTCGGCGCGCGCTTTATCGATATCGTTCTTCTTCTCGTAGATGCGGCCCCGGCTGAAATAGGCAGCGGCATAGGTCGGGTCGATTTTCGTCGCCTGGTTATAATTTTCCAGCGCGGCATCGAGATCGCCTTTGTCCTGATAGACGTCGGCGCGGTAGTCGTAGCTCTCGACATTGTCGGGTTCGATACGGATCGAGATATCGTAGTCGGCAAGTGCTGCGTCGAGATCGCCCTTCTTTTCTTTCCAGCTGGCGCGCGCGCGATAGAGCGAGGCGAGCGCTTTATCCTTGAATTTTCCGCCGTTGATCATGCGCGTGCACGCCGCCACGCCGGGGTCGATCTGTTTGGGGTCTTTGTAATTCTCGTTGCCGAGCGAAAAGCACGTGATGCGGTCGCCTTCGGCGTCGGCGAAAGACGACGACGGAGCGGCCGCGACAAGCGCGAGCAATGCGGCAAGCGGAAGTAAACAGCGCATAAATGCCCCCCAACGACAAATCCGCACCGATGATAATTCGGCCGCGCGTTATCGTCGAGATGGTGCTTAAGGCGCGGCGGTCTCGTGGATGCCTTTGATCTGCTCGGCCAGCTGGCGCAGGCCGTCATCGCGATAGCCGTGCGCCGCCAGCTCCTTGACCGCCGCCAGCACGTAATCGCGGCAGGCGCCGGAGCGGCCGTGGCCCTGCCGCACGTAATGCAATTGCTGGGCGAGGGTGAGGCGGCCGGCATATTGCCGGTGGCCGCGATCGACCATGTAGCAAAGCGCGTGCACGCGCTGCTGCGGATCGTGATCGAGCCAGACCGTGCGCCAGGCCTCGCGGTAGACCAGCGTCACCTGCTCGCGCGCCCGCAAATAATCGATGGTGGCGGCGCGCTTAGCGGGCGCTACTCGATAGGCGATGCCGCGGCAGTTGCCACCGCGGTCGAGGCCGAGCACCAGGCCCGGCTTCTCCGGCGTGCCGCGATGCACGAAGGAATATACGCAAAGCGCCCGGTGGGCGCCCACTAGGCGGGCATGGCGCTGCTCCAGGAACTCGAATCCCGGCCGCCACATCAGCGATCCGTAGGCGAAAACCCACAGGTCTTCGCCGCTTTGGTCGTTTTTCTTGCTCATCGGAGCTGGAATTGCACCACGGCGTTGACAGGGCCCGGCGACTTGCGCTCGCGTTATCAGGCCGGATGTTCCTGTGCAACCCATTCGTGGGACCAGGGATTACGGCCAAGGGCGCAGAAACGCCGCATTCGGCAGGTGTTTAACCTCTGATGGCTCGCAGACGAGAAAGCTTCCAATCCGGGCGCCGCTACGCGGTACTGGTGTTCCTGGTGCTGGCGCTGATCGGCGGTTGGAGCTGGTTCTGGCATTACGCCGCCGGCAAGGCTGAAATCGCCCTCGACGGTTGGCGCGCGCGCGAAGCGAAATCCGGACGCATTTATACCTGCGGCACGCAAACCATCGGCGGCTATCCGTTCCGCTTCGAAGTGGACTGCGACAAGGCTTCCGCGCTGTTCCGCAGCAACCATCCGCCGATCGAAATCAAAGCCGGCGGCATGTTGATCGTCGCGCAAATCTATCAGCCGAATCTACTGATTACCGAATTCCACGGGCCGCTCACCATTGGCGACCCGGGGAAACCGCCCAACATCGTCGTCAATTGGAAGCTGGCGCAATCGAGCGTGCGCGGCACGCCGACGGCGCCGGAGCGTGTATCGATCGCAGTCGACAAGCCGGTGGTCGAACGCATTAGCGGCGGCAGCCGGCAGAATGTGCTGAGCGCCAAGCGCATCGAGGTTCACGGCCGCATTATCGAAGGCTCGGTAACCGATCATCCGGTGATCGAGACCGTGTTGCGGCTTTCGGCGGCGTCGGCGCCGGAGCTGCATCCGGCCACGGCGCAGCCGATCGACGCCGACATTACCTCGGAGTTGCGCGGTCTGAATAATTTTGCGCCCAAGCCCTGGCCGGATCGATTCCGCGAGCTGCAGGCGGCGGGCGGCCGCCTCGATATCACCAAAGCGCGCGTGCAGCAGGGCGAAACCATCGCGGTCGGCGACGGCAGCCTGTCGCTCAATGCCAATGGGCGTTTGCAAGGCCAGTTGCGCGTCACGGTCGTGGCGATCGAGGCGCTCCTTGCCGCCATCAACGCGCAGCAAATGGTGCAGAACTCGCCAAACATGGACAAGGTCGTCGGCGCGCTCGACCGCCTGATGCCGGGGCTCGGCGGCGTGGCGCGCCAGCAGGCCACCAATCTTTCACTCGGTATCAATATTATCGGCGAACACACGACGCTCGAAGGCAAGCCCGCCGTGGTGGTGCCGCTGCATTTCGATGACGGTGCGATATTCTTGGGGCCGATCAAGATCGGCAACGCGCCGGCATTATTTTAATCGTCTTGGGCCGCGTAAGGCTTCGGCAGCGGCTGGTTCAGGTCGGGATGTGGACGGCCGAAATCCGGCGCAGGCGAATCCTGACCGATTTCGATGATGCCTTTGCGGATCGCGCGTGTGCGCGTGAATTGCTCGAAGAGTGCCTTGCCGTCGCCATTGCGAATCGACTTGGTCAGCGTCGAAATATCCTCATTGAAGCGGCCAAGCATCTCCAGCACCGCGTCCTTGTTGGCAAGGAATACGTCGCGCCACATCGTGGGGTCGGAGGCGGCGATGCGGGTAAAGTCGCGGAAGCCGCCAGCCGAGAACTTGAGCACTTCAGACTGCGTCACCGTCTGCAATTCATCGGCGGTGCCGACGATGGTGTAGGCGATCAAATGCGGCAGATGGCTGGTGATGGCGAGCACCAGGTCGTGATGATCGGCCGTCATGGTGTCGACATTGGCGCCAAGCAGACGCCAGAACGCAGCCAGTTTCTCGACCGCCTTGGCATCGGCGCTCGTGGGCGGCGTCAGGATGCACCAGCGGTTCACGAACAATTCGGCAAAACCCGAATCGGGGCCAGAATATTCGGTGCCGGCCACCGGATGAGCCGGAATGAAATGCACGTTTTTGGACAGATGCGGCGCCATGTCGCGCAACACCGAGCCTTTCACCGAACCGACATCGGACACGGTCGCGCCGGCTGCAAGATGCGGGCCGATTTCCCTAGCAACCGCGCCGCTGGCGCCGACCGGGATGCAGACGATGACGAGATCCGCGCCTTCGACGGCGGCGGCAGTAGTTTCGACCACCTGATCGGCTATGCCGAGCTCGGCCACGCGCTTGCGTGTTTTGGCCGAGCGCGCGGTGGCCACGATCGAGCCCACGGCGCCTTGCGCGCGGGCGGCGCGCGCAATCGAGGAACCGATCAGCCCGACGCCGATTAGCGCCAGCCGGTTGAATAGGGGGTCGGATTTGCTCACGCGGCTTTTCCAAAAAATTCCGCGAGCGCTTTCAGTACCAGGCGGTTGGCTTCCTCGGTGCCGACCGTCATCCGAAGTGCGTTGGGCAGGCCGTAACCTGATACGCGGCGCAGAATCAGCCCGCGCTTGGTCAAAAACGCATCGGCGTCGGCCGCAGTGTGGCCCTTGCTCTCAGGGAAATGTATGAGTACGAAATTCGCAACGCTCGGCGTCACCGGCAAGCCCAGTTTGCCGATTTCTTGCGTCAGCCAGGCCAGCCATTGCGCATTGTGCGCAATCGAGGTCTCGACATGCGCGGTATCTTCCATGGCCGCGATGCCCGCCTTCATCGCCGGCGTATTGACGTTAAACGGATTGCGCACGCGATTGACGGCGTCGACGATGTGCGCCGGCCCGTACATCCAGCCTAGGCGCACCGCCGCAAGGCCATAGATCTTTGAGAAGGTGCGCGTCATCACGACATTGTCGGAGGTCGCGACCAGTTCGATGCCGGCTTCGTAGTCGTTACGTTGCACGTATTCGGCATAGGCCGCGTCGAGCACTAGGATGACGTTCGCCGGCAGTTTCTGCTGCAGACGCTTGATCTCGTCGAACGGCACGTAAGTGCCGGTCGGATTGTTGGGATTGGCGATGAATACAAGGCGCGTGCGTGCGGTCACCGCCGCCAGGATGGCGTCGATATCCGCAGTCAGATTTTTCTCCTGCACCGCAATGGCCTTGCCGCCATGCCCGAGCGCGTAGATCGGGTACATGAGAAAGCCGTGTGCGGAGTAGATGACTTCATCGCCATCGCGCAGATAGGCATGGGTGAGCAAGTTGAGCAGATCGTCGGAGCCGGCGCCGCAGACGATACGCTCCGGGTCGAGGCCGAACGCGCGACCGATCGCGACGCGCAGTTCGGTTACCGCGCCATCCGGATAATCCTCAAGCTTTGCGGCGGCGGCCTTGTAAGCTGCAATTGCCTTCGGGCTTGGCCCCAACGGTGTCTCGTTGGAGGACAGCTTGAACACTTTGGCGACGCCCGGCGCGGTGCTCTTGCCCGGGACGTAAGGGGCAATGTCGAGCACGCCGGGGCGCGGTTGCGGTTTGGTCGCGGTCATTAGCTTGGTCCGAACGATTAGGGCTTGTCGGCGGCAACCGTATAGCGGGTTGCGTGGCTTCCGACGAGGGCCGAAGAACGAACTGTCGCCCCGGCCTTAACCAAAGCCGCGCTGACCGTCTCGAGCGCAACGCCCTTCGGCAGCGTAATCAGCAAGGCGGCACCGTCGAAGGCGCGGTCGGGCACGGCGATGAAATCCGCCAACGTCGATAGCGCTTGCGCGGTCTCGGCGCCCCAGCCGGACACGCGCACGCTCCAGACGCCGGCATCGGTCGCCATGGCGCCGGCGGCGACCCGCGACACCACGAACACCGGCAGCGCGGCCGGATGGTCAGCACGTTCCACGAACGGCAGCCGCGCGATGATCTTTGGCGCGGCGTCGAATTCGAGGGCGCTCCACCAGGCGCCCGCCGCCGGCACGGCGAAAGCGGGCACCAGGCCGAGATCGCCTTTCGAAGTCGAGACCGCCGCCACCACCGCGGACGCGCCCATATGTGCGACGAACGGCACCGTGAAGCCGAAATGAAAGCGGGCGGAATCCCGCATCGAGGCGTCACCCGCCGACAAGTCGGCGTGCACGGAAAACGGTGACTGCACGAAAGTGAAGGTCGAGATGATAACGCGCCAGATGCTTTCGGCGGTGTCGAGCGGCAGGATGCCTTTGTGCCGCTTGACCAGCCGGCGCATCATCTCGGCCTCGCGGGCCGGACGGAACGCCGAGCCGGTCTCCTCGCTGCGCTTGACAGCGATCAGTCGGTCGATGATCTCGCCACGCTCCATCAGGAGTTGGTGCATCCCTTCGTCGATCCGGTCGATCTCCTTGCGCAGATCGTCCAGCGAGGGTGCTTGAGGGGACTTCGCCATGGCGGCATTGATAAGTGGGCCGGGGCTTGAAATCAAAGAAAACGTTGACAGTAAGGTGTCAGATTGACAGTTAAACGGCCCGCAATCCGGGTTAATGTGCTGGGTATGCGGCGTCGGGAGCGCTAGGCGACATGGTTGAGGCTAAACTGACGAGCCCGCGTGAAGCGGCCGACGCACCGCGCGAAGCGGACCATCCGCACGACTCGCTGGTGGTGAGCTTCGGGCGGGACAAGCCGCTCAAGCTAGATGCCGGTGTCGAGCTCACGCCTTTCCAGATTGCCTACAAGACCTACGGCACGCTCAGTGCCGAGCGCTCCAACGCCGTGCTGGTCTGCCACGCGCTGACCGGCGACCAGCACGTGGCGAGCCTGCATCCGGTGACGCAGAAGTCGGGCTGGTGGGAAACCATGGTCGGACCCGGCAAGCCGATCGACACCGAGCGCTATTTCGTGATCTGCCCGAACGTGGTCGGTGCTTGCATGGGCACGACCGGGCCTGCCTCGATCAATCCGAAAACCGGCAAGCCCTGGGGTCTGGAATTTCCCGTCATCACGATTCGTGACATGGTGCGGGCGCAAGCCATGCTGCTCGACCATCTCGGTATCGAGACGCTGTTCTCGGTGGCGGGCGGATCGATGGGCGGCATGCAGGTGCTGCAGTGGGCTGCGAGCTATCCGACGCGCGTTTTTTCCGCGCTACCGATTGCCTGCGCTACACGCCATTCTGCACAAAACATCGCGTTCCACGAGGTCGGCCGCCAGGCGATCATGGCCGATCCGGAATGGCAGAGTGGGCGTTATCTTTTGGACGGCGGCAATCCGCGCCGCGGCCTCGCGGTCGCGCGCATGGGCGCGCACATCACGTATCTGTCCGACGCCGCGCTGCACCGTAAATTCGGCCGTAAATTCCAGGACCGCGAGAAAGCGACATTTTCGTTCGACGCGGATTTCGAGGTTGAATCCTATCTGCGCCATCAGGGCATTTCGTTCGTGGAGCGCTTCGACGCCAATTCCTATCTTTACCTCACGCGCGCCATGGACTATTTCGACCTCACCGCCGACTACGACGGCGTGCTGGCGAATGCGTTCAAGAGCACGCAGACGCGGTTTTGCCTGATTTCATTCACCAGCGACTGGCTGTTCCCGACCGTGGAGTCGCGCGCCGTCGTGCATGCGCTCAACGCGGCCGGTGCACGCGTGTCGTTCGCCGAGATCGTCACCGACAAGGGCCACGACGCCTTCCTGCTCGATGAGCCGGAACTGTTTGCCATCGTGCGTGGCTTCCTCGATGGCGCCGGAAAAGCGCGCGGTCTGGCGCCGAAGGACTGACTCGATGAGCACCCGCGCCGATCCCGATCTCACCGCACCAGAAATTGCGCGCAACGCCTCTGGCGCGCGTGTCGATTTGGTGCTGGTCGCAGAGATGGTCGAGCGTGGCGCCAAGGTGCTCGACGTCGGCTGCGGTGACGGCGAATTGCTGCGGCTGCTTGGAGATACCCGCGGCGTCGATGGGCGCGGTATCGAGCTGTCGCGCGAGGGCGTCAACGAGTGCGTCGCCAAAGGCCTCGCCGTGATCCAGGGCGACGCCGACACCGATCTTGCCGACTATCCGGATGACGCCTTTGACTACGTCATCCTGTCGCAGACGCTGCAGGCGACGCGCCAGCCGCGCGTGGTGCTCGAGCATATGCTGCGCATCGGGCGGCGTGCGGTAGTGTCGTTCCCGAATTTCGGGCACTGGCAGGTGCGGCTGCAGCTTTTGTTTGCGGGGCATATGCCGCAGACCGATATCCTGCCGTACAGCTGGTACGACACGCCCAATATCCATCACTGCACTATCAAGGACTTCCGCCAGCTCTGCGAGGTTACGGGGGTCAAACTGGAGCGCGCGGTAGCGCTCAATGCCTGGGGCTCGCCATTGCGGTTGATCGCGCCGTGGTGGTTTTGGAACCTGTTCGGCGAGCAGGCAGTCTTTCTGCTCAGCCGCAAGACCTGAGCGCCAGGTTGAGCATCATCTGCATCATCCTCAACCGCGGCCTAATTGCTGCACTGCAACTTTAACTTTGTCGGCATGCCGCAAAGACTATTGCGGCAACTATTAGTACGTTGTTTTACTGTAATAAAATGTACATCAAAGTATAATTTAGAATACGTGCGTATAAAATCTTTGTCAAAAGTCTTAAGTGGCAATACCAGCTATGCAGGCCGCAAAAGACCTTTACGTGACCATGTTTTCGCCACATCTGGACAGCGTTTAGGTCCTGCATTTGATGTTGATTCTTTCGGGATCGGATGCATTGCTTTGATGACAAGGGGACTAGACCTGATGAGACTTAACCAGAAACAGACGACTATTTTGCTGTGTACGGTGGCATTGGCTGCATTGAGCGGTTCGGCACTCGCCAGACCTTCCCATCACCACCGGCATCGTTCGGCCCACGCCGTTCAATCCGTGGCAGCAGCACACACGGACGTCGCCGACCGCGACACGCGTTATCCGTCAAACGCAGACGTGGCCGCAGCGGCGGCTTCGGCCGAGACAACCGTTAGCCGCCACCATGGCCGCAGCGGCCAAATGTCCGCCTATGAGCGGGCGCAGTCGCACTCGAACTCGGCCTTTGGCGGCTTTAGCAACGACGCGCTGGTCTCCGAGGCGCGCAAATATATCGGCACCAACCCGACCGGGCGCGGCAGCCTTTGGTGTGGCGCGTTCATGGACCTGGTCCTCAAGCGCACCGGACACGCCGGCGGCGGCAATCTCGCCATTGGTTACGAACACTACGGCACGCGCATCGCGGGGCCGCAGGTCGGCGCCATCGCGGTGATGGGGCGTCATGGCGGCGGCCATGTCGGCGTCGTCACCGGCATCGATGCCAACGGCAATCCGATCATCGTTTCCGGCAACCACAACAACACGGTGGCCGAGTCGGTTTATCCGCGCGGGCGCATCGCCGCCTATGTGGTGCCGGGCAACTGATCGCGCGCTTTTAATTTTCCGTCGCAACATCTCGCCCCGTCGAAAACGGGGCGAGATTTTTTGTGCGCCGCTCGTGCGCCGAAGCGCCGTTAGCTTTAAGGGTTAAGGTTACAGATGCAGCGCGGCCGCGCGCGCGTAAACCACTTCATGATTAATCTAAAACAATCTTATCGCCGAAATTTGTCGTGCTACTTGGATTAAAGGCCGGCGCAATGCCGGTGCGTCCAGGAATATCGGGCCGTGGGTACCCGTCCATGCATTTAAAGACTCGCGTTCTATTCGCCGCCGGCTGCGTCAGCCTTCTCGTGATGAGCATTCCCGCTTACAGCGTTCCCGCGCCGCACGGCCTTGAACAGCAGCGCAATGTTCAGAAAAAATCCGTCGTGCAACACACGCCGGCGTCGCAGGTGAAACCGCTTGCCGCGCGCGAAAGCCACGCCGCGCGTCTGGTCAGCATGCCGATCGCGGAGGCGCCGAAGCGGCCGATGTTTGGTTGGCCGGTGCTGGTTCGCGAAGCGCGCCGCTACATGGGCACCAATCCGACCAGGCGCTCGCGCCTCTGGTGCGCGACATTTATGAACATGGTGTTGGCAAAAGCCGGGTACACCGGCACAAATTCAGACGCCGCCAAGTCATTCGCTTCGTATGGCCATCGAGTCTCCGATCCGGAGATCGGGGCAATCGCCGTGCTCACCCGCGGCAATAATGGCGGCCATGTCGGCGTCGTCACGGGCGTCGATCCGCAGGGCAATCCGATCATCATTTCCGGCAATCACGGCCGGCGCGTCGGCGAGGCGGCCTACCCGCGTTCACGCGTGATCGCCTATGTCATGCCGTCCGATCGCCGGCCGGTGAGCGAGCCCCAAGTGGCCGAGCGCGCGATGCCGAATCCGCAGGCTGCGCCCAACCGCGCGCCATCCGAGCACACTATCGATTCGCCGATCACCGAACTGCTGGCGGCCATCGAGGCCGAACAAAGCCGCTCCGCTGCCAAGCCGGCACGGCCGCTGACAACATCGGCGCCACCGGCGCTACATCTGGTGCAGCAGATGCTACCCACGGTCCCGCATCTCACCGTGCAGCAAATGCCGGAGCGACCGCCGCAAGCGGTGCAACAGCCTTTGCCGCAGCGTCTGATGCCGCTACGTCCGCAGCCGCGCCGTCATGTCGCCAGCGCCGACGTAAAAATCATCCGGCAGTGATTGTATCGCCGGCGGCGATATCCCCGCCCGCGATTACCTCGGCATAGACGCCGCAATCGGCATGGCCGAAAGTGTCCATCAGCGCGCGTGGTACCGGCACGTCGCGGATGCCGGTGTCGGGATCGACCTCGGTAGCCGCGCAGCGCTGGATGCGCTTGACCACTTTAAGCCGCGCATTTTTTATCGCCAGCTCGCGGCCGAGTAGATCGAACTCATGCCAGGCCGGCCAGCCGGCGGCATAGACGTTGCCGCGAAACCGCAACGGATTAACTGCCGCACCGACGGCGCTCTCCACCGCCGCTACCGAGGCAAGATTGATGATGGAGACCACTTTCTTCGCCACGTCCGAGAAGCTGTGGTCGCCGCCGAACAGCACCTTGGGCGGTCCGGATAGTTCCTTCGGCATGAAACGGCGGAAGAAGGCTTCGATCGCCAGCCGGCCTTCTTTGGTGCGCAGGTCGCCGCGCGCGGCTTCACGGCCTTCCCATGCGATGGTCAGCATATGGCTCGCCTCGTCGTAACCGGTGCGCAGCGACGCCAGCCGCTCATTGCGCATCAGCATCAGGAAACGCTGCTTGGGGAAATAAGCGGGCGCTGCGGGGTTGAAGCCGCTCGGGCCGTTTTCGATGGCGTAAAGCCGGTCGGCCGGCAAATTCGCGCCGGCCGATAGCGTGGCCCGCTCCAGCCGTTGCGGCGATAGCCCCTTCACCGGATAGCGGTAAATGGCGTCGATCCTGGCAGGCTGATTTGTCATTGGTCTTCAAGCATTTTCGACACAGACCCAGTCTGACCTATATCAAGCAAATCGGCTCTTCAAACTGCAATAAAGCCCCCTACATTATGGCCGAAGGGTTGCCTTCGGGGACCTGGGATTACGGCGCCATAACGGGCCGAGGGAGTAAGTTATGAATTTCGAGAAATACACTGACCGCGCCAAAGGCTTTGTCCAATCGGCGCAATCGATGGCCCTGCGCGAGGGTCACCAGCAATTCGCCCCTGAACATCTCCTCAAGGTTTTGCTCGACGACCCGGAAGGGCTGGCGGCGGGTCTGATCGACCGCTCCGGTGGCAATTCCCGCCAGGCTTTGCAGGCGGTCGAAGTGGCGCTCGCCAAAATCCCCAAAGTGTCCGGCAGCGGCTCCGGCCAGGTCTATCTGGCGCCCGAGCTTGCTCGCGTCTTCGACGCAGCCGAAAAGGCCGGCGAGAAGGCCGGCGACAGTTTCGTCACGGTCGAGCGGCTCCTGCTCGCACTCGCGTTGGAAAAGAACAGCGAAGCCGGCAAGATTTTGAGCAAGGTGGGCGTCACGCCGCAAACCCTCAATGCGGCCATCGAAGCTTTGCGCAAGGGCCGCACCGCGGATTCGGCCTCGGCCGAAAACGCCTATGACGCGCTAAAGAAGTATTCGCGGGATCTGACGGACGCTGCACGCGCGGGCAAGCTCGATCCGGTGATCGGCCGCGACGAGGAAATCCGCCGCACTATCCAAGTTCTGTCGCGCCGGACCAAGAATAATCCAGTATTGATCGGCGAGCCCGGCGTCGGCAAAACCGCGATCGTCGAGGGTCTGGCACTGCGCATCGTCAACGGCGACGTGCCGGAAAGTCTGCAGGATAAGAAGCTGCTGGCGCTCGATCTCGGCGCGTTGATCGCCGGCGCCAAATATCGAGGCGAATTCGAGGAGCGGCTAAAAACCGTGCTGAACGAAGTGACTTCCTCGGACGGCGGCATCATTCTGTTTATCGACGAGATGCATACGCTGATTGGCGCGGGCAAGGCCGATGGCGCCATGGACGCCTCCAATCTGCTGAAACCCGCGCTGGCGCGTGGCGAGCTACACTGTATCGGCGCCACCACGCTGGACGAATACAAAAAGCACGTGGAGAAAGATGCCGCGCTGGCGCGGCGCTTTCAGCCGGTATTTGTGACGGAGCCGACGGTCGAAGATACCATTTCGATCCTGCGCGGGCTCAAGGACAAATATGAACAGCATCACGGCGTGCGCATCGCCGACTCCGCGATCGTCGCCGCCGCGACTTTGTCGAACCGCTACATCACCGACCGCTTTTTGCCCGACAAGGCGATCGACCTGATCGACGAGGCGGCGGCGCGGCTTAAGATGCAAGTCGATTCCAAGCCGGAAGAACTCGACTCGATCGACCGCGAAATAATGCGGCTGAAGATCGAGCAGGAGGCACTCAAGAAGGAGAGCGACGTCGGCTCGAAGGATCGTCTGAAGCGTCTGAGCGGCGAGCTCAAGGAGCTTGAAAAGAAATCGGCTGACATCACCAGCCGCTGGAAGGCGGAAAAGGAAAAGCTGTCAGATGCGCAAAAGCTCAAGACCGAGCTCGACCAGTTGCGCGCCGAACTCGCCAACGCGCAGCGCAAGGGTGAATACCAGCGCGCCGGCGAACTGGCCTATGGCCGTATCCCGGAACTGGAGAACAGGCTCAAGGACAACGAGGCCACCGATGCCAAGCGCGGCGCCATGGTCGAGGAGACTGTCACCGCCGACCACGTCGCGCAGGTGGTGTCGCGCTGGACCGGCGTGCCGGTCGACCGGATGCTGGAAGGTGAGAAGCAAAAGCTGCTGCGCATGGGCGACGAGCTCGCCAAGCGCGTCATCGGCCAGAAGGAAGCGGTGCAGGCGGTGGCGACCGCGGTGCGGCGCGCACGCGCCGGCTTGCAGGATCCCAACCGGCCGATCGGCTCGTTCATGTTTTTGGGGCCGACCGGCGTCGGCAAGACTGAGTTGACCAAGGCGCTCGCTGAATATTTGTTCGACGACGAGGACGCGCTGATCCGCATCGACATGTCAGAGTATATGGAGAAGCATTCGGTCGCGCGCCTGATCGGCGCGCCGCCGGGCTATGTCGGTCATGACGAAGGCGGGGCGCTGACCGAAGCAGTGCGGCGCAGGCCCTATCAGGTCATCTTGTTCGACGAAATCGAGAAGGCACATCCGGATGTATTCAACGTCCTACTGCAGGTACTCGACGACGGTCGGCTCACGGACGGGCAGGGCCATACCGTGGATTTTCGAAATACCTTGATCGTGATGACCTCAAATCTCGGTGCCGATTTCCTGGTCAACCAGCCGGAAGGCCAGGATACCGATGCGGTACGCGATCAAGTGATGGGCGTGGTGCGCGCGGCATTCCGGCCGGAATTCCTGAACCGCGTCGACGAGATCATCCTGTTCCACCGGCTCAAGAAGTCGGAGATGACTCGCATCGTCGATATCCAGATGACGCGGCTGCAGAAGCTGTTGGACGAGCGCAAGATCACCATCGCGCTTGATGGCAGCGCGCGTGAATGGCTGGCAGAAAAAGGCTGGGACCCGGCTTACGGAGCGCGACCGTTAAAGCGCGCGATCCAGAAGGCGGTGCAGGACCCGTTGGCCGAGATGATTCTGGCCGGCACCATCAAGGACGGCGAGAAGGTCACTGTTTCCACCGGAAAACAAGGGCTGACATTCAACGGCAAATTGACGCAGGCGGCGTAACTTTAAAACGTCATGGCCGGGACAGGCCGGCCATGACGAAACGATAGACAACCGAATTGGAATTTACCTGATCGCCGGTGCGCTTGAGGCGACGCGCGCCGGCTTGCGCGCCATGATGCCATCGAGGCGCTCGCGCTCCTGCTCGAAGTTCGTCAGCATCGGGCCATCCAGCACGCGGCCGCGCGGCAGCTTGATGCGCATCGGATCGACGAAGCGGCCGTTGACCAGGATTTCGTAATGCAAATGCGAGCCGGTCGACAGGCCGGTCGAGCCGACGAAGCCGATC
>Ga0209483_1000538_pt1 | contig 32600 bp, 27 predicted proteins | sample NGEPerA_FD_184508 | JGI IMG/M metagenome (GOLD analysis project Ga0209483, IMG submission 184508) | Arctic peat soil microbial communities from the Barrow Environmental Observatory site, Barrow, Alaska, USA - NGEE PermafrostL2-A... | ecosystem: Environmental > Terrestrial > Soil > Wetlands >... | reverse complement strand
CACGTTCCGGCGGATGCGATCCCTCGTCTGCTTGCGGGCCTTGCGGATCGAACGCCTTCGTACCTTGTTCGCCCTGGCTTCCATGCCAATACTCCTTTGAATCAATCGAACGATAATGCCACCAATGTGTTATACTCGCTGGCAGAAACAAAAAAATGTGACGAAAGATGAGGCGTCTCGCCCGTGCGGAATGTGTGCCAGTAGAACAATTGCATCATTTCCAATCTTAAAGCACCAGGCCCGCGCGGCCCGCGCGGCTCGCCCGTACCACAAATTCAGGCCACACCTCCGGGGCGCGCCCGCGCGAGCGGTCAAGCCGTTCGTGGATGAACCGATCGTCCTCCAATGAACGTGGAGGGAGAGCATGGAGTCGGCAAGAACCGTTATGGCATTGCCGGTGACGCGCCCCAGGTCTGGCCGACGACCCGCACGCGGTCTTCGTGCACAACCTCCCAATACCGCTCGGCAAACCCCTGGTGGTTGTCAATGTCCCAGCCCAACTCGCTCATGAGCGGATTGATGTAGTCGATGCGGACGAGCGTTTCGTTGTAGTCCGGCGAGCGGATTTGGTCGGCTTGCTGGGTGAAGCGGTCGATGAGACGTTTGATCGTATCGGGACATTGGCCCATGTCGGCGAGCGTAACCGCGCGGGGCAGGACGGGCAAACGCGGGAGGATGCTTCTTCCCGGCGAAATTGAAGGCGGCGCCCAAAGCGAAAAACTCAACGGCCAACCGCCGGGCGGCGTCGAGCTTCTTGTAGTATGGTATGATGCGTCGAGACGGAGACGGCACCATGGCGATTTCACTCAATTCAAAAACACAGCAGCTTATCGAAAAGCAAATGAAGGACGGCGGGTATTCGACCCCCGATGAGGTTGTGCGCGTCGCCCTCACGACGTTGGGCCAGCAAGATCCGCTGAGTCAGTTGGGGGACGCAGACGTTGAATCTCTGCATCCCGGATTTCGCGAGAAGATCGCGCAGGGGTTGGCCGAAGCCAACGCCGGTAAGGTGAGCGATGGCGAGGAGTTTTTCGCTGAACTCGAACGCGAAGAGCGTTTACTCCTATCTCATCGTCTACCGTCCCGACCGATATCCCATTGAGTTCATTCGCGTACTTCACGGAGCGCGGGATATTCCGCGTGTCTTGTAAGCTTGGTCTACGAATCCTCCTGTTCCCAGACAACCGCCATATTTCGCCCGAAGGCGAGCGATCCGGCGTCGCGGCGAGGCGTGTCCATTACAATTCCGCCGTTTCAACGATCACGCCTTCATCGGCGCGCAAGACGATCTCGCCACCAGCGAGTGGTTGCGTGGGCTGCCGGTCCAGGAGGGTGGATAGCGCCAATCGTCCGCCGTTGGCGGCGGGGCTGGCGAAGGTGCGGGGGGCGGAAGTGAAGTTGAGGACGATCAGGAGACGGCGGGCGCCGTGGGTTCTGGTATAGGCGATGAGGTTTTCATCGGCTTCGAGGAGGGTGAAGGCGCCGATTGAAAGGGCCGGCTCGTCGCGGCGAAGGTGGATGAGCTTGCGGTAGAGCGTGAGCAGCGACGCGGGATCCTCGCGCTGGACGGCGACGTTGTTGGCGCGAAAATCCTGCGGCATGGGTAGCCAGGGTTTGCCGGTGGTGAAACCGGCCCCCGGGCCCGCGTCCCAATGCATCGGCGTGCGCTGCGGGTCGCGGCCCAGGCCCATGCCGGGCACGTTTTTCTCGAACGGATCCCGCACCGCCTCGGGCGGGATCGGCACATCGTGCATCCCCACTTCGTCTCCGTAATACAGCGTGGGCGTGCCGCGAAGCGTGAGAAGCAACATCGCCGCCACGCGCGCCTGCGCCGCGCCGGCGCGGGTGGCGATGCGCGGATTATCATGATTGCCCAGCACCCAGTTGGGCCAGCCGTAGCTGGGAAGCGCGGCTTCGTATTGCCGGACGGCGGTGGCGATGTTGCGCGCGCTCCAGGGAAGCGTGATGAGCTGGAAATTGAACGGCATATGCACGCCGGCCCCCCCCTCCCCGTAGTAGGCGACCAGCCGCTCGATCGGCAGATACACTTCGCCGACCATCATGCGCCCGCTGTAGCCGTCGAGCACGCGGCGCATCTCGGCGATGATGTCGTGCACCTCGGGCCGGTCGGCGATGTAGGTGGCGAGAAATTCGTGCGTGGGATTTTGCCCGGATTGGTAAGCCGGGTTGCGCGGGTTGTCGCGGAACTGGTCGTCTTTCACGATGTGGTAAATGACATCGACGCGGAATCCATCGACGCCGCGATCGAGCCAGAATTTGAGGACATCGTGCATGGCCTTGCGCACCTGCGGATTGCGCCAATTGAGATCCGGCTGCTCCTTGAGAAAGGCATGAAAATAATACTGCCCGGAGAGCGGATCGAATTGCCACGCGCTGCCGCCGAAGTTGCTGCGCCAGTTGTTGGGCGGCCCTCCGCCGGGCGCGGGATCGCGCCAAATGTACCAGTCGCGCCTGGGATTGTCGCGCGAGGATTTGGACTCGATGAACCAGGGATGTTGGTCGGAGGTGTGGTTCGGCACGAAATCCAGGACCACCTTCATCCCCCGCGCGTGGGCTTCGTTGAGCAGAATGATGAAGTCGGCGAGATTGCCGAACAGCGGATGAATGTCGCAATAATCGGATACATCATATCCGAAGTCCGCCATCGGCGAAGGGTAGATGGGAGAGAGCCAGATGGCATCGACGCCGAGCCATTGGAGGTAATCGAGGCGGCTGATGATGCCGCGCAGATCGCCGACGCCGTCGCCGTCGGCGTCCATGAAGGAGCGCGGATAAATCTGATAAATAATCCCCTTCTGCCACCATTCATGTTTCTCGGCCACGGCACGAACCTCCGGATGATTCATAATAAAGCCAGTCTCTGCATATCCGGGGGAAAAGGAAATGGTCAACGGGCGATGCGGGAAGGGAAATTCGGAATTCGCCACGAATGGGCACGAATAAGAGGGGCACTTTATCCGCCCGCAGGAAGATTCGCGCAGAGTCTTGGAGGCGCAAAGGCTCGGAGTTGGGACTTTAAACTGCCTTAGCGATTTTTCGCCTTTGTGTCTTTGCGCCTTTGCGGAGTCTGCGCAGATCCGTTTGGGGTCGGAGTCATAGGTGGCCCCAAGCCCATTCGTGGCAGTCTTCGATTCCGCATAGCGCGGGCGGCGAGTGCCCGAGACTCAGTTATAGAGATGGCAATTAGTCAAGTTGGGCCCAATTGCTGCCGAAGCAAAAGACGTGAGTATACAAGCCGCACAGGTTGTACAGTCCGCAGATGCCGCACAGCATGTGGCGGCGCAGGCGTCCAATAACGTACTGCCCGACTTTTTGCAGTTACCGGACCATTGGCCGGCTCAGGTCGATTTGCTGGGATGGTGCCAGCAGATGGGGCCGGGGCTGGCGGCGTTGCTCATCCTGCTTGGCGTGATCTATCTGCTATTTGGATACAACATCTTTAAGGCGCTGGTGGTGCTGAATGCCGCCTGCGTGGGGGCGGCGGTGGGGATGGTGATCGGCGATAAGACGGGGGCGGCCGTCATTCCGTTGGCGATCACGGGCGCGTTCATCGCCGCCGTGCTGACCTGGCCGCTGATGCGATGGGCCGTCGCCATCATGGGCGGCGTGTTTGGGATGGTGCTGGGGGCGTGCCTGTGGCGCACCTTCGGCCTTGATCCCGCCTTTGCCTGGGCGGGCGGCGGGATGGGGATGATCTTCTTTGGCCTGCTCTCCTTCATCATCTTCCGCGGCTGCGTGATGACCTATATGAGCCTGCAAGGTGCGGTGATGCTGATCTGCGGCATACTGGGGCTGATCTTCAAGTACAATGACGTGACGCCAAAGGTTTGCAACTGCCTGACGCAAAAATCATTTCTACTGCCGATGCTGATCTTCATCCCGGCGGCGCTGGGCATCATGTTCCAGCAGAACAATGCGACGCCGGCGCCGGCGAAGAAATAAGCCACACCTCCCGTGACTCGACGGAACGATAATGCCGTCAACCTGCTATACTCCCCACCCATGGCCGCTCCCACCGAATCCAACAAAGTCATCTATTCCATGACCGGCGTCTCCAAGCGCTACGACCAGAAGGTCGTGCTCAAAGACATTTATCTCTCTTACTTTTACGGCGCGAAGATCGGCGTGCTGGGCCTCAATGGCTCGGGCAAGAGCTCGCTGCTCAAAATCCTGGCCGGCATCGACAAAAACTTCGAGGGCCAAATCTCCCTGCAGCCCGGATACACCGTCGGCTATCTCGAGCAGGAGCCGCAACTGGATAATGCGAAAACCGTTCGGCAGGTGGTCGAGGAAGGGGCGCAAAAGATCGTGGCGCTGCTCGCGGAATTCGAGCGGATCAATGAGAAATTCGCAAAGCCGATGGATGATGACGCCATGACCAAGCTGCTGGAAAAGCAGGGCGCGGTGCAGGAGCAGCTCGATCATCTGGGGGCGTGGGATCTGGATCAGCAGCTTGAGATGGCGATGGACGCCCTGCGCTGCCCGCCGGGCGATGCGCTGTGCAAGGTGCTGTCCGGCGGAGAGCGTCGGCGCGTCGCGCTGTGCCGATTATTGCTGCAAAAGCCGGATGTGTTGATTCTCGATGAACCGACAAACCACCTTGATGCCGAGTCGGTCGGCTGGCTGGAGCAGCACCTTAAACGCTACGCCGGCACCGTCATCGCCGTCACCCACGACCGCTATTTCCTTGACAACGTGGCCGGCTGGATTCTCGAACTCGATCGCGGCGTCGGCATCCCCTGGAAAGGCAATTATTCCGCCTGGCTCGAACAAAAGAAGGCGCGACTGGCCGTCGAGGAAAAGACCGAATCCGCCCGCCAAAAAGCGCTACAGCACGAACTGGAATGGGTGCGCCAATCCCCAAAGGCCCGGCAGGCCAAGAGCAAGGCACGCGTGCAACGCTACGAAGCCATGCTCGCCGAAGATCAGAAGGAAAAGGAAAAGCAGGTGGAGATTTTCATCCCGCCGGGCCCGCGCCTCGGCCGGCTGGTGATCGAAGCGATCAACGTCTCCAAGGCCTTCGGCGACAACCTTCTGTTCTCAAATCTTTCCTTCTCCCTGCCGCCCGGCGGAATCGTCGGGATCATCGGGCCAAACGGCGCGGGCAAGACCACATTGTTTCGTCTCATCACCGGCCAGGACATGCCCGATGCCGGCTCGTTCAAGGTTGGCGACAGCGTGAAGCTCGCATATGTCGAGCAGAGCCGCGATAGCCTGAACGCGGAGGATAATGTCTGGCACGCCATTTCCGACGGCCTTGAAAACATCAAGCTGGGGCTCACGCAGGTCAACAGCCGATCTTTCGTCACGCGCTTCGGCTTTACCGGCGCCGATCAACAGAAAAAAGTCGGCGCCCTCTCCGGCGGCGAACGCAGCCGCGTGCACCTGGCCCGCATGCTCAAGCAAGGCGCCAACGTCATCCTCCTCGATGAGCCGACCAACGATTTGGACGTGAACACGATGCGGGCGCTGGAAGAGGCGATGGAAAACTTCGCCGGCTGCGCGGTGATCATCAGCCACGACCGCTGGTTTCTCGATCGGATCGCCACGCATATTCTGGCGTTTGAAGGGGAAAGCCAGGTGGTCTGGTTTGACGGCAACTACACCGGCTACGAAGCCGACCGGCACGCGCGATTGGGAATTGCCGCGGACCAGCCACATCGAATCAAGTACCGGAAGCTGACGAAGTAGGCGCCAGCACCACCTGCGGCCGGATCGAGCGAATGCGCCCCGCCAACGCCGATTGTTGCGAGAAGATTTCGCGGTTCACCGAATTGATGGCTCGATCATCGGCCCGGTAGATGTCGCCGGTGAGCGTGCGGGCGATGGCGGATTCCACATATCCGGCCCGCCCGCATTCCTGCCAATCCGCGCGGACGACAACGGAAATCCCCGCCTCCCCGTACGTCAGCAACCCCCATCGCGGCGGCAGATCTTTCCTGGCGATGATGCCCGTCGGCGCCAGCACATAATGCAGATTCGCCATCGGCTGAAGCAGGCACGCCGCGAACTTTCCCAATCCCACCGTCTGCCGCAACTGCCTGGCGTTCCCGCCGCGGCGGCGACTTTTCGATCGCAGATTCCGCTCCCGCTCACCCAAACAAAGCGACATCTGCCCATCCTCGCTGCAATCCCGCAGGAAATCGCTCCGCGACGCCTTGCACTCGATAAAGCACGCCTGCGGCAATTCGCGGCCGATATACAAATAATTGTGATACGCCCGAAAAATCCCCGTCCCCACCGCGTCTACAATCCCCAGCGGCTTAAGCCGAACCTCCGCCGCGATGCACCGATAGCCGGATCGAAACAGCCATCGGCACGCTTCCTTCTTCAACGTCTTATGCAAATCCGTTTCGCCCGGCATGGCACTCCTTTGCCGTGTCCAAAAACCAACAAAAATATTCTCGCGCGCCCCGCATCCCGGCCCATCCCCGGCAGCAATCCGTTATCCGGCGCGCCCTGCCATCATAAACACCGGCATCCCGCGTTCAACTGCCCCCGCCTCCCGACAAAAGATTAGCCACCCCCTTGACACCGCCCGCGTCGGCCCTAAACTATAAGCATAGATCGCGGGGTAGAGCAGCCTGGTAGCTCGTCGGGCTCATAACCCGGAGGTCGGAGGTTCGAATCCTCCCCCCGCTATTGAAGTGTTCACAACAGCCTCGGCCAACGCCGAGGCTGTTGTGTTTTCAAGATTTCGGGCAAGAGCAAATCGCCATTAATTTCCCGATCGGGAATTACAAGATTGATTTCGAACGAATATAAGGTGATATTACCGATCGGTAAAACATGGATATCAGCACGCCTGAACACCTTGGAATTGCGATTCGCGCTCGTCGCAAGCAGTTAAAGCTCACCCAGAGCCACTTGGCAATGACGTGCGGCACGGGATTGCGATTCATTGTCGATCTGGAGAAAGGAAAGCCGACCTGTCACGTCGGCAAAACCCTAACCGTGCTCCAATCGCTGGGCCTCGCCGTCCAAGCTTCGCCTCTAGGCCATGCGGCAGTTGGAGGCAACCCGAAATGAAGCGGCTTGTTGTTTATTTGAACGGCAATCCGGCCGGCACTCTCGATCAAGACAATAGCGGCCTCCTCAGCTTTCAATACGGCTCGGCATGGCTCATAAGCCCCGAGGCCATGCCACTGTCCCGCTCCCTACCGCTGCAAAAGGAACGTTTCAAGGGAAAGCGCGCTCGCCCATTTTTTGCCGGCCTGCTTCCTGACGAGGGGCCACGACAGCAGATCGCGGCAATCGTCGGGGTCAGCGAGCGAAATGACTTTGCGCTATTGGAACGGATCGGTGGTGAGTGTGCCGGAGCCATCACACTTCTGCCGGCAGGTATGCCGCATCCTGGTTCCGGCGAAGGGAGGATGCGGGAACTCAATGAGAAGGAACTCATGGATGTCATCGCTGAACTACCACGCCGACCGTTAATGGCCGGCGAGGCGGGGATACGGCTGTCTTTAGCGGGATCGCAGTCCAAATTGCCGGTTATCCTCCGCGATTCCACGATCGCCTTACCCCTGAATGACACGCCCAGCACGCACATTATTAAGCCCGAGCCCGAGCGATTTCCTGGACTTGTCGCTAACGAAATCCTCTGCATGACACTGGCACGGTCGCTTGGCTTGAATGTGCCTGCTGTTGCCGCCCGACGGGTCGGTAACACCCCCTGCATCGTGGTCCAACGTTATGACCGGGTTGTCAATCGGGATGGCGCAGTCACCCGCATTCACCAGGAAGACTTTTGCCAAGCCCTAGGATTCCCTCCTGAAAAGAAGTATCAGCAGGAGGGCGGTCCATTGATCCGTGACTGCATCAAGATGCTTCGAGATTGGTCCACCATTCCAGCTTTGGATATCCGAGCCTTTCTGGACGGCTTGATCTTCAACGTGTTGATCGGGAATGCCGACGCACATGGCAAGAACTACTCCCTCATCTACCAGCAGGGCCAGAGGCGGCTCGCCCCCCTGTACGACCTGGTCTGCACGCTGGCATGGCCGGAATTGTCGAAAGTTCCCGCCATGAAAATCGGCAAATCCGATTCCATGGAGACAATCACACCGACGCACTGGCAGAAGATGGCAGTGGAATCCGGCTTGAGTTGGCCGCTGCTCCGTGAGCGGATCGCTGATCTTTCGCAACGCACCCTCAATTGCCTGCGCGACGACAGCTTGCGCGGTGCTTCAAACGATACGGCAATAGCGGACCATGTGTCCGGGATCATCGAAGTTCGTGCGATGTCCTTCCTTCAGAACTCGTAACATTTCAGCCGTCTTGCAAGTAGCGGCGTTGCGAACGTGGTTGCGTCGCTTTTTCGTGACACGGGCGTCCCCGCCCGTGGGTGGCTGCTCTGGAGTAAGAAAGATCGCATTTCCCAGTTCTGGGCCGTCGGCACGGGCGGGACGCCCGTGTCACGACAGCTCACGTCATTGCGGACGGCTGAAGTATTACCAAAATTCAAGGTAAATGACCGAGTAATAAAGTTCCGAAATTTCCGCTTGACATATTCCCATATCGGAATATACTATACCCATGGCTCGTGCGGCAACAACCTCCGACGTCTTCAACGCCATCGCCGAACCGCGTCGGCGGGAGATCGTGGATCTGCTTGCCCTGGGGGCCCAGCGCGATGTGACTGAACTGGTACTCAAACTCGGCATCCGCCAGCCGGCCGTTTCCAAGCACCTCAGTGTGCTGCGAAAGGTGGGGTTGGTCGCCGCGCACAAGGACGGGCAACGCCGGCTGTATCGGCTGAACCCGCGGGAGCTCAAACCCGTGCATGACTGGATTCAGAATTTCGAGCGCTTCTGGACCGACCACCTGGCCGGCATCAAGGAAGCCGCCGAACAAACCGCCAAACAACTTGCCGCGCGCGATCGCGCGGCATCCAAGCCCCAACCCTTTTCAAAGGAGCAGAGTCATGGTCGCTGAAGAAATGGAAGCCGCGTTGAAGAGCCTGCACATCGTTAAAGAGGTGCTGATTGCCGCCCCGGCGGATGTGGTGTTCCAAACCGTGCTGGAACCGCATGGCCCGCTGAAGGACATGAACATGAAGCTGGAACCGTGGCCCGGGGGGCGCTGGTTCCGCGACCTGGGCAACAACACCGGCCACCTGTGGGGCCACGTCCAGGTGATCAAGCCGCCAAAACTACTGGAACTGGTCGGCCCGACGATGATGTCCTATCCAGTGGCTTCGCACATTCAGTACCGCCTCACCGAACAGCCCGGCGGCACCCTGCTCAAATTCACCCACCAGGCCTTCGGCCTGATCGAACCGGGTCTCGAGCAGAATGTCAGCAAAGGCTGGGGAGAGATGCTGGATCACATTCGCGCGGCCGCGGAGAAAAAACGCGGGTAGAAGTGATTTTCGAGCTGTTTATTGCCGCAACGCCGGGTTCGCGGGGGCTGCGACTTTTGATTGGAAGCTTTTTGCGATGTAAGTGCTGACTCGAATATACTTCTTCGAAGATATCCTGCGAAATCTTGTCGAGACTGCAAGAATATTTGTAAGATCGACACAGAAGTCTGCCACGAATGAACACGAATAGGCACGAATAATTTCTCTTCATTCGTGTGCATTCGTGTCCATTCGTGGTTTCCCTCTTTCTTTGGGTTGCGGGCTCGCCCGCCCTGAGTGCCTTCGTGACTTCGTGGGGAATAATCCGGGTTATTTCGGATTTCGCGCTTCGTATTTCGGATTTCGTTGGGGCGCGGAGCCTGCGCCAGCTTTATCGTCTGCCTCACGGCATAGCTTGCGTCGTCGGCTTCCTGGGCTTGTGCGGGCGCGTGGTGGGCCGGGTCCGTGGGCGCTGGGTTCCCTGCAGTTGCCCGCGCAACTGCTCGGCCCGGCGCACGAGCAATTCGGGCTCATCCTGTTCCTGCGTCGGCCGGCGTAGCGTAAAGTGCAAATCGTGGTGATCCACCAGCGGAAACATCTGGCTCACAAAATCCATCGGCATCCACTGCCACCACGGCGCGATCACCGGGGCCGAGCCTTTGATCGACTGATACCCCTCCTTGCGGACCTCCACTTCATACACGCCATACCATGTAAAATCGCGCGTCACCGGCGTGCGGCCGATCTCCTGATCGTTCAGATACACCAGCGCGCCGGGGGGATTGCTGCGGATCGTCAAGGTGCGCTGCACGCAGCCGGCGCTGCAGAGCAATATTGCCAAACCCACGATGGACGCGCCCGCGAACTTTGCTGCCATGGCCACTCCAAAAGGACGGCGGCAGTATAGAATGGAACCCCGCCCCGGCAAGCCGGCGGGCGGCATCGCACTATGGCGTTCTTTAAACTCCTGCTGATCCTCGTCACCCTCGCCGCCCTGGATGTCGGGTGGTGGCGCGCCGCCGACCGGCGGTTGCACCGCAGGGGCGCGCCGCGGTGGTGCCGGGCATTCCTGGCAATATTCATGTGCGTTTTGCTCGTCTATCTGGCGCTGTCGCTGGCGTGGCCGGACGTTGTGCGCGGCTCGCGCGGGCCGGCGCCGATGATCGTTCATGCCGTCGCGTATCTTTGGCATTTCATGGTGCTGCCGGTCCTGATCGTCGGGATGATCGGCGGCGCTCTGCTTCGCGCCATCGGACGGATTCGCCACCGAGCGCGCCGCGCCGCTGCATCCCGAATCTCCTCGCCCTCCCGGCCGTCATCCTCGGCTGTCGCCGGCCGCGCTTTTTCGCGGCGTCAACTGCTCGCGTCCGCCGCGGTGGCGGCGGCGCCGCTGGCTGCCGTCGCCATGGGCGGCGGCACGCTGGCGCAGATGCAGGCGCGAAGGCTTCGCCGGTTCAACCTGCAAATCCCCGATTTGCCGACCGCGCTGGAGGGAATGACGATCACCCACGTCAGCGACACGCACATCGGCAAGTTCCTGCACGCCAGCCGTCTGCCCGAGATTGCTGATGCGGTGAACGCGCTGGGCGCGGATTTCATCGTCTTCACCGGCGACCTGATCGATGCGGCCCTCGACGACCTGCCCGCCGGGATCGACTTCCTTCGCCGGCTCAAGCCGCGCTGCGGGATGGCCATCTGCGAGGGCAACCACGACCTGTTCCAAAATCGCGGCGAATTTGAATGGCGCATCCGCGATTCGGGCCTGCCGGCGCTAATTGGCGAGCAGCGCACGCTTCTCTACAGTCCGCCTTACCCGCGCAAGGGGCAGACCTATCCCGTGCAGTTCCTGGGCCTGCAATGGAATCCGTTCGACGATTGGATGAACGAATCGTTCGGCTATCTGCATCCGCTGGTGCGGCCCGATGCGTTTCCGATATTGCTCGCGCATCATCCGCACGCCTTCGATCCCGCCGCCCGCTCCGGCATTCCGCTGACATTATCCGGCCACACCCACGGCGGGCAGATCATGCTCACGCCAAACTTCGGCGCCGGCTCGCTCCGCTTCCGCTACATTTCGGGCCTCTACCAAAAGCCCGGCTCCCAACTCATCGTCAACAACGGCATCGGCAATTGGTTCCCGCTGCGAATCAACGCGCCGGCGGAACTTGGGCATGTCACGCTACGGCGGGGGAGACCGGATGCTGCTCACCTCCCGGAAGTTTGATTATGTGTTGCAACCCGTTCATCCCCCGCTGCCCCTCTTGGCGGCTTGGACCGATCCGACAATCTTTTGTGCCGCCTTTTCAAATTCCGCCCGATCTGGAGCGTTTTCTGAAACAATCGTGAAATTGATGAGGATCAGGCGGCCTTTCGGCAATTCGATCAGGGCCCACATGACATACCCATTGGCAAGGGCGTCGGGCGCTTCGGGCGGTATGCGAACCGGCTGCGTGATCGCGCGCGGGGTGGCGCCCTTCAGGCCGTGCCAGACAAATGCCTCGGCGAGCTTGTACTTTTCCTGGGTATTCGTGGCGAGCTTATTCTCAAGGGCATCAAGTTTAACGCCGGCGGGAACAGCCGCCTGCTGCACATAGGCCAGAAAATCCGGGGCGTTGCGCGCCAGATTATAAAATCCCAGGTCCAGCACGCGGTTGGGCGTTTTCGTTGGATAGGTATGCATGAGGGCGGGAAAGTTTATCGAAACCCCGTTGTTGAAAACGATCATCGGCTTGTCGCGAAACTCAAGGTGCTTGACCGGCGTCTCAATGGGCGTCCATTTCCAACTCTTGCGAATCGATTCAATGGCATCGTGGCAGGAATGGCCCGGCGTCACGCCTCCCATGATCATGTAGACGTACCCCTCGCGCATTGCGATGATCCCCTCGACGGGCTGCAGCCCGCTCTTCGCCGGCGTCGGGGATTCAACGCGCCATGCCGGCTTGCCGTCGAGCGTTAGAGGCGAGTCAGCCACCTTGCCGCCCCAGTCGCCGGCCATCGCTTTGGCGGTCGCCTGGGCATCATCCACCGTCGGCTTTGCCGCCTCGACCTGAATCATGGCGTGGATGTCGCGGGGGCGCGAGTCGGAACTGACCCATCCGGCGACCATTTTGTGCTTGTCGCGCGTCATTTCCTGCCAGCCGGCGGGCGGAGTGAACGCGACGCCGACCGTGGGAAACTGCCTGAGCGCCGCAACCCTGGGTTGTGGATCGGCAGCGAAAACCGCGATCGGCGCAAACAGCAGTGACACGAACCAGCATGCGGTCTTTGAAAGCATTGCATCTCTCCAGCAATTTGCATTCGACGGTTCGACTATAGCAATGCCGCGCCGCCGCGCCCACATTTGACTCAACGCCAGTGAACCCGGACGATTCGCCGTTCATGGCTCGACACGCTATTGCGCTCCTGTTCTCCGCGGCCATATTCCTGGCGACGACCCAATGCGCCGTCGCGGCCCCGCCGGACGCGCCCGCTGCCGCCCCATCGGTTTCAGATCGGCAATCGCAAATCCGCGTTTACGTCCTCACCTTCGGCCCCGGCGATGATGCCTGGGAGAAGTTCGGGCATAACGCCATTCGCGTTGTCGATGACACGGTTTCGGGCCCCTGGCATGATGTGGCGTTCAACTGGGGAACGTTTGAATTTGACGACAGTTTCTATTGGAATTTCCTCCAGGGGCGGCTGAACTATTCGCTGGATGCCGAGCTTGGGCAGCAAACGATCGACGCATACGCCAAGGCCGACCGCACGGTCCGCCAGCAGGAATTGAACCTAAGCCTCGAGCAGAAACGGCTGCTGCTGCACAAGCTCTCAGAAAACTACAAGCCCGAGAATCGCCATTACCGTTACGATTATTATCGCGACAACTGCTCCTCGCGCATTCGCGACATCATCGACGAAGTGAGCGGGGGCAGCCTTGGCGCGGTCAGCAAAGGCATCCCGAGCGGCACAACCTATCGCTGGCACACGCGCCGGCTGGATCAGGGGACGCCCTGGCTATACGTGGCGTTGCAAGCCGTGCTGGGCCAGCCGGTGGATCGGCCGATCGATGAATGGAATGAGATGTTCCTCCCCGAGAAACTGTACGACCGGCTCGCCGAGGCCAAAACGTATCTGAACGGCGCCCGGATGCCGCTGGTGAAGAGCGACCAAACCCTCTACGCCAGCCATCGCGCTGCCGAGCCCGCCCGGCCCGCCACCACCTGGCCCTGGTTTCTGGCGGCCGGCGTCGCGCTGGCCGGCGCCTTCGCCACGACCGGCCACTTCGCCCGCCGGCACTGGGCGGCGCGATGGGGCCTGGTCGCCCTCTCAACCCCCTGGCTTCTATTGATGGCCCTGGGCGGGATCATCTGCGGGTGGGCATGGTTCTGCACGGATCACGTCGTCGCCCGCCACAATGAAAACCTGATGCATGTGAGCATCCTTGCCCTGCCGTTGCTCCTGGGCATGCCGATGCTGGCCTTCGGCCGCCGCCGGTGGGCCAACTTCTTCCGCAACTGCGCGGCATTGATGGTCGCAATATCCGCGTTGGGCCTGCTGCTCAAGGCGCTGCCCTGGTTTTACCAGGTGAACTTCGACATCATCGCATTGTGCCTGCCGGCCAACGCCGCGCTAGCGTTGGTGGCGTGGAAACTGGCGGAAAAGCCGGCGCCGGAAATTCCCGTGAAAAACAAGGCGCGAACTCAGTAAACGCTCGGGTGTAACTTGTGTTTGTGGCGACTTGGTGGGGCAGACATTCCTGTCTGCCCGTTAGTGGCAGGGACATTCGTGTCCCTTCCTTATTTCTTCGGGTCCGCGAGTGCGGGGTGAGTACACCCCGCACTCGCGGACCCGAGGCAGACAAGAATGACGCCCCACCGGCGGGACCGCCACAATCAGGCGCTACACCCTAAATGCTCCTGTTCGCGACGTCTGCTTCCATTGGGCGGCCCGATCGGATAGGGTTGCACTCGATAACAAATCTTCAACCGCGCCGCGGAAGGCGGCCGGGTCCGATGCAACGGTCGGCTGGGAACTGGGTCAGGTCCGAAAGGAAGCAGCCATAACCAGTACCGGTCGTGTGCCGTCGTGTTCCCGGCCGCTCTCCGCGGCGAGTCGTTTTTAGCCTGCAAAAACTGATCACTCGCGCAAGTTTTCCCAGACTCCCGGTTGCCGTGCGCCACGCGGCACATTGGCCGGCGGCCGCTCTTGCCTGCCGATGCGCGGCGCGGTACAGGCTTGAAGGGGTTGGAAAACGCGCACCGGGCACAGGGCAACGCATGTCAAAGCTCAAGCAGGTTCTCAAGAACAACGGCATCAACCCGCGCGGGCTCGATCTGTTGTTGGGCAGCGGCAGGGAAGCGATCCACGGCCTGGTCGCCGACGGGGCATCCGCGATTGAACTATCGCGCCGGTTGCGGCTGGCGGCGGGGGAAATCGGGTACTGGCCGCTCATCATGGGCAGCGATGATGATCTGGATCGACATGGCGGATCGCTGCTTTCCTCACTGGAATGCGAGCGGGGAAGTTCGCGCGATCTCATTTCCCTGGCGGCGAGGATCGACGTGCCGAGATGGCTTGCCGAGCGTGCGCCCGATCGCGGCGATTTGCCTGCCGCCGGTCATTGGCCGGCCGGCGAGCATGCCCATCATCACTTCACGCTTCCCACGGATATCGTCACTGGCAAGCCGTTGCAGCGCGTTCACATCGGGCTTGTGCCGACGGTGATTGAATGGCAGGTGCCGGCGTTCCTGCATTTTGGCGGATGGAACGACTGCCCCGCCCCCGAATACCACGTTGCCATGCTCAAATACTGGCGGCACGAATATGGCGCGGAGGTCGTCGGGATGAGCGCCGACACGCTGGAACTGGCCGTCTCGCGCCCCCCGCGCGATCGCGCCGCCGCGTTGCTGGGGGGCAGTGCGTGGTTCTTTTGGTGGGATTGATCACCGCATCAAGTCTGGACAGGCGCTGGCGACGCGATTCCAATATTGCCTTGGGATTCTAACTGGCCCGCCCTTTCATTCGTGCCCCTCATTCGGGTATCTTTTGTTTTGTCCTCGCGGATGTTTTGTCCTTTTTTGGGAAGCAAAGGAGCGCGATATGGGATTCTTCCACAATCAGTTGATCGACATCATCGAGTGGCTCGACGAGACGCGCGACACGATGGCCTGGCGATTTCCACGCGGCGACAACGAAATCAAGAACGGGGCGAAGCTGGTCGTGCGCGAGTCGCAGGCGGCGGCGTTCGTGGCCGGCGGCAGGCTCGGCGACGTATTTAACCCCGGCACCTACACGCTCTCCACCCCCAACATGCCGATCCTCTCGGACATCATGGGCTGGAAGTACGGCTTCCAAAGCCCGTTCAAGTCCGAGGTCTATTTCATCTCCACGCGCACCTTCACCGACCGCAAGTGGGGCACGAAAAATCCCATCATGCTGCGCGACAGCGACTTTGGCATCGTGCGGCTGCGCGCGTTCGGCACGTTCGCGGTGAAGATCTCCGACTCCGCGAACTTCCTCCGGCAGATCGCGGGCACCAACAGCCAGTTCTCGCTGGAGGAACTTGACAGCCAGTTGCGCGACATGGTGACGGCACGCTTCTCCGACGCCCTTGGAGCCAGCAAAATCCCGGCGCTGGATTTGGCGGGGAACTACGAGCAGCTCGGCCGCTACATGCTGCCCAAGATCGAGGCGGATTTCGCGCCGTTCGGCATCCAAATCGCGAATTTCTACGTCGAGAATATCTCGCTGCCGCCCGAGGTGGAGGCGGCGATTGACAAGCGATCGAGCATGGGCGCGATCGGCAACCTACAGGCGTACACGCAATACCAGACCGCCAACGCGATTCCCGAGGCCGCCGCCAACCCGGGAGGCCTTGCCGCCGCGGGCGCGGGGTTGGGGATCGGCATGGCGATGGGCAGCGCGGTCTCACAGGGCATGCAGGGCCAACAGACGGTCGGGCCGGCCGGGCCGCCGGCATTGCCGAAGAAGACCAGTTATTTCGCGGCGGTGAATGGCCAGCAGGCCGGGCCGTTTGATGCCGGCGCGTTGCATGACAAGGTGGTGAGCGGCACCATCACGCGAGAAACGCTGGTTTGGACGAATGGCATGCCGCAGTGGACCGCCGCCGCCAGCGTGGCGGAGTTGGCGTCGCTCTTCCAGGACGCCCCGCCTCCCCTGCCGCCGGGGGGATTGCCCAAGGCCTGATGAGGAACGAATTGAACCACCCAGTTATTAAACCAACTTCTCCGCGATCTGCACCGCATTGGTCGCCGCCCCTTTGCGAATCTGGTCGCCGCTGACGAATAGCTCAATCCCCCGCCCATCGTCGCGGCTGATGTCCTGGCGGATGCGGCCCACGAGCACCAGATCCTGCCCGCTGGCTTCCAGCGGCATGGGGAAATGATTCCCCGATACATCGTCCACGATTTTGACGCCGGGGGCCTTGGCGAGAATCTCCCGCACTTGTTGCGGGGTCATGGGCCGCTCGAATTCGAGGTTGATCGATTCGCTGTGGGCGCGCGGGATCGGCACGCGAATGCAGGTGGCCGTTATCATGATCTTCGGATCCGCGAAGATCTTGCGCGTCTCGCTTGCCATCTTGTTTTCTTCTTCGTTGTAGCCGTTCTGTCCGATGTTCGTGTTGTGGCTGAACAGGTTGTTGGCGATCTGATGGGGGAATTTTTCCTTCACGATCGGCTGTCCGCTGCCGTAAGCCTTGAGCTGCGCGTCCAGTTCGTACAACCCCCACGCCCCCGCCCCGCTGACGGCCTGGTAGGTGCTGACGATAATTCGCTTCACCCGGTTGACTTTGTGCAGCGGCCAGACCGGCACGTTCATGATGATCGTCGAGCAATTGGGGTTGGCGATGATGCCGACGTGCTTGTGGATTTGCTCGGGATTGACTTCGGGGATGACCAGGGGGATGCCGTCTTTCATGCGGAAGGCGGATGTATTATCCACGACCACCGCCCCCGCCGCGACGGCAGCCGGGGCGAACTCCTTGCTGATCGATCCGCCGGCGGAGAAGAAGGCGATCTGCACGTCCTTGAAGCTGTCCTTGGTCAATTCCTCAATGATGTACGGCTTGCCGAGGAACTCAACTGTTTTGCCGGCGCTGCGCGCCGAGGCCAAGAGGCGCAGGCTCTTGATGGGGAACTTTCGTTCCGCCAGCACGGTCAGAAATTCCTGCCCGACCGCGCCGGTGGCGCCGGCGATTGCTACGTTCACGGACATGAGTAAACCTCAACCAATCTAAACTGATTCAGTGCGGGCGAGCCCGCAACCGAAAGCGAGGCGGGAGCCACGAATGCACACAAATAAGAATTAGTGAGTCGTGCCTCACGGCAGAAAGTTACGCACTGGAACTGCGAGAACTTGGCCTTTTGGCAAAACGAATTGAACCTTATTATTTGGCCGGAGCGTCTCCACTCGGGCGTATCGGCCTTTGCCGACTTGCGGATCGGTGTACACCTCAACAACGCGGTCCGGCAGGTTGATGATGATGTATTGCGCGATTCCCGAATTGGCGTAGGCGACTAACTTATCGTTACGATCATCGGCCAGGGAGCTATCGGAAACTTCGATGACGCACGTCGCGTCCGCCGCCTCGGGCGTCCGTTTCTTGTAGTCATCCATGCTCCCCTTGAGAATCGCGCCATCCGGTTCGGGTTCGTCGTAATTCGACATGACCACGGGGCCTTGCGTCTGCATATGGCAGCCGAATCGATCCAGCTTGCGCCCGATTCTTGTCAGGTTGTTCACTCCCCACAGATGCTCATGCCCAACGGTCATGGGATCCTCTCCTCGCGCGCTCCGGTTCTTGTGAACAAGAAACCCGTTAATCAATTCATAAGGCTCGCCTGAGACGAGGATGCCGGCATCGATCATGCGATGGTATTCATCGACGGAAAGCCGCCGCATGGGCTTATGGCTGACCGCTGGAAGAGGTATCGAAAGTGACGACATAAAAAGGCTCCTGCGATAGGGTGCGTGACAGTATACCGCCGCCTTCCCCAAAATTAAGCATGTGTGCCTGCCCACGGCCCAACCGGCGGCAGCACCGGGAAGCCCGACGGCTGTGGGCCCAGGAAATGCGTGATCATGTTTCGCAAAGCGGTCAGTTCGTCAGGCGAAGCGATCGCCCGCTTTGGGATCATGTAAAACTGGGCCGAGGAGAAATAGAGCATGAACAGGTTTGGCGTCTCGCGGAAACCCAAAAAATAGGGCCATTGAAACTCCGCGCGCGAAAAGGCCCCAGCCACCACCGTTTGACCCGTCAGTTCCATTTCAACGGGACGATGCAGCGCCTCTTGCAGTTCCCACGTCTGGATCGCCCCCTTGCGCGCGGTAATCCGCAAAACGATACTGCCGTAAATGTTATAAACGCTCCAGAAGATAAGAGGCACCACCCACGCACCCTGGCTGCTGACTCTGATGTGAAGGTCATGCGTCTTTGAATCGTATTCATAGTTGTATATGCAATACATGAAAACATAAAAGAACGTGATGAAGCAGAAGAGAAAGATGCTCGGCGCCGATCCAGGGACTTTGCGCGGTTTGACATTCGCCGGCTGTCCTTCCCAGGGCCGTGCCTGCGCCGCAGTTGTTTGCCGGCCGTAAGCGAAGGCCGCCGCGCCCAGGATCATGATCCAGGGAAAGGCGGGCAAAAGCACCTCGTTCATCAATGGATCGGGCGCGGCGGATGCCGCCGGCCCCCAACGCTGCTTGCCAGCGCCATACACCACGCAGGCAATTGCGACGCTCAAGAGAACGATGAAGACGGCGGGCCGATGCCGGCGGCGCGGGACGACCTGATGGAAGCGATGGGCCTCGGCCAGATCGTCGCTCGTGTATTCAAAATTGATTCGCATCCCCGAAATCTCCGTGAAGTCCCACAGTATAAGGCGCAAAGCCGAGGCCCGCCTTTCGGCGGGCCTCGGTGATTTCATCCAACATTACTTGCAGGTGCGCCTTTAGACGGTCAGCGTGCCCGCAGTGACCACGGTGTCATTCGCCGGATCGGCATCGCCCGGGAACGAGGTGGTGACGATCAGCTTATAACTGCCGGCGGCGGGCAGGGTGGTCGGCTTGAAGTGAAGCGTCACCTTGCGGGTGACTCCCGGCGGAATGCCCAGGTGCACATGTTGCACGGCGACGAGCACCGCAGTGGAGTCGATCACGCCCGAAGCCGACGCATATACGTTGACGGTGGCCAGGCCGGTAGCCGTCACGTTCCCGATATTCTGAAGAATGATCGGAAGCGCATACACTTTATTGGCTGCCAGCGTCGGCTTGGTCGTGGCGGCCGAGACGGACTTGATGTCCACGAAGGCGGCGGCGGTGACGACGGTGGTCGTGGTCGCGCCGTAGTTGCTGTCGGCGTTCCCGTTGAGCGTTGCCGCCGCGACCAGATAATAGTTGCCGGCGGCCAGCGGATATTTGAAGGGCTTGATACCCAGGATAAAGCCTTTGCCGTTCTTGAGGTTCTTGACCTTGCGGAAGGTCGCGGGCGCCAGGGCCACCGCGCTGGAATCGAGGATGGGCGTGGAGGAGGCGTAGAGGGTGACGCCGACCGTGCCGGTCAGGAGTTTGCCGCTGGTGTTGGTGAGGGCGACGCGGATGGGTCCCTTCTGCCTGGCGCCGCCGATGATGGCACTGGCGGGGAGCTTGCCGAGCGGCCCGCTGACGGTGAAGTCGCCGGTGACCGGTATGGTTCCGCCGCCGCCGCCGCCGGTGGGCGGGGGCTGGGTGGCGCTGACGTTCAGTGCGAATTGTCCGATCGCGCCGGCCGGCACGAAGTTGCCATTGGCATCCGACACCGTGCTGGCGTTGATGGTGACGGTGTAGGTGCCGTTATTTGTCGTGGACAGATTCGATGGGAAGGTGATCTGATAAGTCGCGGCCACGGAGGCGCCGCTAACGAGGCCCTGGCTGACCAGCGTGGCGACCTGCTGGGCGCCGCCGGGGAAGGTCACCACCAGGTTGCTGGGATTGTTGGTGACGGTGGCGGCATCCACCTGCTGGTTGTCGGCATAGGTGACGGTGAATTGATACAGATTTGATTGCGTGCTTCCAGGAACCTGGCTGGCATTGACGGCGGCGGTTGGTGGCGTGGTGTCCTGGTTGGTGACGTTAATCAGGCTGCTGACCTGCGATGGGTCGGAGACGACAATGTCAGTGAGCCCGTCGGCATTGAGGTCGCCGACGGCGATGGCTGTGCGGGTCGTGGAGCCGGTCCTGATCGGCTGGATGTTCTGGAAGGTGCCGTTGCCCTGCCCGAGCAGCGCGCTGACATCGCCCGATCCGCCGGGGCTGAGCAGCACGAACAGATCGTTCTTGTTGCTGCCGGGCCGGAAGGTGGCGACGCGAACCTTCAGCGGGCCGCCGCCGGTTGCCGAGCCGGCCACCGCGGTATCCACCTTGGCCGCGAAAGTCCCATCCCCCCTGCCGGCCAGGAAGCTGACGGTTCCGGCAGTGCTGTTGGCGGTAACAATGTCCTGCTTGCCATCGCCGTTAAAGTCGCCGATCGCCAACGAGGTGGGCGAAGCGCCTGTTTGATAATCGACCGGCGCCTGGAAGGTGCCGTTGCCGTTGCCCAGCAAAATGGTGACGGTGTGATCGGTCTGGCTGAGGACGGCAATGTCTTCATGGCCATTGCCGAAATCCCCGACCGCCACGGCGGCCAGCCCGCCATGGCTGATGGTGAACGGCGTTTCCGCCGAGAGGTGGCCCGAGCCATCCGTAAAGACGATCGCGATGTTCTGGGTGTCTGCCGGGTTGTTGCTGACGGTGACGATGTCCTGGGGGCCGCCGTCCACGAACGCGCCGACGCCAATGGCCTGATTGGTCTTGAGCGCGGGGATGTTGTTGGCGCCGGCGAATGTGCCGTTGCCGTTGTTGAGCAGGATGCTCACATCGCCGGCGGTGCCGACGATGATGTCGGGCTTGGCGTCGCCGTTCATGTCCGCCGTGAGAAGCGGCAGCGGAGCGCCGGTGACGGGATAATTGACGCCGGGCGTTTGGAACGATCCATCTCCATTGCCCAACAGCACGCCAACCGTGCTATTGGAATTGGCGACGATCAGGTCGGCCTTTCCATCCGCATTGAGGTCGGTGAGCCAATCGAAGCTGGGGCTGATGCCCGCGGAAGCGGCGGAGGTATTTTTCTGCTGGCCGAATACCGTACTTGTTGCCGACAGATACGCCCTTCCCTCCAGGCGCTCAACCGCGCAGGATGCGGAACGAGCGAGAACCGACTTCTTGTTTTTACGATTGTCTTTACGATTGGAGCGAGCGTTCACGTTTTTCTCCTTCGCCCGGCTGTCCGCCGGGACTTGTACACATGGACCGACGATTGATGTGTCTGAACCATTCAGACGTTGCCGGCCGATGCAACCGGGCTTGCCGAAACATTATGATCGGCATCAACCCCCTGAGCAACACAAGCCAAAACCGGCCATGCGGTGGAAGACCGTGGATCGGCCTCACCGGTGCGGGTCCGATAACCTTGTAGTCGCGCCAATGACATTGTGTCGGGAAGATTGCAAAATCTTCCCCGGCGCGGCGGAATTTTAGCGATCTGCTTACTATCCAATGGCGAGGCGCAGCCGCGCGGCGACAGGTTTGCCGGCATGATCATGGGTCAAAGCGGCTGCGTCAAGATCATCGCCTTCGCGTGGCTGGATGGCGCGATCCTCGATCAGCCCCTTCCTGCAGCGTGGGCATTCGTGGCCGATCAGATCGGCAGCCGGGCTTATTTCGCGGCACGCGCAGGCGGGACATTGCAGTGGATCGCGCTCCAAATCCAGCGGGAACTGCGCGAAACACGCGAGGCAAACGCATTGGGTTTGATACCCCGTGCGGTCCGCGGCCTCGGCTTGCTCATAGGTCAGCCCGGCGACACGCCGAATCGTTTCATGCTCCAGCGGATGCGGGCATGCGATGCGCTCACCCGCCGCGTCCGTCACATATAAAAACGCACCCCAACCCGATGGCAATTCTAATCCACAGGCCGCGCAGATATAGCGACTGAACAACATATATAACCCTCTCCACATGCGTGGGGCGCAACCGAACTCAGACGTGTGCCGCCAGTATACCCGAACGCACCCCTGTATGGCAATGGGAGGGGGAAACACGCCCGGCGGGGATAAAATCTTTTTCCCAATGGACTACTTTGCATATACCGACGTTGTTGATGGAAGGGATCAGTCAATGGGCGGAAGTGACCGGTGTACCGCACAAGTACGCCGCCTTATAGTTTATGGCCGTACTATCGGAATCGCATACTGCACCCGGAGTGGACATCTATGACAACTAAGCCGGGCGAGCCATTCTCCCAGGCGCCACAAACCGTACCCGCGCCGAAGGTTTCGCCCATGGCGATGGCCGAGGAGGCAGCCCGCGCGGGGGACGCACTGCATTCGAGGGGTCGATTTGCCGAGGCGCGGGCCCGCTTTGCCGCCGCAATTGAGTTGGTTCCACAACGGGCTGATTACCATCTCCGGTTCGCGGTGGCAGCTTGGGCTCAGGGAGATCGGCCGGCGGTTGAGCCACACCTTCGCGAAGCCGTCCGCCTTGCCCCGCAGTGGGCAACGGCACACGAGGCATTGAGCCAACTTCTGCTGGAAGATGGGCGGGTCGATGCCGCGATTCAGTCCATCGAACAGGCGGCGAGTCTCGCGCCCAACGACTTTTCCATCATGACTTCGCGGGCCTTCGTCCTGGAGCAGTCGGGCCGCCATCAGTTGGCGTGGGAGATTGTCCTGCGCGCGATTACCGCGGGCCAGGAAAATGTTCGACTCGCCATGCTCTATGCCCGCATGTCGGCCAACTACGGACATGACCGCCAGGCACTGGCCGTGGTGCGGCGGGTGCTTGCGGCGCGCAGGGGGACGCCGCGCGACGCCGCCTCGCTGCATTCATGCGCGTCGGCCCTGCTCGATCGACAGGGCCTCTACGATGAAGCGTTCGCCCATGCCCGGCAAGCAAATGATTTGCGCGGCGTTTCCATTGATCTGCGATCCCACGAGCAATTCGCGGATCGGCAGATTCAATATTTCACGCGCCGGAAAATTCGCGGCCTGCCCAAATCCATGCTCGACAGCAGCCGCATTGTGTTGGTCGTCGGGATGCCCCGGTCGGGAACCTCGCTGATCGAGCAAGTCCTCGCGTCCCACCCGGCAGTCCATGGCGCCGGCGAGCTGTTTCACCTGAACCACCTGGCCAACAGGGCTGCGATTTTCCTCTCGACCCTCACGCCTCCCGGCACCCAGGATTTTCCCGCTTCGCTCGAACGATTGACGCTCAACAAAGCCGACGAGCTGGCCGCTTCATATCTGCAGCCGGTGCTGGCGTTGAATCCATCGGCGGCACGAATTGTTGACAAGATGCCCCTGAACCTTCATGTGCTGGGGCTGGCCGCCCTTTTGTTGCCGCAGGCGCGGGTGATCTTTTGCCGGCGCGATCCGATGGACACCTGCCTGTCCTGCTATCTCACCGAATTCGCGTTCGGCCATGAATACAGCTACGACCTGGCGAACACGGGCCGATATCATCAACTGTGCGATCGCTTGATCGCCCATTGGCAGGCAAACCTGGATTTGCCGATGCTGGACGTGCGATACGAGGACATGGTTGCCGACAGCGAAACGCAATCCCGCCGACTCATTGAGTTCATCGGCCTTCCCTGGGACGACCGCTGCCTGCGCTTCCACGAAACTGCCCGCCCCGTCGCCACCGCCAGCGCCCAGCAGGTGCGCCGGCCCATCTATTCCTCCTCCGTCGGCCGATGGAAAAACTATGAAAAACATCTGGCGCCGCTGCGCGAGGCGCTGGGTCAACCGGCCACGTCCCCAATTCACGAGTCACCAGTGATCCGATAGTCAATTTCGTAACCTCGTAGGGTTCGCTTCAGCGAACGCGGTTCCGATGGCACTGCCCATTCCAATCCGTATCAGCTAAATGGAACGCCACGGCACCCAACGACACACTTCTTGATTCACAGGTGGGTCAACCAGACCTGGCAACTGCCGGAGCCTTCCGGCTCGCCAACTGCTTTCGAGCGGCGGCCAGAAGCTCTTCGTCCTCAACATCCCAAATCGCTTCGCTCGATGGGCCCTTCGCCATGTAGGAAAGATTGGCGATCAACTGCCCCAGGCGTACGTCTGGGAAGCAATCACTGAGTTCTTCCATCGCAAGCAAAATTTCGCGGCGGCCATCGGAGTTCATGGCAATTTTTCTCCTACAGTGGGCAGGTGGCCGCAGGGTTTCGCCAAGGTTCCCACCACCTCGACCAAAACCCTGTCGCCTGGGGTCAATTTCGCACTTCGAGTCGCGCGGGTTACTCCATCGAAAATCATAAGCGCATCATCCGACCCTCGATAGATGAGCAGGGCCGGCATACCGAACTTCGCATTGCCGTAGAACGCTATCACTGTCTCGCGCCCTTAACCATTCCCCTTCCGCGCGGTATGAAAGGGGACGTGCAAACCTTCCAACATGAGGAGACCGGACATGGGACGAGCAATCAATCGGCGTGATTTTGTCAAAGGCTCGGCGATGGCGGGCCTGGGATTCTGGGTGGCCGGACGCGGGGCGTGGGCGCGCGGAGAGGCGCCGGATGTCGTCTCATCGGCCAACGAAAAACTCAACGTCGCCTTCTGCGGCACCGCCAATCGTGCGGGAAATGATTTGAGCGACACGTTTGGCACGGGACTGGTCAACGTCGTCGCGCTTAGCGACATCGACGACAACTACCTGGGAAAGGCCGGCGAGCAATTCCCAAAGGCCAAACGGTTCAACGATTGGCGGAAGATGCTCGAGCAGAAGGACATCGACGCCGTCGTGGTGGGCACGCCCGATCACACGCACGCCGTCGCCACCGCCGCCGCGCTACGGCTGGGCAAGCATGTCTATTGCGAAAAGCCGCTCACGCACACCATCCACGAAGCGCGCACGATTACGGAGCTGGCGGCCAAATACAAGCGCGTCACGCAGATGGGCACGCAGATTCACGCCGGCAACAACTATCGGCGGACGGTCGAATTGGTGAAGGCCAACGCCATCGGGCCGATCCGCGAAGTGCATGTCTGGTGCTCGACGCAATGGTCGGCGGCTCATGCGCCGACGGTCGCGCAGCCCGTCCCTCCCAATCTTCATTACGATCTATGGGTCGGCCCGGCCCCGTTCCATCCCTATAACAGCGCGTACCTGCCGGCCTCCTGGCGGCGCTATTGGGCGTACGGCGACGGGACGTTGGGCGACATGGCGTGCCATTACACCGACCTGCCGTTCTGGGCCTTGGACCTGCGCCATCCCGTGCGCATATCAGCCGAAGGTCCGCCCGTAAGCCAAACCGGCTGCCCGCAGTGGATGATCGTCAATTGGGAATACGCCGCGCGCGGCGAGCAGCCGCCCGTCAAGCTCACCTGGTACGACGGCGGCAAGCGGCCGCCGAAATTCGCCCAGTGGGGCCTGAATCCGAATTGGGCCAGCGGCGTGATGTTCGTCGGCGATCATGGCCTGCTCTTCGCCGACTACGACCGCCATCATTTGTTTCCCGAGAAGGACTTCAAGGATTATCAGCCGCCCCGGCCCAACATCCCCAACTCGGTTGGGCATCATAAGGAATGGGTGATGGCCTGCCTGAAGAACGACCCCTCGGCGACCACCTGCCGATTCGATTACAGCGGCCCGCTGACCGAAGCCGTGCTGCTGGGAAATGTGGCCTTCCGCACCGGCAAGACTTTGGCATGGGACGCGAGGAACCTGAAGATTCCCAATGCGCCAGAAGCCGAGCAGTATCTGCATTATGAATATCGCAAGGGATGGGAACTGTAAACGTAAGGCGCGTGCTCGCGAAACAACTAGAGGACGGAACTCCCGCGTCCGCGATTTTTTTGCGGCCGCCCATGGTTTGCCTGGCGAATTCGTGTGCCAAGTGCACAACGTATCACGGGCGTCTCGCCCGGGCGGGCTGCGTATTCATCGGCGAAAGTCGCGATTTGAAAGCTCAGATGAATCGGCACGGGCGAGACGCCCGTGATACGTTAAGCGTTTCCGTGCACGTAGAACAAATCCACACTTATGACCGCGATGAGAGACGACGGGCGGCAGCCTATGATCGCCCATGCTCACCCCCGAATACCTCTCGCAACATTTTTCCACCGCCCTCCCCTACGCCCAATACGTCCTGAGCGGCACTGACGAACAGCGGCGGCGCTGGTCGCAAGTGCATGACTTAACCGAACTCTCCGCGCCGCAGAAGCAACTCGTCTCCGGCTTCGCGCGGGACATGAAGGTGCTGGTCATCAGCGGCATCTGGTGCGGCGACTGCGTGCAGCAATGCCCACTTCTCGAACGTATCGCGCAGGCCAATGCCAGTCGAATCGAACTGCGGTTTGCGGATCGCGATACACACCGGGAGCTAACGGACCAACTGCATATCAACGGCGGCGACCGCGTGCCGGTGGCCATTTTCATGGCCGAGGATTTTCAATTCTGCCAAAGCTTTGGCGACCGCACCCTGAGCCGATATCGCGCCATGGCTCTCAAGCAACTGGGCGCCTCGTGCCCCATCGGCATCGCGCCGCCGGACCGCGATGAGCTCATCCAGACGCTCGCCGACTGGCTGGCCGAGTTCGAGCGCATCCAACTCATGCTCCGGCTCAGCGCACGCCTTAGGCAGAAGCATGGGGATTAACTCCAACCGGCAAGTCAGGTGCGTTTTGGCTTGTCCGCGAGCACCAGGGGAGATGGCCCGGGCGCGGGTAATTGCCTGACGTTTTCAAACCCGGCCTCGCGCAGCCAACTTCCCAATTCCGCGAAAGTGAAGGCGTCGCCAGTCCGCGTATTGACCAGCATGTTGATGGCGAAGATCAGCGGCCCGGTCGGCCCGCGGCGGTCGTCATCGGGGATGAACTCCGCGATAGCGATGGTCCCGCCGGGACGCAGCGCGCGGAAGGTCTTGGCCAGCAAAGCGCGGCTGCGGTCCGCGCCTTCGCTGTGCAGGATGTGTCCGAGCGTGGCCAGGTCGTGATCCGAGCCGAAATCCGCTTCAAGAAGATCGCCGCCGACGAAACGGAAGCGGTCGGCGACGTCATGCTTCTGCGTGACGCGCCGGGTGACCGGCAAAACCGCCGGCCAATCGACGGCAGTGACGGTGACGTTGGGCGACTTTTTCGCCGCCACGATCCCCCAGACTCCAGAGCCGGCGGCCAAATCCAGAACGCTGGCCTTCACCTGCGGCAACGGCAGGAGATGGTCCGCCAACACGCGAGCCGGCGCTTCGCTCATGGGATAGATATCCTCAACGAGCTGCGCGAAAAATTCGCCGCCCGCCTTCTGTTCGTTGACTGCCGCCGGCGGCTCGCCGGTGGCGACGATCTCCGAGAGCTTCAGCCAGTTTGGGATGAGTTGGCTGCTGATGTGCGTGAGCAGGCCGCCCTGGAAGCCGGGTTTGCCGCGCACGAGGAACGCCGCGCTTTCGGGGGTTAATTTGTATTTCTCGCCTTCCTTGCCAAGAAATTCCAGGGAAACCAGCAGATTGAGAATCGCGCGCAGTCCGCGAAGTGAGGCGGAGGTTTCGGCGGCAATTTCCTCCAGCGTTTTGGGCCGCTCGTCCAGCACGTCGAAAACGCGATGTTTCACCGCGGCTTCGAGGGTCAATGGAATCGCGAAACTCCAGGCCATCTGCATGATGCGCTGGGGAGTGAGTGGAGCGGGGGCGCTTTGAACGGGCATATGGACAAACTCCTTATTAAAACGAACACAGCGGGAATGTAGCCATTGGAATCAAGACGTCAAATGTGCCCCAGCGCGGTCGGAGGCGGAACCAACGCCTCACGAAATGCCGCCGCGTCGATGGCGCAAAATGTTACACGCCAAAGCCCATCGGCATGCTTTAAGAATCAAGATGCTCGAAACATAACCCATGGCCTGCCCTGCATCTGCGCCTCCCGCCGCCTCCGCTTGCCGCGCGGCGATGTTGCGGGGGGTGCCCGCGAGCCTTTCACGCCCGCCGGGCCCAGCGCAGCTTGGCGGAGCGGGAGCGTGGATTGGCCTTTTGCTCGGGCTCCCCGGCTACGATCGGATCCGGGACGATCGCGGCATACATCCCCGCCCGCAACCCTTCGCGGAACGCGTCTTTAACGCGTCGGTCTTCCCCGCTATGAAAGCTGATGATGGCCGCGACGGCGCCGGGCTTGAGGAGATCGGGAAGCACCGTCAGCAGGCGTTGGAGATTCGCCAATTCGCGATTGACCAGGATGCGCAAGGCCTGGAACGTGCGGGCCGCCGGATGCAGCTTGGCGCCCGCGGCCCGCTTGAGCGTGAAATCGCGGGCTTCGCAGACGATTTGCGCCAGGTCTTGCGTGGTGAGGATGGGCTGCCGCGCGCGGCGTTCCACGATCAGCCTTGCAATTTGCGGGGCGTCGGTTTCGTCGCCCAGTTCCAGGAGGGCATCTGCCAGCTCGCTTTCACCCATGCGGTTGACGAGGGCGGACGCCGGCTGCCCGCGCGTCGGGTCCATGCGCATATCCAGCGGGCCCGCGGCGCGGTAGGAGAAGCCGCGGGCGGGATCATCAATCTGCGGGCTGGCAACGCCCAGGTCCGCCAAAAGCCCGTCGATTTTCTCCACGCCCTCTTGGGCGAGGGTCGTTGGGAGGCCCGCGAAGTTGGCATGAAAGAGATCGAAGCGGCCGCCCAGCGGTTCGAGTTTTTCGCGCGCGGTGGCGAGATTGGCCGGATCGAAATCCAGCGCGATCAATCGGCCGCCGGGCAGGAGCCGGCGCAAAAGCTCGCAGCTATGGCCGCCGAGGCCCGCGGTGCAGTCCACCATCACCTGCCCGGGCCGAGGATCGAGCGCGGCCAGCACTTCGTCCAATAGCACTGGCAGATGCCGAATTTCGTGGCAGGCGTTGCGTCGCGTTTGCATCGCGGGGGATGATATGCGAACCTCCGCCGGTTTCTGCAACCATCCCGGCAGACGGGTGTATAACGCGACAGAGGCAGCGGCAGCGGCATTCCGGGCGGCGCTTTGCGGAGAGCGGCTTGGAATTTTCGTAATACTTGAGGCGTGCGCAGAATTCGAGGAACAAAGAGCGTCGCCGTATCACGGGCGTCTCGCCCGTGCCGATGGCGCGGTAGTTGAAGAATCACGGTTCAGCCAATCTCAACTCAGTAGGCACGGGCGGGACGCCCGTGATACGACGAGGCAATTCGTCGTTGGATTCGGCTTTATATCGTCCGACGGTCGCAATCTATGGAGGCGTGCATGCGGGAAAGAGTTTGGGGCCGAGCGGCTGGGACGGCATTTGCATTGGCGTGTGCGTTGGGCGGCGCGACGTGGGCTGCTCCGGCGCCGAATCCCGAAGCGCCGATCATTCCCGGCTGGAACCGGATGAAGGATGAAGGCCACGCGCCGGCAGCCGAGCAGGGGCAAATCCTGCTGGGCGAGTTGAACTGCCTGCAATGCCATGCCGCGCCAAATCAAAAACGGCTTTTGACGCGCGGCGCGCCGGATTTGAGCCAGGCGGGCGCGCGTCTCACGCCGCAGTACATCCGGGCGTTTTTATCGAATCCGCATGGCGTGAAGCCCGGCACGCCGATGCCCGATCTGTTTCATGCCTCCGATCCGCAGGCCAAGCAGGGCGCGATTGATTACCTCACGCAGTATCTGGTTTCATTGGGCGGCCCAATCGCACCATCCAGCGAGGAAGGCAACAACCTGCTGGTGGATCAGGGGCGCACGCTCTATCACCAGGTCGGCTGCGTCGCTTGCCATGCGCCAGAGAAGAATATAAAGACCGCCGTTCCTTCCGTGCCGCTGCCCAATCTTGCCGAGAAGACTTCGGCCGATGCGCTAACGGCGTTCCTGCTCGATCCGGTCAAGGTGCGGCCCGGCAGCCGAATGCCCAACCTCAACCTCACCAAAGAGGCGGCAAGGGCGATTTCCGTTTATCTCCTGCGGGCCCAGCTTGATAACCCACAATCCAAGGAAGCCGGCCCGGCCCGCGTGCATGGGCTCAAATACAAATACTATCACCTGATCGCCCACACGGCGGCGGTTGAGAAGATCGAGCCGTTCAAGACCAAATCGCAGGGAAACATCGCGACGTTTTCGCTGGACATCCCCGGACGCCGGGAGCAAAACTTCGCCGTGGTGTACAGCGGCGCGATCCATGCCCCGCGCGCCGGCAAATACCGGTTCTACACCAACAGCGATGATGGATCGCGGCTGTATATCGACGGCCACCTGGTTGTCGATAACGACGGTGTACACCCGGCCACCGAAAAATCCGGCGAGGTCGAGCTGCGCGAAGGCGATCAACCGATCACCGTCAGCTACTTTCAGGGCGGCGGCGAATCGGTGCTGAAAGTCGAATGGGAAGGCCCCGGTCTCAATCGCCAGGAAGTGCCCGCGGATGTGCTGTTTTCCATCGGCGGGCGGCCCATGGTGCCGCTGAAGAGCGAGACGTTCGTCGTCGATAAAGACAAAGCCGCCCAGGGCGCGGCGATGTTTTCGATCATCGGATGCGTGCATTGCCACGCGATTCCCAACGCCGCGCCGGCGATGGTTCCGACCAAGGCGCTTGCCGACTTGAATCCCGATTCCGCCACCGGCTGCCTGGGCGCTCAAATCCCCAAGTCCGTTCCTGATTTTCATTTGAGCGACGGGCAGCGCGTCGCGCTGAAAGCCGCGCTGAAAAACGTGAAGCAACTGGATACGCCGTTGGCGGCCAGGGATGAAGTGATGCACTTGGCGGCGGCGTTTAACTGCCTGGGCTGCCATGTGCGCGGCAGCGTCGGCGGCCCCACCGCCGACCGCGCGGCGTACTTCGTGATGAGCGCCAATTTCGACATGGGCGACGAGGGCCGCCTGGCGCCGCGCCTCACCAATGTCGGGGCAAAGCTCACGACCGATGCGATGCGGAAGATCATCTTCGAGAACCAGCTGCACGTCCGCCCCGTTCTCGCCACGCATATGCCCAGCTTCGCCAAGGACAAGGCCGGCGCGATTGTCGATGCATTGGCAAAGGCGGACGAAGCCGGGCCGGATCACGCGCCGCCTTTCAATCAACTGCGGGCCAAAGATGGCCGCCAACTCGTCGGCGTCGCGACTTCGCACGCGCTGGGCCTGGGCTGCGTGAATTGCCATGGCGTCAACGGAATCAAGTCGTTGGGCATGCCCGCCCCTGATCTGGGGACCGCGCATGAACGGCTTCGATATGGCTGGTTCCACGCGCTTCTGGCCAATCCCCCGGCCGTCAATCCGGGAACGCGAATGGTTCCCTACTGGGCCAATGGCGAAATCGCCATTCCCAAAGTGGCCGGCGGCACGATGGACGGGCAAATCGCCGCGATCTGGGATTACCTTTCGCTGGGCAAACAGATGGCCCCCCCCGCCGGCTTGCAACCGGCAGGCGGCGATGAACTGGTCCCCACCGACAGCCCGATCGTCCATCGTACCTTCATGACCGGCGCCGGCAACCGCAGCATCGCCGTCGGATTCCCGGAGATGATCCATGTGGCGTTTGATGCCGACGTGGTTCGGCTGGCGCTAGCTTGGAAGGGCCGCTTCTTCGACGCCAGCGGAATGTGGGAAGGACGCGGCGGAAATCATCTGGGGCCGCTGGGCACGGATGTGATCACGCTCCCGCCCGGACCCTCGTTCGCCATTTTGCCCACGGACGCCACGGCGTGGCCTTTGCCCCAAAACCTGGGCCACAACCAGGTCGATCGCAACCTTGGCGGCCGCTTCAAGGGATACACGCTCGATAAGGAAGACCGCCCGATCTTCCACTATATTCTCGACGACATCGACATCCACGAGCAGCCCCTGCCTGTACTCAACGCCAATGGCGGATATTTGGAACGCCGATTCCAGCTCGCCGCGAAAAAACCTGTCGATCATCTGTACTTCCTGGCCGCCCAGGGAAAGCAGATCGAGCCCAAATCGCCGGGCGAATGGGTGGTGGATGGAAAACTGACCGTGCGGCTGGCAAAGGGCGCCGCCGGGCTGGGCCAACCGGCCGTCCGCGAGTCGGCAGGCAGCAAGCAATTGCTCTTCCCCGTTACTAACGGCACCGCCAACTTCATTCTGGAGATGCAATGGTAAACAAACTTTTCGCCGCGATTGGGTGGCGCAGGCTTCTGTCACTCGCGCGGCACTCCAATTCCGATGGAGGGCCTGGGTTGCTTTTCCCTCTCCCGGTACTCCGGGGGAGGGTATGGTGGGGGCGGCCTGATGAAAATG
>Ga0209483_1000535_pt1 | contig 32680 bp, 24 predicted proteins | sample NGEPerA_FD_184508 | JGI IMG/M metagenome (GOLD analysis project Ga0209483, IMG submission 184508) | Arctic peat soil microbial communities from the Barrow Environmental Observatory site, Barrow, Alaska, USA - NGEE PermafrostL2-A... | ecosystem: Environmental > Terrestrial > Soil > Wetlands >... | reverse complement strand
TGGTTGGAATGTGTGTCGTGCATGTGGCCCCCCTCCCCCGGGGGTTTTGGTGCAAAGTGTCTTATCGATGGGACTTAGCTCCGTACCCCTGGCGGGGTTCTGGGACTTCGTCCGGGTTAAAAACTTCAGCCCGGCGGGTAGCCGGGCTGACGGTGGTTCACTGTCTTTATTGTACATGGTGTGTCAAGCGGTTGCGCGTTACCAGACGAACTTGACCGGATAAGCGCCTTGCCGCTACCTTGTTCGCGATTTCGAGCATGGTCACATGGCTTATAAAGAGTTCGTTCGCCAGGTCAGCGATCAAATCCCTGGCGCGCTGCGAAAGTTGCTCAGGTTCATAGAGAGACCAGAGGACGACGTGCGAATCCAGCAGGAGTCTCACTGCTTCTCAACGGGAAACAGAGGAGAGTCGTTGATGAGTTGGGCAAGGTCTTTGTCCATGGCCTGCCATTCCTCGAATGAAGGGACAATCATCTCGCCGCGCCCGGCCCCGAGGATGCGGCGGCCTTTGGGCTTGATGGGCTCCGACTTTACGAGCGTCAGGCGGTAGGTGGGTTGGTCGGGACGTGCGATCTCGACCTCCGCGCCACCGTCGGCGGCGTTGAGGATGTCGGTGAGGTGCTCTTCCGCGTATTGGGCGCTGACCTTCATAGGGTTATCGTAGGCGGACGACATGCGTAAGGCAAGACTTACCGGCACTCAATTCGTCGCCGTGGTGTCTCGACCCAGGTTAGGTGCCGGAACGCCCGCCTCCAACACTAATTGCAGTTCGTGCTTCCCCGGTCTCGCGATGATTACTTCCTCTCCGCGATCGACAGCAGCAACGATGTCCTTAAAGTGGTTTTCGGCGTATTGGAGGGTGACCCTCATGGAGTGAGGGTAGTCCGGCGAACAACACCCGTCAACGTGCGGGCTTGCCGTTGCAGGTGGTGATGTGGCCGGTTAAGTGGAGCGGCCGTTTGCTGCCGCAAACGATACCCCACCCTTTCGGATAAAGCCCGAAAGGATGGGCCACCCGAGGTTGTGGTGTTCCCTCGTAAACAAGTGGCGGAACAGAAGCGGGTGGCCCATCCTTTGCCGCTTTTGTCAAAGGGTGGGGTATCGCGCAGCGACCGTACTTAGCTCCGGGTGGTGATGAGGCTGGTGGAGGAGAGCGGTCGTTTGTTACCGCAAACGATATCCCACCCGATTTGAATCTCTTCTGTAATATTTCCGAATGGGACCGCTAGGACAATTGTTCAAGATCGGCAAGCGAGCATACAGGGGCATCGCGAAAGAATACGGTAGCGAGGAGACACGTCAGAAGATTGCAGAGCAGGAAAGACGCGAAGCACAATGGCCCATAGCGGGATGCCTTGTTCCTATCATTCTGATCGGTCTAATCGTGGCTTTCATATGGTATGTCGCTTCAACTACTGAATGATTAGCGTTTGAGCCAGCTTGTAGCGTAAAACAACGCCAACGATAGGAAGCCGACCAAAACCGCCAGTGCGACAATTAGGCCATTTTGTCTCTTTGCGTAGCGACTACTCTTGATGAGAAGCGATTGAACCTCCGCAGAAGCCGTTCTGACAGACTCCATCTCTTCGCTCAGCAAATCGACTCTGGCGGAAATCAATGTAAGAGCTTCAGTAACGGCCGCGAAACCCGCATCTTGAACATTCTCTTTCCCTCGGACGGATTTTGAGAAGAGCCCGATGAGCTTGCGTTTACCTCGTATAAGCGCCCCATCTTCGTCAAGGAACCCACCACCCAGTAGCGCAAGCGGGATTAAGATGGCCCCAAGAGGAACACCGATTGCTGTTCCCATCCCCGCGATTCCAATACTCCCAACAGCGATAGATATCCAAGTGGCTACGCCGGATAGAGTTATTGTGGATCCGTTTCTGCGAGCCGTCTCTTTCAGAGCAGAAAAAAATGCTTGACGAAAGCTCTCGTCAATTATTGCTCGTCTAAATTCTGAAGTGCTTCGAATATTTGCGCTTCGAAGAGTCTCAGTAAGGCTAGAAACATCGGCTTCCTTTTCACTATCTAAATCCATCTGCCCCTCCTAATTCCAGTTATTTCATAAGGAAATTGAACAGAGAGGGCGGACTCTTTCGAGTCCGCCCTTCTGTTTGTTGCAAGTTGTAACTGCGCTTACTCGGCGGCGAGTTCTTCCTGTTCGCCTTCCATGCGCATCTGTTCGAGCTCGCGCTCTTCGGCTTCGATGGCTGCTGTGACTTCCTGCTGGACCTGGGCTGCCGCTTCTTCCAGCTCAGGTGAGAGCTGGACGTTGCGGTAGTACTCCATGCCGGTTCCGGCGGGGATCAGGCGACCGACGATGACGTTTTCCTTGAGGCCGCGGAGCGTGTCGCGGGAGCCGTTGATGCTGGCTTCCGTGAGGACGCGCGTGGTTTCCTGGAAGCTCGCCGCCGAGATGAAGCTGTCGGTGGAGAGCGACGCCTTGGTGATGCCGAGGAGCAACGAACGGCCTATCGCCGGGCGTCCGCCTTCAATGAGAACGCGCTGGTTCTCGTTGTTGAAGCGGAAGCGGTCGATCTGCTGCTCGAGCAGGAAGTTGGTGTCGCCTACCTCTTCGATCTTCACCCAACGGAGCATCTGCCGGACGATGGTTTCGATGTGCTTGTCAGAGATGGATACACCCTGCAAGCGGTAGACTTCCTGGATTTCGTTGACGAGATACATCTGCAACTCGCGCTCGCCAAGGACTTCAAGAATGTCGTGCGGGTTGCGGGGACCGTCGATGAGTGCATCGCCGGCGCGCAGCCGCTCGCCTTCCTGAACGTTGACGTAAACGCCGCGAGGAACGCTGTACTCTTCCTCTTGTCCGTTGTCCGCGGTGACGTAGACCTTGCGCTGACCCTTGGCAACTTCACCGAAGCGAACGACGCCATCGATCTTCGAGATGATCGCCGGATCGCGAGGCTTGCGGGCCTCGAACAATTCAACGACTCGCGGCAGACCGCCGGTGATGTCCTTCGTACGGGTTGTTTCGCGCGGGATCTTCGCGAGGATGTCGCCGGGGTGCAGCTCGTCTCCGTCCTGCACCATCAAGTGAGCGCGTGAGGGCATGAGGTAACGCTTGTTTCCCTTGGCGGACTTGATGATGATGGCAGGCTGACGCTTCTCGTCGGAGGAGTCGGCGACCACAAGGCGCGAGAGCCCGGTGACTTCGTCGACTTCTTCGTTGAGCGTGAGGCCTTCCTGCAGGTCCTTGAACTGAACCGTGCCGGCGATTTCCGTGAGGATCGAGAACGTGTACGGGTCCCACTCGCCGATGAGATCGCCGAGCTTAACCTTGGTGCCGTCTTCGACCTTCAGCTTCGCGCCGTAAACGATCGCGTAGCGTTCCTTCTCGCGGCCCTTTTCGTCGATGATGGCGATGGAGCCGTTGCGGTTCATCGCGACCAGGCCGCCGTCGTTGGAGCGGACGGTGACAAGGTTGATGAAATGTATCTTGCCCGCGTTTTTCGCTTCCAAGTGCGAAGCGTCCTGAACGCGCGATGCGGTTCCGCCGATGTGGAAGGTACGCATGGTAAGCTGCGTTCCGGGCTCACCGATGGACTGAGCGGCAATTACGCCGACAGCTTCACCCATCTCGACCATCTTGCCCGAGCCGAGGTTACGGCCGTAGCAGAGGATGCAGCAGCCGCGCTTGGATTCGCAGGTAAGCACGGAGCGAATCTTGACGCGTTCGATGCCCGCTGCCTGAACTGCGGAGGCCTTGTCTTCGTCGATTTCCTGGTTGATTTCGACGATGGTTTTGCCTTCGAAGTCCTTGAGCTTCTCGAGCGTGACGCGGCCGATGATGCGGTCGCGCAACGGTTCGATGGTCTCGCCGCCTTCGATGATGGGCATGACGTAAATGCCTTCGACGGTGCCGCAATCATGCTCGCTGATGATGACGTCCTGCGCGACGTCGACGAGACGGCGGGTCAGGTAGCCGGAATCGGCGGTCTTGAGTGCGGTATCGGCGAGGCCCTTACGTGCGCCGTGCGTCGAGATGAAGTATTGCAGCACGGTGAGGCCTTCACGGAAGTTCGCCGTGATGGGGGTCTCGATGATTTCGCCGGAGGGCTTGGCCATCAAACCACGCATGCCCGACAGCTGACGAATCTGCTGCTTCGAACCGCGGGCGCCGGAGTCGGCCATGATGTAGATCGGGTTCATGGCTCCTTCCTTGTCCGCGCGCTTCATGTTGTTGAACATCTCGTCGGCAACGCGCTCGGTGACGCCGGACCACATCTGGGTAACCTTGTTGGAGCGCTCCAGATTGGTGATCGAGCCATCCAGATACTGCTGCTGCATCGCGATGACCTGCTTCTCAGCATCGTGGACGAGCGTGTACTTGGAGTCGGGAATGACCATGTCGTCGAGGCCGACGGAGAGGCCGGAGCGCGTCGCGTACTGGAAGCCGAGCTCCTTGATCTTGTCCAGCGTCTTGACCGTCACTTCGAGGCCGAGGTTGAGGTAGATGTAGTTGATCAACTGCCCCATGCCCTTCTTCTTGAGCAGGCCGTTGACGAACGGCATGCCGTCGGGAAGACGGTCGTTGAGGATCGCGCGGCCGACGGTGGTCGTGATGAACTGCTTGTTGAACTCGACCGCTTCGGTGTGGTTGATGTCCTGATCGTCGTAGGCAGTCGTCATGTCGAGGACCGGGCCGGTATAGCGCAGACGGATAGGCGTCAGCGTTTCAACCTGCTGGGCTTCGAGGGCCATGAGGACTTCTTCGATGTTCGCGAACACACGGCCTTCACCCTTGGCGCCGATCTTCGCCTTCGTCAGGTAGTAGATGCCGAGGACGAGGTCCTGCGTGGGGACAGTGATCGGTTGACCGCTGGCCGGGGACAGGATGTTGTGCGACGCCAGCATCAGGACTGAAGCTTCGATCTGCGCTTCAGGCGACAGCGGGATGTGGACGGCCATCTGATCGCCGTCGAAGTCGGCGTTGAACGCCGTGCAAACGAGCGGGTGGATCTTGATTGCCTTGCCTTCGACGAGCACCGGCTCAAACGCCTGGATGCCGAGGCGATGGAGGGTCGGAGCACGGTTCAGCAGGATCGGATGGTCCTTGATGACCTCTTCGAGGATGTCCCAGACGATGGGTTCCTGCATTTCGACCATCTCTTTCGCTTGCTTGATGGTGGTGCAGTGGCCGGTCTGCTCGAGGCGGTGATAGATGAACGGCTTGAAGAGCTCGAGCGCCATCTTCTTGGGAAGACCGCACTGGTGCAGCTTCAGTTCGGGGCCGACGACGATGACCGAACGGCCGGAGTAGTCGACGCGCTTGCCGAGAAGGTTCTGGCGGAAGCGGCCCTGCTTGCCCTTGAGGGTGTCGGAGAGCGACTTGAGCGGACGGTTGTTGGCACCGCGGAGCACACGGCCGCGGCGGCCGTTGTCGAAGAGTGCGTCGACAGCTTCCTGCAACATGCGCTTTTCGTTACGCACAATCACTTCAGGCGCATGGAGGTCCATGAGCTTCTTGAGGCGGTTGTTGCGGTTGATGACGCGGCGATAGAGGTCGTTCAAATCGGACGTCGCGAAACGTCCACCGTCCAGCGGCACGAGCGGGCGAAGCTCGGGCGGGATCACGGGGATCACGTCGAGGATCATCCACTGCGGCTTGTTGTCGGACTTGCGGAAAGCTTCGACAACCTTGAGGCGCTTGGCGTACTTGAGCTTCTTCTGCAGCGAAGTCTCGGTCTTCATGCGCTCGCGGAGTTCGATAGAAAGCTCGATGATTTCGACGCGCTTGAGCAGTTCCTTGATCGCCTCAGCACCCATCATGGCCTTGAAGCCGGAGACGCGGTACTGCTGGTCGAGCTCGCGGAAGCGGGTCTCGTCCTTGATGACTTCGCGCTCCTTGACGGGCGCGTCGCCTGGATCGACGACTACGTAGGACTCGAAGTACAACACTGCTTCGAGCTCACGCAGCGAGATATCGAGCAGGTGGCCGATGCGCGACGGCAGGCCCTTGAAGAACCAGACGTGCGAGCAGGGCGATGCGAGCTCAATGTGGCCGAGGCGTTCGCGACGGACTTTGCTGAGCGTGACTTCTACGCCGCACTTGTCGCAGATGACGCCGCGGTGCTTCATGCGCTTGTACTTGCCGCAGAGGCATTCCCAGTCGGTGATGGGTCCAAAAATGCGCGCGCAGAACAAGCCGTCGCGTTCGGGCTTGAACGTGCGGTAGTTGATGGTTTCAGGCTTGGTGACTTCACCATGCGACCACGAGCGGATCTTCTCGGGGGAGGCCAGTTGGATCTTGATGGCGTCGAAGTCGGTGATGGGGCCGGTCAGTTCAAATGGGCTGGAGCGGAACATAGTTTGCGTCTCCGTGGCAGTAGCTTTTAGCTGTTAGCTTCTAGCTCTTAGCTAAAAGCTCTGCGGTTGATGTCTGGCGATAACTTTCGGCGCATCGCGTTGCCGGTGGTTCTGGTGCTGTTGCCTTTTTGTCTTCGATTGTGGTGTTGCGTGTTTCTTGCGATATTTCGGCTATCGCGGGCCTTGGTTCTGGAACTTATATGTCGGGCCTTCAGCCCTCTAACTTTTTCTACTTCGCTTACCTAGGGCTGCGCCCTAGGCTGGTATATGTCGGGCCTTCAGCCCTTGCTGCGGTCCAGCTAGGGGCCGTTGGCCTTTGGCAGTGTCGGCTATTGGCCGTTGGCCCTTGGTGCAGTGTCGGCTGCTGGCCGTTAGCCTCCAGCTAAGAGCTAGAAGCTAACGGCTAGAAGCTCAGTTAGTCGGCGACGGCGAGTTCTGTTTCCTCATCCAGTGCGGCGGCGTCGATTGGCACTGGCGTTTTGACCAGCTCGACGTCGAGGCACAGAGACTGCAGCTCGCGGATGAGAACGTTGAACGACTCCGGCACGCCGGGTTCGATCGCGGCCTCACCCTTGACGATGGCCTCGTAAATCTTGGTACGGCCAAAGACATCGTCGGACTTCGCGGTAAGCAGCTCCTGCAGGATGTACGCGGCGCCATATGCTTCCAACGCCCAGACTTCCATTTCGCCAAATCGTTGCCCGCCGAACTGCGCCTTGCCACCCAGCGGCTGCTGCGTGATGAGCGAGTACGGTCCGATCGAACGAGCGTGGATCTTGTCGTCGACAAGATGGGAGAGCTTCAACATGTAGATGTAGCCAACCGTGACGGGCTGCTCGAACTGATCGCCTGTCATGCCGTCGAACATCGGTGTCTTGCCGGAGCTGGGGAGACCGGCCGCTGCAAGCAGTGCCTTGATCTCCGATTCCTTCGCGCCGTCGAAGACTGCCGTGCCGAACCAGATGCCGCGCTTCATGCCGGCGGCAACGCGCATGGTCTGCTCGTCGTCGAGGTGCATCAGCTGCGTCAGAGCGGCGGTGTTCTTGAACGCTTCCGCGAAGATCTCGCGGATTTCGGAGGCCTTCTCGCGCTGTGCTGCGAGATCGGCAACCATCGCGCCGAGCTTGTGTGCAGCCCAGCCGAGATGCGTTTCAAGAATCTGACCGACGTTCATACGCGAAGGCACACCGAGCGGGTTCAAGACGATCTCCACCGGCGTTCCGTCGGGGAGGTACGGCATGTCCTCTTCCGGCAGAATGCGGGCGATCACACCCTTGTTACCGTGGCGTCCGGCCATCTTGTCACCGACCGAAAGCTTGCGCTTCATCGCGATGTAGACCTTCACCATCTTGATGACGCCGGGCGAAAGTTCATCGCCCTTCTGCATCTTCGAGATCTTCTCGTTGGTGATCTTGCGCAAGACGTCGATCTGGCGACTGGTCATCTCCTCGATCTCGTCTATTTGTTCATTTACGCGCGGGTCCTTGTCGGCGTAGCGAATACGCTTCAGGTTGCGCGTCGAGATCAGCTCGATGATGTCGCGGGTGAGGATGTCGCCCTTCGACAACAGCTTCTTGTTGGTGCGCTCGTCGTGGAGATCAGCCAGAACCTCTTTCGTCCCCAAGATACCTTCAAGACGCTTCAAGCGCTCGTCGGTGAGAATGCGGATTTCGTCGGCGAGGTTGCGCTCGAGTTTCTCGATCTGCTCGCCTTCGATCAACATCGCACGCTGGTCCTTCTCCTGGCCCTTGCGGGAGAAGATGCGAACGTCGACCACGGTTCCTTCGATGCCCGGAGGGCATGTCAGCGAGGCGTCGCGAACGTCGCCGGCCTTCTCGCCGAAGATGGCGCGAAGCAGCTTCTCTTCAGGGGTCAACTGTGTTTCGCCCTTGGGAGTTACCTTGCCGACCAGGATGTCGTTATGCCCGATCTTTGCGCCGATGCGGATGATGCCCGACTCGTCCAGATCACGCAGAGCGTGCTCGGAGACGTTGGGGATATCGCGCGTGATTTCTTCCGGCCCCAGCTTCGTGTCGCGAGCTTCAATCTCGAACTCCTCGATATGGATGGACGTGTAGTAGTCCTCCTTCACGAGCTTTTCGGAGATGAGGATCGCGTCCTCGAAGTTGTACCCGCGCCACGGCATGAAGGCCACGAGAACGTTACGGCCGAGACCCAACTCGCCCTGCTCCGTGCATGGACCGTCCGCAATCACCTGACCCTTGATCACGCGATCACCCTTGCGGACGATCGGCTTCTGGTTGATGCAGGTGTTCTGGTTGGAGCGCTTGAACTTCGTGAGCTGGTAGATGTCCGAGCCAACCTCACGCGAAAGCTGCGTGGGGTGATGCTCGCCTTCTACGCGCACGATAATGCGCTCGGAATCGACCGAATCGACAATGCCGTTACGCTTGGCCAGGATGACCGCGCCGGAGTCGCGCGCGGTAACGCCTTCCATGCCGGTGCCGACAAATGGCGCTTCAGCGACAAGAAGAGGCACGGACTGGCGCTGCATGTTCGCACCCATCAGGGCGCGGTTCGCATCGTCGTGCTCAAGGAACGGAACGAGCGAGGCGGCAACCGACACAAGCTGCTTGGGAGAGACGTCGACGTAATCGACTTCACCCTTCGGCACCAGCACAAAGTTGCCCTGCTTACGCGCGTTGACGAGGTCTTCGGTGATGTTGAGGTCGGCATCGAGATCGATGTTGGCCTGCGCGATCGTGTGACGGTCCTCTTCCCATGCAGACAAGTAGAACGAGAAGGGCTCGAGGTCCATGGTGCGCTTGCCCGCGGCCTTGAGTGCCTTGTTCTGCTTCTTCGCGTCGGAAACTTCGAGGTAATCGCCCTGACGCAGGCCAGACTCACCCGCATTCGACACGGCAACGTAGTCGAGCACCGTGCCGTCCTTGACGCGACGGTAAGGCGACTCGATGAAGCCGTATTCGTTGATGCGCGCGAAGCAGGAGAGCGACGAAATCAGGCCGATGTTCGGGCCTTCAGGCGTCTCAATCGGGCAGATGCGGCCGTAGTGAGTGGGGTGCACGTCGCGGACTTCGAAGCCGGCGCGCTCACGGGACAAACCGCCAGGCCCAAGGGCGGAGAGGCGGCGCTTATGCGTGATCTCCGACAGCGGGTTGGTCTGGTCCATGAACTGCGAGAGCTGCGACGAACCGAAGAACTCACGAATCGCGGCCATCACTGGCTTGGCGTTGATGAGGTCGTGCGGCATCGCGGTCGACATCTCCTGATACACCGACATCTTTTCCTTGATCGCCCGTTCCATGCGGACGAGGCCGATGCGGAACTGGTTCTCCATCAGCTCGCCTACAGCGCGAACGCGGCGATTGCCAAGGTGATCGATGTCATCCACGTTGCCGATGTTCTTGCGCAGCTTCAGCAGGTACCGAATCGTCCCGTAGAAGTCCTCGGGCGTCAACGTGCGCTTGTCGAGGCCGGAGGGGTCCTGGTTCTCGTACAGCTTGATGTTGAACTTGAGACGGCCGACGCGCGAGAAGTCGTACTTACGCGGATCGAAGAACATGCCTTCAAACAGTGCAGTTGCGGTGTCAAGCGTCGGTGGGTCGCCCGGGCGCAGCTTGCGGTAGATCTCGATGAGAGCTTCCTCAGGCTTGCGCACGTTGTCGCGGCGCAGGGTGTTGGCGATGATGTTGCCCACGTCGTCGCGCTCGGGGAAGAAGACCTCGAACGTGGTGGCGCCGGTCTGCAGAATCTTGTGCAGCTTGTCGGCGGTCAGTTCCTGGTTGGCTTCGTAGAGCAGCTCGCCCGTCGCCATGTCGATCACGTCGGCAGCGGTCATCGCGCCGTCAAACTCCGACGTTTCGACTTCAACCGTAGCAACGTTGCTCGCGCGCAGGTTCTTAAGCACAGACGGCGAGATTTTGTGGCCGGCGTTGACGATCGGCTCTTTTCCGGTTTGCACAATCGCGGCAGACCTGATGCCGAGCAGGTTGGTCGCTTTGTCCGCGCCCGCGACGTTCCAGATGAGCTTGCCGTCCTTCACGTTGATGGTGTCGACGGTGTAGAAGGTCTTGAGGATTTCCTCATCCGTGCGCAGGCCGAGCGCGCGCAGGAAGATCGTGCCCAGGAACTTGCGCTTGCGATCGATGCGGACGTACAGGATGTTCTTCTGGTCGTACTCGAACTCCACCCAGCTGCCGCGGTACGGAATGATCTTGCCCAGGAAGTAGGTGCGGTTGTTCGCCGTCTCGAAGAAGACGCCGGGCGAGCGGTGCAACTGCGAAACGATGACGCGCTCTGTCCCGTTGACGATGAAGGTGCCGTTGGCGGACATCAAAGGAATGTCGCCGAAGAAGACTTCCTGCTCCTTCATGTCGCGCAGGCTCTTGACGCCGGTCTCGGGGTCCTTGTCGAAAATCTTCAGCCGGATCGTGACCTTCAGCGGCGCCGAATAGGTCATGCCGCGCTCTTCGCACTCTGCCTGGTCGTACTTCAGTTGCAGGCCGACAGGGTCGCCGCACTTGGTGCAGAAGTCGGGCGTGTTCTTGTTGTACGTTCCGCAGAACTTGCAGAGCACGTCGCCCGGGTGGAAGGGATCGGTGATGACCATGTGGCCGCAGTTGGTGCAGGCCGTGCGCAGGTGGTTGAGGCCCTTGAGGTAGCCGCACTTGCACTCCCAGTTGCCGATGGAGAAGTCGACAAACTCGAGCTCGGAGACGTTGCGGAAGTCGGTGATCGGGAAAACGCTGGTGAATACAGACTGGAGGCCATTGTCCTCGCGCTCCTGGGGGAGCTTGTCCATCTGCAGGAAGCGCTCGTACGAACGGCGCTGGACCTCGATGAGGTTGGGGATCTGGATGCTCGTCGGGATCTTCGAGAAATCCAGGCGCTGGCGGATAGCGCGCATTGCGATGTTGGTGTCGCGATTGTTGGGATTCGGCATGCTCTCTCCTGTTGCGTGACTCGAGGCCCCCGAAATGTCCGTGGTGGCCGATTTCGGAGGGGAGCGGCCCGTTTGGGGGCTGCTCCGTTGGACTTCTTTTGCGCCCTTCCGGTACCGTCGCTCCTCGCGGCGACGTTGCCTCAGCGCACTGTGCTACTCCCCGCGAAGCATTCTGCGGGGCCCTGAAAACTTTGGCTTTCGCGTGCGATTTGGGAATCCACAAGCGAAGCTGCTAAAAATGCCGTACTGCACATGAGTGCAGGCGGAAGGGGCCCGGGAGACTAGTTGTTCTGTGAAACAGCGAAAGCGCCCCTGGGGACAGAGGGTCCCGTGAGCGCAGGTGATGCTGCTTGCATTAATTGCTGAATAGAACGAGGTATAGTCGCCGCCTCTTGAAACTGGCCGAGTCTCAAGGTTGCCGCTGGTATTCAAGTTTCATCGTGAGGATCCGCCGCTCGAAACCCACGCTGGCCGGCTCCATAACCTGCTTCGCATTGCCAGGATGAACCGGATAGTACAGATGCTGCCTAAGATTTTTGGGTGACCCGAAATGCGCTGCACGCTGGCAGTCGCGGACCTTCTCCCATCGAAAAGGATACCGCATAATTGCGCAGCATGCAAATGCAAGGTCGCGGGAGTACCCGGCAAGTCACCTTGCCGAGCCTCCCGCTGTCCCAAAATGCCTTCAGCAAAGTCCCAAAAACAAAGGACATCTGCCGAAAAGCTTTTACTTGATTTCGACTGAAGCGATGCCGTCGAACTTCTTGGCGATCGCAGCCGCCTCGTCCTTCGACACATTCTCCTTCAAGGGCTTGGGAGCGCCGTCGACCAGGTCCTTGGCTTCCTTCAAGCCGAGGGCGGTGACTTCGCGTACAGCCTTGATGGTGCTGATCTTGTTCGCGCCGGCATCCTTGAGGATGACGGTGAACTCGGTCTTCTCTTCGACCGGCGCTGCCGCTGCCGCGCCGCCGCCCGCAGGGGCTGCCGCAACCGCTGCCGCGGCGGAAACGCCGAGACGCTCTTCAAGCTTCTTCACCAGCTCCGACGCCTCGAGGAGGGTGAGAGCAACGATCTGATCTTCCAACTGCTGAATGTCCGCCATGATTCTTCTCCGTTTACTTCTAAATTCGATCTGAAATTCAAAAACGTAAATCTGTTTGTTTTTCGATATTGCATTCCCTGGGGCTTGCGCCTCAGGTTGCCGCGGCTCGATCAGGTTTCCGTTGCGCCCAGACTGCGCACCTGACTGTTGCTGCGACGAAACTTAGGGCTGGCCTTCGACCGGGTCGGTCGCTGCGGCTTCGCCGGCCTGCGAGGCAGTACCGTTTTCCGGCTGCGCCGCGCCCGAAGGTTGCTCGCCGGCGGCGGACTCCTCAACATGAGCAGCCTCGACGAGTTCGGCTTCTGCTGCGGGGGCTTCGGTTGCCGGGGTTTCCGTTGCGGCTTCGGCTGCCGGAGCTTCTGCCTCTGCTGCCGGAGCTTCGGGTGCCGCTTCCGGTGCTGGAGCTTCAGGGGCTGCTTCCGGTGCCGGAGTTTCCGCAACCGGGCTGGCCTCAGATGCGGGGTTGGCCGCAATCTGCTCTTCCGGCGTCGGGGCTGGCGCCGCGGCTTCCGCAACAGGCTCCGGAGCGTCTTCCGCGGCCGAAGCGGCGGCTGCTGCCGGTGCTCCGAACTTGCCCTGCTCGGCTGCCATATTCACCACGACGGCGAGATTGCGGCCGGTGGCGTTGATGACGGTAGCCAGACGCTGTGCGGGCGACTGGATGAGGAACAGCAGCTTCGAGAACAGCTCTTCCTTGCCCGGGAGGGTCGCGAGCGACTGGATCTCCGAAACGGTGATGACCTTGCCGTCAACGATGCCGAGCTTGAAGGTAAACTCCGTATTGTCCTTGACCCAGGTGCTGAGGGCCTTCGCCAGCGCAACCGGATCACCGGAAGTATAGGCCACCGAACTGACGCCCTTGAGGCCCTGTAGCGCAGCCTCAACCTTGGTGCCCTCGGACGACTTTGCCGCCAGCTTATTCTTGACGACGTGATAGGAGCCGCCCGCTTCGCGAACGATGCGGCGGAGGTCGAAGTCCTTGGCGGCCGTGAGGCCCTTGAAGGTGCCGACGATGGCCGAAGTCGAGTGTTCGAGTTCGGAGGCGAGCTGTGCTACTTTGATGTTCTTCTTCGCTTTGGTCAAAGCCATAAAATCCAGCCTTTAGCTGCTAGCTCTTAGCTGCTAGCTCTTTCTGTATTGCTCCGGGCGTTTCGCCACGAAGCGGAATCCTTGGGTGCAACAGGCCTTCAGCTAAGAGCTAGAAGCTAATAGCTAAAAGCTGCCCTTACGCCTTGCCGGCAACATCCGCGACGGAGGCTTCGAGCTCGATGCCCGGGCCCATCGTGGAGCTGAGGACGATGCGCTTGATGTACTTGCCCTTGGCGGCCGACGGCTTCGCCTTCACCACCGAAGAAATCACGGTCATGGCGTTCTCAACCAGCTTCTGCGGGTCGAACGAGAGCTTGCCGACAGGAACGTGGACCAGCGCCGTCTTATCGGCGCGGAACTCGACCTTACCGGCCTTGATCTCCTTGATCGCGGCAGCGACATCGGTAGTCACGGTGCCGGTCTTGGGATTCGGCATCAGGCCGCGGGGGCCGAGCACCTTGCCGAGACGGCCAACCGAACGCATCATGTCGGGCGTGGCGATGAGAGCGTCGAAAGCGGTCCAGTTCTCTTTCTGGATCTTCTCGACCAGCTCTTCGCCGCCGACAAACTCAGCGCCAGCCGCTTCGGCTTCCTTCAGCTTGTCGCCGGAAGCGATGACGGCAACGATCTTGCTTGTCCCACCGAGTCCGTGGGGAAGAACAACCGTCCCGCGGACCATCTGGTCGGCGTGGCGTGTGTCGACGCCGAGACGCATGGTCAGGTCGACAGTCTCGTCGAACTTGGCGTACTTGGCTTTCTGGAGAAGGGGAACAGCATCCCCAATCGCATACGGACGCGGTTCCACAAGGGCGCGCGCCTTCGTTAAATTCTTGGATATTTTACGGGCCATTCAATCCTCGTCTCCCACCCCATCATGCGTTGGTCTGCAAGGGCGTGGTCTCGACTGTGTCGCACCAGAGTGCATGCAACCTTCTGATTATCGCCGGAAACAAAAAAACTTGCAACTCAAGAATCAGAACCAGTGGGTGGTTTTGGATGCAACGGCCCCGTTTTCAGCGATTGGAGAAGTTCCAAAAAGTCTTCGGGGTCAACCCCCGGCTCCTTACGGCTCACACGGGCAACATACTCAGAAGCATCTGGACCCCAATCAAAATAGATACCTGCGTTTGGTTCTGCGAGTTGCCCAGCCTGACTCTCAGTAATTTGAAGTTCCTGAGTGAAGAGAAGCAAATTACTTTTCGCTCCTAATAGTTTTGCGAAGACTTGCAAGCGATAACGTCCAGCGGTAAATCGGAAGTCGATAGCATCATCCAGCGTCAAAAAGTGATGATGTGCTGAATGACCATTCTCGCCAACGAACAAACCGCTCCCCAAAGCTAGAGACTCGTTGCCTAGCACCCACACCGGGAAATTTTGCTTCATCTCACTCTTGAATAGGGAGACATGCATCCCTTCAACAAAGCGACCTCTTTTTGCCGTCGAAAAGAGTATTGTCCGCAAAACCACTTTTGGCTTGCCTTGGTGATTTGGGCCGTCCGGGCCGAGGTATATTTGCCTTGGTTTTGTCATCTTTATGGTTCCGCGATGCAGAAACGTCAACCACAAAGTAAATGCAGAAATTGATAGCGCAAGAGCTGATATCAGTGCTGATGCCGAATCAAACGCTGCGGTCTTTTCGATCATGCCCAGATTCGCCCCAGCTCCAGCACAAACCCGCCCACCGGGTCTTCGCCGTAAACAGCAGTGTGGCCCTCCTGTACTTCAACAGGTTTGCCGAGACGATAAATCTCCACCACTTTGCGTGAGGGGTCGATCAGCCATGCAAGCTCGGCGCCGTTGGTCAGCCAGAGCCGCATCTTTTCCTGGAGCCGCGAGAGGCTGTCGCTCTCGGAGCGAATCTCAATAACGAACTGAGGGCAGATAGGTGCGAAGCGCTTTTGTTGATCGTGGGTCAAAGCGTTCCAGCGTTCCCAAGACACCCACGCGGCATCTGCGGCGCGAACGGAACCATCGGGGAGTGTCACTCCCGAATTGGGGCCTAGCGCCTTTCCTCGTCTGTCCTGCCGTGCCCAAAGATTCAATTCTGTGGCTACATCCAACTCCGCATTTCCACCCTCGGTACCTGTCGGCGACATGACAATCAGATCTCCGTTCGCATCGCGCTCCACTCGCAGCAACTCGTTCTCGGCGCAGAAACGCATCAACTCCTCATCCGCCATGGGATGTTCGAAGCGAAGACGCACCGGAAGTTCGTTTTCCGCGAACGCTACATTCATAGCTCTAGTCTATTCCGATCTGGTTGCGGCCTTACGCCCAAATCCTCACCAACTCCAGCACAAACCCACCCACCGGGCCTTCGCCATATACAGCGGTGACGCCTTCGAGGACGTCCGCGTGCTTTGAACCCAGCCGATACACTTCAACCGTCTTGCGCAACGGGTCAACCAGCCAAGCCAGCTCCGCTCCATTCGCAATCCACATGCGCATCTTCTCTTGCAGCGGCTCAAGACGATCGCTCGCGGAGCGCACTTCAATGATGAACTCCGGACAGATTGGCGCAAAGCCTTCCCGCTGCTCCGGCGTGAGCGCATTGACACGCGGCCACGAAACCCAAGAGGCATCGGCCGCCCGCACAGAACTGTCGGGGAGAGTGAAACCGGCGTTTGGCCCGTAGGCCTTGCCCCTGCGATCTTCAAGCGCCCAGTTGCGGAGTTCGCCGAACACATCGCCTTCGACGCCACCGCCCTCCATTCCCGTCGGGGACATCACGATAAGTTCTCCGTTCGCATCGCGCTCGATCCGCGCCATTTCGTTCTCTGCGCAGAAGCGCAGCAACTCTTCGTCCGTCATCGGACGGTCAAAGCGCAAACGTACTGGCTGCTCGATCTCTGGCAGAGCAAGATTCATAGCGACAGTCTACTCCCTACAGTGAGCCCACTTATGCCCAGATTCGCCCCAACTCCAGCGCAAACCCACCAATGGGCCCATCGCCTTCAACGCGGCTGCCGCCTTCGAGGACTCTCTCACTTGGACTCCAGCAAACTTCTACTGCCTCGCCGCCAGGGCCGGGCGTTTTCGCGGTTGGAACGGAAAGGCCCACGCGACCTGCGTGGGCTTTCTTTTGTTCCATGATTTCCGCTTACTGGGATTTCCGCTTACTGGCGAAAGCCTGTGACAACGCCGCCGGGCCCGCCGCCGCCCGGGCCAGAGCCCAGCGTCCCGTTCTTTATCGCCAGCGCCAGCGGGGTTGCCGCCGGAGCGCCCGCGCCCACAAAAGCCGTCACATTCGTAGCGCCGCTGTTGCGCAGCCAGACGTTTCCGGACCCATCGACAGCCACGCTCTGCGGTGAGGTGAGGCTGTCGCTGACGTATCCCGTGCTGGGAGTGACGGCGGCGCCGGCGTTCGTGAACTCGCTCAGGCCGCCCTGCTCGGGACTGCCGCCCTGGGTCAGGACACTGCTCGAGGTGTTCGTGACCCAGGCATTGCCCGCGCCGTCGATCGAAACAGCCGAGGGACTGAACAAGCCGCCAACTCCGTCGATGTTCGTTGCCGCGCCCGCGCCGGTCATGCGTGTCAAGTTGCGGCCCACGATCCATGCGTTCCCGCCATTATCGTTGGCGATATACAGCGAGTCGCCACAGGTTCCGCAACTGAACGGCGAGTTGGTCACCGGTGTCCCGCTATTGGTAAACACCGACACCGTGGCGTTCGTGTCGAACGCCCCCAGCCACACCTGCTCGCTGGGATCGATCGAGATGCTGCTGGCCTTCGAAACCCCCGTGGCCACATAACCGGTATTCGCCGTCGTCGATGGGTTGTACTTGTACACCGATCCGCATGTGGTGCAGGAATACCACGCATTGCCATTGCCATCGAGCGCGAGGCTCTGGATGTCGCTTCCGCCGTCCAGCGTCACGGGGATGGACAAAGGCGAACTCAGGTTTGAAGGCATTTCAAGCAGTGTTTTGCCCGAGGCCCCCACCCAGATGTTGCCCGAAGGATCGATCGCCACCGCATTTCCCGCCATGTTGCTATAGCTATTTACCACTGCGCCTGTCGGACTCAACTCGTAGAGCGCGCCGGTAGCCACCACCCAAAGGTCGCCGGCCGCGTCGAAAGCCATTCCGTTGGTCTGGTGGGCAACGTTGCCCTGACCAAGACCGAAGGTCGCCGCGATCGTCAAGTCGTTCGGAGTGGCACCCAGCGTCGGCTGGAAGGCCGCCGCCGTTCCCCCGCCATAGCCAAGGATCGTCGCCACGTTGTTGGCGGGGTTCTGCGCGATGGCCAGGGCGATGTCGATCGTGTTCCCCGGGACTTTCGTCCCTACGGTCGTCGCGTCGATCAAATTTCCACACGGACTGCCGTCATGAGGCCCGCCGCCGGTAGTGTTTATGCAGTATGCCAGCGAATTCGCCAACGAATTGATCTCGGCCGTGGGAATCGTCGCGCCCGCCGGCGCCGTGCCTGGAGAACCTCCGGAAACGAAGCTCGCAAGGTTGTTGGCCATGCCGAACGCATTCACCAGCCCAACCGCATTGCCGGAACTCGTGCCCACATGGTCGTACGAAGCCATGAACGGCGCCAGCGCCCACACCGCCGCAACCGTAGTCACTTCGTTGACGACGATGTTCGACACGCTGGGAAGAGTTCCGCACGGCCCCAGAGCAGCCATCAAGGCCAACTGTGGGTTGTTCACATTGCCGTCAAGTCCTGGATTGCCGCCCGTGGCGACGAGGTAGACCTGATCTGTGGGCGCACAGTGGTACAGGCCCGTAATGGTGAAGCTTCCCCCAGCGCCCGACAGCACGGCCGGCGTCAGCAGCGGTGTCGCCGCCGTTCCATAGCCCGTATTGCCCGCGTCGTAAAGCTGGATGGTGGATAACGTGACCGGCTGGTTGCCGCCCATAATGTGGCCGGAGATGGCGAGCGGGGACGTGCCCCCAGAGGCGCCGGTAACGCCCATCCCGCAGCCGCTCAACAGCGTCGCAGCGGCAAGTAAAGACAACGTGAATGCAGGAATGACTCGGGTATACATGGTTCCTCCGCGAAAGGGCGCGCACATACAGGCTATGATAAATCGCACAACCTTGAGAAAACCAGCGGGCCCCGTCTCCTAACCAAGGTAACGTGCCCTTCGAAGCGGCGCATCCCCCATCGGAAGCACATTAGAATGACTCTATGTCGTCAGATAGCCAGCAAGAATCCCAACAAAAGAACGTCCTCGGCCAGCCGCTCGAAACCTGCGGCTCCAATCCCGTTACGGGATTTTTCCGCGACGGTTGTTGCCACACCTCGCCGGAGGACCTCGGTATTCACACCGTCTGCTGCATTGTGACGGAGAAGTTTCTCGCCATGTCCGCGCAGCTCGGCAACGACCTCTCGACGCCGATGCCGCATTTTGGCTTCGCCGGTCTCCGCCCCGGAGACCGCTGGTGCGTCTGCGCTCCGCGCTGGCTCCAGGTGCAGCGCGCCGGCGCCGCCTGCCCGGTGGTCCTTGAAGCCACCCACGAGCGCACCCTCGAAATCGTGCCCTTCGAGATACTGCTGCAATATGCTGTCATTCCGCAGACACTGCAGTAACGCGGCATTCCCATGACCCGTTTATCCTCGAAACATCCGTTTTTCCACACAAATCCGTCACTATCCCCTCGGTATCGATTGACAACCAGTCCTCCACGGCATCTTCTAAAGGTGAGTTTCAAAATTTAAGAATCGACGTTTGTATCGCCACACCGGCGCTCTCTCGACAAGAGCGCCGCCCTTGTTTTCCACCCGGCAGCGGACCTTCTGCCCGTACTCTTGATGGAGTAGCCCCGCATGAAGCCTCTCGCGAACCGATTCCACGTCGTCCTCGCCGCCGTCCTTTTCGCCCTGTGTATCACCCTCACCGCCGCCGCGCAGTCCTCCGGCAAGGGCACCATTTCCGGCACGTTGACCGACTCCACGGGCGCGATCGTCCCCAACGCCGCGGTCGTCGTCGTCAACAGCGACACGGGCGTCTCCCGCACAATTTCCAGCAATGGGGCCGGTCAATTTACCGCCCCGTTCCTCGAGCCGGGACACTACGAAGTCATCGCGGGTGGCGGCGCCTACAGCAAGGCCGACCACAAGAACCTCATCCTCACCGTCGGCGAGACCCTCACCGTCGACGCCACACTCACCGCCGGCGGCGTTACCACCCAGGTCGATGTCAACGGCAGCGACAACACGATTCTCGATCCTCAGAAGACCGAAGTTTCGCAGACCATCGGCGCAGACCTCATCACCAATCTGCCCATTGCCTCGCGCAACTGGAGCGCCTTCGTTCTGAACACGCCGAACGTCACGCAGGACGGCGGATCCGGCCTGGTCAGTTTCCACGGCATCAGCGGCCTCTATAACCAGAACTACGTCGACGGTTCCAACAACAACCAGATGCTGTTCTCGGAAGCCCGCGGCCGCGCTTCCGGCGCGCCTTACGTCTACTCCATCGACTCCATCAAGGAGTTCCAGGCCGAAACCTCGAACTACTCCGTCGAGTTCGGCCAGGCGGCCGGCGGACAGGTCAACGCCATCACCAAGAGCGGCACCAACCACATCCACGGCGACGCCTTCTACTACCTGCGTTACCCCGACCTGAACGCCCTCGATCCCTACAGCAAGTTCCAGGCGCTGCACAACAACGGAAATCCCTTCCTCCTGACGCAGCCTGTGCATCAGCAGCACCAGTTCGGCGGCTCGGTCGGCGGCCCGCTCATCAAGGACCGCCTCTTCGGCTTCTTCACCTATGACGGCTTCCGCAAGGTAGGCCGCGTGCTTTACTCCGACACCAACACCATCTCCACCACCGGTTCCGGGGCCTATAACGCATCCAGCTCGGTGACCCCGAACCAGTGCCCGGTCGTCGGCACCACGGGATACTCCGGAACGACAGGGATTACAGCGGCACAATGTCTGGCCGGCATCCAGTTCCTGCAGACGGTTGCCAACATCGCTCCCGGTGAGGCGCCACCGACGCGCTTCGCCAAGCAGAACCTCTTCTTCCCGCGCATCGACTATCACCTGAACTCTCGCAACGACCTGTTCGTGGATTACAACTTCGTGGATTTCGACAGCACCAATGGCTACAGCTCGGCGCCCACGTACACCAACAGTTCTCCCACCACCAACGGTCCCACCAGCTACCACGAGCGTTACCTGGTGGCCGGCCTCACCACCCAGATTGGCAAGGCTTCGGTCAACCAGGTCCACTTCCAGTACGGTCGCGACCTCGAAACCGCCGGCGCCAATGCCGCCGGCCCCAGCGTCGCGACGGGCGCCGTTACCTTCGGCATGCCCAACGCCCTGCCCCGCGTCGCCGAACCCGATGAGCACCGCACCCAGTTCACCGACGTCTTCTCCACCACCCGGGGCCGCCACACGTTCAAGTTTGGCGGAGACGTCAACCTCGTCCACGAAGTGATGATCAACCTCTTCCAGGGCGGCGGCATTTATAGCTACGGCGACACCAACACCACCGCCAACTTCCAGGACTGGGTCCAGGACGCCTTCCAGGGCCAGCCCGGCGATACCGATCCATACGCCGGCTATCACTACAACACCTTCGTGCAGACCATCGACGTGGTCAATACCGCTGCCGGTACGCAGGGCAAAGACGATTTCTGGATGAAGATGTACGACGCCTTCGGCGAAGACACATGGAAGATCACACCGACATTTACCCTCACCGCCGGCGTCCGTTACGACATCCAGCTCACGCCTCCTCCGGGGCTCATCAACAACAACTTCCCGCCGATTTCCGCAGAGTACAGCGGCACGATCAAGAACGTGACCGATCGCGTTCAGCCGCGTTTCGGCTTCAGTTGGCAGCCCTGGAACGGGGCCGTCGTTCGCGGTGGCTACGGTCTGTTCTCCGCGCTCAACCAGGGCAGCACCTACTACGCGATGCGTGTAGAGAATGGCGTCGTTCAGATCAATTACAACTATTCCGGTTGCGAAAGCTCCGTCGGTTCGGCAAACTCTCGTTGCCCGGCTGTTCCCAGCGCGACCAACAGCCTGCAATACCCTTTCGTTCCGTTCCCGGTTACCGGGCCTTCGCTCTCGACATCGCTTCATCCCACGGGTGGAACGGCGCCGGCAGTCAACGGTCCCAGGACGCTCGGTCCCCAGAGCTTCCACGGCCTGGACCCCAACTTCGTTCCGCCGTTGTCGCACGAATTCGATTTGAGCGTCGAAGAATCCCTGCCCGGCAAGATGTCTCTCTCGGTCGGCTACGTGGGCACGCGCGCCCTGCGCCTGCCGGTCTTTCTCGATGCCAACCTCATAGGGCAGACCCCCCACGGCACGCGCAGCTACAACGTGGTTAACGCCGCGGGTGTCATCCAGCAACAGTTGACGGTGCCCGTGTACCTGCAGTCGGACCGCCGCAACTCTGCCATCACCTCCATCAATACCGGGTTCAGCGTTGCCAATACCTGGTATAACTCGCTGGCCGTCACAGCCCGCCGGCCCTTCGCCAACGGTCTTGAGATACTGGCGAACTACACCTGGGCGAAGGCCACCGATACCGGCCAGGTGGGCGGAGCGAACGGCACCTTCTACGGTGGCGACACCCCCCTCAACCCCAACAATGTTCGTGGCGACAACGGGCCCTCGGACACCGACGTCCGCAACCGCTTCACGATGAGCTTCGTGTACACGCCGCACATTATGATGGGCAACAAGATCGTCAAGTACGCTTTCGACGACTTCACGTTCTCCGGCGGCGAAATCGCTTCCGGCGGACAGCCCATCTTCGCCAGCCTGAGCGGCACCATCTATTCGGGCACGGGAAGCAGCTATGGGGCCGACGGCAACATCTACGGCGGGGCCATGAGCTCGAGTTCGGGCGCCGCCACAACCGGCCGTCCGCCGCAGATCGGCCGCGGCAGCCTCTACGGACCGGGGTTCAACAACTTCGATCTACGCGTGGCTCGCAACATTCCCATCCACGAGAAGATTTACATGCAGATCACCGCAGATGCCTTCAACGCGCTCAACCACACCATCGTCACCAGCGTGAACGGCACGTACTCGCAGTACAGCGCGCTCACGGCTCCAACCGTGGCCAACCCGAATCCGGCCTGCAGCACGGTCACGAACTCGACCGCGCCAACCGGCTCTGTGGTTCAGGGTTGCATCTACCCCTACTCCGGCACGGGGCTCAACGCTTTCGGAGTCACTTCCGGGACCAACAACGGACTCTACGGCCCACGCCAGATGCAGTTCGCCGCCAAGCTGTTCTTCTAAACCTGCTCCAAAACAAAAAGCCCGGGTTGCGCAACCAGCGCAATCCGGGCCTTCTTTTTGAATGGTCCCAAGGCCCACTTTCCGGGTGCTTTATTTCCGCAGTTTAGAGATACCCGTCTTGAGCGAGAACCTTGGCAGAAACCACTGAGGCGGGCTTTACCCGGCACACCGGCCGTTGTCGGTCCTCGCCCCGCCCGGGTAGGCCCGATACGCTTGCGATCATAGGCACGGCCCGGCTTGAACGGCGCGGCCTCCCGCATCTCCATCCGGCCGGCTACGGTTTATTGAAGATCGCACCGACCGACGTGTTATTGCCCATCGTCACAGTGCATGAGAGGTTGGGCACCGCCGGACTGTTGGGCGATGCCGGGGCGCAGTTTGAAGACCATCCGCCAAACGACGATCCCGCATCCGGCACCGCGGTGAGCGTCACAGAAGTTCCCAGTGAGAAGTTTCCTGTGCATGTGGCCTGCGGACCGCAGCTCACACCGGCAGGACTGCTGGTCACGATTCCCGTACCGGCCCCCACCTTGTAGAGCGCCAGTGTGGGCTGCGTCACCGAACCGGTCGTCGGGATCACCTCCAGCGAACTGGTTTGCGTCAGGGCCGAGCCCGTAGACGTGGTCGCAATGGCCGTGATCGTCGTTGTGTTGACCTGACCGACGGCAGCCACGCCCGTCGCCAGTCCAGCCTGGTTGATGGTCGCTACGGAAACGTCGCTCGACACCCACCGCACCTGGTTGGTCAGGTCCTGCAACGCCGTTCCATTGCCCAGCGTTCCGAAAGCCAGGAATTGCGTGGTTTCTCCCACGCGCGTCGCCTGGGCCAGGCCCAGAGCAGGAATAATCGCCAACGACGCCGGCAGCACGGACGCGGTCGATACCGTCATGTCCGAAGTCACCGTCTTGCCATTGTATTCCGCCGTGATGATGGTATTGCCAATGCCCTTCGCCGTTGCCAGGCCGGTGGCGCCGATCGTCGCCACGCCGGCGTTGCTTGAGACCCACGTCACCCTGCTGGAAAGGTCCTGCGAAGGCCCGCCGCCGACCAGGTTGCCATAGGCCACAAACTGGATCGTGTCGCCGATCGCGGTTGCTATCGCCAATCCAGTGCTCGGAATCACGGTGAGCACCGGGTCGGGAACGGTCCCCGCGGCAAGCGTCACCGTCAGTTCGGAGGTCGCGGTCTTGCCATTCGCCTCCGCCATAATGCTGGTCGTGCCCGGGCCCGTCGCGGTCGCCAGGCCCTTCGAGTCGATCGTCGCGACCTCAGTGAGGGACGAGGTCCAATTCACCGAGCCGGTGGCGTTACCGCTCGTCGGCGAGGCCGATCCCATTTGGTACGTGCCGATGGCCTGGTACTGCGCAGTCTGGCCTACTTCGGTCAGGTTCACAGTCGTCGGTGTGATCGAAAGCGTTTGCAGCGAACTACAGCCGGTCAGCGCCACGGCCAGAACGGAAAGAAGGGGAAGAAGGGAAAGGCTCTGCTTCATCGGAAAGACTCCTTTTGCCAACCTACAGAAGCACTTCCGGCAGGGGTATACAACTTCCGCCGCAAGGCCCCTTCTCGCCTATTACTTTCGTTTCAAGCCAGGTTCTTATACGGGATACTCTCGCAGCATTCGGCCAATCGCCGGCAACAGAAAAGCCTCGCCGCAGCGAGGCCGTTCCATCCGGGAAGAGAGCCTAAACCCGCGTCAGCCTCCGCCGCCCCGCACCAAACAAGCCCAACACACCGGTACTCAGCAAAATCAGGCTCGAAGGCTCGGGCACGATTGACGGTCCGCCTGCGGTTAGCGCCCAGATGCCAGGATGACTGTTGCTGGCAGAGTCCGAGATGGCGTCGAGCGCGCCATCGTTGCCATTGAAGCCGAAGCCCGCGGGGTTCTCATACCTGGAGTTCATGTCCGTGCCCGAGAAAAGGGAGATGTCCAATTCCCACGCAATGATGTTGCCGCTGCCATCGGTCGCGAAGTTAAGGATCGGGCTTGCAACGTCGGGGCTGGTGTTGGTGATGGTGTCCACGCCATCGGAAAAGCTGAACGAGGTCAAGTCCAGAATCGGTACTCCGGTCACGCTGGGCCCAAAAGGTCCGCTGGAAAAGTTTCCCGTATTCGGCGCAATCGGCGAGGAGGTTGTGAAGAACCCCGAGATCGAGTCGCTGGTCGTAAATGGCGCGTCCGCGGTAGTGAACGGGTTGCCGGTGTAGGTATAGGTGGTGTCGGCCATAGCCGGCAGGGTAACCAGCATCAAAAAGGAGGAGAGAAGAGCAAAGCGGCGCAAGAACATAACGGACTCAACTTTTGAGAGGGATACACAGCGGGGCCGAAAATTTGAGTTGACTGTATCATCCAACCACCCATCGCGCCAAGACATTAATCAACAGAAAAGGCGCCTTCACGCTGCCACTTTTGGGTCAGCTAAAAAGACGCCTTTTGCTTTCAATTATTTCGCCGGAGGTCCGGCAACAACTATACGCTGAAGCTCGACCCGCACCCGCACGTCGACTTCACCTGCGGGTTCTCGAACTTGAACCCGGCGGCTTCCAGCGTCTCCACATAATCTACCTGGCAGCCGTTCAGGTACATCGCGCTGGTCGCATCGACAAACACCTTCAAGTCGTCGAACCGCACCACCTTGTCCATCATCCCGGCGGCGTTCTCGAACGACATCGAGTATTGGAACCCCGAGCAACCGCCGCCCACAACGCCAATCCGCAGCCCCGCCGGCACCGGGTCCTGGGTCGACATAATCTCCTTCACCTTCGCAATCGCGGAAGGCGTCAGCACAACCGGCGGGCTGGACGCGGGTGCGTTCACTACTTCGGGAGCATTGACAACTTCGGGGGTAACGCTTGCGGTAGCCATAGCGGAAATCTCCTTTGAACTGTACTTCTCAAGTCTAGTCGCCCCAGCCCGCGCGGGCAAGCGGCAGCATCCTCAATTTAGATGCCCCACAACCATCCCGGATGCAACCGCACCGACAATTCCCCCGCGCACCGCACCAAGGACTTATCCTCAAAGCCATGCGCCTCCTCGAAGCCCTCGCCAGCATCTTCATCAACGTCTTCGGGATCACGCAGCCCACGCCGGAGATGCGCCGCAAGGCCGCCTGGTTCATCCTCGTGCTCCTCACGCTGACTCTCCTACTCGTGGCCGCCGTCGGTGTTGTCCTGTATCAGGTCATACGCCACTGAAATGGACAAAAAATCCGGGCGGACCGCACAGTTCGCAGTATCATTCTCGCTATCGGCCCGGATTTTCGAACCGGAATGTACATGGGGAACGCAATCCAATGACCATACTTTCGGCGATGCTCATTGCGTGGGCTCTCTGCCTTCTGATCTTCATTGCCCTCACCATCTACCGCAGCCAGCTCACCCGTCACGAAGTCGACGAAGTCTTCCTCAACGACAGCGTCGACCACGAGCGCGAGATCGAGCACGACGAAATCGTCCGCCGCGTCGACCAGATCGACCCCTTCCTCAAAACCGCGGGCGGGGCCGCAGCCCTGCTCACGCTGTCCGTCATCGGCGCCTACGTTGCCGAGATTCTGCCCACCGTCCACTTCTAGCCCAACTGGAAACTGGAACCTCGTAGCTGGAAGCTGAAAGCCCACCAACTTCCGCCCGTACCCCACAAACTCTCCGCCAAAAAAGCAAGGCCCACTCCAAAGAGCGGGCCTTCCCTTTGATCCACTCGCCTACGCGTTATAGGTCGACGACGAAACCCTTCCGCCACGCCCGGTCCAGTTGGTATGGAAGAACTCGCCGCGCGGCTTGTCGACCCGCTCATACGTATGCGCGCCAAAGAAGTCGCGTTGCGCCTGCAGCAGGTTCGCCGGCAGCCGCGCCGTCCGATAGCCGTCATAGAACGCCAGCGCGGTCGAAAACGCCGGCGTCGGCACGCCCAACTCGATTGCATGGATCAGCGCCTTCCGCCAGCTCGCCTGGTACTTGTTCAGCGCACCCGAAAAGAAGTCGTCCATCAGCAGGTTCTGCAGCTTCGGGTCCTTGTCGAACGCCTTCTTGATGTCGCCGAGGAATGCCGAGCGGATGATGCAGCCGCCACGCCACATCAGGGCCACGCCGCCCATATTCAGGTTCCAACCCTGCACCTTCTCGGCCGAACGCAGCAGCATGTAGCCCTGGGCATAGCTGATCATCTTCGAGCAGTACAGCGCCCGCCGCACTTCTTCAATGAACTCCGCCTTGTGCTCGGCAGAAATCTTCTCAGCGTCCTGCGGGCCCGCCAACGCCTTCGACGCCGCTACGCGCTCGTCTTTCAGCGAGCTCAGGCAACGGGCGAACACGCTCTCGCCGATAAGTGTCACCGGAATGCCGTTGTCGAGCGCGTCGATGGCCGTCCACTTACCCGTACCCTTCTGTCCGGCAGTGTCCAGAATTTTGTCCAGAATCGGTGTGCCGTCGTCGTCCTTCTTCCCAAAAATCGTTGCCGAAATCTCAATAAGGTAGCTGTCAAGCTCACCCTTGTTCCACTCCGTAAATATCTCTGCAAAGTCATCCGCGCTGAGCCCCAGGCCGTCCTTCAGCAACTGGTACGCTTCGCCGATCAACTGCATATCGCCGTACTCGATGCCGTTATGCACCATCTTGACGTAGTGCCCGGCGCCGTCCTCACCCACCCAGTCGCAGCAGGGAGTGCCATCGGCAACCTTCGCCGCGATCGCCTGGAAAATCTCCTTCACATGCGGCCATGCCTCGGCGTTGCCTCCCGGCATGATCGACGGACCGAACCGCGCACCCTCTTCACCACCCGAAACCCCGGTCCCGATAAACAAAATCCCCTTCGCGGCCAGGTCCTTGGTCCGCCGATTCGAGTCGGTAAACAGCGAATTGCCACCGTCGATAATGATGTCGCCCTTCTCCAGATAGGGCAGAACATGCTCGATCGTCTGATCGACTACATCGCCGGCCTTGACCATAATCATGATCCGCCGCGGGCTTTTCAGCACGCTGCACAGCTCTTCCACCGAGTGCGTGCCGACGACCTGGGTCCCCTTGGCCTCGTCGTTCAGGAAGTCGTCGACCTTCGACACCGTGCGGTTGAACACCGCAACCTTATACCCGTGGTCGTTCATATTCAGGACGAGGTTCTGCCCCATCACCGCCAGGCCGATCAGGCCAATGTCACAATTCGCTTCTGCCATGTTCTCTCCAGTCCCGCATCGTTTCCGCCGGGATTCACTGCCAAATTTACATCTCGACTATGCTATCGCACCGCACTGACAGGTTGCTGGGCCAAGTTCTAAGTTGTAAGTTGTAAGTTGTAAGTTGTAAGTTCTTAGCTCGCGCAAGACCCGGAACTCCTCGATCTCCAATTCTCATCCCTCGCTCCTCGACGAAATCCGTCTTCCTCTTCGCTCATAGCTCGTCGCTCTTACCTCTTGAAAGCCACTGCGCAACCGCGAAAAAAAGCTCGCGACGGACAGCCGCATCCTGCGATACATTTGTGAACACAGAACAGTTTCCGGCCCAGACGAAAACGCAATCGTATCCGCGCATCCACCCCTGAAGGGACACCCGCACATGGACCCCCAAACTTCCCGCCGCTCCTTCCTCCGTTTCGCCGGTCTGGCCGCTTCCGTTCCGCTGCTCTCGGAGAGCCACCTCGCCTGGGCTGCCCTGCAACAGGCAACACCCGTCGCAGCGACCAAGGAAGTCCCGCGCAGCCGGGTCTTCCACGCTTTCCCTCCGGGCTCAGTCGTCATCAACGCCAACGAGAACCCGATGGGCCCCAGCCCCGCCGCGCTCGCCGCCATCGCCAAAGCCGCCGCCACTGGGGGACGCTACGACGCCAACGGCGTGGTCGACCACCTCACCCAGACCGCCGCCAAACTGTTCGACATACCCGCCGACCACATCGCCATCTACGCCGGTTCCAGCGAGCCGCTCTCGTACGGCGTCCTCGCCTTCACCTCGCCCGCCCGGGGCTACGTCACCGCCGACCCCTCCTACGAGTCCGGCATGTGGGCCGCCAACTCCGCCCACGCCCGCATCTCCCGCGTGCCCCTGACGCCCACTTACGCCCACGACATGAAGGCCATGGTCGCCGCCAACCCGCGTGCTGGCCTGCTCTACGTCTGCAACCCGAACAACCCCACCGGCACCACCACTCCGCGCGAAGACATTATGTGGGCCGCCGACAATATGCCCAAAGGCGCCATCCTGATGGTCGACGAGGCGTACATCCACCTCTGCGACGAGAAATCCGTCATGGACCTCGTCAGGGCCGGCAAGGACGTCATCATCCTGCGCACCTTCTCGAAGGTTTATGGCATGGCGGGCATCCGTTGCGGCATGGCGCTCGGGCGGCCCGACCTGCTGAGGCAGCTCCAGCAGTTCGGCACCAACTTCATGCCCGTCACGGCGGTCGCCGCAGCCATCGCCAGTCTCGAAGACGCGGCCCTGGTTCCCGCGCGCAAAAAGCTGATCGCGGCCACCCGCAACCAGACCTTCGACTGGCTCCGCGCCAACCACTACAAATTCATCCCCTCGGTCTCGAACTGCTTCATGCTCGACACCGGACGCGACGGCAAGGAAGTGATCGCCGCGATGGCCGCCCACGACGTCTACATCGGACGCACCTGGCCCGTCTGGCCCACGTACGTCCGCATCACCGTCGGCCTGCCCCACGAAATGGAGAAGTTCCAAACCACCTTCGCCTCCGTGATGAGCACATCCGGCGCGGTGAGCGCTTAGGCTACACTTCCTCCATGCGTAGACCAGTCGGCGTCATCATCACCTGCATCCTGCTCGGCCTGGCCGCGCTCCTGCTCTTGCTTAATGCATTCGGGGCATTCGTCTCGATCCTGCTCAGGGGACATCTGCCGGCAAATGGGGCCGGACCCACCCCGCCGCCGGCGATGATGGCTGTGGTTTTTATCGTCCTTGGGCTTTTCTATCTCGCGCTCGCAGCATGGGCCATCGCCACCCTTGTCGGGCTCGTGAAGATGCGCAACTGGGCCCGTTACTCCGTCATCGTCATCGGCGTAGGGCTTGCGCTGATGGGCGTCGTCGGCGCCATCGGCATGTTCGCCGCGCGGACCATGATGGACTCCGTACCGATGCCGCCCGGCCAGAATCCTGCAATCCTCCGCGTCGTGATGGTTGTCGCCGCGTTGTTCAGTCTACTAATTGCGGCAGTCGGCATCTGGTGGATCATCTACTTCGCGCTGCGCACCACCCGCGAAGCGTTCGCGCTCGCTGCCGGCCCGCAGCCCGTGCCGATCCCCGGCTACATCCCACCGCCTTCGCCCTACGACCCGTCTTCCTACGCCGTCGCCTCCTACATCCCCGCGCCCGATCCGAATGCCCCGCCGCCCATCACCGCACCAGTCATCATGCTGGACCAGGCCGCGGCGGCCAATACAGCTCCGCGTCGTCCCGTCACCATCACGGTCATCGCGTGGCTACTGATCGTCAGCGGTGGCGTCACGCTTCCGTGCTGCTTACTGCCGTTCCCGATGTTCTTTTTCGGCGTCGTCATGTCGGGCTGGGCGGCCCATCTCACGGCGGTGTCGTTCGCGGTACTCATGCTGCTGGCGGGCATCGGTCTGCTGCGCCTGGAAAAGATGGCGCTCTACCTCGCCTACGCAATGACAGCCTTAGGCCTGGTGAACGGCGCGTCCTTGTTGATGCCATCCGTTCGCGACCGCATGATCGCCTATCAAATGGACCTGATGCAGAAGTTCTCGATGGGCATGCCGCAACCTTTCGACAACCACATGATGGCCCTGATGATGCTCCCTGGATTGCTTTTGGGGGTCGCGTATTGCCTCGCGCTGCTCATCCTGCTCTTCCTCAACCGCGCCGCGTTCGACCGCCCGAATCAAGCCGCCGCGGCGTAACGTCCCAGTTCCTTCACCATCCGGCAATGCGCGTGCAGCCCCGTCAGCGCGCGCTCCGCCCGCTCCACCGAGTCGAACCGGAAGTCCACATAAAAGATGTACTCCCACGGGCTCCCCGGCACCGGCCGCGACTCGATCTTGGTCAAATCCACACCCGATTCCGCCAGCAACTGCAACGCCGCCACCAGCGTCCCGGGCCGATGCTCCACCGCAAACGCCAGCGAAATCTTGTTCGGAGCCTCGTCCCCAATCCGCTCCGAATCACTCCTCCGCAGCAGATGGAAGCGCGTGAAGTTCGACGCATTGTCTTCAATGCCTTCCACCAGCACATGCGCGCCATACTCCTCCGCCGCCAGCACCGGCGCCACGCCGGCCGTATCGCGCAGGTTCTCCGCCATCACATGCTTGACGCTGCCGGCAGTATCGTAAAACGGCATGGCCTGCGCTCCCTGCATCGCCGCCAGGTATCGCCTGCACTGCGAGAGCGCCACCGGATGCGAGATCACATGCCGCACATCCTCAAGCCGCACCCCCGGCGCCGCAATCAGATTGTGGCGAATGCGCAGCAGGCTCTCGCGATCGATCCGGACCGGATGCTCCAGCAGCAGATCGTAGTGCTCGGCAACCGATCCGTGCAGACTGTTCTCGATCGGCAGCACTGCCCCATCCACGCGCCCGGCTTCGACCGCATCGATGACGTCCGCCGACATTGTGCACGGCACAATGTCCACATCCGCGCCCAGCATCTCCAGCGCCGCCATGTGGCTGTTGGAGCCGCGTTCGCCCTGTATCGCAATCTTCCGCAGCTCGCGGCCCGCAGATGGCATCTCACTCCTTCGGGTTGCTTTGCAGCTACAGGATATATATCCCGGACGAGTGGCAACCCCCACCCCCTCTTGCCGCAACTTACCATAACGACGCCACATTTGCGGCGCAGCCTTTGGCAGATGCGATTGCCAGGCAATTGGTTAGGAGAACGCTTCCATGCTTTGGACAATCATCGTCATTCTTTTCATCCTCTGGCTGCTGGGCTTCAGCCTTCACATCGGCGGATACTTCATCCACATTCTGCTCGTGATCGCAGTCATCGTTCTTATCTTCAACCTGATCAGCGGCCGTAGAGGAATCTAGCCGCGTCGACACATTGATCAGTCAGGCGGGCCGGCTGTATTGGGCCACCGGACGGCGCGAATGGGCCCGTACCCCGCGCCGTCCTCTCCGCGTATCGAAACCAACGTGCGAAAGGAGTGACCATGAGCACAAGCGATAGCACCGTCAAAGGAAAGTTCAACGAAGCGGTCGGCAACATGAAGCAGGGGGTCGGCGAAGCCGTCGGCAGCGACAAGCTCGCCAACGAAGGCGCGGCGCAACAAGTCAAGGGCCATGCTCAACAAGCCTGGGGAGCCGTCAAGGAAGGCGTCCACGATGCCGCCAACGACCACAAGCCCGAGGCCGAAGCGAATGCCCACGACGTCCGCGAAAAGATCACATCCACGGCCGCCAATGTCAAAGAACACGTCCAGGACGCCTTCCGCGACAAGAAAGCCAGCTAGCCGCGTTTTATTTTGCATTCCGAAAGGTCCGCCGCGCGCGGGCCTTTTGCTTTTCCTTTGTGAAACTTCGCTCCCTTCGCGAACTTTGCGTCAAAGCTTTCCCCCTTACCGCCGCACAAAAACATCCACCGCGACCGCCAAAAAGAACACCACCGAAATTACCCCGTTCAGCGTAAAAAAAGCCGCATTCATCCGCCGCAAGTCCCGCGGCGAAATGATCGAATGCTCATACGCCAGCAGCACCGCAACCAGTCCCATGCCGCCGAAGGCAATCCGCCCTAGCCCAAACAGGTGTGCAAACCAGAAGAGCAGCACGACCATCCCCAGGTGCATCGCGCGCGCAATCCAAAACGCCGCCTCCATCCCAAACGCCTGCGGTACGCTGTTCAATCCCACGCGACGGTCATGCTCGAAATCCTGGCACGCATACAGCACGTCGAAACCGCCCACCCATAAAATCACAATCGCCGTGAGCATCAGAATCGTCGACGACAAGCTCCCTCTCACCGCAATCCACGCCGCAGCGGGCGCAATCCCCAGCGCCAGCCCCAGCACCACATGCGACCACCGCGTAATCCGCTTCAT
>Ga0209483_1000533_pt1 | contig 32706 bp, 37 predicted proteins | sample NGEPerA_FD_184508 | JGI IMG/M metagenome (GOLD analysis project Ga0209483, IMG submission 184508) | Arctic peat soil microbial communities from the Barrow Environmental Observatory site, Barrow, Alaska, USA - NGEE PermafrostL2-A... | ecosystem: Environmental > Terrestrial > Soil > Wetlands >... | reverse complement strand
ACGAAAGACCATCGCCCAAAGACGCTTGCTTCACCAAAACATCGCCGCTTAGTATCAACCAACCAGATGAGGTCAACGCTCCGCTAAATCACGCCCACTGCTGTCCCAAATGTTTTGACGACGGACAGATGTTCGAATGCCTTGGGAAGCCATTGAAGGGGTCCGACAGCTTCGCAAACACACACCGCTTAGGAACACCTATAGGGAGACCATGGACGCGATTGGTCGGTGGGATAGCCTGGCGGTGTGGATTACAGAAGGCGTTGGAACACTGAGCTTCTTTCTTGTGATTCTTGTATGGACTCTCATATGGCTAGGTTGGAATTTTCTGGCACCGAGATCCCTCCAATTCGACCCTCCGATGGGGTTCGTGTTTTGGTTATTTATCTCCAACGTAATCCAAATTCTGCTAATGCCGCTCATCATGGTGGGACAGAACATCCAAGGACGCCACGCGGAGGCACGCGCCGAGCACGATCTGCAAATTAATGTGAAGGCAGAACAGGAAATTGAAGTCATCCTGCATCATCTCGAACGGCAAAATGACTTGCTCATCGCTATGCTGCAAAAACTGGGTGTCAATCTTCAAGAAGTGTTGAATCAGCCCCGAGGTTGATGGAACGTGCTTCGTGTGCCGCGCTCAGTGAAGTGGTGGTCAACCTGCGGCGCGGCTGTTTTGGCGCGGAGCGCAGGAGGACAGATGCCGCAATCAACTACTGTTCGACAGAGCTTAACTTCATCAATTTGCGCGCTTGGTGTACACATTGCTAAGCGTGTCTTTGCACCTCGAGCAATCCGCAAAGTTGCGGGTCTATTCTTTGGTCTGGCGGCAGCTTCGATGTGGGTCAAGCCCGCATTGGCGGATGACACAATGCGCGATCTCTGCCCTGACCGCCCGGGCAAAGGAACATCTGCTTGCACGGTAGACGCGGGTTATTTTCAAATCGAAAGTGATCTTTACAATGGCAGCTATCAACGCACCGGCTCAGTCACAACCGAGACATATTATATCACCAACCCGAATCTGAAGTATGGCATTAGTGACAATTTCGACATCGAGTTCAATCTAGCCCCCAACGTGATTGTTCGCGCGCATGATACCGCAACCGATACAACTGAGACTTGGAGCGGTATCGGCGATTTATTTGTTCGCGCCAAATGGGCTGCGATCGGCAACAGCGGTTCGGATTTTGCCCTCGCGATCGAGCCATATGTAAAGTTGCCGACGGCGCGGAGCGGCATCGGAAATGGTGCCGTCGAAAGCGGTGTTGTCGTACCTATCTCCATTTCTCTTGGTGATAATTGGTCGTTGGGTTCGACACCGGAACTGGACCTCCTCAAGGACGCCGTCACCGATGGCCGCCATGTGAGTTTGACCGACGTGATCGGAATTGGGCGGGCAATCGGCTCAGGGGTCACAATCGGAGCCGAACTGTGGGGGTCAATGAATCTTGACCCATCCGGGGCAACACAATCCTGGTCATTTGACCTGGACGCTGCATGGCAACCCGACGGCTCACCTGATCTGCAACTGGACGCGGGCTTCAATCTCGGTTTGAACCGTAACACTCCCGCCTCGCAGCTATATGTCGGGATCTCCCGCCGACTTTAGCGCAAGCCAATCCGTTATTCTGTCTTCGTGCCAATTTTTCTATTTCGATTCCCGCAGCTTCAATGAGATTGAAAAAGCGCTACCACGATATTGACCGACATCGCGATCAAAACAGTATTGAAGAAAAACGACACGACGCCGTGAGCAATTGAACGCTGCCGCATCCATGTCAACTCGACTTGCACGTCCGAAACCTGGGCTGTCATGCCGATGACGAACGCAAAATATACAAATTCCCAGGGCCCCGGGTCGATCGTGCCTGGAAACTTCAGCCCGCCTGTTTCAGGCCGTCCCACACCAACGCCATCCGGATCGCCGTAATAGGCGTGCGCATAATGAAAAGCGGCGTTTGTATGCAGGACAAACCAGGCTAGTGGCGCGCTGGCGAGGGCGAGCGTCAAATGGAGGGAATCGGGCTTAACAGGCGCATTAAGCAATTTGAATATTGATGCAAGCGTAAAGCAAAGTGCGACGAATGTGATCGCAATGATAAAAACAATACCTTCGTCGTCGGACGATGCACTCTCGCGCATTTTTGTCGGTGTCATATTGAGCCCAGCGGCGGCTACAAATATGAGATAACTGCCGTAGAATACATCGCCGCCGATCGAGACGGCAGCAGCGGGATCTAGAACATACGCTACTGCCATCGTCGCGGCGCCCAGCGCGAACGCCATGTAGAACCAGCGATGGTGCCCAATGTGATTTGCTACGCTGTTGAGATTTGTGATCATGGTGAGACCTCGACTTTCAATTCTTGTTGCTAGTGTTTCTTACAAATATTTTATTTGGCTCCCGGTCGATGATCTTTCGCCCATCACGCGCAGTTTGCTTCATTGGCCGCCATCGACGCAGCTTCTATCGTATAAAGAGACCCAAGCTGGAGTCTGATAGTGTCAAATCGAATAGGCGCAACACTTGCCAGTCATCATTGCGCAGGATCCGTCGACACCGGCTTTGTGGCACTTGGTTCCCTCAAAGTGGCCGCCCTCGGAATTGTGCAAGGTGTCAGTGAGCTTTTGCCGATTTCGTCAACGGCCCATATGCGCGCCATTCCCGCGTTCCTTGGATGGCCTGACCCAGGCTCTGCATTTTCAGCCGCAATGCAGCTTGCGGCTTTGTTTGCTGTCCTATCCTACTTTCATAGCGACATCCGCGAGATGTCTTGGGGATGCTTCCACGCGCTAAGAGCAAGACAATGGAATGCACCGGCCCTTAGGCTCGGCGCCAGCGTAGTCCTTGCCACGATACCGATTGCGTTGGCGGGGGCGGCACTGTCGGGCGTTCTTAATCGCTGTCATTCACCGCTGCGCAGCGCGCTGTTGATAGGCATCGCCAGCGTGCTCATGGCTGTACTGATGGGGTTTTCGGAGTGGTGGGCGAAGCACCGCCGCACATCCGATCAGCTTCGCTATCGGGATGCCTTTGCGATTGGTTTGGCGCAAGTTGGAGCCTTAATTCCAGGCGTTTCGCGATCTGGCTCGACTCTGGCGGCCGCAATGCTGATGGGATTTCGTCGTGAAGATGCCGCGCGCGTTTCCTTTCTCCTTGGCATTCCAGCAATTGCACTTGCGGGCCTGCACGAACTGTGGGTGTTGCGCCAGAACGGATTGCCTTCCCACGGTTGGCTTTTGCTCGCCATTGGGCTCGTCACATCCGGCCTGTCATCGTTTGCGGCGGTCTGGGGATTGATGCGATTCCTTGAAAAGCACTCGACCTGGCCGCTCATTGTATACAGGGCGGGATTCGGGTTGATCCTTGTGATTGGTGCGTCACTGAATTGGATTCAATAGGGGTCTGGATGCACAAGCCGCAAGAACCTGATCAATTGAAACCGATCGTCACACTACTAGCCTGCCTTGCAGCAGTCGCTGTCATGTTTTTCGGATCTATTCTAGCGGCTTATTTTGCGTGCAAGCCGAGCGCAACGCGCCGTCTGGCCAACAGATTGATCAGTAGATTTCGGCGTTCGCCAATTCGTGTCATTGTCTTGCCGGTCACATAGCCTAACCAATTCGCGTTTAAACTTTTCTTGCGTGTCTAGACGCCATCTTGCTGCGAAGTAGATCCAGCGCATAAGAAAGCTGGAAATCCGCAGGTACTGCGCCAGTCGTCGGCGGACGAATGATTGTCTGATTGGGCTTTGGCTCCGCGGGCGCCCCGGCGCGATGACCTGCCTGATCCCCATCGCCCGGTTGCGCGCTTCTTCGAATGTCGTCTTCTGCACCCGCAGCCACCAGGATGTCCGGCACGATGGCCTGCGCCTCAATCGAGCGGCCCGACGGCTGTTGCCACAATACATACCTTATAAGCGAATACCGCCGCCCAAACCCGCTCAAGCAGATTGTCGTGACCCTTGGCATCATGACTTTGGTGTAATTCGAACGTCGAGAAAGCTTGGCCTGCATTCAGGCCGAGCTAATTGCAGTCTCGCAGATCAGGTTGTTCTTTGGCGCCCCCGTGCTTTCAGCGGGCAGCGGCTGTGCCCTTGACCTCGGGGATATCGGGGTTGACGCTACCATCGTATGCCCAGTGGAAAGGGAAACACGTGCGGCGACGATTATTGTGCGCGACTATGTGTTTCGTCGTGGTAGCGCCGATCCCAGCAATGGAAAAAGGAGCGCCTGTCTTTCATAATCAGATGAGTTGCGAAATCGGCCCTGTGACAAAAACCTATGGTAGTTCTTCGTGGCTGGTTTACGCCTGTAGCGATAACCACAGCATTTCCCTGGTCTCTGCACCTGAAAACCCCGCAAACCCGTTTCTGTTTAGTATTCGATGGCGGGGCGGCGAATATTATTTCTCGGGCTTCGGATCCGGTGACAAGACGGCAAGCGATGCGTCACTAAAGGAAATCAGAGCGCTCACGCAATCTGATATAGAGGCGCTCGTTGCCGAAATAAAAAAACAGCCATAGGTCGGCCGTGCCGGATTGGTGTCGTAGATTGGTGCTGATCAATGCTAATTCGCGCAACTCATTTTCTGTCACCGGCGATCGTATTCGTATTGATGGGCGGGTGCGCTCCGGCCTATCCCGGCGGGGCGGTCGTGTACGCAGCTGAGGCCGCTGCCTTGGCCAAACACAAATGCAGCAGTGGCGGAAAAGAACTCTTTGGCGTGTGGCGCGCCAAGCTGGATGGCAATACTTGGACGGTATCATTTGGCTCTAACACCAACAGTGGTTTCTCGGTTGCCATTGACGCACAAACCGGAGTGGTCGGGCGGTGCCACCTCCCGGCCGCGTAGCGATCTTGCTTCGAGGCGTATTTCTTACCCAGCTAGAATCCTTGCCTGTTCTCCCACTTCTGAGGTCGAGCCAAGCTATAGGACCTGCATCTTCACGCTTGACCCCGGCCCGCGATTCCTGTGTCGCGGTAGGGATCGGAATAGCCTTCGGACTATGCTATAATCTGCTTATGCCCAAGACTCTCGCTAAACCAACCAAGCGCCCGGCCAAGCCATACACGATTGGACAGCGCGCCTTTGCCAAGATCAGCGCTGTGGAGGGTATCCATTTGAGCGCTGAGATGGAGCGCGATTTGCGGGAGTTCGATCGCAACGGCCTGTCGGCCGAAGAGCGACGCGCCTATATTGCGCACAAATACGGCAAGGTCCGCTAATTTTGCCCTTTATGTATGACGCGGTCGCAGATCCTTATTGCTACGACGGCACGACCGTTCTCAAAAACATTCCGAGTCTTCGCACCCAAGCAGAGCTAGACGCTTTCGAAGCGATCAGCACGGCGACGAGAGCAAATGCACCGCTACCCGCGGGCCATTTTAGTGTCAAACAATATCAGGCGATTCATCGACATCTCTTTCAGGACGTCTACAAATGGGCCGGGCGATATCGAACGGTGCGCCTCGGCAAGGATGGCAGCGCATTTTGCTACCCCGACCACATTGCGCCGGAGATGACAAAGCTTTTTGCCGATCTCAAAGCAAAACGTTACCTCGGCCTACGATCGGCCGATGCTTTTGCCAGCGCAGCGGCTGAGTTCCTGGCCACGTTGAACGCGATCCATCCGTTTCGCGAAGGCAATGGTCGCACGCAAACAAGCTTCCTCGCGCTCATTGCCGATCATGCGGGCCATCCGCTCGATCTCAACCGTCTCGAACGCGATCCCTTTCTTGCCGCCATGGTCGTGAGCTTCAAAGAGGACATTACGCCGCTCGCCGAACAAATTCGGCTTCTCATCGCCTAATGCTTGCAGCTACGACTGTGCGCCCAGTGCACCGGATCATGGAAGGACGCGGTCCCAAAACCCCAGCATATCCGCGGGTCCGCTGGAACTGACGACGTCCTCTCACTCGCTACGCCTCCAAGCGCGGGCGCTGAAGGGTTGGCTCGGCGTCCCGTCGATCATGAGCTTCAGATAGATGTCGTGTTTGGGCAGATAGAGCAAATCTTCCACGCCGAATTTGGGCAGAAATCCTTTCGCCAATATCGACGTATCCTCTGGCCCGGCACGAAACGAGATCAACGTACCGGCGTTGCCGAGTACGGCATGGCGAATGTCGGGATCGAGTTGATGAAAATATTGATGCGCAAGCGTGAGGCCGACGCCATATTTGCGCAGCTCGCTCATCATGTTGGCGAGCATGGGCGTGGTGAAATTGTGGAATTCGTCGAGATAGAGGAAGAAAGGACGGCGCGAACCTTCGTTGCTATCGGCCCGGCTAAAGGCCGCGAGGCCGATGATCGAAACGAGGAACCCGCCAAGAATATGAGCGCTGTCTTCGCCGAGCTGGCCCTTTGACAGATTAACGAGCAGCACCCTGCCCTCATCCATCAACGATCGGACGCGAATACGCCCCGATCTGCTATGAAATGCAGGTGACGCCGGAGATGATTGCGCATTGGCGCGATGCATGGCGAGACGCACTGACTTCCACGAAGACCGTCTTCAACAAGTTGCAACGCACGCTACTTCTTGGCCGGCGCTTCATCGAGCGACCACATCATCGCCACACCGATCAATGATTTGACCGGTTTCCCAGACAGCTCCGCAGGCTTGAAACGGAATCGCTGCGTCGCAATGGCTTCGGATTGCGCAACAAGGCCCAGATCACCGCTCAATCCCACGACCTGTGATTTGAGAACCTTGCCATCCTCTTCAATGGTGAAGACCAACATCACTACGCCATGCGCGTCGCGCTGACGAAGCTCGGCCGTGTAATCATCCGGCTTCATCGTCATGACTTCGAACGGACTGTCGGGCGGAAGGCCCAGTCGATCGCCGGACAACTGGCCCTTCCAACGCGCCCGTCGTGGTTTTTCAACGCCTTGCTAAGCGGTCAGTGAGTTTTAACAGACTTGTCGGCGCTCCAGAGCAGGCCGCCGAGAATCACAGCGATGGCGACGAGTGCCGGGACGTCGCCCATCAGATGCCCCATGTGATTCATGCCGTCTGTCATGCCGAAGGACTGCTGCGCCATGATTGCGCCATGCACGAGGCTGGACACCACAGTGAACCAGATCAGGCTGCGATTGGCGAGCGGATCGCGCGCGGCGAGGATGAGGAAAATGCCCAGCACTGCGTAAACGCCGACGATCATCATGTAGTAGTCGTTCGAAAAGGGTGCACCTTCATGCCAGGCCCAGCCTGAGGGCCAGACGATCGCGAGCGGATAGATCAGTAGAAAGGCAATGCCGAAAACAACAAGCACAATTTTGAGAAGTGACAGTGCGTTCATGGTGTAACCCCTAATTGATGACAACGAAGAGTCCGCTCGAACGCAGCGGCTGGTGAGTCTGCCCAGAATATCAACGGACATTCCCCAGATGACTCTATGCCCAAGCGGACGATAGAGCTTTTCTGGGCTTCTTTGAAGCCGGTGGGGTCGTCCACGTTGCGGTGAGCGGCCAGGTGACGCCAAGAACGTGGCCGGAAGCCTGGTTTGGCTGGGGTTTGTCGGCATTGAGGCACAATTATCCCCCGCGTCGGACCTCTCTTGCTTCTAGACGGAACCCGGTCCTGGTCGCAGCCTATCGATTAACCGAAAGACCCTCCGAACAACCGGCTCGGCACAGCGACCTCCGCAATCTGGAATGTGACGTAGCGCGAATGGCCGCTTCGGGGTAACCGAAGTACACGACGAGTCCGTCGCCGAGATATTTGGCCACATGGCCGCCGAGATCTGTGGCGGCATCCGCAGCAGTGCGCTGGTAGTCAGCGGCGATCGCGTGCCATTCCTCAGGATCAAGACGGGCAGCTATCTGCGTCGAGCTGACAAGGTCGCAAAACAGGACCGTAAGATGGCGGCGCTCGCCATCTACCAATCGAAACGTCTGTGCCGGCTTCTCGGCGTCCGGAACGCGCGAATCGCTCCCGCGACGGTGTGGAGTGGGCCCCGAACTGGCACTGAGTGGTGCCGCGCAGTTGGAGCAGAATTGGGCTTTTGGGGAGTTCGTGTGCCGGCATCGGGAACAGCGGACCGAAAGTGGGGCCGCGCACGCGACGCAAAATTTTGCGGTGTTCTCGTTCTCAGCTTGGCAGTTCGAGCATTGCATCTGGCCGACGTTAGCACCATTCACTTCCCCTTTTTAGTAGGTACTGGCGTGCGCGCAGAAACTATCCCCGTTTGGAAGTTAGAGTCCGTTTCCTTGAAGGAACGATGAAGCGTAGCCAGTTCACGGAAGAACAGATCATTGGGATATTGAAGCAGCACCAAGCTGGACTTGGAGCGAAAGAGTGGCATCGCCACGTGTCTCTGGTGATGCTGGCCTTTGCCATGATGGCGACAATCCGGCAGCGCGCCAATCAGCCGATGCCCAAAAAAACGAAGCCACGGTCGGCAAGAAAGCGCCCGACCTCATCTGCTGGTCGGTCCAGGAAATCCGTCGCGTAGCAAACCGTCTCGCACAAAGACGCATTCAACCCGCGCAGGTCATCACTTGGTCGCTCTGGCGACGTGCTCATCAAGCCACATCACAAAAAGCTCATGTCAAACGCACATTGCAACTGTAATGCTAAGACCGCAATCAAGCCGCAGCAATTTCCGGAACGTTCTGTCACGCTTGAGGTGTCATTCATGGCTCATGGCCGCGCGCCGCGTCTGATGTCGTTCGGCGTAGACAAGATCCATTTTCGTCCTCGCGTGGTTTTGGCGTCAGCTCCAGCATTGTGCTGCGTGAGGCGGCGCTCGAGATCAATCGTCGACCCTACACAAATCTGCTGAATGGTCCCGAAGGGCGATTCGTAGTCTTCCAATGTGATCATCGTCAAACCTATCGCCGGTGTATCAGTGATTCTTCGCTGACACGTTCATCAGCGCCAAGAGACCAGACAACAGGTCTCTCGGGCGTGGCGGGCAACCTCGAATGCAAAGGTCCACACGCAACACCGCCGATAGGCCGCCCGTTACCGCGTAGCTTTCGGCGAACAGGCCGCCGTTGACCGCACAATCGCCGACGGCGACAACCCATTTGGGAGAGGGTGTTGCGTTGTGCGTGCGTTCCAGGGCTTCGCGCATGTTCTTGGTCACCGGCCCCGTAACGAACAAGACATCCGCGTGGCGCGGGGAAGCGACGAACTTCAGGCCGAAACGCTCAAGATCGTAAAAAGCATTGCTTAGGGCGTGAATCTCCAGCTCGCAGCCATTGCACGAACCCGCGTCGATTTCGCGGATTGATAAGCTTCGTCCAAGGCGCCGCTTGGCTTCGGCGTCAAGCTTCGCTGCGAGGGCGATAAATTCCGCATCGTCAGATGCAGGTCGCGCCTCCGTGAGAGGGGAATGGATAAGGCCCTGAAACAACAACTTGCGCATTACGAACGCCTCATAAATCGTGGCCCGAATAGGAGCAGTTGAAGGATTTGTTGCAGATCGGAAAGTCCGCCACGATGTTGTTTTCGACCGCGGCTTCCAGCAACGGCCAGTGGAACCAGGACGGATCGCGCAAATGGGCTTGCGCGAGCAAACGGTCCCCATTCATCCGGACCCACACAAAAATATCGCCGCGAAAGCCTTCGACTATCGCCGCGCCTTCTCCAGCGCGCCCATCGACCGGAACGCGCAAGCCTCCTTCGGGGAGTTGCGCGAGAATTTGATCGATGAGCGAAAGGCTTTGTTCGATCTCTCGAATGCGAATCCAGATACGTGCATCCACGTCGCCAGTTTGTCTCGTGACAACTTCGAAATGCAGTGCGTCATAAGGAGGTTGCGGGAAGACGCGGCGAGCATCGAAATCTCGTCCGGAGGCACGACCAACGAAGCCGCCTGCCCCGAACTGCAGCACATTCTCTGCAGCCACGACGCCGGTTCCCACGGTGCGGTCCTGGAGGGAAGCCGTATCTTCGTACAACCTGATGAGCGCAGAAAATTTGCGCCGCAGCTCTTGTTGCAAGCCAACGATCAGCTTTCTCCCAGCTTCATCGAGATCGGCCGCGACTCCTCCTGGGATCACTCGGTCCATCATCAGGCGATGACCGAAAGCCCCATCCGCGGCACGCAACACCCGCTCGCGCAGCACGGCACAATGGGCATGCATCAAGCTGAAAGCCGCGTCGTTGCAGATTGCACCAATATCGCCGAGGTGGTTAGCCAGCCGCTCAAGCTCCAGCATCAGCGCGCGCAACCACATGGCGCGGGATGGGACGGAAATGGAATTGGCGGCTTCTACGGCCTGCGCAAACGCAGTGGAATAGGCAACAGTCGTGTCCCCCGAGGCCCGCGCCGCCAGCTGAGCGGCGCGTTCGAGCGTCGCGCCGATCATGAGCGACTCGATGCCTTTATGAGCGTAGCCCAGCCGTACTTCCAGGCGGACGACCGTCTCTCCGCTCGCGGTAAACCGGAAATGTCCCGGTTCGATAATGCTGGCATGCACGGGACCAACGGGAATCTGGTGGAGTCCTTCCCCATCTACTGGCAAGAAAACATAGGGCACTACCGCATCGGGCGAACGCGCCGCGCCAAGCGGCGCGCGCATGTTCCACGTGCCGTGATCAAGCCAGGGGCGCAGGTCCGGAGCGCCTTCGGGAATCAGGCCGTAGAGGTCGTGAATGGCGCGCTCGATCCGTCGAGCTGGCGGATGATGAATGCCAATTGAAGGAAACCGTCCTTCTCGCACATCCAAACTCAGGATGCCGAGTACCGCCGCCGGCGGGTCAAGCAAAGCCAGATGCACTTGCGCGGGCTCCGCCCACATCGCACACAGTGTCCATGCGCCGTTCACGAGCTGCCGGCCGGCGAATTCCCAGGCATCGGGCGACACGACAGCGCGAGACCAGGGATGCGCTGAAATCTGCTTTCCGTCCGCGATCATTTCCAAAAGGGCTGACATCATTTCTTGCCTCAGCCCAGCAATCGCGCGATGTGCATAAACCAGCCCGCCACGACGGCAGGAAGGAATATTCCAGCCGCGAGCACGATGCCAAGATGTAGCAACATCGGCGCGTGGGACATCGGCGTAGGTTCAAGATTGCCCGTCGGCTCACCGAATGCGAGCCCATTGAGACGCAGGAATAGCGCGCCGAGCGAGATCAGGAGCCCGATCACGAGAACCACGGCCAGAAGCGGTTGATGCGCAAACGCGGAGCTGACCACCAGAAACTCACTGGTGAAAACGCCGAAGGGTGGAAGACCGGCGATGGCCGCCACGCTCGCCACAAATATCCAACCAAGCAAAGGATGGCTTGTCGTCAACCCGCGAATATCGGCGATTTTTTGCGAACCCTTGATTCGCGTCATGTGACCCACCGCATAGAAGATCGACGACTTCGTCAGGCTGTGCATCGTCATATGCAGCAGCCCCGCAAAATTTGCCAACGGGCCGCCAAGGCCGAAGGCAAAGGCGATGATGCCCATGTGTTCAATGGAGGAATACGCGAAGAAACGCTTCACGTCGCGACGGCGATAGAGCATGAGTCCAGCAAAGAGAAGCGAAACCAACCCCATGGCCATCAAGAGCGGACCGGGCGTCAGCGCGCCCTTGTTTGCAGCCATGATCAACTTGAAGCGCAAGATCGCATACAATGCGACATTCAGCAGAAGACCCGAGAGAACTGCCGAGATGGGCGTTGGACCTTCGGCGTGCGCGTCGGGAAGCCAGGCATGCACCGGCACCAAGCCCGCTTTGGTGCCGTAGCCTAGAAGCAAAAAGACGAAAGCGATGTTCAAAATCATAGGATCAAACTGCGCCCCGTGCGCGAGCAGTACATTCCACGTCATTGCTGGAATACCGTCGCCAACAACCGGCTGCGCCGCCATATAGACCAGAATGGTGCCGAAGAGAGCGAGCGCGATGCCAACACTGCCGAGGATGAAATACTTCCAGGCTGCTTCCAGGGCCTCATGCGTCCGATAGATGCCGACCATGAGAACGGTGGTTAATGTCGCGAACTCCACAGCCACCCACATCAGCCCTGTGATATTGCTGAGCAAGGCAAGGTTCATCGCGGCCATGAGAAACTGGTACATCGCGTGATAGAAACGGAGATTGCCTTGGGACAACCGCCCCGTCTCAAGTTCGTGTGCGATATAGCCGCTGCTGAACAGGCTCGTTGTAAACCCCACCAGCGTATTGAGTACGATGAAGACGACGTTGAGATCGTCCACCAGCAGGAACGTAGTCAGCGGCGGCCGCCAGACAAGTAGCGTCAACGCGGCGATGAATGTAAAAAACGCAGCGACGACATTGATCCAGGCGGCGATACGGTAGGCCGGAACAAGCGCCAGTACAGCCGCGGCGAAGACAGGAATGATAAGCGTTGCCGTTGCCGGATTGAGCCAGGGCGTCATCGCCGCTCTCCACGGAAGCGATCCAGGGCCGCCACATCCACCGTGTCAAAACGCTCGCGGATGCGGAACAGAAAGATGCCGATCACGATGAAGGCAATGAGGATCGAGAACGCAACACTCGTCTCCACCACGAGCGGCATGCCCTTGGCGCCGGTGGCCGCGAGCACCAGACCGTTCTCCAACGACATGAAGCCAATCACTTGGCTGACGACGTTGCGGCGCGTGACCATCACCAGAAGCCCCAGGAGAACGACTGAAAGCGCAAACGCCAAGTCTTCGCGGGCGACTAGGTTCGCGGCCGCTGTCGCGCGTAGCATCAACGCCATCGCGAGCGCCACGAGCGCCATCCCGACAAGCATGGTCGGACCGATTCCGCCCACGGTTTCGATATCGCGATGAATGCCCAGATTGCGGATAAGACGGTGAAGCGCGAAAGGAATTGCAATCGCCTTCAGAACGATCGCGATGGCCGCGGTTACAAGCAGATGTGGCGCACTTTGCGTAATCGCCTGCCATCCCACAGACAAGGAGAGGAGTAGCGATTGTATCGCAAAGGCATTGATAAGCGGCGGCAGGCGGTCCTGATAAAGCAACGCAAAGCTCATCAGCACCAGACTACCTGCCAGGAAATTCGAGATGTCGAATGCGAGCGACCCCATTTACATACCCCGCAATACGAGGCGGAGCAGCCCGGCAAGCAGACCGAACATCAGCGCCACCCCGATAAACTGCGGCACTCGAAATACGCGCATTTTAGCAACCGTGACTTCAAAAGCGCCAAGCAAAACGGCGCTGCCGAGCGTTTTCGCCAAATAGGCGCCCAACGCTACGAAGTAGCGAAGGCCGCCGTCCTCGAACTGGTTGCCCCATGGCTGGAAAATCGCTGCGATCAACGAGATGTAGAATACAAGCTTCAGTGAGGATGCCGCCTCGATCAACGCGAGATGCCGCCCGGAATATTCCAACACCATCGCCTCATGGATCATCGTCAGTTCGAGATGCGTGTCCGGATTGTCGATCGGATACCGGCCGTTCTCCGCGATCGCAATCATGATCAATCCGACCAAGGTCAGTCCGAGCGACGTTCGCAAACCTACTGCGGGCGATTGCACAAAATCCGCAATGGCGGACAGTTGCGTAGAACCGGCAACCAGCGCGAGAGCAAAGATCACCATCAACAACGCCGGTTCCGCCAGCGAAGCGATTAGCACCTCGCGGCTCGCGCCGATTCCGCCAAAGCCAGTTCCGATGTCGAGACCTGCCAGCGCCAGCACAAAGCGCGCGCTGGCAAGAAGCGCGACAATGGCTATGAGATCCGCGCTTGGCCCGAGCGGCAAATCGAACGCGAAAGTTGGGACTAATGTTGCCGCCAACCACGTGAAGGCGAAGATAACATAAGGCGCCGCGCGGAACAGCCAAGATGCATTCACCGCCAATACGGCCTCCTTGCGGGAGAGCCGAAGCAGATCGCGATAGGGTTGAAAGACGGAGGCACCGCGCCGCATGAGAAGGCGCGCCTTTGTCTTGCGCACCACGCCAGTGACGAGCGGCGCGATTGCAATCACCAGAAGCGCCTGCGCAGCCTGCAGCGCGAAAGCTTCGATCAAGCCCATATCGCGAGCACCAAAAGTAGGAACACGAGTGTGACAAACACCATCGTCAAATAGCGGCGGATGGTGAGGAATTGCAGCCGATTCATCCGATCGGTCACGAATCCCAAACCGCGTGTTAGCGGGGCATAGATTGCGTTCCATACTGGATCGTGCAGCGACACCTGAAATTGCGCGGGCGCCAGGTCGCCCGGGCGTGGCATCGTCACTATTTCTCGCGCGTGGAACGCAATGGTGCCAAATACGCGGCGGATCGGTTGCGCGAAGCTGCCGGCCGTGTATTGCGTGACCGGGCTCGGGTCGGGAAAGCCACAGTCCCAGGCCGGGCTCCGGCGTATCGCCCGATTGGCGAAGACGCGCACGAATAGGAGTGTCGCGGCGGCGGCTGCAAGTAGCATTACCGCGACCATGAACCCGCTATAGGAGTTCGGATTGGCCGCCGCCGGCAGCAGGGGCGTCCAAGGAGCGGTCAAATTCAGGATCGGCATCGCTCCATTGGTCAGCAGGTGTGACGCGGGTGCCAGCGCGTTGGTAAAGAATCCCGGAACAACGCCGCCGATGACGCAAAGCGTGGCCAGTGCGAACATTGCGGTCAACGACCAGCTATCGGTTTCCTGTGCGGCATCGGCAGCGGCGCTCCGTGCACGGCCGAGAAAGCTGATACCGAACGCTTTTACAAAACAGGCAGCGGCAAGAGCTGCGGCCAGCGCCAACATTGCGCCGGAGGCGGGCGCCAGAAACCGGAGACCCAACTGCGGAAATTTGGGGCTCAAAAAGATGGCCTGGAATAACATCCATTCCGAGGCAAATCCGTTGAGCGGCGGCAGAGCGGAAATCGCCGCCGCACCGATCAGGAACGTCATTGCCGTTTTTGGCATACCGCGGATAAGGCCACCCATGTGATCCATGTTGCGTTCGCCGGTCGCTGTCTGGATTGCGCCGGAACCGAAGAACAAAAGGCTCTTGAACACCGAGTGATTGAAGACATGGAACAATGCGGCACTGGCCGAAAGAGCCGCCGCCGCGATCAGACCGTTCGCGCGGAACGCGAGCGCGAGCCCAAGGCCCACAAAGATAATGCCGATGTTCTCGACGGTGTGATAAGCGAGCAACCGCTTGAGGTCATGTTCCATCAGCGCGTAAAGCACGCCCAACAATGCGGTCACGGCGCCGGCTGCAATCACGATCATACTCAGCCGCCAATCGAGCGGACCGACCAGATCGAAGACGACGCGAATAAACGCGTAGACAGCCACCTTCGTCATCACACCGCTCATCAGCGCAGACACATGGCTGGGCGCCGCGGGATGCGCCAAAGGCAACCAGACGTGCAATGGCACGAGCCCGGCCTTCGAACCCACGCCGAGCAGCACCAGCAGAAGAACGAGCGCGATTCCACCGGGGGCCAGCGTATGCGCGCGCATGGCATCGAATGCGTAGTTACCGTCGGGGCCGGCGAGAATGCCAAAGGTCAAAAGCAGCGCCAGCGTGCCGAAGGCCGCCATGATTATGTAAATGAAGCCGGCGCGAAGATTTTCGCTGGAACGATCGTGGCTCACCACGAGTGCCCAGGACATCAGGGACATGAATTCCCAGGACACCAGAAAGCTGAATGCATCGTCGGCTATAACGACAAGATTCATGGCGGCAAGAAAAGCAGGAAAGAATGGCAGCACGCGGCCGGGCGTGGGCTCGTGGCGGCCGTAGCCCAATCCGAACACACTCGCAGCGCTGCCGCCGAGATTAACGACAACAAGGAAGAAGCAGGAGAGCGCATCGAGCCGGAAATGAGCGCCGAGCCAAGGCAAGCCGAAAGGGAGCGTTAGCGTAGCTGAGATTGCTTCATCGAGGCCTACCGCAGCGTTGGCGAGTGCAACACCGCAGATGATTGCGCTCGCCCCGTAAATGACGCGCGTCGCAATCGCTTTTCGGCTTAGCCCTATGGCGAGCCCCGCGGTCGCGAGCAACCCCAAAACGCATATGAGCGCCACGCCTATCGGCATCGTGCGAAAACCTTCATGTCGACGGTCGTGCGGCGACCTTGGAAAATCTGCTCACGGACGATCGGGCCTTGACTGTTTTCACTTTGAGCCGCACGCCACGACCGCCGGTCTGGCTCGCGGCGCCCTGCCCTATGAGTTCTATGCCGGCGACATCGAGTGCATTCACAAGCTTCATCAAAGAATCGACGTTTCCGCGGATAAAGCCTTCGCTCGCCTCCATGCGCTGGATCGTCGGTACCGATAAGCTCGCGAGTTCCGCCAAGGCCCGCTGGTCAAGCCCGAGCAGCGCACGGGCAGCACGCATTTGGGTGACGGTTATCATGTTTTAACCATTAATTCTAATGCAGAAATGTACATATAGAGCGTTTACCGCATGTATTCTGGTATTGCAACATCATTATTGAATGACTCAGATGTTAATCTGCTTATAAGTTCATGAAGGAATAATGCTTTCCCCTCGACGCATTTTGACAGCGCCATGGGCGAACCGAAGAGGAAGTAAGATGCATGGCCACGACATGTATGGCCGCTATCGGCTGTTGATCGAGGAACTTGCGAACTGCGCAATTCCGTCGGCAGTATGGTTCGGTGAGTTGCACGCGATCATGCGCCAGCTAGATTTGGAAGCCGACGGTCTTGTGCGCTTGAGTGCAAAATTGCTCTACGACGAATTGGGCGACCAGTTCGGCACGAAGCATTCCAAACTGCAAATGAGTATCGCCGCAGCGTGCTGATGGCAGCCATTAAACTTCTCGAATTTCGACAGTCATCGCTAAACACAAAGCCGTCCAGCGAGGGTACGGGGCTTGAAGGGGAGAATGGCCGCTAAGGAACTATGCGGACTGAGATATTGGCTTCGCGAATCCCATCATCGCTCCGATCCAGGCGATTTGGTCGGCCAGATCACACCGATAAGCGATGTTCCAGGTGGGCTCCCGCGTACAGATTTTGAACGAATACTTTCTGTCCGCGCATATAAGCCAGCATGGAGCTATGGAGCACGTCGAAGACGGCGGGGGCATCGGCTTGTTGTTGTTCCACCAAACATTCGATTCGCTGGCGGCATCGCGGACGATGAATTTGTCTGAGGCCGAACGGCCGGTATGTTGGCCGGTCAGCATAACTAGCGGACCGCCTTTGGCGACTTGACCCTCATGGCGCATGATCGCGCGTTCGTAGAGTTCGGCCGCAGTCAAATTGTTATGGACAGCCTTCACATTGAGCGGTCTTTGATCTTCGGTTGTGTACAGACGATTGTGAGATGTTTGGGCCATATCGCAACCTGCAATTGCGCTTCTTTTCTCGAATCTGAAAGTTCATTGAACGGTGCGCGCCCAACGGATATATTTTTCAAACTCCCCTCGTATCACGAAGAGATCGACGAAACAGGGTCTTTTGTCGCCGGGTGCGCGGAGCGAACACATATCGCTATCAAGGGTCAGGCCACCAAGCAGATCGTGCGTTAGTGCTTCCCTTCGCGCGGTACCGGGCAGCCGTCCGCCGATTACGATGACCTGCAACATGCTTTTCGCAAACCAGAGCGGCGCACGTTCGACGCCGCTCTGGGTCGCAACATGAGCCAAGGGGAGGTGTTCTTTTTGTGCCGTCGACAGAGCAAGCCGCGCGGCCTCGACGAGTGTGTAATCAGACCCGCTCGCACCATTTGCGATCCATGAAATCAGTCTATTTGCGAGGCCGAGCAACATGCCTGGCTCTCCTCATACGGGCGAGCACGTCAGACTCCCTCGCCGAGAGCCCGAGGTGCAGATTGCCAGAACCCAGTGAATCCACCACGTTCCTGTGGCGGCCCACAGCGAGTTTCGGGACACCCTGGCATCCAGGGGGCATTCAAATTGACATTCTAAACATCAACTTTGATGTCTTTCGTAGCGTAAGTATGCTATCACCCATTTGATTTAATGGCAACAGGGGAACAATAGGGCCGCCGATGATCACTGCTACCCAATTGCGGGCCGCACGAGCCCTCGCCGGGATCGATCAACGTCAACTCGCCAAGAAATCCGGCCTATCGGTGCCGACGATTCAGCGCATGGAGGCGAGCGGTGGGGTTATCCGGGGCAATGTCGATTCTCTCATGAAACTCATCAGCGCCCTCGATACGTTTGGAATCATCCTGATCGGCGAAGCTTCAATCAGCGATTACGGTGGACGCGGAGTACGTTTGAAAAAGTAGCAATAAAAACTGCCGCGCCCGTCCCGTCTTCCCCCACACCCATTCGTCCGGATGCGCCCCCGATCTACCGGCGCATAGCATTTCCGGTCGCGGAATCCCCTGACCGCTCGCTCATCCCGAAATATCTCTGTCGGCTCGGAGCGCGAGTTCATTCCTTGATCGGGCCATCAAGAATAACTCTTGCGTCGCGGTGATCTTAACACCCATCTTTGACATGTTTGCATACGAGCAACGAAGCGGTAGACACACGGACGTATTGCATGCGCAGTTCGCAAAATACATTTAATGGGTGCGCACAACGCTATGGACGTCAGGTTGCGCAGGAGTTTCTCTGTCGAGATCTGTGTCGTGTTCGTGCCATGGCTGTGAATTTGAGATTCATGCGTTCAGCAACACCAACGGGCAGAGCGACCATCGAGGTACATGCTCCCTGATGCCCCTGCTACGACGATTTCCAGTTGGTTTTGTCGCAGCGGGCTTCCAGCTCGCGGCTGTGGCGTTCGTAACGCCCGTCGTCCTCGCCCTGGTGCAGAATGGATTTATCGGATCGCTGTCAACGGGCGCGAACGTGACGGCGGAAATGGAAACCCAATCATCTGTGCTTAAGGGGGCCTATCTGATTATTGGCTTTGGTGTGGCCCTGACTGAAAACCGGTTTCTCGATTTTACGGCGTTGCATATCCGCCAGATATCCCATCGGGATAGCGCTTTTCGAACAAATCTCGTGATTGCGTCATTGTTAATTCTGTTTTGCCTGGGTATCGCCGGATTCACGATGCTTACGCTCCAGAGGCCGCCTAGTCTTCTGTTCGGCCTTGAGCGTTGGTATAGCGGTGGGGAAATACTCCCGATCCTATGGCCCGGCACAATGAGCATCGGCGCTGTATGTTTCGGCGCCACCGCACATGCGTGCTTGCGAGCGCTTCAGGATAATTTTTCCAACTTAGACCGCTCAGATCAAGATTAGAACTGTGGGATACGACGCACCATTTTTGACATCGGTCTGAACTCCCGTGCGAGATCGGAGCCGCGAGAGCGCAAGTCAATACGGCGTCGATGCCATCGATATGGACAGATTTGACGACGCGGCGTACGATTCCGGTTATGGCGAAAGGCACTACTGCAGACGAGTTTGACGTGCTTCGGAGCATTGTCGATCAGCTCTAGGGACTTGGGCCAGATGATCAACGGCGGCGCAATAATCCAAAGCAGACGCCCTATCTGGGAAAGATCGCCGCCTATCGCGAGATCATCGCGCGTCAGGTGCACAAGACGCACTGGGGCATTCCAAACCTGCTGGTACTCACCGTCACGACCAGCGAGACTCGCATGCAGGCCATGATGGCTGGCCTCGGCAACGATACCGACGGCAACGACGCATTACTCTTCAAAGCCATTGCCGCAGCCGACCTCATGAGGCCCGCGAATCACCTCCTGTGCAAATCTTGGAGCCGGGCGGGCATATACCCTTTAAAAATTGACCAATAGGTTTTGAAAATTGTTGGTATAGATGTTGGCTTTGCGAAATGAAAAAGGCAAAAGCATAGATATCGCAATAAGTTATCAACCTGGTAGCAAAGCCTCCTCCGGCACCAGCCTTCGCCCGCGGCAGGCTACAGCTCGGCGGACCAGCACCTTCACCAATTTGTCCGACCTCGCGGAACCTCGAGCGCTTCGCTACCCTTCCGTCCCAGACAGAGTGGAGGTGACGATGGCGCCCAGGTCAAAACCAGTGGCCAAACGCCCAAGCAGCGCGAAAATCGACGAAGAGATCGAAGAATCGTTCCCCGCCAGCGATCCTCCGGCGTTCATGGCCGGACATGTCGGCGCGCCCAAGCGCAAGAAAGCCAGGAAGGCTGCAAGTGCTGTCTCCAAAAAGATAGCCAGGACGCCCGTCGGCACTGCATGACATGCACTATAACTTCTGTCGCATTCATAGGTCGCTTCGCGTAACTCCAGCGATGGCCACTGGCCTCACGGATCGTCTTTGGAGCGTGACGGATGGGGCGGCGCTTATGGCCGCTCAGGAAGCACCCGTCGCAAAGCGCGGGCCGTACAAAAAGCGAGAAGCTTAGAGAATGGAAACAGCATGATTCTCTCAGACCTTGCATCCATAAGCAGTCTCATAAGCGGCTTAGCGGTGCTCGTGTCGCTGGTCTATCTGGGCCTTCAGGTCAGACAAACGGAACGAAACCAGCAGGCTATCATCAGGCAGGGGCGCATCAACCGTGCCGTGGATCTGGTGACCGCAAGGATGGAGCCATCCGCCGCCGAGGCAGTCAGCAACGGCATCGACGGCAATGAAAATCTTACGCATCAACAGTTTGCACTTTTTGTATCCTACGCCGACGCATATTTCCTGCATGCCGAAGACACATACTATCAGCACGAGGCGGGACTTCTGAATGAAGCTGCGTTTAAGACCTTCGTTGCATACCAGAGATATGCATTCACACAATGCGGTCTGCGCGTGCAATGGAAGCGGCAACGGGTCTATTATACCGGTGGCTATGTCGAGTTTATGGATAAGTTGCTTGCTGAGGAGTCGATCTCACCGGCACATGATGCACTTTCGGAGTGGCGGACGGATGTACTGGCGGAGAAAGCCGCAGCAACAGGTTGATCACAAATCGCATAAGTGACGCTATCGCCCTCCTCCAAGCGGATGCGGCGTAAGTCACACGCTGGCGGAAATCAGCTATCGTCTACTCCATCCTCAATGAAAATCACGGCCTTCGGCTGCGCCTAAACTCTCTACAATTTCAAAATGCCTCACTACCAACCCGTCACGAAAAAGAAATCTGCGAAGAGAAAATATCCCGCCGTTAAAGAAAGGGCCGCGTCATGCACCCCATCATGGGAGTTGATATTCTCATCATCCAGCCGCTGGTCGCGCTGATCTTCGGTATTCTGATCTTGTTTCTGCCGCGCCTGCTGAATTATCTGTTGGCGGGCTATCTCATCCTGATCGGAATCGCCGGACTATGGCCGCATCTTTTCGCGAGTGCGGTTTAGCGGCTTACTCCGCGGCCCTCGCGACAGAGCGGCCGCCCGCAGCGATGCGCTCTTCGGCGATACAGTCCGCTATGACGTTGGTCGGTGCGCCTTCCGTATCCGCGCGCCGGAAAATCTGCCCGAGCGTGTCGGCGATGCCGAGGACGCGACGATCAACTTCCGCATCGCTCCAGTTGAACACCTGCCCGGCGACGCGAATGATGCCGCCGCCATTGATGACGTAATCGGGCGCATACAAAATATCGCGCGCCTTTAGCGCCGCGCCATGTTCGTCGCGCGCGAGCTGGTTGTTCGCCGCGCCCGCTATGACCCGCGCGTGAATTTTCGGCACGGTCTTGTCGTTCAAGATCGCGCCGAGCGCGTTGGGCGAGAACACATCACATTCGCTGGTGACGATTTCATCGGGCGATGTTGTCTTTGCGCCGTAAGCCTCTTCGGCGTGTTTCATCGCGGCGTTATTCACATCCGAGACAATCAGCTTCGCGCCTTCCGCATGGAGGCGGCCGGCGAGATTCGTCCCGACTTTGCCCAGCCCTTGAATCGCGACTGTCAGGCCCTTCGCCGTATCGGCGCCCAACCGATGTTTGATGGCCGCCTTGAGTCCAACAAAGACGCCTAGCGCGGTCGGCGGTCCGGAATCGCCGCTCGGCTTTCCGGGCTGATCAAAGCCCGCAATGTGATTGGTGCTGCGCGCAATCAACGGCATATCCTTTGCGCTCATGCCGACATCCATCGCCGTGATGTAGCGGCCACCCATGGCCTCCACGGCGCGGCCGTAGGCGAGGAAAAGTGCTTCGGATTTGTCTTTCGCGGAGTCTCCGATGATGACGGCCTTGCCGCCGCCGAGCGGCAGATCGGCGATGGCGTTCTTGTAACTCATGCCGCGCGACAGGCGCAGCACGTCGGTCAACGCGGCATCGCTGCCCGCATAAGGATACATGCGCGTACCGCCGCAGGCCGGTCCAAGCGCCGTGGAATGAATGGCGATAATCGCCTTGAGGCCGCTCACCTTGTCGTCAAAAAAGGAGACGGTTTCGTGATGATCGAAATCGGGGGACTCAAACGCACTCATAATCGCTCCAGAGGGCCGCGTTGAAGGCGCGGACCATATACTCCAGGGGGTGAAATTGCATTGCTATTTCCGTGGCTTTGCCGCAACGGGAATACAGTTCGGGTGCTCGACCGGCAATATTCCGAATTAGATAATAACAGCGGGCGCCTGGGGAATCGTTTTCCAGAATTCCGGGTCGTGGCCGTAGAAGATGCGCGCGCCATTCGCTTGCATCGCACGAAGCCGCTGCAGCGTTTCGATCATCATGTCGCGATTATAGGCAAAGGGCGGAAGCCCGAGGCTTTCAAGCGTCCGCTTGAGATAGCAGCAATCCGCCGCGAGCACGACCTCGCCGGATTCCAGCTTCAGCCGCAACGATTGATGCCCCGGCGTATGCCCGTAAGTCGGAAAGAGAATGGCGGATCCGTCGCCGAACAGGTCGTGCTCGCCTTCGATTTGCAAAACGTCGTGGCCGTGGTCGAAATCGGCGGGATTGTAAACGGCTGCAGCCCGCAGCCTTTTATTCTGGGCCGCCTTCCACTCGCGCCGCTGCACGATCACAACAGCATTGGGGATCAACGCGTTGCCGCCGCAGTGGTCAAAGTGCAGATGCGAGTTGACCAAGTAGCGGATGTCGGCGGGATCGATTTCCAGCGCCTTTAGCTGTGAGGCGATATCGGCGCTCGCGGGATAATGAATCTCCCAGTCCTTCATCATTGGTCCCAACAGCCGCGACGCGTCTTGCCGCAAGCCGATGTTCAGCCCGGTGTCGAATAGCGCCTTACCCTTGGGATGATCGATCAGATAGGCGGGAACGGGAACGCGCAGCTTTCCGCTCTCACCTTCGACGAAACCGCCATAGGCACCAGTCAGTTCACCACAGGTAAAAGCATAGAGCCCGATGGCCACGTCAACTCTCTCCGCCGATGGCTTTCAGCACTTCGTCTTCCGTTAGGATTTGCGGCAGCACCTTTGCCTCGGACGCGCCCGGCGCATAGTAGAGATAGAGCGGCACACCCGAACGGCCATGCGCCACCAGCAGTGCGGTGATTTCGGGATTGCGGTTCGTCCAGTCGGCCACGAGATAGGCGATATGTTTCGCCGCGAAAGCATCGTGCACGCGCGTGCCGGAGAGCGCCACTTTCTCGTTCACCAGACAGGTGATGCACCACGCAGCCGTCGCATCGACAAAGACGGGGCGTTTCTCATCGCGGAACCGTGCGAGCTTGGCGGCGGTATAGGGCTCGCAGGGAATGCCCGCCGTCTCGGCATGCGCGGCAGCAGCAGCCGGCGGCACGACAGCGCCGTGAATCACCGGCAAGGACGCCAGCGCGGCCAGAAAACCGAGCAGTGCGAAGAGGCCGCCGATGACACGCCAGCGCCCGCTCGCCTCGCGGCTCGCTGTCCATGCCCAGGCGGCGAAGGCGAGCACGACCATCGCGGCGAGGATCGCGACCAATCCGAGATCGCCCGCTTCCTGGCTAAGCACCCAGACCAGCCACACGACCGCGCCATACATCAGGAAGGCGAGCAACTGCTTGAAGCGCAGCATCCACATTCCGGGCTTGGGCAGCAGGCGCAGCAGTGCAGGCGACAATCCGATCAGAACAAACGGCAGTGCGAAGCCAATGCCGAGCGCGAAGAAGATGAGCAGCGACACGGCCGCGCTCTGTGTCAGCGCGTAGCCCAGGGCCGCTGCCATAAACGGCGCGGTGCAAGGTGCCGCAACGGCCACAGCCAGCACGCCAGTGAAAAACGATCCGACCCAGCCACCGCGCCGCGCCAGCGTGTCGCCCGCATTGATACCGCCGGAAAATTCGAACACGCCGGATAGATTGAGGCCCACCGCGAACACAAGTAGCGCGAAGCCGGCAACGGCTGCGGGTTCCTGCAACTGAAAGCCCCAGCCGATGGCCTGGCCGCCGGCGCGCAGAATGACCAGCACGAGACCCAGCGCGACGAAGCTCAGAATGGCGCCGATGCCGTAAGCGAAACCTTCGCGCGCGGCCACGCCCTTTTCCGCATGCGCCTTGCTCGCGACGGCGAGCGCTTTCATCGCCAGGATCGGCATCACGCAGGGCATCAGATTGAGGATCAATCCGCCAAGAAACGCGAACAGCAGTGCGAGCATGAAGCCGCCCTCGTTCGCGCCGCCACCAAACGTTGCTGCCGGCACCGTGCCCGGTAACGCGTTCACGTCCAATGCCTGAACCGATCCGTCCGTCGAGGTGAGGACGAGAACGCCGGAGACAGTTTTCAAACTCTTCGCGCCTTTCGGCCGCGTCAGGCGCAACACCAATCCATCATCGGCCGCGCCGCGCTGTTGCGGCGCCATGCCCGCGACCATGCCCTCCGCGAAGGGAAAGAACGTCACGTCACTCAACTGCATTTTCGAGAGCGACGGCGATGCCACGAAAAGATCGAGTGTGTCACCTGCATGAAACACGACCGGCCATGGCGACGGCGCCGGAATCTTCGCGCGGGTCGCCGCGAAATCTTCTTCAATCGTCGCGTAGGGCGCGAGCGGCGTGGCGCTCAGCGTCAGCGGCAGGCTCAGCGTCACGTCTTCTGGGATGCAGACTTCCTTGCACACCAGCCAGTCAGCAGCGGCCTTCAGCGTGACGATATCGCCCGGCTTTGCATCGCGCGGCGCGGTGATCGTGGTGAGCAGCCAGACTTTGCCCTCAAAGCCATATTGCATCAGCGGCCCGACCGGCAGGCGTTTGGGATAGGGCCACGCGATCGCGCCGGCCTTCCAGCCCGCCGGCAAGGACCATTTGATTTCGGTCGGAAGCCCGGCCTCACCCGGATTGCTCCAATAGGTGTGCCAGCCGGGCTTGATGTTCTCTTCCAGCGCGACGACTACGGTTCCGCCCAGAGCGGTCTCGCCGCTCTCGGCGATCAGCTTCGCCTGAACCTTGGGTCCATTGCCGATCTGTGCCGCGGCCGGCAGCGCTGCGGCGATAAAAAACAGAAGTCCCAGCAGAATTCGCTTCATGGCACGCCGCTATACAGGGACAGCGCGGGCCGGGCTAGCGGCACCCTGTCCCTCGCGCCGATGTGAGTGGCTGGGCTAGGGTTCGGCCGGAAAATTTCAGGGAGTCGAAGATGACGAAGGTGAACCGGCAGTGGATTTTGAAGCGGCGCCCCGTGGGCGAGATCAAACCGGGCGATCTGGATCTGGTCGAGCATCCCGTTCCCACGCCCGGTCCCGGCCAGTTTCTCGCCCGCACCATCTATCTGTCGCTCGATCCCACCAATCGCATCTGGATGAGCGACATGGAGCAATACATGCCGCCGGTTCAGATCGGCGACGTCATGCGCGGCGGTACGCTCTCGGTTGTCGAAGAGTCGAACAGCCCTGCGTTCCAGCGCGGCGACATCGTCTCTGGCATTGTCGGCTGGCAGGAATATGCGGTGCTCGACGGCGGGCAGAAGATTCCGCGTGGCCCCGCACCGCTCACCGCCAGCATGAGCGTGCTCGGCATGACCGGCGCCACCGCCTATTTCGGTCTGCTCGATCTTGGCCAACCCAAACCCGGCGAGACGGTGGTGGTTTCCGCCGCCGCGGGCGCGGTGGGCTCCATTGTCGGGCAAATCGCTAAGCTGAAAGGCTGCCGCGTCGTCGGTATCGCGGGCTCGGATGAGAAATGCCGCCATGTCGTTCAGGATTTCGGTTTCGACGCCTGCATCAACTACAAGAAAGAAAAAAATATCTCCGCCGCGCTGAAGCGCGAATGCCCCAACGGCATCAACATCGATTTCGAGAATGCCGGCGGCGAGATTCTGGAAGCCGTTCTCGACAATCTCAACCTGAAGGCGCGCATCGTGCTGTGCGGCATGATCAGCGGCTACAACGCCGAGGGGCCGATGCCCGGCCCACGCAACTTCGCGAACATTCTGATGAAACGCGCGCGCGTCGAAGGCTTCATCATCATCGATTATTTCCCGCGTCTACCGGAATTCTATCGCGACATGGCGCCGTGGGTGAGCGAAGGCAAGGTCAAATATGACGTGCATGTCGTCAAAGGGATCGATCAGGCGCTGTTCGCATTGAACCTGCTGTTCATCGGCGGCAACACCGGCAAACTTCTACTACAGATGTCCGAGGAGCCGTGAGTGAAGATCGCGGTTGAAGCAGACGAAGACGAAGCCGTTCACAAGGCAGTCATCGATGGTCTTGTTGCGTTCAACCGCGAGGCCGCCGGGCTGGAACGCGGCAAGAAACTCGTTATCGCGGTGCGCGACGATGACGGAGCCGTGGTCGGTGGCGTCTGCGGACGCGTCGCCGCCGACTCCGCCTATCTCGATCTTGTCTATCTCGACGCGTCCCGGCGTGGCACCGGTATTGGCCGCGCCATGATGCAGGCCGCGGAGAATGAAGCGCGCAGGCTGGGCGCAGGTCACGCATGGCTCTACACCATGAGCTTCCAGGCGCGGCCGTTCTACGAAAAGCTTGGCTATAAAAGCGTCGGCGAAATGCCATTCATGGGCGGCAAGCACAGATATTACTTCATGAGCAAGGATCTGTGAGACATGCGGGTCACGGGCGGCACGCTGGGCGGGCGTAACCTCGCTGCGCCGCGCGACGAAAGCGTGCGGCCGACGGCGGACAAAGTGCGCCAGGCGGTGTTCAACATTCTTGCGCACAATGATTTCGGTATCGGCTTCACGCTCGATGGCGCGCGCGTTGCCGATATTTTCGCGGGCACGGGTGCGCTGGGCATCGAGGCGCTATCGCGCGGCGCGTCCTACTGCCTGTTCGTGGACGACAGCGCCGATAGCCGCGGGCTGATCCGCGAAAACGTCGAAGAGTTCGGCCTGACCGGCGTTTCCAAAATCTGGCGGCGCGATGCCACAAGTCTGGGTCCGATGAGCGCCGGCAGCGGCGGGCCGTTTGATCTCGTGCTTCTCGATCCGCCCTACCGAAAGAATTTGATAGAGCCGGCGCTCAAGAGCCTGCACGCAGGCGGATGGCTCTCGCCCAACGCAGTGATCGTTGCCGAACTGGCAGAGGACGAACCCGTTTCCATCGCCGAAGACTTCGCTGTTCGCGACGAGCATACCTATGGCGATACGCGGGTGGCGTTTCTCACCGTCAGCCCTAGCCGATGAAAATTGCTTCATGTTAATCCCAAACGGGAAATTAGGATCAGACCGCGTGGTATGCTAATCGGGAGCATCAAAGCGAGGGGTCGCTTGAGGAACACGCTCTCATGAAGATTGTTTCGCTGGGTCTGATCGCCACGCTCGCCCTCTCCGCGCCAATCTCTTCGGCATCGGCGCGCGACCATTTTCATGGTCATGGGGGCCGGCATTTCGGCTTGCTGGGTGCCTTGGTCGTGGGCGCTGTTACGATCGCGACTGCGCCAGTCGTCCTTCTTGCGGATGCCGTGTCAGAGGGGCACCGGGGATCCAGGCACCACGACCGCGAGAGCGACGACGGATATGGACGTGGATACGATCGTCCGCAGCCTTATGAGGGTGATCCACGCGGCGCTTATGAAGCACCGCCCCCGCAATACAATTATGGCCCGCCGCCTCAGGCTTCGTACTACGCGCCGCCGCCGGGATATTATGCGCAAGGCCGGTATGCACAGCAGCCCCAATATCAACAGCAGCAATATCCGCCGCAGCAATATGCGCCGCCGCAAGCGCCGTATGCGCAGCCGCAATACGGGCCACCTCAATACGTGCCGGAGCAGGGTTATCCGCCGCCACAAGCGTACTACCCACCGCCTGACGGCGAGTAACCCGCTGGAAATTTCGCGTGACTTGAGACTAGGTCGTCTCCCGCGCGCAGGTCATTATCTGCGCTGCAAAAGAATGTGCCGAGTTTGCATTGAACCTCTCCATCCGCCCCGCAACGCCAGACGACGCCGCGTTTCTCGGCTGGGCGTGTTTCATGGCGGCGCGCGGACATCGTTCGCGTGGCTGGTTCGACATCGTGTTGCAGCGGCCGGAAGGGTTCTGCATCGAGTTCTGCCGCCGCCTCGTTCTAGCCGAGGCGCGGTCCTGGTGGCATTGGTCGTTGTTTCATGTCGCCGAGGCCGATGGAAAAATCGCCTCCGCGCTCTGCGGATTCGGCGACGAGAGCGTCTATCGGCAATCCGGCGCTGCGATGGCGCAGGCCTCGCGCGAAATGGGCATTGGCGAAGACGAACGGGCGCAGTTTTGGCCGCGCGGCGTCTTCATCCTGTCCTGCACGACGGGCGAGGATGACGCCTGGACGATCGAAAACGTCGCGACCCTACCGGACTATCGCGGGCTTGGCGTGACGCAGCCGCTTTTGCAGCACGGATTCGATGTCGCCCGCGAAGCGAAATTCAAACGCGCGCAAATCAGCTTTCTCATCGGCAACGAACCGGCCGAGCACGCTTATCGCAAAGCCGGTTTCATTTTCGCCGAAGACGCCACCGCGCCGGAATTCGAAACGGCAATGGGTATTCCGGGGTTGAGACGGTTGGTGAGAGACATATGATCGAAATACGGACACAGGAGGCGACGGCATTATGAAACGCGCAATCTTGGTATTTTCGCTATTGCCTACTCTGGCCTTCGCACAGGCTCAGCCGGACACAGCAATTGCGGTCCCTGCACCATCTCCAACGGCTATCGGCACTCCACACACCTGCGGACAAAAGTATTATCCCCCTGTCGCCACCAGACTCGGATTGGAAGGGACCGCCACGCTTATATTTCGTATCGGAACAGATGGTATTCCCAAGGATATCGCCATCGCGAAGTCGACGGGGAGCTTGGATCTCGATTATGCTTCCGTGAATTGCGCCTCCACTTGGTCGTACAAGCCGGCTGAAAAAGACGGACACCCGATTGAAGTATCTTGGTCTGCCAAAGTGACGTGGCAGCTGAACTACGGGTCGCCGCCCTCGACACCCCCTATACCCACAGCCGCGCCTCACACTTGCAGTGATCGGCCGATGAGTTCGGGCAAAGCCCAAGTTCCAACGATATTGTCATTCGTGATAGGCATCGACGGCAATGTTAAGAACTTGCAAATCCTTCAAACTAGCGGAGATCGCATTAGCGATCTTTATGGGGTGACTTGCGTTTCGGCATGGAGATTCGAACCTGCGAAGAACAAAGATCAAGGTGTAGAAGTCGAAGAATTTGCAACTCTGCCTTGGCCGCTGTGATTGCGACCGCTATCCGCTAACTTTTCCACACAAGTCAGGCGGCTGTGATCTGTGAATCAAGCCGTCACGATCAGCGCGACGGCTGCCGCCAGCATCACCGCCGTTGAGAGCCAGCCCCAGAATTTCAGCGCGGGCGAAATCGTCAGTTTGCCCATCACCTTTTCGCTCGACGCGATGATCATCATCACCGCCATGATGGGTCCGGCGAGAACGCCATTCACCACCGCGCTCCAATAGAGCGCCTTCATCGGATCGATCGGCGTGAAGGCGAGCAAGGCGCCGAGCAGCGTGCCACCGGCGATGATGCCGTAGAAGGCGCGTGCCGCGCGCGGCTTGCTGTCGAGGCCTTCATTCCAGCCGAATGTCTCGCACATCGCATAGGCCGACGAGCCTGCCAGCACGGGCAACGCCAGAAGCCCGGTCCCGATGATGCCGATGGAGAAAATCACGCTGGCGAACTTGCCGGCGATCGGCGCCAATGCCTGCGCCGCCTGCGCGCTGGTCTGGATGTGCGTCATCCCGTGCGCGTGCAGTGTGGCGGCCGTCGAGATGATAATAAACCAGGCGATGAGATTGGAGACCGCCATGCCCGTCAGCGTGTCGATGCGGATGCGCCGGAATTCCGCACCGGCACGGCGCGGCACGATGTGCAGCGGTTTGCAATGCCGCCGCGCCAGTTCTTCCACTTCCTGCGCCGATTGCCAGAAGAAGAGATAGGGGCTGATCGTCGTACCCAGCACGGCGACCAGCGCCGTGAACTGCGCGGCGTTGAGCGCGAGCACCGGTAGAACTGCACCGGTCAGCGCCTCGCTCCATTGCACATGCGCCACGAGCGCAGTGGCCACATAGGCAAACAGCGCAAGCGTCATCCATTTGAGGATCGAGGCGTAGCGCGCATAAGACAAAAATGTTTCGAACAGGATCGAGATCGTGGCGACGAGAATAACCCAGAACTCCATCTTGCCGCCGATCAGCAACGCGGCCGCATCGCCCATCGCCGCGATGTCGGCGCCGATGTTGATGACGTTGGCGATCAGCAGCGCGATCACGATGGCGGCGAGCAGCCAGCGCGGATAATGCTGTTTGACGCTGCGTGCGATCCCGTGGCCCGTGACGACGCCGATATGCGCCGCGACTTCCTGAATGGCGACCATGAGCGGAAAGCTCAGGATCACCGTCCAGCCCATGCCGTAGCCGAATTGCGCGCCGACCTGGCTGTACGTCGCGATACCGCTGGGATCGTCGTCGGCGGCGCCGGTGACGAGACCGGGCCCGAGAATCGTCAGGATGTTCTTCGAGATTTCCTGGGCATCGCTGGCGTCTTCCTCTTCCGCTGCCATATGCCCTCAATCGCTTCTTTAGCGCCGCCCGAACAGCCGCTCGATGTCCGACAGCTTCAGTTCAACGTAGGTCGGGCGGCCATGGTTGCACTGGCCGGAATGGGGAGTCGCTTCCATCTCGCGCAGCAGCGCGTTCATCTCCTCGGCATTGAGCCTGCGGCCCGCGCGAACGGATGTGTGGCAGGCGAGCGTTCCGGCGACGTCTTCGAGACGTTCTTTCAGAGACAAAGCGGAGCCGGTTTCGGCGATATCGTCGGCCAGATCGCGCACCATGGCCTTGATGTCGGCTTTGCCCAGCATGGCGGGCATTTCGCGCACCATCACGGCGTCCGGGCCGAACGGTTCGATCACCAGTCCGAGTTCGGCGAGTTCGGCTGCCCGCGATGTCACGCGATCCACTTCGGCCGGATCGAGCTCCACCACTTCGGGAATGAGCAAAGGCTGGCGCGCGATCCCGCCTTCGGTCAAAGCCTTCTTCATGCGTTCATAGACAAGCCGTTCATGCGCCGCGTGCTGATCGACGATGACGATGCCGTCCGCTGTCTGCGCCACGATGTAGGTCTCGTGCAATTGCGCGCGCGCCACGCCGAGCGGCAGGTCCATCTGTTCCGGTTCCGCGGGCGCTTGCTCCACACGCGCGGAATAGGCCGGCGCCGCATTGCCGGAGAACAACGGCGCGTTGAAGCTGCGCGCCACATCGGCCGCACCGGAATAAGGCGGCGTGAATTGACGAATATTGCTCTGCCAGGGCGCCGCTTGCGGACGCAAGGAAGCCAGCACCGAACCGGCAACGGTCGTAGAGGCTCTGTGGCCCGCATCGCTCAGCGCGTGCTTGAGCGACGAGACGATCAGTCCGCGCACCAGACCGGCATCGCGAAAACGAACCTCGGTTTTCGCCGGATGCACATTCACATCCACAAAGGCCGGATCGCATTCCAGAAACAGCGCCAGTGCCGGGTGGCGGTCGCGGGCGAGAAAATTCGCATAGGCCCCGCGCACCGCGCCGATCAACAGCTTGTCGCGCACCGGTCTGCCGTTCACGAACAGAAATTGCATCGCCGCATTTGCGCGATTGTAGGTGGGAAGTCCGGCGAAACCCGAAATGCGCACGCCTTCGCGGCTGACCTCGACCGGCGCGGCATTGTCGCCGAACTCGCGCCCCATGATCTTCGCCAGCCGCTTCAATCGGCCGCCAAAGAGATCGCCTTCGCTTTCCAGATCGAGCGTGCGGCGTCCATCCAAAATCAACGTGAAAGCCACATCGGGCCGCGCCATGGCGAGGCGTTTCATAATGTCGGTTGTCGCAAGGTCTTCGCTGCGTGCGGATTTGAGGAATTTCAATCGCGCGGGCGTCGCGTAGAAAAGCTCGCGCACATCAACGCGCGTTCCCGATTGCCCCTTGGCACGAAACGAAACCGGCGACGGCCCACTTAAGGTGCCGGCATCAAGCCGGATTTCTTGCGCCTCGCCCGTTGCGGTACGGCTCGCGATCAAGAGCCGCGCCACCGATCCGATAGAGGGCAACGCCTCGCCGCGAAAGCCCAGGGTCGCGATATGCGAAAGATCGTCCTCGCCGTCGGCAACCGGCAGCTTGGACGTCGCATGGCGCTCCACCGCGAGGCGAAGATCGTCCGCCTCCATCCCAAAGCCGTCGTCCTCGACGAGGATAAGGTCCGCGCCGCCCGCCGAGGTCGTGACGTCGATACGCGTGGCGCCTGCATCCAGCGCGTTTTCGATCAGCTCTTTCACCGCGCTGGCAGGGCGCTCCACCACCTCGCCCGCGGCGATGCGGTTGATCGTGCCTTCTGCAAGCCGTCGAATCTTCATAGGAAGAGGTTAGCAGAGCGGTGAGCGCCGAACCGCCCGACTCTTGCGGCACTCACAGCCAATTCAGCGCCGCGGCACGCCTCGGCCCGTCATAGAAGCCGGCGTCTTGGGGCGATCCGGCGAGGCAACCGGCTTGCTGTTCTTGCCGGGCTTCAAGG
>Ga0209483_1000531_pt1 | contig 32764 bp, 38 predicted proteins | sample NGEPerA_FD_184508 | JGI IMG/M metagenome (GOLD analysis project Ga0209483, IMG submission 184508) | Arctic peat soil microbial communities from the Barrow Environmental Observatory site, Barrow, Alaska, USA - NGEE PermafrostL2-A... | ecosystem: Environmental > Terrestrial > Soil > Wetlands >... | reverse complement strand
AACGCGGGCGATGACGAGGTCTCGCTTGGCCACGAGCAAGGTCTCCATAAGGGGAGCCCTCGCCGCCGGACCGGGGCGGACATTTTAGCTTGGGACGGGGGGCGGACATCTTGGCTTTGGGCCGACAATCGAGACCCATCACCTTGACTCTCGTTCGACGGCGATGCTATAGTAACCGTCGCCCGTCGCGGGGTGGAGCAGTCCGGTAGCTCGTCGGGCTCATAACCCGAAGGTCACAGGTTCAAATCCTGTCCCCGCAACCAATCGCAGGTCCGGAACGTGCAAACGCTCCGGACCTGTTTTTTTCGGGCGGCGGGTCGAAAAGCTCGCGACAACGGGGTCCGTTGGCCCTCGGTGAAGTCGATCGAGGCGGGCAAGGAAGAGAACGTATTGCGAAGGTTCTCTCGCACGTGCCGAACGGGGGTATGCTCGATGCGGTCTTTCCGGACGTTCCTTTCCGCGCTTGCCCTTCTCACGTTGGCGGCGTGCGGCGGCGGTTCCGCCGGCGGCATGCTCCCGCCGCCCGCGAACGATCCCGGAACAACCGATCCGAGCGGCAGCTCCGTCGCGTTCGAAAAAGCGACGCTCTGGGTCGGCTACCAGGTGCAGATGAATGCGTTCTCGACCAACGGTAACGGCGCCGTCACACCGGAAACGACCGTCGGAACGTTTTGGGAGACATCGCCCGCGGCGTCGGTCCCCGGCATCGTGGACGTTGCCGTCGCTCCTGACGGCACCCGGTGGGTGCTGGAGAACGAGTCCTTCGCCTTCGGCAGCCCGGGATGGCATCTCTACGCGGTAGCGCCGGGTGCGAACCAACCCGAGAACACGTATGGTGATACCGTCAATTTTCCGTTCGCCGTCGGCCTCGCGGGCGACGGAATCATGGTCGGCTACCGCGACCCGAACGGAGTGACGACGATCGCGACGTATCCGTACGGGGCCAGCAACGCGCCCGCGCTGCGAACGTTCGTGAGTACCGGACCGGTGCTGGGTTTCGCGGAAGGCATCGACGACCGCCTCTACGTCGCGCGTCCCGGCAGCGTCGACATATACCGCCCGAAGTCGAACGGGTGCTGCCCGAAACGCACCATCGTCACGGCGGGGCTCCTCGGACACGTCACCATCAACGCTCGGGAGTTCGCGGTGGGACCGGACAACAGCATCTACCTCGTCGATCTTCCGGGCAGCCAGTCCAATCCCGTGATGTACGTGAATGTGTACGCGCCCGGCTCGGGCACGCCGGCGCGCCGCATCGGGCCGCTGCCGGCCAATTACGGCGGTCTCGCCTTCCCCGTGATCACGGTCGATGCGAAGAACCGGCTGTTCGTCGCGACGAACGGCCAGATCTACCGATTCGGACCGAACGCGAACGGTACGGACGCGCCGCAACGTCTGATGATCGATCCGACGCTGGCACGTCCGGCCGCGATGGCCGTCGGCCCGGCGCTGTAGTCCGAGGGAACATTTCGTCATCAGCGCTCCTCTGTAGGTGAGGGAGGAGCCGGATGGCACGCTGGGCACAGCCCGAGATCGTTTTTGCAGCACTGGCGGGCGACGAAGCCGCCGTCGAAGAGCTGGTCGCCGCCGTGTGGCCGGGCTGCTTTCGGCTGGCGGCATCGGTGATCGGCGACCGGAGCCTCGCGCAGGATGCCGCGCAGGAAGCGTGCGCGATCGTGCATCGCAACATACGCTCCGTGCGCAACGCGGACGCGTTCGACACGTGGCTGTACCGGATCGTCATGCGCGAATCGGCGCGGGTTCGCCGCCGTCACGAGCGCGAGGGGCAAGCGACGTTCGCGCAATCTTTCGGCGGCGACGACACGGCCGCGATCGACGTGTGGCGAGCCTTGGCCACGCTGTCGCCCGAGCTTCGCGACGTCACCGTGCTCTTTTACTTCGACGACCTCAAGAGCGCAGCGATCGCCTCGATCCTCGGTATCCCGCATGCCACGGTTCGTACCAGGCTGGCGAGAGCACGCGCGCGTTTGCGCGGTCTGCTCGACGACTACCGCGACGAGGTGTTGCCGACGACGCTGGAGGTAAAGCAACATGTCATCTGATTTTTCGTTAACGGGACGGTCCGCGCGCGAGCAGATCCCCGTTCCCACCCTATCGATGGACTCGATCCGCAAACGCTCCCATGCTGCGCAGACGCGGGCGCGACTTCGCACGTTCGTGACGGCAGCCGCCGTCTCGCTCGTCGTGGTCGGTGCGGGCGTCGGCGTCGGCGCGAAGATCTACGACGGCGTGCACGTGTGGTTCTCCGGCAACAAGGTTGCCACCGTCGTGCACTCCCTCGTCTTCATGCGTAACCCGATGGCGTCCGATCTGCGCACGGCGATTGCGCACGCGACGTTTCCGGTCGTCTTTCCGGCCGGCATCCCGGCCGGAACCCGCGTGAACAGGGTCATGCTCGCGCCGCTCGATCGCCCGAGCGCCATCACGATCTCCTACACGAACCCTGGCGGCTTCAACACCACGGTGGTGCTGCTCGACCCGGCCGTGGTCGACGCGAACGCCGTCCAGGTGCCGGGCGGCTCGATGCGGTCGCCTCGAACATTCTCCCACTGGCGCGTTGGGGGAGAGATCGTCGTCGCCGGCGGCGAGATCTCGGCGGGCGATCTGAATCAGATCAAAGCTGCTACGTCCGTTGCGTCAGCGAGCGAGAGCCTCGCCGCGACGGAGGCGATGCTGCCCGACATCATCGTCCTGGGCGGCACGGTCCGACTCGAGATCGCCGAGCGTCTGCGCCCCGCGAACGGCCGCAGCGTCCTCATCGACGAGCTGAACGTCCGGTCGATCGCGCGTCTCGTCAAGGACCGCAAACCGATCCTCGATACGCGGTTCAGCTACGCCGACAAGATCGGCAACATGAACGCACGGATCGTCAAAGCCGTGGTCATTCGGAAACCCGATGTCGTGGCGATTCCGGCGGACGGCGTGCGCGCGATCGACGCAGTCTTGAACTCGTCCGGCGAACGCGCGAGCCGCGACCGCTGCGGCTGCGAGATCCTCTTCAATCAGCCGAATCCATCCGCGTACCGGATCTGGAAGATCCCGCTGTCAGCCGCGTCGACGGTGCAAACGTACTCCGTCGATGCCCGAACGTTCGCAGTGACGGCCTCGACGGTGTCGCACACCCAGCGGTAGCCGCGGCCGCTGCGGCTCGCGCTTCGGCGGCCCCGGCGAGCGGCCTTCGCGTACAGGGGTTAGCATCAGGACCCGCAACCAACTGCACATCCGGACCGTGCACGCGTCAGAATCGTTTCTGGTCGGGAACCCGGGAGCCGCCCTTGTCAGAGTTCGCATGTCGTAACGTCGTCGATCGTGGGCAACCGGTGCTCTACGCGGTGCATGACCAAAACGGCGATTGGCAGATGCTGTGCGGCGGTTCCGAGCACGACGAAGACAATGCCATCGTCATCCTTCACAAGGAACACCTTCAGCAGAGCGATCCCACGCTCGCTCAGGTATTCGACCTTCCCCTCGGGTGGGAAGCATCGCGCGACAGCGCCGCCGCAGCGTGGGTGCGTGCGCCGTTCGTCGAAGACGAAGAAAGCGAGCCGAGCGCGGCGCACGATGGCGGACCGGAATTCGGGTGTACGCAGTGCGGCCGGACGCACCGAGGTTTGCTCACCGATCGCGCGTGGAAACTCCCAGACGACGTCTGGGCGATCCCCGAGCCCGAGCGGGAAAACGCCGCGCACTTCACGTCAGATCTGTGCGAGATGGATGGACGTTTCTTCATCCGCTGTATCCTCTACGTTCCGTTTACCGAGCGTGAGGGGGCGTTCGGGTGGGGCGTGTGGGTCGAGGTTGCCCGCGACGATTTCGAACGATGCGTCGAGCTCTACGCAGTGGAAGCCTCGGCGGAGCCGCCCAAGCCGGGGACACTCGCGAACGTCATTGACGGCTATCCCGGCTCGGCTCGCGAGCGGGTCATGATTCAATTCGGCACGCCCGCCGATCGGCCACACGTCCGCATGCTCGCCGGCTCGGGCTCGTTGCTCGCGCGCGAGCAAGCCCGGGGGATCGACGACCGCCGCTACCACGAGATCCTGGTCGAGATCGGCGCGATCTAGCCTTACGCAGCCGCGACGACCGGCGGTAACCAGTGTACGCGGTAGCCGTGGACGACGATCAGCGTCAGCGCTACGCTGACGATCAAGCTGCAGGGATCGGTCCGAAACGCGGCGTCCCCGCCGCGCCGTTCGATGGGTCGATTACGATCCGCAGTACGAGTTGAGCGCGCCGGTCGCGTCCGCGGCCGGGGCCATGCCCTGCGGACGGGTGTACGTCAGCTTCGTCACGCCGGGTGCGTCGTCGACGATGATCTGATGCACGACCGACGTGCCGAAGGTCAGCTCGACCTCGTGCGCGCGGCGGCCGTCGCACCTGCGATCCGCGTCGACGTTCGCCTTGAAGCCGTTCTCGGTGACGTTCTTCTTCACCGACGCGATGGTGTCGTCGTACGAAAGCGCCGCGTCAGCCAAGTACGTGAGCTGCTCGCCGTCACTCTTCTTCCACGTCTCCTGCGCGCGCGGCGCTTCGGCGGTCGGCGTCATGCCGACCGAGTGGTCCCACCCAGACGGGCCGGGGAAGGGCTTGGTGGCGGCGAGGGCCGCGAGCGGGAGGGCGGCGGCGAGGGCCAGGAGCGCCGTGGCCGTGCGAAGCGATGCTGATGGCATAATTCGACTACGGTACCCGCGGAGCGCGATCTGAGCAACCTATGAAAGGGAAGCGCGCTTGACGGACCATACGACAGAGGGCCTAAAGTCTCACGCTATGCGTGCGCGGCTTCCCCGATGACGCCGAGCTCGCGTCCGACTTTCGCGAACGCGGCCAGCGCACGGTCGAGTTCGTCGCGCGTGAGCGCGCTCGAGATCTGCACGCGCACGCGCGCGGTCCCTTCGGGGACGACCGGAAAGCCGAACCCGGTCACGAACACGCCTTCCTTCAAGAGCCGGTCGCTCATCGCGATCGCGAAGGCGGTCTCGCCGACGATGATCGGCACGATCGCGCTCGGGCCCTCGAGCGGTTTGAACCCGAGCCGCAGCAGACCGGCGCGGAAGTACTCCGTGTTCGCGCGCTGCGCCGCGACGAGCTGCGGCTGCGTCTCGAGCAGCTCGATCGCTTTGAGCGCGCTGCAGGCGACGGTCGCCGGCAGCGCGTTGGAGAAGAGCTGCGTGCGCGAGCGCTGCACCAGCGTGTCGACGAGCGCTTTCGAGCCGGCGACGAAGCCGCCGGCGCCGCCGCCGAGCGCCTTCCCGAGCGTCCCGGTCAGAATGTCGATCTTGCCTTCGAGTCCGAAGTGCTCGATCGTCCCGCGTCCCGTCCTGCCCATCACCCCGGTCCCGTGCGAGTCGTCGACGATCGTGACCGCGCCGTAGCGCTCGGCGAGCGCGACGATCTCCGGCAGCTTCGCCAGCGAGCCTTCCATCGAGAACACGCCGTCGGTGACGATGAACGGCGTCCCCTCGGCTTCACGAAGACGCGCTTCGAGTTCCGCCATGTCGCCGTGCTTATAGCGCAACCGCTTCGCGCCCGCGAGCCGGCACGCGTCGATGATCGAGGCGTGATTCAGCTCGTCGCTGATCACGGTGTTGCCCTTGGTGGCGATCGTCGGGATCACGCCCTCGTTCGCCGTCCAGCACGAGACGTACGAGAGCGCCGCTTCGAACCCGAAGACCGCGGCGATCTTCGCTTCGAGCTCGCGATGGATGTCGAACGTTCCGCAGATGAAACGCACCGACGCGGTACCGGCGCCGTACCGCTTCAACCCGTCGATCCCGGCCGCGACCACGTCGGGGTGATCGGCCAGTCCGAGGTAGTTGTTCGAGGAGAGCACGATGACGTCGCCGGCCTCCTCCATGTGCACCTCCGGCGCCATCGGCCCGGTGATGTGGCGCAGCTGCTTGTACGTTCCGGCGGCGCGCAGCGCGTCGAGGTCGGCGACCAGGCGGGTTTCGAAAGCGGCGTTCATGATTCTCCAGAGACGAGAATTATGGGCTGACGCGCAAGACGATCTTCGCAGCCTCGCCCGATTTCATCAGGGCGAACGCTTCGTCGAACTGCTCGAAGCGCATCTCGTGCGTGATGATCGGGCGCAAGTCGACGCGCCCGCTGGTGACCAGCGCCTGCGTCTGGTACCACGTCTCGAACATCCGCCGTCCGTTGATGCCGAGCACCGTCAAGCCTTTGAAGATGATCCGTTCGGCGAGATTGATCTCGACCTCGTCCGAGGGGATTCCGAGCAGCGCCGCAACGCCGCCGTTGCGAACCATCGCGAGGCCGTTGTCGATCGCCTGGCCGGAGCCGGACATCTCGAGCAGCACGTCGACGCCGTCGCCGCCCGTGCGCCGCACGATCTCCTCGACCAGGTCGGTCTGCGTCGCGGAGAACGTCGCGTCGGCGCCGACGCGCTTTGCGAGCTCGAGCTTCTGCGGGTTGACGTCGACGGCGAAGACGGTCGAGGCGCCCGCGGCGCGCGCGACGGGGATCGCCATCAAGCCGATCGAGCCGACGCCGGTGATCACGACGGACTTCGCCGAGACGCCGGCCGCCATCACGGTATGCACCGCGTTGCCGAGCGGGTCGAACACCGCCGCCCAGCTGTCGGGGATCGAGGGATCGAGCTTCCACACGTTCGACTCGGGCATCCGGATGTAGTCGGCGAACGACCCGTCGGTATCGACACCGATGATCGCGACGTGCTCGCAGATGTGCGCTTCGCCGGTGCGGCACAAGCGGCAGATGCCGCACGCGATGTGCCCCTCGGCAGAGACGCGGTCACCGGGGACGACCGCTTTCACGGCGCCGCCGACGGCAGCGACGACCCCCATGAACTCGTGGCCGATCGTGAGCGGCGGCTTCACCCGCCGCTGCGCCCAGTGATCCCAGCTGTAGATGTGCAGGTCGGTACCGCACAGCCCGACCGCCTGCACCCGGATCAGCACCTCGTTCGGGCCGATCGACGGGACCGGGACGTGCTCGAGCGTAAACCCCGGACCGGGGCTCACCTTGCGCAGCGCTCGCATCGTCTCGGGGATCGCCGACGCGCTCGTCGGTCGCTCGCTTGCGGTCGAGATCATCGTGACGAAGCTTCGTTCATCCCGCGCCGGCATCCCGGCGGCACGCCGCTGATCCAAAACCGGCGCTGCGCCGTCTTCGCAGCAGATACACTCAGCTTGGAGGCCCGACTCGTGCCAAACATCCGTTTCGTCTACGCGCTCGGCGCTTGCGCCGTGCTCGCTCTCGCCCTGCCGGCAGCGGCCGCCGATCCGACCCATCGCGTCTTCTCGATCGCCGTTCAGAACGGCTCGGGCGAATCCGGAACCGTGACCCTCACGCCGATGGGCGACAAGACGCGGGTCGACGTCGCGCTGGTCGGCGCGCCGGTCGACACCCCACAGCCGGCTCACGTCCACCCCGGCTCGTGCGCCAAGCTCGACCCGAAGCCGAAGTACCCGCTCTCGGCGGTGGTCGACGGCGTCTCGACGACGACGCTCGACGTCCCGATCGCGCAGCTGACTTCGGGCGACTTCGCGGTCAACATTCACAAGTCGACGAGCGAAATCCCCAAGTACGTCGCTTGCGGCGATCTCACGAAGAAGTAGCCGAACTCGGCGACGAGGCGCTGGTGCGCCTCGTCGCTTCGCGGCGCACCGACGCATTCGAAGAGCTGTACCGTCGCCACGCGGTCGCGATCGCGGCGATCGCGTCGCGGACCGTCGCCGACCGCGGCTGCGCCGACGAGGCGACGCAGTCGGCGTTCTTGGCGCTCTGGCGCCGGGCTGCGCAGCTCGACTTGCGCGCCGCATCGCTCCGTCCGTGGCTGATGATCGTCGCGCGCAACGCGGCGATCGACGCCGCGCGCCGGCTGCACCCTGCCGAGACGCTCGATGCGGCGCGCAGCACCGCCGGCGAGGCGCCGCTCCCCGAGGATATCGTCATGCAGCGAGAGGCCGAGCGCGACGTCCACGCGGCGATCGCGACCCTCGACGACGCCCAGCGCGAAGCGCTGCAGCTCGCTTTTTTCGGCGGCCTTTCCCAATCCGAGATCGCGCAGGTCACCGGCGCGCCGCTCGGCACGGTGAAGGGCCGCATCCGCCTCGCGATGCGCCATCTGCGCGCGATCCTCGCGCCGCAGACGGGGGATGCCACGTGAACCCGCACGACGACGTCGAAGCCTACGTGCTGGGCGCGCTCGACCCCGCCGACGTGCCGGCGTTCGAAGCCCATCTTGCCGGGTGCGCGGAATGCCGCGACGCGATCGCCTCGTATGCCGGCGTGGTCGCCGCGCTGCGCCGGCTCCCGATCGCGTTGCCGCCGCCGCTGCCGCGCGTACATCGCGGCCCGCGCGCCTGGCTGGTCGGCGGTGCCGCCGCCGCCGCGCTCGCGCTCGCGATCGGGCTCGGCGCGTTGCTGACCGCGAACCGCGGCGACGACGACGCGCGCGCGATCGCGGAGATGCTCGGCGCGCACGCGCGCGTGGTCGCGCTCGCCGGTCCCGCTGCGCACGGCAGCGCGCTGGTCGACGCCGGCGGCCGCCGCACGGCGTTCGTCGTCTCCGGGCTGCCGGCGGCGCCGCGCGGGCGCGGCTATCAGGTATGGGTGCGCGGCGCGACGGTGCGCTCGCCGGGGATGCTGCATCGATTGCGCGACGGCCTCGAGGTGCTCGTCGTGAACGGCGACGCGATCGCCGGCGCGAGGCGGATCGGCATCACGGACGAGCCGGCCGCCGGATCACCGATGCGAACCGGACCGCTGGAAGCTGGAGCGGTGCTCCCCGGCTGATCGCTAGCGGAGAAAGATCCAGAATGCGCCGTCGACGCTGCCGTTTTGCTGGTTGGCGCGATCGCGCCGAGCCCGCGCTTCATCGATGCGGAGGTTGACCGCCGCGAGCCGATCGACGACGCGGCGAAGCCGCTCGCTGAATCTCGTGCGGGACTGGGATGGTGGCCCGACCGCGACGAAGCGCGAAACGGCGAAGACCTTCATGGGCACGCACTCCGGATCACGCCGCCCGAAAGCAGCGTGAATTTTGTATCGGCCGGAGCCGGCCAAACCTTAAGGAAGCCTTAACCGAAGCGCCCGGTGATGTAGTCCTCGGTGCGGCGGTCCTTCGGCCGGGTGAAGATCTGGTTCGTCGGCCCCGCCTCGACGATCGAGCCGTTCAGGAAGAACGCGGTCCGGTCGGAGACGCGGCCGGCTTGGGCCATCGAGTGGGTCACGATGACGACCGTGTACCGCTCGCGCAGCTCGGCGATCAGCTCTTCGATCTTCACCGTCGCGATCGGGTCGAGCGCCGAGGCCGGCTCGTCCATGAGGATCACTTCAGGCCGCAGGGAGAGCACGCGCGCGATGCACAGCCGCTGCTGCTGGCCGCCCGAAAGGGCGATCCCGGATTCCGAAAGACGATCTTTCACTTCGTCCCACAGCGCCGCGTGCCGCAGGCTGTCCTCGACCAGTTCGGCGATGCGTGAAGCGTTGCGCTCGCCGTTGACGCGCGGGCCGTAGGCAACGTTGTCGTAGATCGACATCGGGAACGGATTCGGGCGCTGGAACACCATCCCGACGCGGCGCCGCATGACGATGGGGTTCACGTCGCGCGAATAGATGTCGACGCCGTCCAGCTCGACCCGGCCGGTCACGCGCGCAGACGGCGTGAGGTCGTGCAGGCGGTTGATCGCCCGGATGAACGTCGACTTTCCGCAGCCCGACGGACCGATCAGCGCGGTGACCTGATTTTCCTCGATGTCGAGCGAGGCGTCGCGAATCGCGTGATTCGAACCGTAGTACACGTCGAGATCGCTGACCCGAACCTTGACCGCCGTAGCCGCGGAGATCGCGCGGCCGCCGATCGCTCCCTGGATCATCCGAACCGCCCCGTGATGTAGTCCTCGGTGCGGCGGTCCTGCGGATGCGTAAAAATCTGCTGGGTCGGCGCGTACTCGACGAGGCTGCCGACCCGATCGGCGTCGCCGAGCATGAACGCAGCATAGTGCGAGACGCGTGCCGCCTGCTGCAAGTTGTGGGTGACGATCACGACGGTGTAGTCGGCCGCGAGCTGCTCCATCAGCTCTTCGATCTTGAGCGTCGAGAGCGGGTCGAGCGCGGAGGTCGGCTCGTCCATCAGGAGCACTTCGGGCTGCACGGCGAGCGCTCGCGCGATGCACAGGCGCTGCTGCTGCCCGCCGGAGAGCGAGAGCGCCGGATCGTCGAGCTTGTCCTTGACCTCGTCGAACAAGGCGGCGCGCCGCAGCGCCTCTTCCGCGAGCTCTTTCAACTCGCGCGGATCACGGCTCAGTCCGGTGTACCGCGGACCCGAGACGACGTTCTCGAAGATCGACATCGTCGGAAACGGATTCGGCCGCTGGAAAACCATGCCGATCCGGCGGCGCGTGACGACCGGGTTCACGTCTTGGTCGTAAATGTCCGTGCCGTCGAGCAGCACCTCGCCGACCGTTCTCGCCCCGAGCGCCGATTCATGGATTCGATTCAGGCACCGAAGGAACGTCGTCTTGCCGCAGCCGGACGGCCCCATGATCGCCGAGATGGAGTGCCGTCTGAAATCGAGGCTGACGTCGCGGATTGCCAGCTTCGAGCCATACCATGCGCTGATCGACCGAGCGCACAATGCGACATCAGCGACGTCTTCCACGGGGGCGCTCTTCTCCGTCGCAAGGGCGATCATCTGCATCGGTCAGGACCGCTTCGCTCCGCCGCGCAGGGCCCAGCGCGCTCCGACGTTCAGGACGAGCACCGCGAGGATGAGCAGCAGTGCTGCGCCCCACGCTTGCCGGTGCCAATCGTCGTACGGAGAGATCGCGTACCTAAAGATCTGCATCGCCAGCGTAGCCATCGGATTACCGGGATTGAGCTCCCAGAACTCGGAGCCGAACGCCGTGAACAGCAGCGGAGCGGTCTCACCCGTTACACGTGCGATCGCGAGCAGCAAACCGGTGACGATCAGCGGTCGCGCCGCCGGCAACACGACGTGGATCACCCCACCGTAGTCGGGAAGTCCGAGCGCGAGAGCGCCTTCTCGAATCGCCGTCGGCACGCCGCGGATCGCCTCTTCCGAAGTCCTGATCATCAGGGGCAGCATCAAGATCATGAACGCGAACGCGGCGGACAAACCGGAGAAGTGCCTGAAGGGCTGGACCAAGATCGTATACGCGAAGAGGCCGATTGCGATGCTTGGCACACCCGACAGCACTTCGGCGAGGAACCGCACGCACTCGGCCGCGAGTCCGCGTCCGTAGATCGCAAGGTACAAACCGGTCAAGACCCCAACCGGCACCGCCATCAGCACCCCGAGGGCCACGATGATGAGCGTCCCGACGATGCCGTTCGCGACGCCTCCGCCGGAAACACCGACCGGTCGTGGTAACTGGGTCAGGAACGCCGGGTTGATCGCGCCCCATCCCTGCACGACGACGTAGCCGAGGATCAAGATCAGCAGCCCGGCGGCAAGGGCCGAACAGAAGCCGGTCAATACGACGCCCGCGATTCCGCTCGCACGCCGCGAGGGAGCGAGTCGAGCACCTACGATCATGCGCGACGCCCCTGCGACCGCAACATCGACCACATGAGGATACGCGCGCAGCCGTTGACGATGAAACTCACGACGAAGAGGATCAGGCCAAGCTCGAGCAATGCGCTGAGATAGATCGACGACGTCGCTTCGGTGAACTCGTTCGCGATCACGCTCGACAGCGTATACCCGGGCGCGAACAGCGACGCGGAGATCGCCGGCCGATTACCGATTACCATCGTGGCGGCGATCGTCTCGCCAAGCGCGCGACCGAGGGCCAGCACGCAGGCCCCGATGATCCCCGCTCGCGCCGAGGGCAGTACGACACGAGTAGCCGTCTCCCAATGCGTCGCACCGAGGGCGATCGATGCCTCGCGAAGCTCGTTCGGGACAGCCTGGATCAAGTCGCGTGCGATTGCCGCCACAGTCGGCACGATCATCAACGCGAGAAGCAAGCCTGCCGTAAGCAAGCCGACGCCGTAGATCGGTCCAGAAAAGATCGGCAAGAACCCGAGATAGCGCTGCACAAACGGCTCGACCGTCGAGCTCAGGATCGGAGCGAGCACGAACAAACCCCACAAGCCGAACACGACGCTGGGCACCGCGGCGAGCAGTTCGATGAAGAAGCTCACCGGGCGCGCTACAACGGATGGCGCGAACTCGGCAAGAAAAACGGCGGCCGAAATCCCGACGACCGAAGCGATCGCGATCGCGATCGCCGAGCTTACCACCGTCCCGTATATGAACGGCAACGCTCCGAAATGGTTCGTGACCGGATTCCACTCCGAGCTCCAGAGGAAGCCCGCGCCGAAGGCAACGATCGACTCCCACGAACCGTGAACCAATTCAACGAACAGTCCGGCGATCAGGGCAACGAAAAGCAAGGTCGCCCCAAGCAGGGCGACCCGGAATGCGCGATCGGCAAAGGCTTGTCGCGTCGTCAGCCCGCGCTGGGCTGCACGGCCGCGCGCCGCCGTGACAGTTCGATGTGCGTCGAGCTCAAGACTCATGAACGAACGAATGCGCCTGCTGACATGGTAATTGAGAGAGCCTCTCGCGCGCCCGCGCGCACGAGAGGCATCGGCATCGGCTCCAGATCTCGGTCGCCCGCGATATTAGACCTTTACTTCGGCGAGGGCCTTTTTCGCGGTTTCTTGCACGGAAGGGGGGAGGGGTACATAGTTCAGCGATCCGGCGATCTTCTGCGCGTCGTCGCCCGTAACCCAGCTCAGGACGTCCCGTACCATCTTGCCGCGCACCTTGTCCGCCGGAGTCTCGTAGACGAATGCCCACGTGTACCCCGAAATCGGGTACGAATTGTCGCCGGAGCGGTCGACGATCGAGAAGTCGGTCGCGGAGACGTTGGGTTTGGTGGCGGCAGCCGCCTTCACCGTCGACTCGGTGCAGAACAACCACTTGCCCGACTTGTTTTCGACTTGCGCCGTCGCCATCTTGTTCTCGATCGCGTAGGCGAGCTCGACATAGCCGATCGCACCGGACGTCTGGCGCACTTGGCCGGAGACGCCTTCGTTGCCCTTGCCGCCAACCGTATTGTTGCCCGGCCACTGCACGCTCTTCCCGGTGCCGACTTTGTCCTTCCAATCCTTTGATACGCTGCTGAGGAAATCAGTGAAGATGTAGGTCGTACCGGACCCATCGGAGCGGTGAACGGAAACGATCGGCAGGTTCGGAAGCTGGGCGCGTGGGTTGAGTTTTTCCAGCGCCGGGTCGTTCCAGCGTGAGATCTTGCCGAGAAAGATGTCGGCGACGGCTTCGCGCGTCAGCCGCAGCCCCCCGGGGATCGAAACCGGCAGGTTATAGGTGATCGCCTCACCGCCGAGTGCGACCGGGACTTGCACGACCGGCGCGCCGGCGCGCTTCAACTCATCCGCGTTCATCGGCACGTCGGACGCGCCGAAATCGACCGTCTTCGCGGTGAACTGCTGGATGCCGCCGCCGCTTCCGATCGACTGGTAGTTGACGGTGACGTCGCTGTGCTGCTGGGAGTACGTGTAAAACGCCTTCGAGAAGAACGGATAGACGAACGTCGATCCGGCTCCGGTCAACTGCGTGGCAGCGAGAGCGGGCAGGCCAACGAGCCCGGCCGATCCGATGACGCTTACGATCAAAGCCGCGCGCAGGCGGCGGGTAATTCTTGTGCTCATGTGCCCTTCAGCAAGACGATGCGCGGCGGGCGCGTCTCTCGACGTGCCGCCCGTGCCATCGTGTCAGAACCGGCCTAAGCCAACTTTAAATCTACGTTAACGGCTCTTAATGTTGGGTTGCGTCGGCGGCCGGCGGAATCGGCGTGGGGACGCGCATCGTGAACGTCGCTCCCTTGCCGTACACGGACTCCACGACCAGGGATCCGCCGTGCGCTTCGACCAGGTGCTTGGCGATCGCCAGCCCGAGGCCGGTCCCGGTATGGTCGCGCGAGCGCGAACGATCGACGACGTAGAACCTCTCGAAGACGCGCGGCAGGTCCGAGAACGGTATGCCCGGGCCGGTATCGGCCACGCTCAGCACGGCATCGGTGCCGTCGTGCCGCACGTCGACGATGACGCTGCCCTCCGGCGGCGTGTGGCGCAGCGCGTTGTCGATCAGGTTGACCACGACTTGGGTCAGCTCGCCGCGATCCGCGTCGACCTCGACCGCCTGCGCCCCATCGGCCCGTAACAGGATCGCGAGCCCCGCGGCACGGCGCGCGAACGTGTTGACCGTCGACGTCGCGATCTCGCGCAGGTCGAAGCGCTCCCGCCGCAGCGGCACGATCCCTGACTCCGAGCGCGCGAGCTCGAGCAGGTCCTCGACCAGCCGGATCATTCGTTCGACCTCGTCCTGCACGCGCGGCAGGAAGATGCGGCGCGCCTCCGCGTCCTCGTCGGAGACCAGCACCGTTTCCAGCATCAGCTTCATCGCGGAGAGCGGCGTACGGAGCTCGTGCGAGACGTTGCCGATGAAATCGCTGCGCATCTTCTCCGCGGCGATGAGCGCGGTGCGGTCGGCCGCGATCGCCATCGCGCCGTCGTCGTACGGCTGCGCCGTCACCCCGAAGGAACGCGCCCGGCCGCCGACGCCGAAGGCGACGTCGCCGGTACGCGTTTCGCCGCCGAGCGCCGCCGCGACCATGCGCTCGAGCTCGACCGAGGGAACGACCTCGATCAGCGCGCGGCCGATCGCGCGCGACCGGTCGACGTCGAACAGCTGGCACGCCGCCGCGTTGAAGACGCGGACCCGCCCGCGGTCGTTCACGGTGAAGGCGGCGAACGGCAGCGCGTCCACCAGCCGCGCCGCGTGATCGCCGTCGGCGGTCGCGGGCGCGGGGAGCTGATGCGCCGCGCCGCCGCGGCGCGCCTGTGACGCGCGCAGCGCGGCGTAGGTCGCGATGATTCCGGCAAGCGCACCGAGCGATGCGGAGAGCGGATCGGCCGTGTCCGTCTACTCGCGAAACAGGTAGCCGCGGCTACGGACGGTGATGATGTGGCGCGGGTTGTTGGCGTCAACCTCGATCTTCTCGCGCAGCCAGCGGACGTGGACGCTGATCGTCTGGTGCTCGCCTTCGAAATCGTATCCCCACACCTTTTCGAGCAGCATCTGCCGCGTCACGATGCGGCCGCGGTGCTCCATGAGCACGTGCAGCAGCCGGAACTCCTTGGGCGCCAGCGCGACCTCTTTGCCGCGGACGACGAGCCTCTGCCGGGAGGGGTCGATCGTGATCCCGCCCGCCGAGATCGAATCGTCGCGCTCGTCGGCGTCGACCTCGACCCGGCGCAGCCGGGCTTTGATCCGCGCCATGATCTCGCCCAGCGAGAACGGTTTGGTGACGTAGTCGTCGGCGCCGAGCTCCAGCGCGAGCACCTTGTCGAACTCCTGATCCTTCGCGGTCAGCATGATGATCGGGACGCTCGAGCTCTTACGGATCTCCTTGCAGGCCTCGATCCCGTCGAGGAGCGGCAGCATGATGTCCAGGACGACCAGATCGGGATGCTCCGTCTGGGCGAGCGTGACCGCGGTCCGCCCGTCGCCGGCGGTCGTCACGGCGTAGCCGTTCTTCTCGAGGTTGTAGCGCAGCGAGTGGACGATCGCCGCCTCGTCGTCGACGAGCAGGATCTTCTTCTTCGTTCCGGTCACCGCCGTCACGTGCGGTCGCTCTGCGCTTGCGAGGAGCCGGACACATCGACGACGTCGAACACGGCACGCGCTCCGAAGGTCCGCTCGAACAGGTCGGCTTTCTCCATCGCTGCGACGACTTCGCCCGAGACGTCGCCGTCGGCCTGCGCGGTGATGACGACCGTCCCTTCTTCCGGGGCGGCGCCGACGTCGACCACGACGCCGAGGTGACGGATGTCGAGGCCGTCGGCGATCCGCAGCAGGGAGGCCAGCACGTCGACGCGGCGGCGGTCGTCCGGTGCGAGGGCGGCGTATTCCGGATGCGACGGCTTCGGCATCGCCTTGCGGTAGTACCGCGCGACCTGAGCGACCAGCTCGCGCTCGTCGTCGCGCCAGCCGTCGAGCGGCGTGTTGCGGATCAGATAGGCCGCGTGCTTGTGATGCCCGCTCTTCGCAACGAACCGGCCGATCCCGTGCAGCATCGCGGCCGCCCAGAGCAGATCGCGATCGGCTGCCGCGAGGTTGTGCAGCGGGGCCAGCCGCTCGAACAGCACCAGCGCCAGCCGCGCGACGTGACGCTGATGGCCGCCCAGATGTTCGTAGCGCCGCGCCACCGCCTCGACCGCTTCGATGCGGCGCGCGCGCTCGTCGCCGAGCCGCTGCGCCAGCGCGCGGTCGCGCTGCGCGAGATCGACGACCACACCGTCGCGCAGCGCGCGCTCGCACACGATGATCTCGTCCAGCCCGAGCAGCGCCAGCGCGCGGATCAGCACTGCGTTGCCGGCGACGATGATGTCGGCGCGCCGTGGGTTCATCCCAGGCATGCGCCGCCGCTCGTCCTCGCTCATCACGAGCATCTGGCGCTGCAGCGCTTCGAGCCGCGTGCGGACGAGCGCGTACCCGTGAACGCGCTGGATCGCCAGCCCGCGCTGCGCGGCGTCGACCGCCGCCAGACCCATGATCGTACCCGAGGTCCCCAGCGCGAGGTCGAGCCGGTAGTGGCGGACCCGTTCGGCGAGGGGGGCGAGTACCTCACTCGCGTGCGCGTCGAGCGCGCGCGCCGCGCGCAACGGTTCGGCACTGCCGCGCAGATAGGCGTCGTACAGCCGCAGGCTGCCGAGCTTGACCGATTCGACCAGATACGGGCGATCGCCGTCGGCGACCACGAACTCGGTCGAGCCGCCGCCGATGTCGATGATGCACGCGATGCGGTCGTAGAGCGGATAGCCGTTCGCGACGCCGAGGTGGATGAGCCGCGCCTCTTCCGCACCGTCGAGGATCTCGAGCTCGACGCCGGTGCGCTCGGCCACCATCGCGCGGAACTCGGCGCCGTTCTCGGTCTCGCGGACCGCCGAGGTCGCCACGGCGCGCACGCGCCGCGCCCCGCGCGCGTTCGCGGCCTCGGCGAAGCGCGCGATCGCCTCGACGCCGCGCTCCATCGCCTTGCGCGAAAGGGTACCGCGCTCGAGGGCGTCGTCGCTGCCGAGCCGCACCATCTCGCGCGCCTTGTAGACGACTCGCGAGGTGTCGAACGCCGAGTCGATGTCGACGACGATCAGATGGATCGAGTTCGTGCCGACGTCGATCGCGCCGAAGAGCATGGGGCTAGCGCTGCTTGCGCACGGTCACGCCGGCGGCGCGTTCATAGAACTGCGCGACCGCCGTGTAGTCCTCGCGGCCGTGGCCTTCACCCGAGCTCGCGGTGTAGAGCTGGTACGCCAGCGAGGAAGCCGGCATCGGGACGCCCATCGCGCGGGCGGTGTCGAGCGCGGCGGCGAGATCCTTGCGCAGCAGGTCGAGCATGAACCCCGGTTTGTGCGAACCGGCCAGCCAGCTCTGCGGGAGCCAGTTCTGCAGCAGGTAGTTCGAACCGGTCGCGGTGCCGATCACGGCCAGCGTCGCGTCGATGTCGGCACCGGCTTTGGCCGCGAACGTGAGCGCCTCGATGTTGGCGAGCATCGTGTTCGAGATGATGATCTGGTTGACGAGCTTCACCACCTCGCCCATCCCGACGCCGCCGACGTGATTCGGCGTCCCCATCGCGCGCAGCACCGGCTCGGCGTCGCGGAAGTCGTCGGCGGAGGCACCGGCCATGATGGTGAGCGTACCGTTCTTCGCGCGCGCCGGGCCGCCCGAGACCGGCGCGTCCGCGAAGCGGAAGCCGCCGGCGCGCAGCCGCGCGTCGAACGCGCGGGTCGCGACCGGCGAGATCGTCGACATGTCGATGAAGAGCGTCCCCGGCGCGGCACCCTTTGCGGCCCCGTGCTCGCCGAACAGCGCTTCCTCGACCTGCGGCGCGTCCGGAACGCAGGTGATGACGACCTCGCTGCCGCGCGCGACGCCGGCCGGATCGCCGCCGTCCCGGGCACCGAGCGCGACGAGGCGCTCGACCGGCTCGCGCTGCGTGTGCGCGCAGACCGCGAGCTCGAACCCGGCGCGCAGCACCGCGGCAGCCATCGGCTCTCCCATCGCGCCGACGCCGATCAACCCCACTCGCTTCGCCATACGAGCCGCACGCGTACGTCGCGCGGGACGCCCTCGCCTCCCTCGACAATAGCGCAGCATGGGATTGCTGGCGTTCGTCCGGTTGACGCGGCCGCTGTTTCTCTACGGCGGCTTTGCAGGCGTGGCCCTAGGCGCCGCGGTTGCGGCGTGGGCGGGGCGGCCGATCGACCTCCCGACCTACGCGTGGGCCCAGGCGCTCGTCACCGCGTTCCACGTGATGGTGCACTACGGCAACGACTATTTCGACCGCGAATGCGACGCCGGCGGCCGCCGCACGGCGTGGTCAGGCGGGAGCGGCGTGCTGGCCGGCGGGGCGCTGCAGCCGCGGATCGCACTGATCGCCGCGCTGATCTGCGCGGCGCTCGGCGCCGTCGCGATCGCGCGCTTCGCGCTCGCCGGCGACGCCGTCGTCGCGTGGCTCGGCATCGCGATCCTCGTTCTCGCATGGTGCTACTCGGCGCCGCCCGTACGTCTGGTCGCGCGCGGGCTCGGCGAGCTCGACGTCGTGCTGGTCGTCGCGGTCCTCGTCCCCTGCCTCGGATATGCCGCGTTCACCGGCCGCATCGACGAGACGATCCTGACCGTCGTGCTCGGCCCGGCCGGGGCGATGTTTGCGATGATGCTGTGCGTCGAGCTGCCCGACGCCGCGAGCGACGACGCGGTTGGGAAACGGACGCTCGTCGTGCGCTGGGGTCCGGCCCGTTCGTGGCAGATCGCGAGCGCCGCCGCGCTCGCCTCGTTCACGATCGTCCTCGCCCTCGGGCTGCGGCGCAACGCGGGCATCTCGCTGCTCGCGCTCCTCCCGGCGGCGGGGTTCGCGCTCGCCCTCGTCCGGCGCGCGAGCATCGATCCGCGACCGGCATCGATGGCGCTGCTCGGCGTCGCGTACTACGCAACGGCCGTGACGGGACTCGCCGCGATCTACGCGCTCCTCGGAAAGGTGGTCGAACAGTGAACGATGGACCGAGCGAGCGCCGCTAAGGCGCGGGCACGCGAAACCCTCCCATCCGTCGAAGGCATCCTGGCGGTCTGAGGTCGTCATCCTGAGCTTGTCGAAGGGCCGAGGGCGACCCATCAAACGCCAAGGGGAACCGACTGGATGCTTGCTTCGATTCGCCGGCCCACGTTCGAGGACCTGAACCTCTCGACCGGCAAGCGCGCTCGGCTCTACAACATGATGTACGGGCACGGCCCCGGCAACGGGACCCTGATGATGCTGCCGATCGATCAGGGGCTCGAGCACGGTCCGATCGACTTCTTCGACAACCCCGACGCGCTCGACACCGACTGGGTGCTGCGGCTCGCGGTCGAGGGCAACTTCTCCGGGATCGCTTACCACATCGGGCTGGCGGAGAAATACCATAAGCAGTTTGCCGGACGCGTCCCGCTCGTGCTCAAGGTCAACGGCAAGACCAACATCCCGCCCGACGACGACTCGTTCAGCCCGCTGACCTCGAGCGTCGAAGACGCGGTGCGGCTCGGCGCCGACGCGGTCGGCTACACGATCTACGTCGGCTCGCCGGCGCAAGACCGCGACCTGCAGCAGGCCAACGACGTGCGCCGCGCGTGCGAGAAGTACGGGATGCCGCTGATCACGTGGGCGTACCCGCGCGGTTCGGCGGTCAAGGCGAAGGGCGGCCAGGACTCGCTCTACGCGGTCGACTACGCGGCGCGCGTCGCATGTGAGATCGGCGCCGACATCGTGAAGCTCAACGTGCCGCACTCCGAAGAAGCCGCGGCCACCGCGCCCAAGCCGTACAACACGCTGGCGATGCCCGAGCTCGAAGGTCTGCGCAAGGTCGTGAAGTCGGCAGGGCGCACGCTGGTGCTCGTCTCCGGCGGTTCGAAGCTCAGCGACGACGACACCGTGCACAAAGCGCGCCTCGCGATGGAGTCGGGCTGCGTCGGCCTGATCTTCGGCCGCAACATGTGGCAGCGCAACTGGGACGACGCGATCGCGATGGCCGGCCGCATGCACGGCCTCATGAAGGAGTTCGGATCATAACCATGGCGACCGCGACGCTCGAAATGCGCATCGAAGCAGCGCTCGAGCGTATCCGCCCGGCGATCCGACGCGACGGCGGCGACGTCTGGCTGATCAAGGTCGAGGACGGCGTCGCGTTCGTGCAGATGATCGGTGCGTGCGGCGGCTGCCCCGCCTCCAACGCAACGCTCAAAGGCGGGATCGAAGCCGTCGTCCGCGAGGACGTCCCCGAGATCCGCGCGGTCGAACAGCTCTAGGCGAAGTCGACCGCGCGAAAGACCAGCGCCGCGTTGATCCCGCCGAAGCCGGCGGAATTGGAGAGCACGGTGCGGATCGGGCGGCGCAGCGGCGCTTGCGTGAGCGCGAGCGCCGAATCGACGTCGGTGCTGTTGACGCTGCGCGGCACGGTCCCGCGAGCGATCGCCGAGAGCGAGAGCGCGGCTTCCCAGGCGCCGGTCGCGCCGAGCGCGTGGCCGTGCTGGCCCTTCGTCGCGGTCACCGGGACCGTGCTCGCGCGCTCGCCGAAGACGAGCTCCATCGCCAGCGCTTCGGCACGGTCGCCGAGCGGCGTCGCGCTGCCGTGCGCGTTCACCACGTCGACGTCTTGCGCAGCGAGCTGCGCTTCGTCGAGCGCACGCTGCATGGCGGCGGCGTTCATCGTCGCGTCGGCGCGCGGCGCCGACATGTGGTGCGCGTCGTTGGTGAGCCCGTAACCCGCGACCTCGCCGTAGATCCGTGCGCCGCGCGCGACCGCGTCCTCGAGCCGCTCGAGCAGCAGCACGCCAGCGCCTTCGGCCATCACGAACCCGTCGCGCGCGCGGTCGAACGGCCGGCTCGCGCTCGCGGGCGCTTCGTTGTTCGTCGACATCGCCCGGATCACCGTGAACGCGCCGTAGACCAGCGGTGAGAGCGGCGCTTCGACGCCGCCGGCGAGTGCCGCGCGCACGTCACCGCGCGCGATCGCGCGAAAGGCGTCGCCGATCGCGACCGCACCGGAGGCGCACGAGTTGCCGTTGGCGACGGTCGGCCCGCGCAGATCGAACTCGATCGCGACGTTGCAGGTCGCCGCGCCGCCGAACACCGAGATCGCGAGCAGCGGCTTCACGGCATCCAGCCCGCCCCGCCGGAAGACGTCGTGCTGTTCGTCCGCGTACGCGAGGCCGCCGAGCGCGGAGCCGAGATAGACGCCGACCTCGCCGGCGTCCGCCGCTGCCGGCCGGTATCCGGCGTCGTCGAGCGCGAGCCGCGCCGCCGCGATCGAGAACTGCGAGAAGCGCTCGGTCCAGTGCAGCCGCTTCGCCGAGAGGAAGTCGCGCGGGTTGAAATCGTCGATCTGCGCCGCGATCCGCGAACGGTATCCCGAGGCGTCGAAGCGCGTGATCGGCGCGACCGCGACGCGTTCGGAGAGCACGCCGTTCCAGAATGCCTCGATCCCGGTTCCGAGCGGCGTCACCACGCCGATCCCGGTCACGACGACGCGATGCCGCGCGAGACCGCCGTTCATGCCGCGCCCTCGGCGAGCACCTTGATACGCGCCAGCGTCTTCGCGGCGACGCCGTGCACGAAGTAGTCGGAGACCAGGTGTTTGCCCAGCCACTCGCCCGCGAGCGGAAAAAGAAACTGCAGCCGGTGCTCGATCGTGACGCGCGTGCCGCCCTCGATCGGCGTGAAGATCCACTCGACCTCCATACCGCGCGTCCAGCCACGCACGTGCCGGAACGCGATGTGCGGCGTGCGCGCGTCGTTGGTCTGCTCGGCGACCCACGCGATCGGGAAGAGATCCTGGCGCGCTCCCATCGCGACGACCTGCGTCGCACCGCGGCGTTCGAGGACGCGCACGTAGCGATAGTGCGGCAGGAAGCGCGGCCAGCTCTCGGTCGCCGCAGCGAGCGCGTAGATCGCCTCGGCCGGCGCGGCGATCTCGACGCTGTTGCGCGTGACGGTCATGCGAGCAGCCTGCCCAGCACCGCGGGGCGCAGCGCGCGCTGGGGGGGAATTGCACCGGCGAGCGCATCGAGCAGCGTCGCGCCGGCGTCCGGGAATCGCGCCAGCCGGGTCGCAGCCCGGCGAGCGAGCGGCGGCACGTCGACCAGCAGCGCGACGGCGCGGCACAGCCGCCGCCGCCACGTCATGTCGTTCGCGCGCCAGCGTGCGTAGTCGCCGAGCGCGCCGGCTTCGCGCGCAGGATCGCGCAGCGCTTCGAGGATCGCCGCCGCCGCGCGTTCCGCGCCGGTCAGCGCGAGAAAGATCCCCTGCCCGGTGAACGGGTCGAGGAAGCCCGCGGCGTCGCCGACCAGCAACGCGCCGGGAGCGCTCGCTCGCCGCACGTCGTGCGCGAGCGGACCCATCGACACGCGTGGTCCCAGCCGCGTTGCATGGTCGAACGACCGCACGCCGCGACCGAGCGCCGCGGCGGCACCGCCGACGCCGGCATCGACGTCGCGTGACCACGCGGCCAATCGCTGCTTCGGTACCACGACCATCACGTTCGCACTGACTTCTGAGAGCGGGTTGAGGGCGAAGTAGGCGCCTGCTCCCGCGTACATCTCGACATGCTGGTCGAACGCGCCGAAGCCCACGTAGTGTCCGCCGACCGCATAACGTGCGCCGCGGCGCAGCGGTTTGGTAAGCCCGAGCTTCCGCGCGACGACCGAGCCGATCCCGTCGGCGCCGACCACGACGGCGGCGCGGCGGTCCTCGAGCGCGCCGTCCTCGGTCCGCACGCGAACACCGGCGCAGCGCGCGTCCTCGACGATCAGGTCGTCCACGCGCGCGCGCTCGACCACCGCGCCGGCGGCGAGCGCCGCGTCGAGCAGCAGGGCGTCGAGGAGCTCGCGCGCGCACGAACACGCCGGGCGCGAGAATGCCAGGCTGACCGGCGGCGCGCCGGAGGCGACGAGCCGCACGCCGCGCAGCGGCGATCCGGCCGCCGTCACCGCCTCCAGCACACCCAGCCGAGCGAGCGCTTCGACCGCGCCTGAGTTGAGATACTCGCCGCAGACCTTGCGCCTCGGAAACTGCGCGCGCTCGATGATCCGAACGTCGACCCCGGCGCGCGCGAGCAGCAGCGCCGTCGCGCTCCCCGCCGGCCCCGCACCGACGACCAGCACGCCGTTCGCCCTCACGGTGCCTCGTCGGTGAGGGTCATCCGGAAAAACGGCTCGGTGCGAAGCCGCGGCAGCCGCCACCCCGCGAGCTGCGCCAACTGCAGCGCTTCCTCCGGCGTGTACGCGCGGCGGACCGAGAGCGGAGCGTCGTGACGCGTCAGCCGGTTGCGGGAGAGACGCGACCACAGCCACGTCGCGGCGAACGCGAGCACCGACCGCCGCAGATCGCACACGATCGGCGTGACCTTCGCGACCCGCCGCAGTTCGCGTAGGAGCGCGGTCGCGGGCCCAGGCTCGAAGTGGTGCAGCGCGAGCGTGCACGTCACCGCGTCGAACGCTCGATCGGGATACGGAAGCGCGCCGCCGTCGGCATGCACGAACGCGAGGGCATGATGCTCGCCGGTCGTGCGCCGTGCGATCTCGAGCATCTGCTCGCTCACGTCGAGGCAGGTCACGCGCACGATCACGCCGCGCTGATCGCTGTCACGAACCATCGCGAGCGCCACGTCGCCGGCGCCGCAGCCGACGTCGAGAATGCTGCGAGCGCCGCTCTGCCGCACCGCGCGAACGACCGGTGCGGTACCGCCAAGGTGGGCGTTCGCGAACGCGATGTCGCGCAGATTCGCCGCGAGCTCGTCGACATCGTCGACGGGCTCGTCCATCAGCTCGCGAGCGGTCGTGCGTCGCACGCGAGCACCGTCAGCCTATTTCTTGTACCACTCCGCGTTGATCTCGATGTAGTTCTTCCACTTCTCGGGCAGGTCGGAATCGGCGTAGATCGCCTCGACCGGGCACGCGGAGACGCAGGCACCGCAGTCGATACACACTTCGGGATCGATGAAGAGCATCGTGTCCTCTTCGTCCCCGTGGATGCAATCGACCGGACAGACGTCGACGCACGACTTGTCCTTGGTGCCGATGCACGGTTCGGTGATGATGTAGGCCATCGCGAGGGATGAGGTTGCCCGGCGGGCCGGTTCGCTCCTACCGACAAAAGCCGGAACGCCCGCCCCTCGCGGGGCGAGCGCCCGAACCGCTACAGCCGCCGGAGGTCAGTACGTAGCCCGGCGACCGGTCAGCGCGCGAATGACGAATAACAGGATCGCCGCGCCGACGAACGCCACCACGATACTCCACAGCGTCAAGCCGTTGACGCCCGGTTCACCGAACTGATGGAAGACCCAGCCGCCGATGAAGGCGCCGATGATGCCGATGATGATGTCGCCCACGATCCCACCCGGGCCCTCGCCGGGTACGGCGTATTTCGCGAGAAGACCCGCGACGAATCCCACGGCTAGCCAGCTCAGTATGCTCATGCCGGTCATCTTCCCTCGAACAAAATCGGTGAAACCGCGCACCGGCGCGTCGCCTGCGTTACCCTAGGGCTATGCGAAGCATCACGCTGGTGGCCGCGGCGATCGCCGTGCTGGCCGCCGCCACACCCGCCGGCGCACAGAGCGCGCCGGTTACTCAGCGTTACCCGGCGGTCATCACCGTCAGCGGCCAAGGGTCGGTCAGCCTCATGCCGGACCGGGTCGTCGTGTCGTTTTCGATCGTCACGAACGACGACAACGCGACGCGGGCCACCTCGGCGAACAACACGCTGTACGATGCGCTCGTCGCGAAGCTCCGCGGCCTTGGGCTCGAGCCCGCCGCCATCAAGACGACCGGTTACTCTCTCAGCTTCAACCAGCGCCCGGCCGTACCCAGCCCGTCGTTCGCGCAGCGGTACGGCTACGTGGTGACGCGCGGGGTCGCGGCGCAGAGCGACCATACCGACCAGGCCGGCGCGATCGTCGATGCGGGCGTCGCCGCCGGCGTGACGACCGTTGACGGCGTCTCGTTCGGGCTGCGCGACAACCGGGCGGCGTACCGTACCGCACTCGCGGCGGCAGTCGCCGACGCCCGAAGCCAGGCGCAGGCGATCGCGGCCGCCGCCCACGTCCGGATCGTGCGCACCCTCTCGCTCACCGCCGGCTCGTACGCCCCCATTCCCCGCAGCACGCTCCAGCGGTTCGCCGTCGCAGGCGCCGCGCCGGTCGCGACCGACGTCCAGCCCAGCGACCTGAACCTGACCGCAACGGTAAACGCCGGCTACGAGATCGCGCCGTCGCCGTGAGCTGCCGGCCGAAACCGGGCATCCTCGCCGCGGGTAGGTGGGGAAGATGACCGCAACCTGCGAGGTGTGCCGGGCGAAGCCGGCGAGCGTCCGCGACTTCGCCCTTCGGGCCGGCCGCTTCGTCCCGGCCGACGTCTGCTCCGACTGCATGCGCAAGCAGCGCCGCGCCCCGCTCGCGGTGCTGGGGATCGCGGCGGCGGCGGCGGCGCTCTTCGGCGGCGCGGCGATCGCCCTGGACGTCGTCAACCGGCGCAACAACCCGCCCGGCGGCACCGCGCCGGAGCGCTCGCCCTCGCAGCCGCTCTCCGCGTTCGGCAAAGTCTTCAACCCGGGCGCGACGACGCTCGCGCAGTACTCGCGCGACCTCACCGAGGCGGCCCGCAAGAACACGCTCGACCCGGTGATCGGGCGCGACGACGAGGTCGAGCGCGTCGTCTCGATCCTCTCGCGCCGCAGCAAGAACAATCCCGTGCTGATCGGCGAGCCGGGCGTCGGAAAGACCGCGATCGTCGAAGGGCTCGCGCAGCGCATCGCGGCCGGCGAGGTTCCCCAGGCGCTGCGCGACAAGCGCGTGCTTGCGCTCGCGCTCGGACCGCTCGTCGCGGGGACGAAGTATCGCGGCGAGTTCGAGGCGCGCGTCAAGAAGATTCTCGACGAAGTGAAGCGCGCGGGGCGCGACATCATCCTGTTCATCGACGAGCTGCACACGCTGGTCGGCGCCGGCGCCGCGGAAGGCTCGCTCGATCTCAGCTCGATGATCAAACCGGAGCTCGCGCGGGGCGAGCTGCAATGCATCGGCGCGACGACCTTCGACGAGTACCGCAAGTACGTCGAGTCCGACGCCGCGCTCGAACGGCGTTTTCAGCCGGTCCACGTCGACGAGCCGACGATCGAGCAGACCGTCGACATCCTGAAGGGCCTACGCCCGAAATATGCCGCGCACCACGCCGTGCAGATCGACGACGAGGCGCTCGAGGCGGCCGCCTCGCTCTCGGCGCGCTACATCGCCGACCGCTACCTCCCCGACAAAGCGATCGACGTCATGGACGAAGCGGCCTCGGCCGCCGCGATGCGCGGTGAACGGCGGGTCGACGTCGAGCGGGTTGCCTCGATCGTCTCGCGCTGGACGGGAATCCCGCAAGGGACGATCACCGACGCGCAACGCGCCGGACTGCTCGCGCTCGAAGAACAGCTGACGACCCGCGTCGTCGGCCAGGATCCCGCCGTCCGCGCGGTCGCCGAAGCGATCAGGCGCGCACGGGCCGGCCTGAAGGACCCGCGCAAACCGGTCGGCGGCTTCCTGTTCGTCGGGCCGAGCGGCGTCGGCAAGACCGAGCTGGCGCGCGCGCTCGCGCACGCACTGTTCGGGACCGATGATGCGCTGGTCCGCCTCGACCTCTCCGAGTACACGGAAGCGCACACGATCTCCAGACTCCTCGGCGCACCGCCCGGCTATCAAGGCCACGACGAACCGGGACAGCTCACCGAGCCGGTCCGGCGGCGTCCGTATTCGGTCGTGCTCTTCGATGAGATCGAGAAGGCGCACCCCGACGTCGCCGCGATCCTGTTGCAGATTCTCGACGACGGCCGCGTGACCGACGCGAAGGGCCGCACGATCGACTTCCGCCACGCGATCGTCGTGCTGACCTCGAATCTCGATCGCGAGGAGGTCGAGGAACGGCTGCGCGCGGAGCTGATCGACCGCATCGACGAGATCGTCGTCTTCAAGGAGCTCGGTTCCAGCGAGATCGAGCAGATCGTCACGCTCCAGGTCGCGCTTCTGGCGGGCCGGATGGGCGCGCACGCGATGCAGCTCGACCTCACCGAGACCGCGCGCCGGTTCCTGGCTCGGGAGTCGTCTGCGCAAGGCAGCGGTGCGCGCTACGTCGCACGCGCGATCGCCCGCCACGTGACCACCCCGCTCTCCGAAGCGATCCTGCGCGGACGATTGAGCTCGGGAAACACCGCCCGCGTCGACTACACCGCCGGCGCGATCACCGTCGAGGCCGCCGCATGAAACGACTCGTCCTCACCCTAGGGCTCGTGCTCGCGACCGCCGCCGGCGCGTCGGCGCAGACCATTCCGATCGGTCGCCCCCCGGCGCCGGGCCGGCCGACCGCGAACCTCGTCCTCGACGCGATGCTCGCCAGCGCGCGCGCCGCGTCCGTCAACCCCACCGCCGCGCAGAGCGCTTCGCTGAACGCGGCGGCGGCGGTCCAGCGCTACAACATGGGCGATCTGAACGGCGCACGTTCGGCGGCGATCCAGGCGCTGATCGAAGCCAACCGGCTGCCGCAGACCGAGATCCCGGTGCTGCGTTCGACGATCCCGCAGACGAGCGCGCTTCAGACGCAGCCGTTCCCGCTCGCCGGCGGGAGCATCGCGGCGATCGACGCGAACGCGTTCGTGGCGCAGGCGCGCGGCGCGCTGGCCGCGTGCACCGCGCGTAATTCGCCGAACGCCGGCGCGGCGGCGCAGCGCTTGGCCTCGGCCGAACAGGCCGAAAAAGCCGGGCGCTATCAGGACGTTCGCACCGAAGCACGCAGCGCGGTCGACCTCTGCGCCGCGGCGCAGCAGCAGATCAACCAACAGCACTGACCGGACCTACTTGAGCGCGTCCTTGATCGCGGTCTCGATCTCGCCCGGATTCATCTCGCCGATGCGAAACGTGCGCACGATCCCGCGCCGGTCGATGAAGACGTGCACCGGCATCGCGACGGTACCGTACGAGCGCCCGACCGCGCCGTTGTCGTCGAGCGCGACCAGGCTGTACGGGTTTCCGTATCTCTTCTGGAACGCCGCGCCTTGCCCGGCGGCGTCGAGATAGTCGACCCCGACGACCTGCAGGCCCTGCTTCGCGTACTGCGCGCGCAGCTTGCCGATCGCGGGCGCCTCCTCGTTGCACGGCCCGCACCACGAGGCGAAGAAGTTGATGTAGACCGGCTTGCCCTTGAGCCCGGCGAGCGTCACCGGCTTGCCTGAGGCGGACGGCAGCGAGAACGCAGGCGCGGGCTGGCCCGCTTGCGGGATCGCAAGCGCCGCGAGCGGGAGCGCGGCGAGAAGCACAGCGGCGGCGAGGACAGCTCGGATGTTCACGCTGCTATGAACGCCGCGCCGCCGACACCGGTTCCGGCGGGAGGGCTCGCTCCCAGCTGGCCGGTAGTACCGGCCCGATGCGTTCCGTGAGCCGGGTCATTGCGATCGCCGTCGTCGCCGGGTCGCTCATCGCGACGCCCGCGGCTCCGTCGTCGGCGCAGAGCCGATTCGGACTCGACGGCCACTGGCAATGTTCGGGCGCAGGCATTCCCTCGACGGAACGCTCCTACGTCACGCTAGGCGGGAGGGACAGCGTTCGCGAGGTTTTCGGCATCGCCGATCGGACCGAGCGCAACGGCAGTCCGAGCTCCTCGTTCGAGCACATGACCGAGCTGGCCGATCATTCCTACACGGTCGAATCCGTCGAGGGCAGCGGCTTGACGGATCCGAATGCCGTGCTTCCGCTGCGATTCGCGGGCCGCAGTACGGACGATGCGACGACGTTCACGCTGATCTATTCGTTCGACGGCGCGACCTTACACCGCGTCGCGACGCGCGGGAGTACCGTCGTCGGCGACGAGCGGTGTACGCGCGAGCCTGATCCGTCACCGACGACCTGTCCGCGCCCGAACGCCCCGGCACGGACCATCAAACCAGTGGAACCCTACTACCCCGCGGAGGCGGTTCCGCGCCGAGCCACCGGGCTCGTGCAGGTCCGCATCGTCTTGGACGATCGCTCGCGCGTTCTGTGGGCCGACATTGCGCGCTCGGCCGATCCGGTGTTCAACGACTCAGCGCGCCTGGCGGCCCGAGATTCGACCTACCAGACGGCGATTCGCGACTGCCGGCCGGTCGCCGCAACCTACATCTTCGGCGTCGACTACGGCATCTGACGACGATCTTTAGACGACGGTCGGGAACTTCACCGTCGCCGCGTCGTCGTGCATCTGCGCGATCAGCTCCTCGACCGACTCGAATCGGCGCTGCGCGCGCACGAAGCGGAAGCCGCGCAGCGAGAGCTCCTCGCCGTAGAGCCCGCCGTTGAAATCGAGCAGCCACGCCTCGACGGTGCGCGACGTGCCGTCGAAGGTGGGATTCGTTCCGATCGAGACCAGCCCGAGATAGTCACGCCCGTCGTGTCGCGCGGTGATGCGATACACGCCGTCGGGCGGCAGCAGCGTGCCGGGCGCCACCGCGACGTTGGCGGTCGGGTAGCCGAGATCGTGCCCGCGGCCCGCACCGAAGACGACCGGGCCGCGAATCGTGTACGGTTCGCCCAGCAGTCGGTCGGCGGCCTGGAGGTCGCCGGCTTGGATCGTGGCGCGAATCCGCGTCGAGGAGACGCGCTCGCCGGCGTCGAGGGTGTTCGGCACCCCGACGATCTCTCGCTCGCGATTGCGCAGGTGCTCGCGCGCGAACGCGACGTCGCCCGCCCGTTTGTGTCCGAACCGAAAATTGGCGCCCACGACCATCGCCCGCGCGTTCAGCCGTCCGATCAGCGTGTCGTCGAGGAATTGCGCCGGTGAGAGCGATGCGAGCGCGGAGTCGAACGGCAGCACGTACGCGTCGTCGAGCCCGGCGCGCGCGAACGCGTTGACCCGTTCGTCGAGCGTCGCGATCATCGGCGGTTCCTGGCCGGGGCGCAAGAACGCCGCCGGATGCTCGCGGAACGTCAGCACCGCGGTGCGTTCGCCGGCGCGCCGGAGCCGCAGCGCCTCGCGCACGATCGCCCGATGCCCGCGGTGAAAGCCGTCAAAGAATCCGACCGTCACGACGTACGCGCGCTCCGGCGAATGCTCCGGGAGCGCATGATGGATCTTCACAAGAACACTTTGCGCGGAGCGAGCAGCGCGCCGACCGTTTCGCCGATCCCGACCAGCGCCCGCGACGAATCGCGCACGAACACGTGCTTGTCGGCCGGCGGCTGGGCGAGCGGCACCATCCGCCCGGCGCGGAAATCAGTCGCCCCGCGCCCGTCGAGCACGACCGTCGGGATCGGGATCACCCGCTCCGGCGGGACCAGCGCGCCCACCGGATCGCGCTCGATCTCCTCGAGCGTACGGCTCTCGGAGAGCACGAACGGACCGGAGGCTTCACGCAGCAGCGCGCCCATGTGTCCGAGCGTCCCGCAGGCGAGCGCGAGGTCTTCGCACAGCGTGCGCACGTACGTCCCCTCGCTGCACGCGATCCGCAGCCGCACGACGCTCCCCTCGCAGCCCAGCACCCGCAACGCGTACACGGTGATCGTGCGCGCACTCCGTTCCACCGTCTTGCCCGCACGCGCGAGCGCATAGAGCCGCTTCCCGCCGCTCATCACGGCGCTGTACATCGGCGGCACCTGCGAGACCGCGCCGATGAAGGCCGGTATCGCACGCGCCAACCGGCGCTCGAGATCGTCCGGAACCGCGCGCTCGTCGAGCGTCTCTCCGAACGCATCCCCGGTCGCGGTCGAGCGCCCGAGCACGAGCGTGCAAACGTATCCCTTGCGCCGGTCGACGATCAGCGGCAGCAGCCGCGTCGCCTTGCCGAGCGCGATCGGCAGCACGCCCGCCGCCTGCGGGTCGAGCGTCCCGAGATGTCCGATCGCCAGCTTCCCCGCTGGATCGCGATAAAAACGGCGCAGCCGTGCACCGAACTGGGTCGACGTCGGGCCCGCCGGCTTGAACGCGTTGACGAACCCGAGCATTACCTTGATTTAGGTGTGCGGATCGGGCGTAGCCCGAACGCGAAGGGTTCGCGCGAAGCGCGAAGCCACTACAGACCCTGCGCGAGCAGCGCGGCGTGCACGGCCTCGACCGCCGCCTTCAAGTCTCCCTCGAACGTCAGTCCGGAGGCCATGAAGTGCCCGCCGCCGTTGAGCGCAGCCGCGGCCGCCTGCACGTTGATCTTTCCGCTCGAGCGCAAGCTGACGCGCACCGCGCCTTCGAAGTCCTTGAACAGCGCCGCCGCCTCGACCCCGTCGACCGCGCGCAGATGCTGCACGATCTCCTCGGTATCCTCACCGTCGGCATCGCACGCGCGCAGCATCGCTTCATCGACGTACGTCCAGCAATAGCGGCCCTCGTCCTGCAGCACCGCGCGTTCGAGCGCCATCCCGAGCAGCTTCGTCGCCGCGAACCGCTTGTTCGCAAAGATCTCCTCGGTGATCAGCGGCTTGTCGGCCCCGAGCTCGATCATCTCCGCCGACATCCGCAGCACGGCCGCCGTCGTGTTCGTATGCATGAAGGCGCCGGTATCGGTCATGATCGTCGTCAGAATGCACGTCGCGATCTCCGGCGTGATCGTCGCATCGAGCGCCTTGAGCAGCCGCAGCACGCACGTCCCGGTCGACGCCTCGGTCGGAATCACATAGTTGAGCGCGCCGAAGTGCGAGTTCCCCAAATGGTGATCGATGTCGAGCATGTTCGCCCGGTCGAGCTTCGGCAGGAACTCCCCCGCCCGCGAGAAGTCACTCATGTCGCAGAACACCCAGAGCGTATCGGCGGGAAGGTCGGCCGGCACCGCACGCGCGACGGAATCCGCATCCGGCAAGAACCGCAGATTCCGCGGCACCGGATCCTGCTGAAAATAACCGACCCGCTTCCCCAGCGCCTTCAACGCCAGCCCCAGCGCAAGCCCCGCCCCGAGCGTATCCCCGTCGGGCTTCACGTGCGAAACGAACATGAACGAGGACCGCGCGCGCAATGCCGCAACGATCTCCTCGGTCGAATTCGACTGCGCAACGACGCTCGCGGCGCTCGCCGTACTACTCATCGATCACCTTCGCACGCTCCAGCGTCTTGTGCAGCGCTATGGCGCGCTCCGTCGTCCGATCCTCGACGAACGTCAGCTCGGGCGTATACCGCAAATCGATCGCATGCCCCAGCTCCCCGCGCAGGAAGCGCGAAGCACTTTCCAACGCGTCCATCGACTGCCGCGCCACGTGCCGGTCCCCGATGATCGACACGAACACCTTGCAGAACTTCATGTCCTGCGTGATCTCACACCGCACCACGGTCACGAACCCCAACCGCGGATCCTTGAGATCCTCGCCGATAATCTTCGCCAGCGCCTTCTGGATCTCATGATCGATCCGCGCCTGCCGCTGCTGCTTCACAACAGCATCGTTGCCGGCGCAGCAAGATCGTGCCAAGCGTTCGGGGCGGGCACATGCCCTCGCCGGGGCGTCATAGAAATTCGCGAAGGCAGGATGCCGAGAGCGAATTTTATGCGAGTAGCAATTTCCCACGGACGGGAAATTGCGGGCGTCCCCGGAGAGGGCATGTGCCCGCCCCGAACGCCCGCCACCACCTCACGATCACGGCCCTTCGACAAGCTCAGGATGACGAGGGTGGGCGTCCCCGGAGAGGGCATGTGCCCGC